>Ga0255348_1000566_pt1 | contig 14443 bp, 14 predicted proteins | sample CBST25v5metaG_FD_189945 | JGI IMG/M metagenome (GOLD analysis project Ga0255348, IMG submission 189945) | Peat soil microbial communities from Stordalen Mire, Sweden - C.B.S.T-25.v5 | ecosystem: Environmental > Terrestrial > Soil > Wetlands > Peat | place: Sweden: Norrbotten County, Stordalen... | reverse complement strand
GCATCGCCTCGCGCTCGGGCCGCCAATAACTTCCGCCGCAAATCATCCTCATAGGCTCGCGCCATAGCTCTCGCGTCGCCGGAGTTTCGCCATACACAGATTACACTATCGGTGAAAATGCTCTAAGCTAATTGTTATAATCGTGATAAGAGAGACCACACATGGTGAAACTGAAAGTGACAACCGTCGGGAGTTCTGCGGGGATTGTGCTTCCAAAAGAGGTCCTGGCACGGCTGAAGGTCGCGAAAGGGGATTCAATCTTCCTGACCGAAGATCCGGAAGGCTTCCGGATCACTCCGTACGATCCCGATTTCGAGCGGCAAATGGCATTGGCGCGCAAGGTTATGCGTGAGCGCCGGGATGTTCTCCGAGAGTTGGCGAAGTGAGCACTCCCGGCTGGAAATGGATATCCGAAAAGACAGCGCTGGCAATCCACGACGAGCAGCTTGCCGAGCATGGTGGTATGCCAGGCGCGCGGGACATGGCGCTGGTGCAATTGGACCTTCATCACCCACAGAATCTGGCGGCTTACTGTGCTGCCGACGTTGCTGATCTTGCCGCGGCTTATGCGTACGGCATCTCGCAAAGCCAGGGATTTCTCGATGGAAAGAAGCGGACAGCCTTCGCTGTGGCTTACGTCTTTCTGCTGGACCAGGGATACGAACTGATGGCAAGCGGCCAGGAAGTTGTCATGATGATGCTCTCTGTTGCAGCAGGTGAAATGTCGGAGGTGGAGTTGGCAGTCTGGTTCCGAGGATATATCCGTCTCATTTGAGGGAACAGGGAGTCTGGAGCAATATCTGCATCAGCGGCTGATTAAGGGCCGTCACCTTTCAGGCCTGCTGATCTCTGACCCCTGATCTCTGACCTCTGGTTCAGCACATTGGTATACTGGATATTGTGACTACACCAGTCCCAGACTCCAACTCGAACGCTACGCGCTCCGAGACTTCCCCGACTCAAAAGAGAGTATTACTGCTCAAGCCGCGAGGCTTCTGCGCCGGGGTGGTGCGCGCCATCGACGTAGTAAAAATCGCCCTGGACACCTTTGGCGCCCCTATTTATGTTCGCCGTGAGATTGTTCATAACCGCTATGTTGTGAACGAGCTGGCCGAGAAAGGCGCGATTTTTGTTCATGAAATCGACGACGTGCCCATTGGCCAGCGCGTTATCTACTCGGCCCACGGCGTCTCGCCGGAAGTGCGCCAGATCAGCAAGGAGCGCCACCTCAGAGTCATCGACGCCACCTGTCCACTGGTCACCAAGGTCCACACCGAGGCCGTCAAGTTCGCCAAGCAGGGCTATTCGCTGGTGCTCATCGGCCATCGCGACCACGACGAGATCGAAGGCACGCTCGGCGAAGCGCCGGAGGTAACCCATGTGGTTTCCAACGTCGCAGAGGCTACCGCGCTTGAGGTGCCCGACCCCGAGCACGTGGCCTACCTGACCCAGACCACCCTCAGCCTGGCCGAGGCGCACGACATTATCCACGCCCTCAAGGTGAAGTTTCCAAAGATCGTTGGCCCTCACTCGCAGGACATTTGCTACGCCACCGAGAACCGCCAGGTCGCGGTCCGCAATGTGGCGCACAATGCCGATCTGGTGCTGGTCGTGGGCTCAACCAACAGCTCGAATTCAAACCGTCTGGTCGAGGTTTCGCGCAATCTGGGGACCATCGGCTACTTGATTGACAACTCCCAGGCCATCAATCCCGCCTGGCTCGAGGGTGTGAGCACGGTTGCGGTTACGGCCGGCGCTTCGGCTCCCGAGGTGTTGGTTGAGGATGTGGTCAATTACTTGAAACAAAACGGCTTCAATAACGTCGAAGAGATAGAAGTCATGCCGGAGAACGTGCGCTTTCCCTTGCCGCCAGAGATTGTGCAGGCCATCGGCGGCGCTGACGGGGCAGGTTCTGTGCCCGTGAAATGACGCGTTGTTCGTAGCTCCTGAAGGCAGGATCGGGAATATCTGTATCGTGACGATTCGGCATCGGATTCCCGGACGATAAGGCATCGCTCAATGAGGAGAATGGCACACCGGTTGTTTGGTTTAGAGTAGCGAAATGCGCTGGATGGCGCAGGTCGCGGCCGCAAGGCATCCGGCTCTCCCGGAGAGGAATTGAGGCGTTTCAAATCGTATGAGCATTCAGCAAGAGAAGACACAATCCGCGGCGCCCCGCTTCGGGCGAATGGATGCGGACCTGGCAGACGTGAGATCGGCCATTGTCCGCTCCAGGGAATATCTGCTCTCTGAGCAGCATTCCGATGGCTATTGGTGCGGCGAACTCGAGGCCGATTCAATGCTCGAGGCTGATTACATCTATCTGCATACGCAACTCGAAAGCGGCGATCCCGGCCGGCTTCAGCGCGCCTTCACTGAGCTGATGCGCTACCAGAACGACGACGGCAGTTGGAGCATCTATCCCGGCGGGCCGGGCAACATCTCGCTCTCGGTCAAGTGCTACTCCTCGGCCAAGCTGATGGGCATCGGCGCGGACGATCCCCGCCTGGTCAAGTGCCGCGAGTGGGTTCTGGCGCATGGCGGCGTGGTTGCCTGCAACACCTTCACCAAGATGTATCTCTGCGGGCTGGGCGAGTACGACTACGACGCGGTCCCGGCCATTCCTCCGGAGATCGTTCTCTTTCCTCGCTGGTTCTACTTCAATATCTACGAGATTTCTTCCTGGTCGCGGTCGATTCTTGTTCCGTTGGCCATCATGTTCGCGAAAAAGCCATTCAAGAAAATTCCCTCCGAGCAGGGAATCGACGAACTGTTTGTTGGCGGCCGCGCCAAGGCGAATCTTCGCCTGCGCTGGGACCACAAGTCTTTCCTTTCCTGGCGCAACTTCTTTATTGCCCTCGACAGATTTATGCATCTGGTTGAAGCCGTTCATATTCGCCCGCTGCGCAAACTGGCTCTCAAGCGCGCGGAGAAGTGGATGCTTGAGCGGTTGGAGATGACAGACGGCTTGGGCGCCATCTATCCGGCCATGCTGAACGCGATTATCGCGCTGCGCTGCCTGGGCTACTCTGAGGATGATCCGCAGGTCATTCGCGCCCGCGATGAGTTCGAGAAACTCGGCGTCGAGGAGCCGGCCAGCGACGTCATGCCCGAGCCCACCTTCCGCATGACGCCTTGCGTCTCGCCTGTCTGGGATACCGCGCAGGCCGTTACCGCCCTGGGTGATGCCGGCGTGCCCCGCGACGATCCGCGCATGATCAAGGCCGCCGACTGGCTGCTCTCCAAAGAGGTCCGCCACAAGGGCGATTGGGCCATGAAGGTTCGCGGCACCGAGCCCGGTGGCTGGTACTTCGAGTTCAACAATGAGTTTTATCCCGACACTGACGACACCGCGCAGGTTCTGATGGCGCTGAACAGGGTGGACAATCCCCGCGAAGGCTATCAGCATCAGGTCTGCGAGCGCGCCATCGACTGGGAGTTCGCCATGCAGTGCCGGAACGGCGGCTGGGGCAGCTTCGACAAAGACAACACCAAGATGATCTTCCAGTACATCCCCTTCGCGGATCACAACGCCATGCTCGATCCGCCCACGGTGGACATTACGGGAAGAATGCTGGAGATGCTCGCCAGCTATGGCTATGCCCGCGGCGACAAGCGCGTCGAGAAGGCCATTAAGTTCATCTTCAGCCAGCAGGAGCCGGACGGAAGCTGGTTTGGCCGCTGGGGCGTCAACTACATCTACGGGACTTTCCTCGTTCTGCGCGGGCTGGACGCTATCGGCGTCGATCATCTAGAACCGCAGATTCAGCAGGCAGCCGAGTGGATTCGCATGGTGCAGAATCCCGACGGCGGCTGGGGCGAGAGCTGCGGAAGCTATGACGATCCCGACACCCGCGGCGTCGGTGTCAGCACTCCGTCGCAGACAGCCTGGGCGCTGCTGGGCCTGCTGGCTGCCGGCGACGACCGCTCTGACTCCATCGCCAAAGGCGTTCGCTGGCTGCTTACCCGCCAGCGTCCCGACGGTGGTTGGGACGAGGCGATGGGAGACGGCGCGGTTCGCCAGAGTATCATCACGGGAACCGGGTTTCCGCGAGTCTTTTATCTGACTTATACCTTGTATCGCCAATATTTTCCGCTGATGGCTCTCACCAGCTACCAGCGGACCATGGAGCGCGCCGCTTCCTAGACGGCGCTGGAGGTTTTCTCAATAATGGCTATTCCCATCTCTCAGATGTGGACGGTTTCCACCTATCTGCTGAAGAAGAAGCTGGCTGGCGAGAAGCGTTTTGCGCTGACGCTGATGCTGGAGCCGCTCTTCCGCTGCAGCCTGGCCTGCGCCGGTTGCGGCAAGGTGCAGTATCCGCCTCACATCCTCAAAAGGCAGCTCACTCCTGAAGCGTGCTTTGCCGCCGTGGAGGAATGTGGCGCGCCGATGGTGGCGATTCCTGGCGGCGAGCCGCTGCTCCATCCGCAGATTGTGGAGATTGTCAACGGCCTGATTGCGCGCAAAAAGTACATTTATCTTTGCACCAACGCGCTGGAACTCAAGCACCGCCTGGCGGAATTCACGCCGTCGAAGTATCTGACCTTCTCGGTGCATCTGGATGGGCAGCGCAAGCAGCATGATTTTGCCGTTTGCCGCGAGGGCACGTTCGACATCGCCGTCGAGGGCATCAAGGAGGCCGTCAAGCGCGGCTTCCGCGTCACCACCAACGCCACCTTCTTTGACGGCACCGACCCCAAACTCGTCCGCAGCTTCTTTGACGACGTGATGGCGATGGGCGTCGAGGGCATCATCCTTTCGCCGGGCTACAGCTACGAGACGGCTCCCGACCAGAATCGCTTCATGGGCCGAGCCCGCGTGCACCGGCTCTTCCGCGCCATCCTGTCGAACCGCAAGCCGACGTGGAAGTTCAATATGTCGCCGCTGTTCATGGAATTTCTGATGGGCGACCGCCAATACGAATGCTCTCCGTGGGGTATGCCAACCTACAACATCTTCGGTTGGCAGAGACCCTGCTATCTGCTTCAGGAGGGCTTTGCCGAGAGCTTCAAAGAGTTGCTGGAAACCACGGACTGGGATCACTACGGTGCGGCCAGCGGCAATCCGAAATGCGTCAACTGCATGGTCAGTTGCGGCTACGAAACCACGGCCAATATCGACGGATTCGGTACCTTGAAGGGCTTCTGGGGCATGGCCTGCGGAAACTTCAAGAAGTATCACGACCCGAGCGCGCTGAAGCTGCTTGACGAGCCTGCGCCGAGCGGGCAGGCGGATTCGCAGGTTGAGGAGAAGGGCCACATCCCCGAGGAGGCCAACCGATGAGCATTGAAGTGACGAAATACACGCAGGAGCAGGTCGAGGCGCTGGAAGTGGTTCCCGGCGTGAGCCACGAGAACCTGGAGGGCTGGGCGCCCACGCTGGCCAGCGACGCCGCTCTGCGCGACGCTCTCGAAAAGGCTTTCGATTATCGCGGCGACGTGACTCTTACGCTCAAATCCGGCGAACGTATCGAAGCCTATATCTTCAATCGCCACGCCGCAGTCACGCTGGCCGATTCGTGGGTGCAGTATTTCGCGCCCGGCGATCCAGGGAAGCACAAAGTGAGCTATGCGGAGATCGCGCGCATCGAGTTTACCGGCAAGGATCGCGCCGCCGGCAAGCACTGGGAAGATTGGGTGAAGAGCTACAACGAGAAGAAGGCCGCGGGCGAGACGAACATCGCTCTTGCGCCGGAGGCGCTGGAGTAGCTACACAGTTGTCAGTGATCAATTGTCAGCCAACAGTTGCCAGTTCTTCTCCACATTTTTGATATTGTTGAGGTAACTCCATCTCGTTCGGGTTTTGTAACAGGGCACGACTTTTAACTTGCCCTGAGCGAAGTCGAAGGGTGCCGCCAACGGACCAAAATCGGTGGAGCTTTACAGGCTGCGGAAAAACTCATCCGTAGAGGCACGAAGCGTCAGGGCACGACTTCAGTCGTGCCGTAAGTCATTGGAAATAAATGGCGGGCTTTAGCCCCTGAGGGATGCTTTTCTGGCTTTTCACTTGAAAATAGGCCTTTTTCCGCAGCCTGTTTAGCCCCCGAGGGAAGTAGCCGCTGACACGAACACTCGTGCAAGATTTTCATCAATGGTCTTCGGAGGCGCGAAAATGGAAGACGATACGGAGAAGGCCAAAATTCCGGAAGAATCGCTTAAGGCAGTCGAGGCCGCCGAAGAATCGCCTGATGTCGTTGAAACCGTCGCGGAGGAGAATGTGTCTGGATTGATGCCAGAGGTTGAACACGCCCACGGCCCTCATGGCCACGGAAGCGGCGTTCGTTGGCTTGATGTGATTGTTACCGTCAGCGTAGTTTTTATCTCCGTGATTTCTCTCGTTGTCTCCATCGAGCACGGCAAGAGCATGGAGAAGATGGTGGACCAGAACCAGAAGCTGGTTGTGGCCAGCACTCTGCCCATCCTTTCGATTTTTTGGCGCGAGCTCGACGATACCGGCAAGCCGATGCTGCAAGAGACCATCAGCAATGGCGGCGTCGGACCTGCCATTATTGTAAAATTTGAAATACGCTATAAAGGCGTCGCCTATGATGACCATCGCGCCCTCCTGCGCGCTTGCTGTGCCGCCTCTTATCTCAAAGCACAAAAAAACGGGCACCCCAAGGTTTACTATTCCAATGTCTCAGGCCTCATTCTGTCGGCCCGCCAGGATATGTATCCAATCACCATCAAGCCGGATAAAGACGCCCTCGACCTCTACAGTGATTTCAGAAATGTCAAGGATTCCGACGACATCACCTATCACGCCTGCTATTGTTCGGTGCTGAATGAATGCTGGGAGACCGACTTCGACCGCAAGCGCCCGCAGCCGGTCAAGGAGTGCAAAGTCTCGCCGGGTGAAAAACTCTGGTAGGGCCATTGCGCAGTATGCGGTGTTAGCTCGGAACGTTTCCCGCTAACCGTGCTACCCCCGCAAGCTCCGCTAACTGCGCTATCATCGCTAAGACCATGAAAATCTTCCTCACAGGCGCGACAGGATTTGTAGGCCATCATGTGGCGCAGGCGCTGGCCGCCGGGGGCGCCAAGCTGCGGATGCTCGTCCGCAAAACCAGCAATCTCTCTCATCTTGAAGGCATTCCCGGCGATACCCATCTGGGCGATCTGACCGACCCGCAGTCGCTTCGCCCGGCTCTGGCTGGCTGCGACGCCGTAATGCACGTCGCCGCCGACTACCGCTTCTGGATTCGCGACCCGAAGGCCATGTACCGCGCCAATGTGGACGGCACGCGCGACCTGCTGCGGCTGGCTCGCGAGGCTGGCGTGAAGCGCTTCGTCTACACCTCCAGCGTGGCCACGATGCACTTCCGCCGCGACGGCCTCGTCATCAACGAGGACACGCCAGTCTCGCTTGCCGACATGGTGGGCCACTACAAGCGCTCAAAATTTTTAGCGGAACAGGAGGCCATCGCCGCCGCTGAGGACGGCCAGCAGGTCATCATCCTCAATCCCACCACCCCCATCGGCCCCAGCGACTTCCGGCCCACGCCCACCGGCCAAATCTTCGTGGACTTCCTCAATGGCCGCTTTCCCGCCTACATGGATACCGGCATGAATCTGGTCGATGTGGCCGAGGTTGCCCGCGCCCACGTGGCCGCGCTCACTCGGGGCCAGTCCGGCCATCGCTACATCCTCGGCGGCGAAAATCTCACCCTCAAGCAGATTCTCGACAAGATGTCGGCCATCACCGGCCTTCCGTCGCCCACGGTCAAGATTCCCTTCGCCGTCGCCGCGACTTACGCCTTCTTCGAGGAGTGGATCACCGGCCGCATCCGCGGACGCGAGCCGCGAGCCACGCTGGAAGAGGTCCGCATGGGCCGCAAGAAAATGTACGCCAGTAGCGCCCACGCGCAGCAGGAGCTGGACTTCCGCATCATGCCCGTCTACCCCGCCATGCGCGCCGCCATCGACTGGTTCCGCGCCAACGGCTTCGCGCCAAACGCATGACCCGCACCGCCATCATCGCCGCCATGCCTGGAGAACTGAAACCGCTCACTCGCGGCTGGGAACACTCGTGCCGCAACGGCGTCGATCTTTGGCGCTGGCCCTTCGACGACGGCGAGTGGATAGCCGCCTGTGCCGGAGCCGGCGTAGCCGCTGCCGCCCTCGCCTTTGCCGAAGTTGAAAAACTCGGCCCCATTGGCAAAGTGATCTCCACCGGCTGGGCCGGCGCTTTGACCGAAGCCCTCAAGCCCGGCCAGGCCTATTGCGTCTCCGGTGTCATCGACGCCCGCACCGGCGAGCGCTTTTCGGCGCAGGATGTACCCGAAAATCCCCCATTCGCATGTACTCCGAAATGCACCCATTCCGATGAACGCTTGCGCCCGGATTTGTGGCTTGTCAGCAGCGCGACGGTTGCCAACCACGCGGAAAAGCAGCGCCTCGCCTCGACCACCCCGGCCTCTCTCGTTGACATGGAGGCCGCCGCCATCGCTCGCCTCGCCGCCGCGCGCGCCATCCCATTTTTTTGCGTCAAGGGAATCAGCGATGGCTACACCGACCAACTTCCTGATTTCAATCGTTTTATATCAGAGAACGGCAGATTCCATCTCGCCCGCTTCGTCGTTTTTGCGCTTCAGCACCCCTCCTATTGGCCCGCGCTCATCCGGATGGGCGAAAATAGTAAAAAGGCTGCGCGCGCCATCGCTACGTCTCTCCTTGATTTGCTGGATGCGCAAGGCCACATTAGAAAAACAGAATGACTAGCCAAAACACGAATCCTGAAACCCATTTCGAGCCACAAATCCCCGCCACCATGCAAGCCGCGGTTTATCGCGGCATCAACGACATACGCATTGAAACCTTGCCTGTCCCCGCGATTGGCCCCGGCGAGTTGCTAGTCAAAATCGCCACCTGCGGCATCTGCGGCACGGATCTCAAAAAGATTCACATGGGCTCGCACTCCGCGCCCCGCATCTTCGGCCATGAGATGGCCGGAACCATCGTGCGCGTGGGCTCGGGCGTGAGCAGATTCCGCCTCGGCGAGCGCGTCATGGTCTTCCATCATGTTCCTTGCGGCCATTGCTACTACTGCCGCAAGCAGACGCCGGCGCAGTGCCTTGTCTACAAGAAGGTGGGCACGACCGCTGGCCTTGAGCCCTCCGGCGGCGGCTTTGCCGAGTACATTCGGGTCATGGACTGGATTGTCGAGATGGGCGGCGTGGTGCGGATTCCCGACGGCGTTCCCTTCGAGCAGGCTGCCTTCATGGAGCCGGTCAACACCGTCCTCAAGGCAGTCAAGCGCCTCAATCTGGCTTCTGACGAGACCGTGCTGGTTATCGGCCAGGGCCCCATCGGCCTCATGCTGGCCGCGCTCTCCCATCGCAGCGGAGCCCACGTGCTCACCTCTGATCTTTATCCCGAGCGCCACGCCATTGCCGCCAAATTCGGCCTGCATGACCCCATCGATCCCAGCAAAGAGAATGTAATCGAGCGTGCGCGCGCTGTCACGGAAGGCCGCGGCGCGGACGTGGTGATTCTGGCCGTGGGTGGCTCGTCGCTCATTCAGACCGCCATGGACGCAGTGCGCCCCGGCGGCAAGGTCATGCTCTTTGCCCAGACCCAGCACGGCCAGGCCACCTTCGATCCCGGCCAGGTGTGCATGGACGAGAAGGCTCTGATCGGCTCCTACTCCTCCTCGTTCGAGATTCTGGATGAGGTCACGGACCTGGTCATGGGCGGCTATCGCAAGGGATTCGATTTGACACAACTGATCTCGCACCGCTTTCCGCTGGAGCGCGCGGTGGAGGCAATTGAGGTGGCTTCTCAACCCCATCCGGACTCGATGAAGATTATGATTGAACCTGTGCCCGGCGGCGGCGCAAAGTAGGAGGATACCGATGGCGACGACAATGCAGGCCGCGGTCCTCCACGGACGCGAAGATATTCGTATCGAGCAGGTGCCAGTTCCTCAGGCCGGCCCCGGTGAACTGATTGTCAGCGTGGGCGCGGCGCTCACCTGCGGAACTGACCTGAAGGTCTTCCGCCGCGGCTATCATGCGCGCATGATCGTGCCTCCGGCTCTGTTCGGCCACGAACTGGCAGGAACCGTCGTCGAAGCAGGCGAGGGAGTTCAGGGTTTTGCGGTTGGCGACCGTGTCGTCGCGCTCAACTCCGCGCCCTGCGGCCATTGTTATTTCTGCGCTCGCGGCCAGGAAAATCTCTGCGACGATCTGCTCTTCAACAACGGCGCTTATGCCGAGTTCATCCGCATTCCGGCCCGTATCGTGGCCAAGAATACGCTCCACGTGCCTGACGACGTTCCGCTGGAGCACGCTGCGCTGACCGAGCCGCTGGCCTGCGCGGTGCATGGCTTTGAGGATTCACACCCGCACACCGGCGACACGGTGGCGGTCATCGGCGGTGGCCCGCTGGGCTTGATGATTCTCCATGTGGCGGCCCTGTTCGGCTGCCAGGTCATCGCTGTCGTCAAGCACGACGGTCAGGTTGAGGCGGCTCGCCAGTTGGGTGCGGCCCATGTCGTGCAGACCACCAGCATTCGCAAAGCCATTCGCGAAACCCGCGCGCTGACCGACAAGAATCGCGGCGTGGACATCGCTATCGAGGCCGTCGGAGTACCCGAGTCCTGGGAAGAGGCCGTCGAAATGGTGCGCAAGGGCGGCACCGTCAACTTCTTCGGCGGATGCGCCGTCGGCACGCACGTTTCTCTCGACACCAATCGCATCCACTACTCCGACATCACGCTGCACGCCACCTTCCATCACACCCCGGCCATCTGCCGCCGGGCGCTGGAACTGATCGCCAGCGGCCGCTTCCAGGCGGGAGCCTTCATCACCGGCCACGCCCACCTTTACGAACTCAACCGCGTCTTTGAGAAACTGATGAAGCGCGGCAGCGAGATCAAGACCGCGATTGTTCCCTGAGGCGAAGCCATGACGACGGAAGCTCAAGAATCGGAAAACAAGCCGCTCGAAAGGGAAGAGCTCTCTCAGGACGAGTTGCTCGCCCGCGGCTGGGCCGCCCTGCCCGAAAGCTACCGCATGCCCGAAACCGCGCCCACGCTCGATGAGGCGCGCGCATGGTGCAGGAATCTGGCCGAGTCGCACTACGAGAATTTCAACGTTGCCTCGTGGTTTCTTCCCAAAGAGCTCCGCCCGCATTTTCACGCCATCTACGCCTACTGCCGCGTCTCCGATGACCTGGGCGATGAAGTGGGCGACAGAAAGCAGTCCTTTGCGCTTCTCGACTTCTGGGGCCGCGAACTCGATGCCTGCTACGAAGGCCGCACGCGTCATCCGGTTTTTGTCGCCCTGTCCGAGACGGTCAAGGAATGCCTCATTCCCAAGGATCCCTTTGCCGATCTGCTGGTCGCCTTCCGCCAGGATCAGATCGTCTCCCGCTACCAGACCATCGAGGAACTTCTGGCCTACTGCCGCTATTCGGCGAACCCCGTCGGCCGCCTGGTGCTCTACGCCTGCGGCGAGCAGAGCGACGAGAACTTCCGCCTCTCCGATGCCACTTGCTCCGCGCTGCAATTGGCCAACTTCTGGCAGGATGTGCGCGTGGATTACGCCAAGGGCCGCATCTATCTTCCCAAAAAAGATATGGATTTTTTTCACGTCCCCGAGGAGTACATGGCCGAGGGCATCGTCACGCCGGAGTTTCGCGGCCTGATGCGTTGCGAGGTCGATTACACGCGCTCTCTGTTTGAGCAGGGACTCCCGCTGATCAGCAAGGTCAGCCGCAGCCTCGCCATCGATCTGGACCTCTTCAGCCGTGGTGGCCTGGAGATTCTGCGCGCCATCGAGCTGTGCGACTACGACGTGCTCAGCGCCCGCCCCACAATTACGAAGAGCGCTAAACTGGCTCTGTTGCTGCGCGCCGTCAGCGGCAAGATGCTGCCCTTCCTGCGCCTCGGCCATCAGGGTTAAGGGGGCGACTTGATCCAGGCACTTGCATTGGACGAACTCGCGTTGAGCAGCGCCTATGCTGCCTGCCGCGTCATTGCGCGGCGTGAGGCGAAGAACTTCTATTACTCCTTCGTCGCTCTTCCGAAACCAAGAAAAAACGCCATCTGCGCCATTTATGCCTTCATGCGTCAGGCCGACGATTTGGCCGACGACGAAAGCCTCTCCCGCGGCGAGCGCCGCCGCCGTCTCGATGCCTGGCTTGCCCAGTGGCGCGCCGTTTGTGAAAGCCATGTCTCTGCCATTCCAGTCACGGCCGATCCTGTTTTTCTTGCCGTGCGCGATTGCACCGTGCGCTTTCACATTCCGCTCAGCCTACTCGACGAGCTTGTCGCCGGTGTGACTATGGACCTAGATCGCGCCACGACGGACGCGCCCGATACCTACGCGACCTTCGCCGATCTCTATCGTTATTGCTACCTCGTAGCTTCGGTCGTCGGTCTCGTCTGCATTCACATCTTCGGCTACTCAGACGCCCGCGCCGAGAAGCTGGCCGAAGAGACGGGCATCGCCTTCCAACTCACCAACATCTTGCGCGACGTCGCCGAAGATGCGGAACGCAATCGCGTCTATTTGCCGCTGGAAGATCTGGCGGCTCACAACGTCCCGCTCGATTCGCTCCTGCATCGCGTTTCCGACACGCCGCCGACGGCCAACGAGCGCGCGTTGCTCGCGTCCATCGCCCAGCGCGCGGAAGATTTCTATAAGTCGGCGCAGGAGTTGCTGCCTCTGATTGACCGCGAGAGCCGTCCCGCCTTGTGGGTGCTGGTTTCGATCTATCACGGCCTGCTCCAGCGCATCGAGCGCGCGGATTACGATGTCTTTTCGCAGCGCGCCAGCGTCCCCACGCCGCAAAAGCTCGGCATTCTGGCTGTCGGTATGGCGCGCATGGGTTGGGCGCGATTGTTGGGCTAGCACTATTCGCCCAGAAGGAATGAAATCACCACAAAGCTGTCATCCTGAGCGAAGCGCAGTGGAGTCGAAGGACCTGCTTTTGATTTTGCAACAAAATCCCGGAAAGTCCGTCACGGTCATCGGCGCTGGCATAGCCGGCATGAGCGCCGCTTGCGCTCTGGCCGAGGCCGGCTTCCGCGTGCAGCTCGTCGAGCGTCGCGGCTACCTCGGCGGCCGCGCTTCGTCCTATCTGCATCCCGGCGTCAACGAAGTCATCGACAACTGCCAGCACGCGCTCTTCGGCTGCTGCACCAATCTGATCGGCTTCTATCGCCGCCTCGGCGTCGCCGGCAAGATTCACTGGACCAGCGAGATGACCATGATCGAGCCCGGTGGCCGCCGCTCGCCGCTTGGTCCGTCCTTCTTGCCCGCCCCGCTTCACGACTTGCCAAAGCTGCTTACAGCCCACGCCTTCACGCTCGCTGACAAGCTCGCCCTGGCCCGCGCCTTCAGCGCCCTCATGCGTCCCGTCCCGCCCAGCTCCACGGAGTCCCTGGGCGATTGGCTGCGGAGGCACAGGCAGACCGAGGGCGCGCTGAACCGCTTCTGGCGTCTCGTCATCGCCAGCGCTCTCAACGCCGAAATCGACACCATCGCTCTGCCTTACGCGGCGATGGTGATTCGCGGCCTCTTCATGAATTCGGCTGAGGCGGGCAGCATGGGCGTGAGCACGGTTCCGCTCAGCGAACTCTACGCGGGCATGGCGGAATTCCTCAGCGAGCGCGGCGGCAGCGTGTTGCTGAACACCTGTGTCGAAGGCGCTGCCTGGAACGAGCAGCTTGCGCGGTGGAGGATTCAGACGCGCAGCGGTGAGCTGACTTCGGACTTCGTAATTCTGGCTCTGCCCTTTGAGGCGGCCGGAAAGCTGCTCCCGCATCTGCCCGCATCGGAAGGCTCGGCCGCGCTGGCCGCGAAGATCGAGCGCCACGAACACTGGCCCATTTGCAGCGTGCATCTCTGGTTCGACCGCGACATTACCGAGTTGGAACACGCCGTCCTGCTCGACCGCGAGATTCACTGGATGTACAACCGGTCGCGTCTGCAAACCGGCCGCGGCGGCCACTACGTCGAACTGGTCATCAGCGCCTCGCGTTCCTTCGCCGCCTTGCCGCGCGAGGCAGCGATTCAGCAGTCGCTCAGCGAACTGGCCGACTTCTTCCCGCGCGTGAAAGAGGCGAAGCTGGAGAAGGTTGCGCTGGTGAAGGAGATTTTCGCCACCTTTGGCGTGCCCCCCGGCATCGATGCCGCGCGTCCTACCGCCGTCTCGCCCTGGCCCAATTGTTTTCTGGCGGGCGACTGGACCGCCACCGGCTGGCCCTCTACGATGGAGAGCGCCGCACGGTCAGGTCATTTAGCTGCCGAGGCTCTCTGCCAAACCATCGGCGCGCCACGGACCATTCTCGCTCCCGACCTCAAACCTCAAGGTTTGATGCGATGGCTCCGTTGATTGCCGGTAATTCTGCCATAAAAGTGAGTTTATCTGCAAAAAGTTCAGTGGATTATGCGTAAAAACTATACCCCCCGGGGGTGTAGGGGGGGGGGAG
>Ga0255348_1000554_pt1 | contig 14653 bp, 10 predicted proteins | sample CBST25v5metaG_FD_189945 | JGI IMG/M metagenome (GOLD analysis project Ga0255348, IMG submission 189945) | Peat soil microbial communities from Stordalen Mire, Sweden - C.B.S.T-25.v5 | ecosystem: Environmental > Terrestrial > Soil > Wetlands > Peat | place: Sweden: Norrbotten County, Stordalen... | reverse complement strand
GTCAAGGAACTGTGAACAAGCGGGAACAGAGACTACAAATCAACCTTGCGGCGGACCGGAGATCAGGAAGTCTTCCCAACTGACGCTTGCGACGCTGTGGCGCCGGGCAATCTCTTCATCGCCGGGTGCGCAGATGACCAGAGGCGTAAATGCCGGATTGCGACGGCAAAACTCAAGTACGCCGCGAAGCGCCAGGACATCGAATCTCCCAGTCTTGACCTCCATGGCCCACTTCCCCCAACTTCCATCCATGACGGCATCGATCTCCAGCGGTTCTTCGCGCCAGTACGTTACCTGCTGGCCCTGGTTGATCGCAAAGGCCAAGCAGGCGTTTTCTACCCAGAAGCCGAAGCGTCCCGGCTCACGACCCTGATCAGGAGCACCATCGGGATGCATGGCCGACAAGAGAGCGTTGTTGAGCGTTACGAGTTTCGGCGGAGATGCACGGCGTCTGAGAACCTGCGTCGAATACTTCTCCAGCGGCGCGATCAAATATGCGTCTCCGAGCAGGGCCAGATAATTGGCAACTGTTTCGATGGCTCCGCTGTCCTGAAGTTGCCCTTGCAGCTTTTGCAAGGAGACAATTTGCGCGGGTGAGCCTGCGGCAACAGCGAAGACTTGGCGGAGCAGAGCGGGACGCCGTACCGCGCCTTGTGCCAGCACATCGCGACCGATCGCTGGCTCGATGATGGCATCGCGCACATAAGCGCGCCATCGTTCGGGAGATTTTTGAAATTCCACTGCGCCAGGATAGGATCCGAAGAGAACGAGATTGATGGCGGCTTCATGCGGAGAGAGATGAAAAGCAGTAGCCAGCGAAGCGGCGGGCCAGTGACTCAGCGTCAAACGCTCGAAGCGTCCAGCCAGGCTCTCCCGTGAGGCTTGGGCGACGCGAAGGGCTGAAGACCCGGTAGCTACTACATGAATAGGAAGGTGGCGACGGCGAGCGCGGTCCCAGTGCCCTTTGAGCCGTCCTGCCCAATCGGATAGATTGTGCACCTCGTCCAACAATAGAACCGCCGTCCCCTGCTTGGCGCGCGTTTCAGCCTCGGCCCAGCGGCGCTCCCAAAAACCAGGCAGAGCAGCGTCAGGATCGTCGCCGGCGGCGTAGATGGCTTGGTCGCCGAACTTCGCGGCGATGTCCAAAAGCAGCGTGGTCTTGCCTACCTGCCGGGGACCGGTGAGAAGCTGGATGCGGCCGGGCGCGGCTTCACCGAGCCGTTCGAGCAGTACATCTCGGCAATGCAGGTAGGCGTTCTGAATCTCAGCCATAGTCTAATAATTATTCGACTATGGCTGAGATTATGTCAAATCGAGTGTGACCAAAACACGCTGTGTCCTGCAAATCGCGATGGGACTGGCGGAGTGTCTGAGGTTTGATTCTCGCCGAGCGGGCATTTGGTGCCACTTCGCGTCGTTCATGTCGTGGCGCAAGCTCTTTTCGTAATTCTTCCTCTGTCGGCAGATAAAGCATGCAAGCCTCCAATTCATCACACACCGAGTGATGAATTGGAGGCTCGCGGTCGCTATATAACTGATAGAAAGGCGATAGCAACGCAGGTTCGTGATAGAAAAGCCCTGTCCATAGCGCCATTCCCATGGTACGGAAAGGTCATTCAACAGGCTTTGGCAACTCGGCAACGCAGGCCTTCTCATGTCTCGCGCTTACGCCGCAAATTGCCCAGGCAGCGTCTGGGCAATTCCGATGACCTCTTCCATGCCATGGAGTAAATCAATCCGCAAATTATAGACGGCACATCACTTACGAACCGGCTGAGTCGGCAAAAACGGCACAATCGGCACTATTTGCGACAAATTTGCGACAAACTTTTCTACAACGGCAAACGGCAGCGGGCCGATGGGCTGATCGTGTGGGATCAGCCCAGTTGCTCTTCTTAGGTTGGCTGCTTTTGGGTCTAAGAGTTGCTTCCAAGCCGAATTTGTGCCGGATGTGAGTTTGAAAATAATCTAATATGTGCGTTTAAGCCGCACTATTGTAGAAATATGTGAACTTGACTTTGGTTTCAGAATGGGCGATTATGTGCGTTATGGATGCACAAAGATATTCGCGGCTAAACCGACTGCTCCTTGCTCTGCCAGAGGGATTCCTGGCAGACAGTGTCTGGCTTCAGGCACAAGGCCTCTCGCGTTCGTCGATACGAGACTATGTGGATCGAGGTTGGCTCGAAAGAGTAGGTCCCAGAGTCTATCGGCGCCCCCGACAAGTTGCCAATGACCACCTCCGCTGGGATGTTGTTGTCCTATCGCTCCAGCAGGTCATGCACAAGACACTTCATGTGGGTGGTCGGACGGCCGTAGAACTTGCTGGATATGCCCACTACCTCGAAGCCGAAGATGCCTCCACCGTGTACTTGTATGGGCAGGGTGCACCAACCTGGCTGGCCAAACTTCCATCGACGGTCCGATTTGAACTTCGTTCAGATCATCTTTTTGCGACCGGTGGAACTGGAGTAGAGATGCGGCGCTTCGATCTACGTTCAGGTGAAACGTCTGCCCAGACGAAGGAAGCCGAAGTTAGAAGTCCCTGGGAATGGTCATTGACGATGTCCGTTCCCGAGCGAGCGATCCTGGAAATGATGGATGAGCTTCCCCATCACGAGAGCTTTCATCAAGTCGATGTGGTCATGGAAGGCATGGCCAACCTCCGTCCCCAGTTGCTGGGAAAACTCCTGCAAGAATGCAGAAGCGTGAAGGTGAAACGTCTCTTCCTTTGGTATGCGGAACGGCACGGGCACTCGTGGTTGAAGCATCTTGACCAATCTTCCATCGATCTCGGTCTTGGAAAGCGTCAACTGGTTCCCGCTGGCCGCTTCGACTCGCGCTACCAGATCACACTCCCAACAGAATTGTTCGCGCGAGGAGGCGATCACGATGCCCTTTGAAGTTTTTGAAGCACAGGCGGCGCTTCTGGTGCGTGCGCTTCCCTATGTGGCGGCTGAGACCTGCTTTGCCCTGAAGGGTGGCACGGCAATCAATTTTTTTATTCGCGATCTGCCTCGCCTCTCGGTGGACATCGATCTGGTTTACCTGCCAATTGCGAATCGAGAGGCCTCTCTTCTTGGAATACGATCTGCACTTGGCCGCATCGCTCAAGGCATCCGCAAAGCGATCCCTGGTAGCGCGGCCACTGAAAATGCAACTTCTGACGGAACCAGAATCGTGGTGCGCCATCGGTCGGCACAGATCAAAATTGAGGTCACTCCGGTACTTCGCGGTACTGTTCATCCGGTTGAACTGAGGACGGTACGGCCAGCAGCCGAAGAGCGATTTGGCTTTGCCGAAATACAAGTAGTCTCGTTCGCCGATCTGTACGCCGGGAAGATGGTTGCAGCCCTCGACCGTCAACACCCGCGGGACTTGTTTGACGTTCAACACCTGCTTGCAAATGAAGGCATCTACGATGTCCTCTTTCAAACTTTTCTCGTATACATCCTCAGCCACAATCGTCCTGCACACGAAGTTTTGCAACCGCGATTGAAGGATATAAGGCAGGCATTCGAACAAGAATTCGTTGGCATGACCGCCGGCGAGACTTCCCTTGATGCTCTGATTTCAGCGCGAGAGCAACTCGTTTCGGAAATCCGCTCCCATCTGGACGAACGCTCCAAGCAGTTCCTGCTTTCGTTCCACGAACTGAAGCCTGACTGGTCGCTCCTCGCGACACCAGATATCAGCAACCTTCCGGCAATTCGCTGGAAGCTGATAAACATTGAATTGTTGCAAGCCAAGCAGCCTTAGAAATACCGTGCGTTGATTCATGATCTTGCGACTTTGCTGTCCAACGGTCAAGATCTCGGTCAAGATCTCGACTGATGCAACCCGTTCGATCAGACCAGTCCGATCTTCCTGCTCCAGCGTTCGCAGTGCAGCAACTTGACGCGCATACGTATCCAAGTAATCCGGGGTCCGAGCTGTGAGTGCGTGATTCAGCTTCAGCGTAACCGCTTCAATGATTTGACGACGTGTGGGTGCAAAGGCTTTGAGTGCTGGAATGTTCATTGTGCGGAGGGGTCCTCTGCGCGGGATGCGTCGTATTCGGAGAGAAGCTGCGTCGCATCTCTCTTGAAGAACTTCTCTACCCCCTTCGAAACTGAGAGTTGTGGGTGGTATCGGCACTGAGGGAAATTGGGTACAGACCTATGAGCGAGGTGTAATGGTTGTCCACCGTTCCTGTTGTCTCGGATTAGGTGTGCAAAACCCAATACAGCATCGACAGTGAAGCGCTACTTGCCGGGAGATTATTAGCCATGTCGTTTGCCGTGCAAACGGTCTTCCTGATATCGCTTCAAAAAGTAGTCGATGGTCTCCACGCGCATCCGAATGGAATGGGCAGGACAGTTTTCATCCATGTCTTTGAAGGAAAAGAATGGCGTCCCGGAACGCTCGACGATTTGCTCGATGACGCTGTAGATAGGCGCATCGTGGCCGCACTTGAAACTCGAGAACTCAACCGCAACCAGATTGGGATGGCGAGCCGTGAACTTGGCGGCCCACAATTTGTGATTGGAACTGGCCGAAAAGGCGGTCTTCCACACATCGGATATTTCCAGAGCATGATTGATCACACCGGCGCGGATTTCCTCGCCGAAGAGCCGTTCCAGCAGGTCTTCGTCTATGGGCAGGGTGCTTTGCGAAAGGATGGGATAGCCCAGTTTTTGGAATTGCGCCATGATTTCGTGGTTGATACCGGGGTCGTGATGATAGGGACGCCCCAGCATCACGATTCCCAATCGGTTTTCCTCTTCCAGTTGGTCGAGGATTGCGCGGCCCTGGCGGCGAAGTTCGGATTCAAAACGCTCTTGTTCGCAGAAACCAATCGTGACTGCGCGATCATTTTCTTCTTTATTGAGGCCCAGTACCGGCTCCCACGCCTGCCACATCTGGCGCGCGAAGAGTTTGCGATGCGACAGGTTGACCAACGGATGGATGTACTGAATGCCACGCTCTGCAATCAGGTCGGTCTCTTTGGTAAAGGCCGCTTCGACGGTCTCCGGTGTTATCGAGGCCGTTGGGCAGGCGTTGTTGGCCTTGGTGTTGACCAGTGGCGTGGCCAGCACATCGAACATGGGAAAGAAGATTGTGTCCAGCGGCTGGCGCTCATGCTGCTTGAACAGCAGGTTGTGAAAATGGGCAATCGTAATCTTCGATGGGAAGCAGGGATCGATCGATCCTCGGCTGGAGCCGGCGCGGTACATCTCGGCGGTCGTAACGTCCGAATATACGATGTTTTCCGCGCGCACGCCGAGACTTTCCAGATAGGCGCTGAAGAGCGGCGCATACGCGTACATGCTCAGAACGCGGGGAATGCCGATGCGCATCAGCGAGCGCTGTTTCATGAGGGAAGTCCGGCGGCGCGCTGCGGCGCTCCAGGGACGCCGAGGGAGCGAATCTGCGACACTCTCCGGATGGCGTGAGCGCCAGACCTCGCGGGCGGCTATCTCAACAAGGTTGGGATGGGCGGTCCGGGTAGCGTCCAGACGGGCCTGAATGCCGCGCATGGATTGCAGATCGTCCACCGCTCCCTTTTCACAGCCGGCAAGAATGATGCGCCGGCTGTCGTTATTGTCGGCCTGGCGGTCATCCACGCCTGAGAATTGCACATCGAGGAAGGTACGCATACAAGCGTTCTTGCAGAAGCGGCAGCGGGTCTGTTCATTGCAAGTGGTGGAGTAGCGAATGCTAGCCACGGCATCCATGCCGACGAAGGCGGTGGTGCGTCCCTGTCGCCACAGGCGCGTGGCCTCCAGGCCGGCGCCAATGGCGCCCGCCTCACCGCAGTGCGGGTGAACCACAACCTCCGGGTCGATCCCGGTGGCGCGAAAACCAGCGCGTAAAAAGTCGACCTCCGCTTTGACTGCGGCCAGGTTGTTTTGCGTGCCTCCCTGCAGGATGAAGCGCGAGCCCAACGTGGTGAGGTTGGGAGCTTTCGCAACATGGAGAAAAACATTGCGCGGAAGCACGGTGGCCAGTCCGGCCAGAATCTCCTCGGCTCGCCAGCCTTGGCGCTGGAAATTGACGATATCCGATTGCAGAAAGACCGCGCAACCAAAACCGAAGGCCGGCATCGCTTGAGCGGCGAACGCGGTCTCTGCATAGCGCTCGACCGGAACGCCAAAGCCCTCTGCGGTCGATTGCAGAAAATACCCGTTACCCGCCGAGCATTGCGCGTTGAGCTTGAAATCCCGGACGCGACCCTGGCGCAACAGAATGAGCTTGATGTCCTGTCCGCCCACATCGACGATCACATGCGGATCGGCAAAATAATGCAATGCAGATTCGGTGTGGGCCACGGTTTCAACCAGGGCCACGTCGGCTTTCAGCGCCTGGGAGAGAATATCCTTGGCGTAACCTGTTGTTCCCATGCCAAGAATGTGCAGGCTTGCGCCCGAATCCTGTTCCACTTGGCGCCGCAGATCGCCCAGCACTTCAACGGCATCCGCGATCGGGTTGCCCTCAGAGAGCCGATAAGACTTGGCCAGCACTTCGCCGCCTGGCGACAGAAGCACGGCCTTAGTGGAGGTGGACCCACCGTCTAAGCCAATAAAGGCCTCGACTTGTTCACCGCGTTGAAATGTTGCGGGAATGAACTGCGCGGGTTGGTAATGGTCTTTGAATGCCTGCAGTTCTTCTGTGGAGGCGCAGAGCCCAGGCTTCCCGGCGGTGATCGTCCGCTCCTGCCGTCCCGCATCGAGGAAGCGCTCCAGCGCGGCACAGCCCAGGTAGCGGCCGTTCTCCTCCGCTTCGCCCATTCCGAACTCGACTGCTCCGATTGCCGCAAAATAGAGCGCGTCCGGCGGGGTTTGAATCAGGTCTTCCGCAGCCTGGCCAGAGGGAAGTTCCACGCCACGTTCCTTCCAGAGCAAAGGTATATTGTGCTGCCATGCCTCGCGCATTCCGCGTAGAAAGGCATTCGGCCCGCCCAGCAGCAGAACCTGCGGCATCAGCGTATGGCCGCGGGTCAACACGCTGAGATTTTGCAGCACGATGGCGTCAAACAGCGAGGCCATCAGCTCGGCTGGCGGAAGCCCTTGCTTCTGCAAACCGTTAATGTCGGTCTCGGCAAAGACGCCGCACTTGCCTGCAACAGGATGGATGCGCACGCCGCGATAGGCTAAGTCCTGCAACTGATCAGCGGGAATCTTCAGCTTGGCCTGAATTTTATCAATGACCGCGCCGGTGCCGCCCGCGCACTTGTCGTTCATCGAAGCGATCTTCCTGCGCCGTCCGCTGCCTATCTCAGTCTTGAAGAGAATGATTTTGGCGTCCTGGCCGCCGAGTTCGATCACCGACTGCGCCTCAGGATGCATCTTCTCAACAGCAAGCGCGACGGCGTTCACTTCTTGCACGAAGCGTGCTCCAATCGGCGCGGCCAACGCTTGGCCGCCGGATCCGGTGATGAAGATGCGGCAGTTGCCGTGGCAAATGCCGGCTTCGCTCTCCATTCGCAGCAGAAATTCACACAACATCTCGGCCTGGCGAGTGTCGTGGCGGCGATAGTCGCGCCACAGGATGCGCCGAGCGCTGGCCTCGACCACCACCGCCTTGACCGTGGTGGACCCCACGTCCACTCCCACCAGGAAATGAACTCCGTTGGATGTGGGCTCGCATGGTGGGGTCTTATTGGGCATCGTCTCTCAACGCTCTCCAGGTAGCCGTGCCAGCGCGGCGCGGCCATGGATCAGATCGCCGACATGCATGACAAAGCTGGCTGCCGTGCCGGCAATGCCCGGGCGGCGCGGAATCGGATAAAACGGACTGCGCAAAGTCCTATGCCGGGCAGCGTAGTCTCTGATCTCGGCGAGCGATTTTCCGGTGGAAGCGAGCGCCGCGTCAAACTCCGCACGAGCCTTGACGCGGGCTTCGCCCAGGGCCATCTGCACGCGGCTATGGGCGTTGATCTCGCCTTCGCCCGAGGTTTCGACCGGCAGAAAGATCATCTCTGGAAAGCGATTGACCACGGCCGACTGCACGCCGTCTGACTGCGAGGACGGCATGCAGCCAAAGGGCTTCAGCGCCAGCACCATGTGGCACAATCCCCGCGTGGTGTAGTAGACGTTCTTGCCAACTTCGAGATGTCCCTCGCCGCCGCGCGCCAGGGAGTGATAGAAGGGATGCGCCAGACGCGCGAGTTCGCGCTGCGACAACAAGCGAGGAGTAATGCCGCCCAGGTGACGGGCAGTGCGCGCATACAGATAGCTCCACAGAGCTTCGCTCAAGCGCAACAGCGACCATTTGCGACGATACTTCCACGCGTTGGCCAGACCCTTGCCGCACTCCCACCAGCGGACTTCGGGATAGGGATCGTCGAGGCCTTTCTTCTCTTCCATGCCAATGCGGGCTTGATGCAGCAGGTAGCTGATCCATCCGCCAATCGAATCTATATGTATTTGCGCGCCTTCGCCTTCGAGGAAGCTGAACATATTAAAGTTGCCGTCGCCTTCGGTGAGCTGCGCCCAGAACTCGCCGACGATTTTGACCACGGGCTTGACGCTGGTGTGATCGACATCAACTTCACCGAGGCGCTGGCGCGCCTCATGCATCTTGCCCACAAACTCCGCGCTGTAAAGATGATCGAAAATCTTGCCGGTGGCATTTAGAAAACCCTGGAGTTTGGGCATGTGGCGCAGCAGCGCGGCGAGCCATCGCGGCGCACGTTCGAGAATCTCGAATCGCCTGCGGTTCTCGAGGAAATGGCTCAACTGATTCACCATATCTTCAATCGCCTGATCCGTGCTTCCCGGAACCAACTCGAAGGGACGGATGCGATAACTGAGGTCATTGATGACATCGCCCAGATTGAGCATATTGAGCGCGCCCAAGTTGAAGTCCAGCGTGAACTTCAGGCCGGGATTGTCGGCCGCGGCCTTGATGGCCTGATCCGCCTGGTAGAGCACGATGCGGAATCGCTCATAGCCCGCGTTATTGAGCGCCAGCCGGTACTCCGACTCGTACATACCGAAGCGGCAAGGGCCGCAGGAGCCGGCGGTGAAGAAGATGTACTTCTCCATGATCTCCCCGCGCGAATAGCCCTGATCTTCCAAAGAACGCAGAAACTTGATGAGGTTGCCAATCGTAAAATAGGTGGGATTGCACTGGCCGTTATTGCCGAATTCCCGGCCAAAGGTGAAGGCCGCCACGTCGGGAGTCGGCAGCATCTGGCATCGATAGCCGCTGGCGCGCAGAATGGCCTCGATGAAGCGCTCATGCTTCCAGGTGAAGCCGCCGAAGAGGATCGTTACCTGGTTCCGCTCCTCGGCGGTGAAGGGCCGCTCGATAGGACGGCGATAATGCCCGGTCTTATGGTGCAAGGCAGAGACCTCGACCAGCCGCTCCCGTTCCTCGGGGACCGACTGCTGCAACTCTTCCTGCAATGAAGGAGGCGCGCCCGCGAGGTTGCGATCGATTCCCATGGATGAAGAACCTTTCGACGGCAGCATGTATCCAGGTCCGTCCACCACGCGCGGAGCCATATCTGCTAGCCTTTCAAGTGTAAAACAATCCCCCAAATCGGGGAATTACCTGGAAGCGAACCGCTCTGCTGGGCAGAGAAGGGGGGATAACAGCCATGCCAACAGCGGATTGTTGGGTCATCGAGAACTACGCCTACCGCCGCTGCCCGCATCCGGCGCGTGAGTTCGGCTGTACGGTCTCGCTGCACAACCACTCCAATCACTCGATCGAGAGCATGGGCTTTCTCAACCAGGTGGTCAAGCTGCGCTTCATGCGCCCCTTTCGCGGCTTGTTGCAGTCGGCTTTCGGGCTGGCGGACATCGCGGATCTGAACTATGCCGACATTTACTACCGCTCTCCACTAACCGTCGAGGATGTGTTGCAGACTGAATCCGCCAGCGCCGCGGAACTTGGCTTTGAGGGCGTTCACCTGGGGATCACCGACCACGACGAAATCGCGGGTTGCCTTGAGTTGCAGCTCGCACATCCGGAAGAGGCGCATCGCAACCCTCTCGGCGAAGAGATTTCCTTCTACTTCGATGAGTATCTATTTCACATCGGCGTGACGGGAATGCCCGCCGCGGGGATTGAGCAATTCCATGCCGGCTTGCAGTTGGCGGCCAAGGAGCGCCGCCTGGACGACCTGTTTGAAATGCTCCGCGCCAGCGGTTCTCTGGTGGTTTTCAATCATCCCCTGGTTCCATGGGGCAAGGATGTTGGACGAAGGATTCCCGCCGAGGCGCTACTGAGCCGCTATGGATGGGCGATTCATGCCCTGGAGTACAACGGTATGCGCAGCCGGCAAGAGAATGATCGCGTTCTACAGTTGGCAAGGCACGTAGGCAAGCCGGTTATCGGCGGAGGCGACAGCCATCTTCTGCTGGCTAGTTCGGTGCTCTCGCTGACGCGAGCCGTGAGCTTTCAGGAGTTTGCCGAGGAGGTCAAGGAGGGCCGCGCAGTGTCGCTGGTTCTGCCCACCTTCTTTGCCCCCCTGAGCTGGAAGCTCTTCTTGCGCGTACTCTATTTCATCGCCCATTACCGGCGGATCGGCCACTTCCGCGGCCAGCCGGTCAGCGACCTATTGAGCGGCAAAACGGTACTTCTGGACCCAATTGGATTTGCTTCGCGTGGATTTCTGTGTGCAACTTCGGCGCTTGGTCTGATTCGCTAAGGTTTCCCACCCTTGCGCCAAGGAAAAAGGCGCAAGGATGGGGCATGGAAGGTCAGTATTTGCGGGCCGGCGCTGCGCGCAGAAACTCCGCAATCCGTTCGCGCGCATCCATCGTGCCTTGCAGGCTGGCGCAGAGACTTGCTCGCTGCCGTTCAAAGGCGCCTCGCGCGGCGGCGGAAATGGGAAATCGCTCGCCGTAGCCGCCGAACAGATCTGCGCAAGTTTGCGACGCTTGCGCTGCGGCGCGGCCTGCCGAAAGGGTGCTCAGGTCGCCGAAAAGAGCCGCGAATTCGCTGCCCTGCGGGTTCCGATCCATTTCCAGAACATCCAGAGCCAGCGAGCGCGCCGCCAGCAGTCTACACAGCGCCTCGGCCATTGCGAAGGTCACGCCCTGACGTGCATCGCAAAAAAGCCGGACGCCGCGTGCATCGACTTGCTGCCGCAGTTGCTCCAGGGTCCATTGCCAGAGCCGCATTCCCTCGGCAAGACTGCGCATACCGGCTCGCGGCATGCGTGCTGCAAGCGCATCGATCTCCCCAGTCCACTTCTGGAACTCGGCGAGAAAGTGGGTATCGGTCATGGCAGCTGAAACCAGGCGGCGTTGCAACGCAGCCGGACCCATGTACATATCCTCGATCTGCGCATCGACCAGCCGCGAGTGCAGATCGTTGGCGTCCTGCGCACCGAGCTCATCCCGCGCGGCCACTTGCTGCAAGCACTTCGGAATGCGGCTGCTGCTGAAGAGCTTTGCAGCCGGGGAGAAGAGTGCGGCGAGCTTCGCATCGGCGCTGGAAGGATGCTCCGCTTCGTAGAGTTTGTCACTGTGACGCGCAGCGAGAAAGCCCAGCGAGGCCGCGGCCTCGCCCGTAGCCCATAGATCTGCCATTTCAAGCCGGAATTCCGCTTCTTGGCTCTTCTGCTCCGTTGATGCGAACCACTCTTGCACAGTGGAAAGCGCCTTAGCGGCGGTCATCAGGCCTAGCAGGGCGCGCATCCGGCGCAGGGCCGGTTCCAGCAGGGCGCGATGGCTGAAGCGCGGAACGATCACGCCCTCTTCCATCGTGTAGCCTCCGACGATACGTGAAGCCTGCACTCTGAGGCGAAAAACTGGATCAGTGGTCGAAGCAAAGCGATGTCCCAGCTTTCGCACCGGCACTCCGCGCTCGAACTCGCCCGCGTCCCCTGGCTCGAGAATCACGAGACCGCTGCCGCACACACCCTTGCCGTCGCCCTCAACGGCAGCCACCACAAACTCCGCAAAGTCCATGTGGCTGATGAAGCGTCCGCGCTTGTGAATCTCCAGCAGTGCTTCGCCGTCTGCGTCCCCACCGGCCAGATACATGCGGCCGGAAAGAGAGATTGCATCCGAACCCGCGCCGGGAAGCGGCTCGGTCAGGCAAAGAGCGCCGTGGCGCAGTTCGATCCGGCCCAGGTAGCGATCACGCTGCGGCTCGGTTCCGAAGTCGCGGATGGGCATCTGCGCCAGGCTTCCCGAAAGGCTGCATGTGGCAACGCCGGCATCCACGCTGGACAGTTCCCAAACAGTTAACGCCAGCCGCAGGGTCAGTCCGTTGTGCGCAGAGGCCAGAATCCCGGTCATCCCCTGGGCATCCAATGTGCGGAGCACGTGAGCTTTTTCTTCTGTCCATGTGTGGGATAGATGAGCCTGGTCGAGCAGAGGAGCCAGTTTCTCGCGCGCCGCCCGCCTGGCAATGTTGCGCACGGCTAGAAGTTCCGCGCTCTCGGCGATTCGCCACAGTGTTGCGTGCGCCTCGTCCCACCAGCGGAAATCCATGGCGCTCCCTATTCCGCGTTGGCGGGAATGCTGTACTCGGCTAGATGACGCGGCTTGACGAGCAGAACTCTCAAAATGAATTCTCTCTATTTTCTCAGGCGGAAGGCAATCAGTGCGATACGGCAGGGCTGCTGTCATCTTAGAGTGCGCTCCGCTGGAAGGTAAAGCACATTCTCTTGAAATGAGGCCATCTTCCCGGCCGGCAAGTCGGCGCTTCGCGGGCTCCTTGCGGCCGGAGCCGGTGCTAGAATGAAGGCGCTACTGCCGTGGTTCATTTGGGGTTGCTGAAGGATTGAGATGGCGCGGTCAGCGTTATTTTTGCTGTTGTTTTGTGCGACCAACGCCTCGCTGGCGCTGCTTTATCCTTTTTCTCTCTCTCGCCTCCTGCTGGTGACGGTTCTTTATGCGCTGGGTACTGGGGTGATGCTCTACTTGCTGTTTCATCCGCGCAATCAGTGGCTGGTCGCGAACCGCTCGCAAGTCGGACGCGACGGCTGCGTGGCCCTGACCTTCGACGATGGGCCCGACCCCGTGGATACGCCCCGACTGCTCGATCTGCTGCGTGAAAAAGGCGTGAAGGCCACTTTCTTTGTTGTGGGTCAGCGCGCCGACCGGCATCCGGAAATCGTGCGCCGTGCCTGGAATGAAGGACACTTGATAGCCAACCATACTTGGTCGCATCGGCCATTCTTCTGCTTTCTCTCCCCGCGGCAACTGCGGTTCGAGATCGAACGGGGCAGCCAGAGCATCGAGCGAATTTGTGGGGTCAGGACGCGCTACTTCCGTTCCCCGGTCGGCTTGCGCCATCCTCTGCTGCGCTTTGCGCTGCAAAGAACCGGTGTGGAGTTCATATCCTGGCGCATCCGAAGCTATGATACGATGATCAAAAACTCAGGCTTGTTGGCACGTCATATTCTCAGCAAAGTGACCAGCCGAGACATCATCCTGATGCACGATCGACGGTCGAAAGGCGCACACGTCATGTTGGAGGCCCTGCCTGGCGTGATTGACAAGTTGAAGGAACGCGGCTTCGAGTTTGTTCTAGTAGGCTCCCGTGAAAGTGCACCCTGCGATACCAAAATATGAAAGTATGCGCACTGATTCCCGCATTCAATGAAGCCTCCCACATAGCCCAAGTGGTCGAAGGCGCCAGAAAGCATGTCGAATCAGTTATTGTTATCGACGACGGATCGAGCGACGGCACCGCAGAACTGGCCCGTCACGCCGGAGCCTTCTGCATTGAATTGCCTGCTAACAGCGGGAAAGCATCCGCTCTGCGTCGAGGCTTCACGTATGCCAGCGCTCAGAACTTTACCCACGCGATCACTCTTGATGGCGATGGTCAGCATATGCCGCAGGATATCCCCGTCCTGTTGCGGGTAGCCCGTGAGACGGAGGCGGATCTGGTCATTGGGGAGCGTCCCTTCGACCGTGCACTGATGCCGCGCGCCCGCTATTACTCCAACACCATCGGTAGCCGTTGGGCCTCGTCACTGGTGGGACGCGAGGTCAAAGACAGCCAGAGCGGCTTCCGGCTCGTTCGTCTGAAAACGGTGAACCGTCTCAAACTGCGCAGCCTGCGCTACGAGTTAGAAATGGAAATGCTCATCAAGCTGGGCCGCGCTGGTTGCACCATTGCTCACGCGCCCATTCACATGGTTTACGACAACGGTCAGGCGCGGTCCAAGATGAAGCCGGTGCGCGATACGGTGCGCATCTGTCTTTGCTCGCTCGCCTTTCGCTTCCTGGGAGCTTGAGATGAGCCTGCGCCGCCGAGTTTGCTGCCTGATTGCGCTCCTCCTGCTGCTGCCGCACTTGCTGCCGGCGCAGTCAGATGATTTGTTGATGCGCGTATGGAACGGCGTGCAGCAAGCGCAGGGAAAGTTCACAACCGGCTGCGGTAGCGTGGTCGAGACCCGCACCTCCAGGCTGATGGTGAAACCCATGGTGTTGCGCGGCAAGTTCTGCGCCGATGGAATGACTCGCTTTTCGCTGGAGTATTTTTCGCCCAACGCCCTGCGCATTCGCTTCAATACCGATTACCTCAACGTGATCAGCGGAGACGGAGAGACTCAGGTTCTCGATATTGGCAGCGGCGTTCGGCGCGCCCAATCTGCCTTTAGCCGGGAAAACTCAATCGAGGGACTGAAGAAGAACTTCACGATCACCGCGCAGGAGAACGGTAGGGAGTACGAGTTGAAGTTCGTTCCCCGCAG
>Ga0255348_1000549_pt1 | contig 14810 bp, 9 predicted proteins | sample CBST25v5metaG_FD_189945 | JGI IMG/M metagenome (GOLD analysis project Ga0255348, IMG submission 189945) | Peat soil microbial communities from Stordalen Mire, Sweden - C.B.S.T-25.v5 | ecosystem: Environmental > Terrestrial > Soil > Wetlands > Peat | place: Sweden: Norrbotten County, Stordalen... | reverse complement strand
CTGCAGAATGCCGCCGTGCTTGAAGTATTCGATTTCCTGAGGGGTGTCGATGCGGACCTTGGCAATAAACGCTTTCACAGTTCCGTCGGCGGCAGTGGCTTTCACCGCGAGCGTATTGCCCGTAGCAAACCGGCTGGCCAGTAGCTCAAAAAGCCCCGCGAAGTCGAAAACTTCCTCGCCGGTCAGCCCCAGCGACGCGACGCTTTCTCCCGCCTTGAATTGCAGCGGCAGAATCCCCATACCCACAAGATTCGAGCGGTGAATGCGCTCGAAACTCTCTGCGATGACGGCGCGCACACCGAGCAGCTTCGGTCCCTTGGCGGCCCAGTCACGCGAGCTGCCGGCGCCGTATTCCCTGCCTGCAAGAATGATCAGAGGGACACCTCGCCCGGCATACTTCTGGCTCGCGTCGAAGATGGACATGGGCTCACCCTCGGGAAGCAGGCGCGTGACTCCGCCCTCGGTGCCCGGCGCGAGTTTGTTACGAAGGCGCACATTGGCAAATGTTCCGCGCACCATGACTTCGTGATTGCCGCGGCGCGAGCCATAGGAATTGAAGTCAGATGGTTTCACGCCGTTGGCCGCAAGATACTGGCCTGCCGGGCCGTTGGCCTTGATAGCTCCGGCCGGGGAGATATGGTCGGTAGTTACAGAATCACCCAGCATGGCCAGTACGCGCGCGCCCAGAATGTCTGTAACTGGCGCGGGAGTCTGAGTTATGCCGTCAAAGTAAGGAGCCTTGCGAATGTAAGTCGAATCCGGCTCCCACTGATAGACCTCGCCGGTGGGGAATTTCAGCCCCTGCCAGTTGGCATCGCCCTGGCTGACAGTCGCGTACTCCTTGCGGAAGCTCTCGCTGGACAAGCCCTTTTCGATTGCTTCGGCCACTTCGGCTTGCGTCGGCCAAATGTCCTTGAGATAAACCGGTTGCCCGGATTGGTCGAGGCCCAGAGCGTCAGTCTCGAAGTTATGCTTGATGCTGCCGGCCAGCGCGTACGCCACCACCAGCGGCGGGCTCATCAGGTAGTTGGCGCGCACATCGACGTTGACGCGGCCCTCGAAGTTGCGATTGCCGCTGAGCACGCTGACGGCGACGAGGTTATGGTCGTCAATGCTCTGCTTCACGTCGGCCGGCAGCGGGCCGGAGTTGCCGATGCAGGTGGTGCAGCCGTAGCCCACGACGTTGAAGCGCAGCTTTTCGAGATACGGCAGCAGGCCCGCTTTGGCGTAGTAATCAGTGACGACGCGCGAGCCGGGCGCGAGCGAGGTCTTCACCCACGGTGGCACGGTGAGGCCCTTTTCGACGGCCTTTTTGGCGAGAATTCCAGCGGCCATCATCACCGAGGGGTTCGAGGTGTTGGTGCAACTGGTGATGGCCGCGATAACTACCGAGCCGTGATCGAGATATTTTTCCGGGTCGACGCCGAAACGCGTCTGAACAGTTGTCGCCTCCTTGAATGCTCTGTCATCCTGAGCGACCGAAGCGCCAGCGGAGGGAGTCGAAGGACCTGCGTTTTCTTGCCCCGCCAGCGCCGCATCCGTGACCGCCCCCCGCTCCCACTTCGCCGCCGTCCTCGTTCCCAGCGGCTCAGCTGTGGGCGCGAGCAGACTGGGCAGTTGCTCGGCAAAGCTCTCCGCTACATCCCGCAGCGGAACGAGGTCCTGCGGACGCTTGGGTCCGGCCACGCTGGGCTCGACGGCGGCCATATCCAGCTCCAGCGTTTGCGTGTACTCGGCCTCCGGCGATTCGGCCGTGTGAAACAAGCCCTGCTCTTTGTAATAGGCCTCGACCAGCGCAATCTGCTCCTCGCTGCGGCCGGTCAGGCGGAGATAGCTGAGCGTCTCGGCGTCCACGGGGAAGAGGCCGCACGTAGCGCCGTACTCGGGAGCCATGTTGCTTACGGTGGAGCGGTCGGGCAGCGACAGCTCGGCCACGCCCGGACCGAGGAACTCGACAAACTTGCCGACAACGCCCAGCTTGCGCAGCATCTGGACCACGGTCAGCACCAGGTCGGTGGCCGTCGCGCCCTCGCGCAGCTTGCCGGTGAGCCGGAAGCCGACCACCTGCGGAATCAGCATGGAGACCGGCTGGCCGAGCATGGCCGCTTCGGCCTCGATGCCGCCCACGCCCCAGCCCAGCACGCCCAGGCCGTTGATCATGGTGGTATGCGAATCGGTGCCGGCCAGCGTGTCGGGATAGGCTACTAACTCGCCATCTAACTCCGTGGTGAAGACGACGCGGGCCAGATGCTCCAGATTCACCTGGTGGCAGATACCCATGCCGGGCGGCACGGCGCTGAAGTTACGAAAGGCCGTCTGGCCCCACTTGAGAAAGGCATAGCGCTCGCGGTTGCGATGAAACTCGAGCAGCGTGTTGGCGCCGAAGGCCGCGGGAGTACCGTACTCGTCCACCTGGACGCTGTGGTCAATGATCAACTCGGCTGGCGCCAGCGGATTCACGCGCTCCGGGTTGCCGCCCAGCGCGCGTATGGCGTCGCGCATGGCGGCCAGATCGACGATGGCGGGCACGCCTGTAAAGTCCTGCATCAGCACACGTGCCGGCATGTAGGCGATTTCGCGGCTGGGCTCGGCCTTGGCATTCCAGTTGGCCAGAAACTCGATGTCGGCGGCGGTTACGTTCACGCCATCTTCGCGGCGCAGCAGATTTTCCAGCAGAATCTTCAGGCTGAAAGGCAGACGAGCCAGGTTGAAGCCGCGCGCGGCGAGCGCTGGAAGCCGGTAAACCGTATAGGTGCGCTGGCCGGAGGCGAGCGTACTGCGGCTGGCAAAGCTGTTCATCCTCGAGGGCCTTTCCATTCTTGCAGGGGATGGGTGCTGGCTAAATTTTATCTGTTCTGTCCGCGGGCGCAGGATCTGTGGCCAGATTGATCCTCAGAGAGCCTTCAATGGAGTTCTATTCCACATCGAGCATTCCCTTATGGGTCCCGCTGATTTTATTGCGTTTCCGGAGCAACTATAGCAAAACCAGAGTAGCTGTACCCAGACGCCATGTCCTCAAGTGGCTTTTTCCTCAAGAAAAAGCCACCTTCTCGACTCTCACCAAGGGCACGTTTACTCTGGTTTTGCTCTAAAAACCAAAGGAAATCCCCCCGAAACCAGCCGGTTTAGGGATACGTATGCTGAGGGCAAAACCACTCGGAACTGCCCCATGGATGAAAATCAGATTGTAACTTCGCCCAGTCGAAGTTTGGGCGAAGCACAGGCGGCACGTCTACTCCACAATCTCCCAACCAAGATCGCAACTCGATTGATAGCCCTGCGCCAGCGAGATCAAGATCACGCGTTTTGTTCCGTCCGGATTGGGCTTGATGAGCAACTGCCACGCCGCACGGTCGAAGGTGAATTTAAGCCGCGCCTTAGGCAGTTTGTCAAAGGCAACTGTCCCGCCATGAGGCACTGGCGGTCCCTGATAGTGCAGCACCCCCGAACGCGCCTGCCCAGGCGATGGCAGCAACGGCGCCTGCGGCGAAACCGGTGGCTTTTGAAATACAGGAGTGGGCGCCGCCGGGTTCCCGCGCCCGGTCGGGCCAAAGTGCTGCGGCTGAACAATTGGCGTCGTATTCTGACTGGACTTGAGCGCAGACTGGGGTGCCGTCCGCGGTGCTTCGGCAACAGCGGGTTCAGAACTTCCAGCGGGCGGTTTGGCCGCTTGCGTCGTCGTTGCCTGGGTTTGCTCCTGGGCTGGCAGCGGCGCAGCGGATTGCTTGGCTGGAGCAGCCGATCCCGCAGCGGAGGAAACCGGCCGATGCGCATGTACATACCACGCCCAGCCGCCACCGGCCGCCGCCAGCACAGTTGCGGCAAAGCCAATGGCCAACCCGATTTTCGCCTTCGACAGGTCACGGGGCACAGCCACCGGCGCGGCTTCTGAAATCTCTGCTGAAGAGGTTGCCGGAAGAGGAACTGCTTCCTCTGCTTCCTCTACTTCCTCTGCTTCCTCTTTCTTCGAGGCCTGAGGATTTTCCTCAGCGATTGGCTCCGGGTCAGGAACCGCTATCTCCATTGTGATTGTGGGCGCGTGGTCCGGCGTCGGGGCTGGATCTATCGCAGCCTTCGGCAGTTCTGCCGGCACGGGCGCTGAACCCGGCAGATCGAAGGTTGTGGAAGCCGCCGGTGCGCCGGCCGGCTGGCCGCACAACTTGCAGAATCGCTTCCCAGGGGTCAGAGCCGCGCCGCATCGGCCGCAGACTGGAGCTACCGAAGCCGCCACTGACGCTGTTTCGGCGGCTACGGCGGACTCTAAAACTTGAGTGGATTCCGCCGCTGCCGCTGGACCGTCTACCGCGTGGCCACATTTCTTGCAGAAGCGCTTTCCTGGCACGAGCGCTGTCCCGCATTGTCCGCAGACATCCGCTGCTGCTGCGGCCTCATCCTCTGGCAGCGCAGCGGCCTCGGGCATAGCCTGACCGCAGCCCCCGCAAAAGCGCTTCCCGGCCAGCACTTCTCTTCCACACTTGCTGCAAAATCTGCTTGCCATATCACTCAACCTGCTTTCCGCACTCGTCGCAGAAGGTAGATCCCGCATCAAGAGGCTGGCCGCACTGCTTGCAGCGGCGCGGCGTGGAGACAATCGCAGAAGGCGGCTCAACGCGGGCTTGCGATGGAACCGGTGCGGGCTCTGGCGCGGAAGCAGGAGCGAGCGGCGTTCCCCCGGTATTCATTGTTTTCTCGCGTCTGGCATCAACTAAGGCTTGCAGAATATCGCATACGTGGGCAGCCGCGTTTTCATCAATTTCCTGGCCTTCTATAACTGAGCGCTTAAAGGCAATCTCTCTCACGTGGCCACCAAGATCACTGAAACCGATTGTGAGACTCTTGTTGAGAAAGTAATAAAAAATTGCGATCAGTATTCCAGGAATTCCAAGCAGGAAGAAGGTAGCGGCTCCCAACACCACGCCAAGACATATCGCTCCCATCAGAGGCCGCTTGTAAGCGTAAAACATGGAGCAGATGTTTTCCATTGGGGTCACTGAGCTGGCGGTCCCTTCCAGCGATCCCTCCTGGAAGATGATCCTGTCGCCGCGCGCCTTCAGGCTAACGGTTGGGCTGATTCCCAGTATGCTCATCAGCCATGACATCAGGCCGCCAGCACGGCCTTGGATGTTGACGAAGTTTCCGTCCCTATCCAGCTTATTGCTTGCCGACCAGGACTTGATAACAAAAACATTCTTGGCAATTTTCATACTCCCCCTTTCTTCTTGCGCAGTAATCCGCGCGATGCCCTTTACATCATGCGTACAACGCAAAGGCGTTTAGAGCATTTTGGCTTTTGCTATAGACTTCCGTGCCCCATCCATTCCGCGCTTTTCTGCGGAATGGGTGGGATACCGGCAAAACTCCGCTCTAGACAATCTCCGAAAAAGCTCTAGCCTGAACGCAATCAAGTGAGTGCGTGCCCATGACCTTGGGGCCAGGATTGGCCTCCCTCGCCGGAGCGCCCAGAGCAGCCTGCGCTTAATCGGAAGTCTGGCCCGCTTTGACCGATGCAGGCGCAGCCGGAGCGGCGCTGACAGGAACACCGTTCTCCTGCGACGCTTCCCCGGTTACTTCCTTCTCGGACTGGTCGGCCTGTTGACTCTGCTGCTGAAGATCGGCTTCGTCCTGTGGGTTGGGCGGAGGCGCAATCGAGGCATACTCCGTCTGAGTCGGCTTGGCCTGGGCCGATGGCGGCGCCTGCGGTAACCCGCCCGTGCCTTGCTTGGCCTGTAGCTCCTGCAGTCCCTGGTCGACGGTCGCCCGCATCTGGTTCTGCATCTCCTGCAGGTCGGTCAACTGCACCGTAACCGTACTGGATTTCTGGCACTCCTGCCCGCCCTTGCTGGCCATGACGACCAGGTCCGCGGCGGTTGCATCGGCTGGTGGGGGCGTCTGCAGCGCAAGCACATCGCCGTCGCTGATTCCGCACTCCTGCCCGTTGGCGTCCACCAGGTCCAGCGCGCCTCCGGCCACAAATACATGCGACTTGCCATCGGCCAACAGGCGGGCAATCCCGCTGGAGCCGGGGTCCACATCCTGATGCTGCGCGGTCTGCGCCGCCTCCATGTTTTCCAGCGCCAACTGGTTTCTAATCTCGTCGGCGATCTGCTGCTTTACTTCAGGCGTCAGCTCTGGAGGAGCGCCCGCGGAGGTTGGGGCGCCGTCCACTTCGCCGGCCTCCTGATGTGCCGCATAAGCTGCCTGCAGGTCCTGCGAAATCACGTAATCCGTAAGCCAGTACGAGGCGCTGGGATACACAGGGTAAGGCGCAAAATAGCCGCCATAGTACCCATACCACGGACTCCCTCTCCATCCCCACCCGAAGGTGATCGGAGCAGCCCAGGGGTTGTATGCCCACCCATAGAAGCCGCGGCCGAAATAGAAGCCCGGAGCGTAGACGTTCAGATTCAACCCGCGGTACCCATAGCTGCGGTAATAGCGGTTGTATTCATGGCCATGGTAAAAGTAAGCCCGCCGGCCAAAATCGTGGCCGTGGTAACTGTAGCCATGCTGTACGTATCCTGGACGGCCCCGCTCGAAAACCAGGCGGCTGTGGTCAGGGCGCTCCACTGCGACCCTCCGGTTGCCGTTCAGCCCATGGTGGACGTCCATCCCCCGCTTGGCGTCATGCACGTCGCTCAATTTGCCGTTGGGACGAGTGCGCACAGCGCTGCCGGCTTTGGTGACGTGCTCGTTGCTGCCCCTGGGAGTGGGGCTGTGAAAGGCCGGGTTCGTTCCGCCCCTGACATTCGTTGTCAGCCCCCCGTGCGTGGCTGGAACGCCAGTGACAGGGCGGTTGACAGAAGGGCTGCTCGTGGTTGGACGATTCAGTGAAGGGCTGCTCGTTGCCGGGCGGTTGGCAAAAGGGTCATTGGCAATTGGGCGATTGGCGGAAGGCCCAGTGCTGGGCCTCTGCGCCGCCCCGGCGCCGGGGTTCCCGGCTGGTCTTGCAGCCGGCGCTGGCTTGGCCGGTGCCGCTGGCTTGGCGGTCGCCGGCTTCTTATCGGTGGCTGCGCCAGCCAGGCTGCCAAGCCCCAGTATGCCGGCAATAATCAGTACTGCTGAACCGTTTCTCATAACACTGCGAAGAATAGGCATCGTCATCGTTTCCTCATTTTTTCCGTCTTTCGGGTCTGTGTTTCCTTGGTGATTCCGGCCGAGTACCTGAGTATCCTCGGCCGAGTCTGTCTTTGCCTCACGGTGTCACTGAAGCATTAGAAGAGTTCTTCTTGGTCACGCCGACGCATAACTCCATCGCATGAATCATGGCTTTCGCCACGCGGTTGGCGGTGTCCTCATCGCGAAAGGTGAGGCCATTCGTCTTGTTGGTAACGTCTTTCTCCACACGCGTGTGATCGCCTTTCGTCGTGGAGGTGTCTGCTGAGAAAATGGCGCCCGAAGCCGGCAGCGCCACAGAATAAAAGACCGGGGGAGCCACCGTCACGGTAACTTCAGGATGTGCGGACCTCGCAAGGGACTGACTCTTGATGTCCTGCAGCTTCTTGAGAGGCAGATCCTTCGGGTCGCCCTGCGCCCCCAGCGTAACACTGAGCATCAATGTGATTGCGGCCAATCCAAATGCGCGGAACCACCTAACCCGTTTCATGGGTTTCTTTCCTTTCATGACTTGTGGGGGAGTATTTAACAAGAATCGCCAATTTACATTGCCGTCTTGATATTGTCAAGACTATCTCTCCGAAGTCGATTCTCATTGCACCCGCTGACAAACTTCAAAGCAGAGTGTGAGTCGCCTCAGGGTTTGCAACAGGCGCAGTTGTTTGCAGATCATTTTGCCGTTTCGTCGCACAATAATTCTCAGGAGGAGTTTCTCCAATCGTTCTTCTTGTTCTGCAAAAGAGCTGCTAACTCCTTATCCTGGACTATTTTGCGGACAACTCCTTTGTTTTGACGATTTTGCAGCGGAACACTGTCCGTAAGCTCATGAAAACAAGTATTTTGCGCCCAAAATACGGGTGGGGGGGGTAGGCCCTATAGGATGCCGCTACGCCCTCGCAACAAGCCACTGCTGCCAGGCGTCGAGCCAGAGGATTAAAGAAGGTTGTGTCTCTAAAGCCGCCGGATGGTAATAGACTCTCGCCGGATCTTTACGCCATTACTTCCTTGCCTGCTACGAAGACGCGCGGCCTGAAAGGCGCGGCGATAAAGTACGCGAGTTCGCGGTAATCGCCGAATTCATGGATCAGAAAATCGGCATCCTTTCCTGCTTCCAATGAGCCCGCGCGATCCCCCAGGCCGAGGCAGCACGCCGCGTTCTGCGTTGCCGCAGTCAAGGCTTCGGCAGGGGTCAGGCACATCTGCACGCAGGCCAGCGACAGAATGAAGGGCATCGACGCCACTGGAGACGACCCCGGATTGAAATCGGTAGCCAGAACGATTCCCAGGCCCAGCTCGATCATCTTCCGCGCCTGTGGATACTGCTTGCGCCCCAACGCGAAGACCGAGCCCGGCAACAGTACCGGCTGCACGGCGGCTCGGCGCAGCAGTTCGAGCGTTTCGCTTGTGGCGGCCTCCAGATGATCGGCGGTTGCCGCGGCCAGTTCCGCGGCCAGCGCGGCTCCGGTTCCAGGCCGGAACTGCTCGGCGTGAACACGCAAGCGCAGGCCGTGGCGGCGCGCCGCGGTGAGCACACTGCGCGCTTCATCCACGGTGAAAGCGTGATCGTCGCAGAAGACATCGCACCCGGTGGCCAGCTTTGCAGCACAAACCTCGGGAATCAGCTCTTCCTCAATCCAGTGGACATACTCCTCACGGCGGCCCACGAACTCCGGCGGAAGCGCATGCGCAGCCAGCAGAGTAGAGACAATGCGCGCGGGACCCTCCGCATTGAGTCGCGCCAGCACGCGCAGCATCCGTAACTCTGTTTCAAGCTCCAGTCCATAGCCCGATTTGGCTTCGATGGTGGTTGTGCCGGAGCGCAGCATCCAGTCCCGGCGCAGCCGCGCCGTCTTGAGCAGCTCCTCTTCGCTTGCCGCGCGAGTCAGCCTGACTGTGCTCAGAATGCCCCCGCCGCCCGCGGCAATCTCCTGATAAGTGGCTCCCGTGATGCGCTGCTCGAACTCAGCCGCGCGATTGCCGGCAAAGACCAGGTGCGTGTGCGCATCCACGAAGCCCGGCGTCACGCAGCCGCCCTCCGCGTCGATGATTGTGGTTCCAGCGGAGATGCGCGTACGAAGTTCCTCATACGCGCCGGTCGCGGCAATGCGTCCGTCCTCAACGAGCAACGCGGCGTTTTCAACCAGGCTCAGTTCGCTCAGTTCCTTGCCGGCACGCGCGCGCTGAGGCCCGGCCAGCGTCACAAGCTGCCCGATGTTGACGACGGCGAGCGATCCGGCCATCTTCATTCACCCGCCATCGGCATCCGAATGCCGCGTTCGCGCGCCGTCTGCCGCGCCACTTCGTAGCCCGCGTCCGCGTGGCGAACCACACCAAGGCCGGGATCGTTGTTGAGTACGCGCTCAATCTTGCGCGCTGCCATCGAAGTGCCGTCGGCCACGGTCACCTGTCCGGCATGCAGCGAGTAACCCATTCCCACGCCACCTCCATGGTGGAAGCTCACCCACGTCGCGCCCGATGCCGTGTTCAGCAGCGCATTCAGAATGGGCCAGTCCGCGACCGCATCCGATCCGTCCATCATCTTCTCTGTCTCTCGATAGGGGCTGGCCACCGAGCCGGTATCCAGATGGTCGCGTCCGATCGCTATTGGCGCGGAGATCTCGCCCTTGCGCACCAGTTCGTTGATCGCCAGGCCCATCCGCGCGCGCTCGCCATAATCCAGCCAGCAGATACGCGACGGCAGCCCCTGGAAGGCAAACCGGCCCCGCGCCAGCTTTAGCCACCGCGTCAGAATCTGATTGTCCGGAAAGAGTTCGAGGGCCAGATCGTCGGTGCGGGCAATGTCCTTCGGATCGCCCGAAAGCGCCACCCAGCGAAACGGCCCCGTACCCGTGCAGAAAAGCGGGCGAATGTACTCCGGCACAAAGCCGGGAATCTGGAACGCGTCCGCGCAGCCGGCATCGAAGGCGAAGCGGCGAATGTTGTTGCCGTAGTCGAAGGCTATGGCGCCGGCGCGCTGCAAAGCGAGCATGGCATTCACATGGACAACCATGGTCGCCGTTGAGCGGCGCACGTACTCGCCGGGGTCGCGCCGCCGCAGTTCAGCGGCCTCATCCAGCGTGAGTCCCTGCGGGACGTATCCGTTCAGCGGATCGTGCGCGCTGGTCTGGTCGGTCACTACGTCTACCACCACGCCTCGCCGCGCAATCTCAGGCAGCACGTCGCCACAATTGCCTACCAGCCCCACCGATAACGGCCGGCCCTCGCTTCGCGCGCTCTCGCAGAGCTTCAGCGCCTCATCCAGGTTTTCAGCGATCATGTCGCAATAGCGATTGGCTACGCGGCGCTCGATGCGGCTGCGGTCCACGTCGACCACCAGCACGACTCCGTCGTTCAGAGTCACTGACAGCGGCTGGGCTCCGCCCATGCCGCCCATGCCGCCGGTCACCACCAGCTTGCCCTTCAGCGACCCGCCAAAGTGCCGCTCGGCCAGCGCCGCAAGGGTCTGGAAGGTCCCCTGCAGAATTCCCTGCGTGCCGATATAAATCCAGCTGCCGGCGGTCATCTGCCCGTACATCATCAATCCCTTGCGGTCCAACTCGTTGAAGTGCTCCCATGTAGCCCACTTGCCCACCAGGTTGGAGTTGGCGATGATCACCCGCGGGGCCATCTCGTGCGTGGGAAACACCGCCACCGGCTTGCCCGACTGCACCAGCAGCGTTTCTTCGCTCCCCAGGTTTTCCAGCTCGCGGACAATGGCGTGAAAGCACTCCCAGTTGCGCGCCGCCTTGCCGATGCCTCCATAGACCACCAGATCCGCGGGCCTCTCGGCCACCTCCGGATCGAGATTGTTCATCAGGCAGCGCAGAGCCGCCTCCTGCTGCCAGCCCTTGCAGCGCAACTGGCTGCCGCGAGGCGCTCGAATTGTCGGAGCTGTTGCCGTCGTCATTGCTGTTCCCCCAGGGAGAATCGTCCCAACACTAGACGATACCGCGAACGGCTGGCGGCAGTACAATTCGAGCAAATGAACCCCAGGAAGAGAATTCTGGCGCTGCTTCCTAGAATGAATGTCTGCAAAGGAATGAATTCTATGTGCAAGAGCACCGGCACGCGATCCTCAACCAAATCCACCGTCCTCTTCGGAGCCCTATCGGCTTGGCTGCTGTGCGCCACCCTGGGGACGGCGCAAGTACGAAAGTCGAGCGAGCCAAGCGGGCCGCTTCAGATCGACCTTAAACAGCCATATGTTCCCGCAACCACCGAAAGCCATTCCTGCCGCGAAGCCGACTGGAAGTTTCTGGATCTGGCTTCTACGCGCTCGCTACTTGCGGACTATAACTACGAAATCCGCGCCACTTTCACTTGTCTGGCAGCATCAGTTCCCTGGCTACCTTCAGCAAGAATTCTTCGCGTTCGCGAATCGCTCGACTTAGATAATTACCGCACTTTTGCTGTGATTCAGGGCTCCACAACTTCGCGAGTCTGGGTAATCCCGATCGAATTTGGAATGGTTCTGTACCCGCATGTCGAGGGAAACCCGCATAACATTGCAGCCTTTAACGATCTGCTCCGTGCGGCTTCCAGCAAACCCAATGAGAGCATGCTCCTCGAACTTGGCAACCTGTACCAGTTTGTTCTTGGCGCCGAGCAGCGGTTCGACCCCGGCCACATGCCAAAGACCGTCGAAGATAGGCTCAAAGTTAATGACGTCGAGGGAATGATTGAACACGACTCGCATGGAGTGGTATACAAGCACCGTGAATTCAACGGTGATCAATGGACCCACGGCTACATGATTTGGGAGTTCGATTTTGAGAACTCCGCTCAAGGATTGCGGCTCCGTAGTGTTGAGCGCGGACCACTCGACCCCTCCACAGACGACATTAAAAAACCGTAATTGTCTACAATTCCGCCGATTTGCAGGCAGCAAATCACCGAGGTTCCCCCGTTTGCGGTAAGCCACTGCCGCTCGCTATCCTTTTCGTTATGTCCACTACTCTGGTTGAATGCGTTCCCAATTTCTCCGAAGGCCGCGATGCGAGCAAGGTCGAAGCCATTGTCGAAGCCATGAAGATTCCCGGCGTCTATCTTCTCGATCAGGAGATGGATTCCGACCATAACCGCTCCGTGATCACGCTGGTCGGCGAACGAGAAGCCATTCAGGAGGCCGTGATTCGCGGCGTGGGCAAGGCTGCCGAATTGATCGATCTCACCCGCCACCAGGGCGCTCACCCGCGCATGGGCGCGACCGATGTCGTTCCCTTCATCCCCATCGAAGGCGTTACGCTCGCTGACTGCGTGGCGATGGCTCGCCAGGTGGGAACCGAAATCTGGAAGCGCTTTGAAATTCCGGTCTATCTGTATGAAGCCGCCGCCACGACGCCTGAGCGGCAGAACCTGGAAAACATTCGCCGCGGCCAGTTTGAGGGCATTCGCGACGAAATCGCCACCAATCCCGCCCGCAAGCCCGATTTCGGCGAGCCGCGCGTGCATCCGACGGCCGGAGCCACAGTGGTTGGCGCGCGCAAACCGCTCATTGCTTACAACATCTTTCTGAACACGGCCGACGTGGCTATCGCCAAGAAAATCGCCAAAGCTGTGCGTTTCTCCAGCGGCGGCCTGCGTTTCGTCAAGGGAGCGGGGTTCCTTGTCCGCGGCATGGCGCAGGTCTCAATGAACCTGACCGACTTCGAGCAGACCCCCATCCACCGCGTCTTTGAATTCGTAAAGCGCGAGGCGCAGCGCTACGGCGTCGTTCCTGTTTCCAGCGAGATTGTCGGACTGATTCCCAAACTAGCTCTGGAACAGGCCGCCGAGTGGTTCCTGCAAGTGGAAAACTTCGACTCTTCGCTCATCCTTGAAAATCGTCTTGCCGCAGTGACGAGCGGAAAAACAGCCGTCGGCGGCCTGCGCGCGGGCATTGAACCCTTCATTGAACAGTTGGCGGCTCCAACAGCAACTCCAGGGGGAGGAAGCGCCGCCGCAGCCGCTGGCGCCATGGCCGCTGGTCTGGCCGGGATGGTCGCGTCCATGTCGAGAGGCAAGAAGGCCTACTTGCAGTACGAAAGCCAGCTCAGCGAAGCCATCAATCATCTCGCTCAACTTCGCGAGGAAATGAAGTGCGCCATCGACGCCGACGCCGAGTCCTACAACGTGGTCATGAAGGCATACAAGGCGGCGAAAGAATCCTCCGCTGGCGAACGGATGATCATAGATGCGCTTCAACAAGCGACTGCCGTGCCTCTCGGAGTGGCCGAACGTGCCGTCGCAGTGCAACAGATTGCCTTGAGGCTAAAGCCGATCACCAACCCAAACATGAGCTCTGACCTGACGACCGCAATCGCCCTGGCAAAAGCCGCCCTCGAAGGAGCCCTCGCAAATGTTGAGATCAACCTTGGGTCAATCAAGTTGGACGCGCCAGAGGATCAGGCGTTTGTGAGCCAGACGCGGAAAAGTGTGGCGGCGCTGAAAGCGCAGGCTTGATCGAACTCGGGTTGACAATTGCCGTCGGACGCCTCGTGCCTTCAGCGCTCTTATTGTCTGCCGCGGTGGCAAAGCTGTAAGCGGCCGCGAACCTAAACTAATTGTTCTGTTTTTCCTGGTCGACAGCTTTACTTGAAACTGGGCTTCTACCCTGCGGTGGATAAGCCGGGTTCTCGCATCATCACCATTTGCTGCTCCTGAGCGGCTTCGGCGTGACGCGCAGCCATGTTGACCAGGTACTCGGCTTTGCCGATATTTCCCTCGTCGCGCGCGGTCTGCGCAAGGACGTAATAACGGGAGGCTTCATGGCTATGGTAAGCAGCGATATCCCCGAAATCGGTGGGCATAGTTGATTCCATTCTTCCGGCCTGACGGGCAAGAGAGGATGTGGACAGACGTTCAGCCTGATTTCTCTTTTGGCAAAAGCCAGAGCAATCAAAGGTCAGTGAACGCCCTTACTTGACGCACGTTTGCTTCCAGTTGCTTCTTTTGCGAAACAGGGGGAGGGTAAGTTGTGAAACCCGATCTCGTTTGCGCCTGAACTATGTGCTCAAGCACGCTCTTCAGCCGGCGCGGCAAACCCCCGGTCGCGCTGGATTGCATGAGCCTTCTTGCGTGGAACGCCGGGACTCCAAACCGCTGCTCAAGGTATAGTGCGAGTTCGCTCAGGATCGTTTCAGCTTCTGGTGGAAAAACAGTCAGATGCCCAATCGGAATGGGAAAAACGGCTGCATTCACGCCGGAAAAACCCTAAGTCGGCTTGCAAGCGGAGAAGATGGCAGGAACAGAAGTCAATGCATGAATTTGCGCAGCCATAATGTCACCGGCGATTGTAGTTCAACGTGCCGCCGGAAGGACAAGGATTCAGATCGTTAGCACCAGCCCTACGATCCACTCGATGGGGTTGCCGAGTGGTCGTGCGACCCATGCGACTCAATTCTCACCCTGCTGCACGCTTCGGTTATGCAGCAGAATTCACAGACGATCAACTAGGAGATAGAGACGGGAAAACGAAGGCGGGCGATGTTTTACAGGCGAGAAAATTCGGGCCCTCCATCTAAGCTATTGATGCACGACTGGATTCGAACCAGCGACCTCTTCCGTGTCAAGAAATGCCACCAATCGCATGTTGTTGACGGTGCAGTAGTTATAAACCGGCACAACCGGCAAAAACGGCCCTCTGGGCGGTATTTGCGACAAAAATGCGACAAACTTTTTACGGGCTTTCGGGCTGGCTGTGTGGGACCAGCTCGAAG
>Ga0255348_1000543_pt1 | contig 14887 bp, 10 predicted proteins | sample CBST25v5metaG_FD_189945 | JGI IMG/M metagenome (GOLD analysis project Ga0255348, IMG submission 189945) | Peat soil microbial communities from Stordalen Mire, Sweden - C.B.S.T-25.v5 | ecosystem: Environmental > Terrestrial > Soil > Wetlands > Peat | place: Sweden: Norrbotten County, Stordalen... | reverse complement strand
TTTCATCCGTTCGATTGCTGCTAGACGGAATGCCTCACTATATCGATTCCCGTTGTTCGCCACTCCATGCTCCTTTTACTGCATAGTGTGGCACTCCCAACTGTCTCAGTTTTGGGGGTCACTCCACAGTGTTGCAACACATTAGGATGCTCTGATTAAGTCCGATGTCACATCGAGCATTCCCTCAGGGGCTAAAGCCCACGCTCATTTGATTGCATTTACGGCACGACTAAAGTCGTGCCCTTTCAAAACATCAACTTGTTCAGACGTTCACCAGGTCTCTGACAAGATGAAGAAGTTCTATTGAGTTCGTGCTTTCCCCGGTCTCAAAATCGAGACCGGGGGCACCCATCGTTGGTACAACTTCAAGTTGTCAGGAGCCTAGAAGCGGTCTGTGCGTCCCTGATAGAAGAGCTTATCCGGCAGTTCGCGCGGGGCAATGCCGGAGTATTCGAGCACGCTGTGAGAGTTATGGCGAATTTCGTCGTAGAGGGTCCAGCGATGAAGGATCGGCCTGCCGTTGACCATAAAAAAATCGTCGAAGGTGGCGGACTTGATGTGTTTTCCTGAAGTCAGATAATACTCAGCCTTGACCGGTCGCGCATCCGTTACGCGCACCCAGTAGAGAATGCGCTGATAGGTTGATCCTTTGCGCTTGGCGGTCAGCTCAAGCAAGTAGCAGTTTTCCGCGCCCACCTTTTCCGCACGCAGATAGGCAGCGGAATAATCGACAGCGTAGTTGGTGCGCGCTACGTCGCCGTTGGAAGCGTCTCCGTTGAGCCGTTCCAGCGGGGTAATGCGGATCGGACGGCTCGTGTCGGGCAGATAGACCCACATATCGTCGCCCAGCATCAGCAGGTGCTGGCCTTTTTCCCGCGGGCTCAGAAACTCAACATAGGTCTTCTCCGTTCCCTTCTGCGAGACCTCGTAGAGCTTATCCTCATCCACCTTTCCGGATTCGTAGTGCGTGATCTTGACCTTCAGCACGTACGAAGGCCAGCCATTGCGATACGAGTCGGAGCGCTTGAGCAGCGCGATGGCATCGGGCGTTTCTGCGCGGCAAACCAGCGCGCAGGCCAGAACAAAACCGGCCACGAAGAGCAGCAGGAAAATGCGTAGAATGCAATTGATCTTAGACATGAGAGAGAGCCTCCGCAATTCTGAGCCTTGAGGCCCGGACCGCCGGGAAGATGGACGCAATCGCCAGCGAGATGATGACCAATAAGGATGATCCGATCATCTCCAAGGGCAAAATGCGGACTTTGAATGGCATGGGAACACTATATCCGGGCGGTGGCGGCATATGCAGTCCGGACGCGTTCAAAAGCGCGCCGAGCAGATTGCCCGCAACCAGGCCGGCGGCGGCGCCCACCAGGCCAAGCATCGTGGCCTCGACCATAAAGAGCGCAATAATCCATGCGCGCGGCGTGCCCATGGCCAGCATGGTGCCGATCTCGCGCGTGCGCTCGAACATGCTCATTAGCAGCGTATTGACGCTGGACATGAGGACCATGAAGAAAACAATGATGCCCATGAAGAGGAAGATGCCGTTGAACATGGTGTTGACCTGCTTGTAATAGGTGGCCAGGTCGATCCATTTCTTCAGTTCCATCTTCTGCGAAAGGCCGTTCAGCCGCGGCGTCATTTCCGCATAGGCCCGATCAGTGTTCTCTGTTGCATCAAGCCCCACCACGAGGTTGGTGACGCGATCGCTTTGCAGCAGGCGCTGCGCGGCGGGCAGCGTGATGCGCAGATAGCGCGCGTCGCGTTCCGGCGCGCCAGAGTTGACGATGCCCACAATCTGCACGTCCACGCCATTCAGCGCGCCGTCGGAGGTCATGGCCAGAACAGTCAAGCCATCGCCGATGCCGACGTTCATTGACTTGGCCAGTTCTTTGCCGATGAGCGCCTCGACTTCGCCGCTGGGCTTCGGGTTCAGGTCGCGCCCCGTTTGGATGCGCGAGATGAAGCCGAGAGATCTTTCCGCCTCCGGATCGACGGCGCTTCCCATGAATCCGGCGGCCTTGGTTCCGTTGGAGACCATGCCGTAGAAATCGATGCGTGGAGCAATGCCGCGCACATGATTTACGGTTTTGACGGCCAAGGCCACTTGACGCCAGTTGTCGATGCCGGTATCGAGAACGCGAACCTCATCGCGATTGAAGTGATCGGCCGTGAAGATTTGCAGATGGCCAAGGCCGCTGTTGATGGTGTCTTCGCGCAGGCCGTGCGTCATGAAGGCGAAGTAGCCGCCGGCCAGAAGCAATCCGGCAACGCCTCCGCCAACCATCAACAGAGTCATCAGGGTGCGACGGCGATTGCGGAAGATATTGCGGAATGCAAGCAGAAGAAACTTAGCCACGGTTGCCTCCCTGGGTCGAGCTATCGGAAACCACTTCGCCGTCGGTGAGCCGGATGATGCGCTCGGTGTGTTCGAGCAGGCGGGCGTCGTGCGTAGAGAAGATGAAGGTGAGACCGAGACGGCGGTTGAGTCCGTGCATAAGGTCGATGAGCTGGGTGGCGTTGTGCGTGTCGAGATTGGCTGTTGGCTCGTCGGCCAGCACCAGGGCGGGATGATGCACAATGGCGCGGGCAACAGCTACGCGCTGGCGTTCTCCGCCTGAAAGCAGGTCAGGGCGTTGCCGGGCGCGGGCCGAGAGGCCAACACTTTCCAGCGCTTCCGCCACGCGAACCTGGCGCTCCCGGCTGTCGACGCCCTGAATCAGCAACGGATACTCGACATTCTCGGCAGCCGTAAATACAGGGATGAGGTTGAAGGTCTGAAAGACGAAGCCGATCTTTTCGCGGCGAAGCGTGGCCATGCCGCTGGGTTTCAGCTTTGAGGTATCAACGCCCTCAACCAGGATGCGGCCGCTGGTGGGCTGATCGATGCAGCCGATCAGGTTCAGAAGGGTGGTCTTGCCGCTTCCGCTGGGACCGGAAATCGCCAGGAACTCGCCAGCGGCGACACGCATGCTGGCATTCGAAAGGGCGCTGACAAATCTATAGGCCGGGTGGTAAATTGGAGTGTCGTCGAGAGGGAATCTTCGGCTGACTGCTTCTACGTTGACGATTTCTTCCATTGACCCTTCCCTTTCCGTGTTCTTGCTCTTTTCTGAAAGATAGACGACAAAGCACCGGGTTTACATGGGCTTCTGACGAAGGGTTGGAAAAACGGATGAGGGGTGGAAATGGAGGGATGAAGCGGGATAAGAATTTCGATGGAGTTCAGCCGGGGGCTCGAGAACTGACTTCAGCCTGGAGCCGAGCCGCCTCGTTCCGTGACAGAGCAGCCTCCGCCGCGCTAACCTGTTGGGTGCGCGCACAACGCGACGAAGGAGCACTTCAACCAACATGCCTATCCAAACCACCTCCAAAATCTGGCACAACGGCAACCTGATTCCCTGGGAGCAGGCCACCCTCCACGTGATGAGCCACGTGATCCATTACGGCTCCAGTGTATTTGAGGGAATCCGCTGCTACGCGCAACCGCAAGGCTCGGCCATCTTCAGGCTGCCGGAGCATATGCAGCGGCTGCTGGACTCGGCCAGAATCTACCGCATGGAGATTCCCTTCTCGCTGGAGGAGTTGTGCGCCGGCGTGGTGGACCTGATTGAAGCCAATGGCGTTTCGCCGTGCTATGTCCGGCCCATTGTGCTGCGCGGCTACGGCGAAATTGGCGTCGATCCGACGGGCTCGCCTGTCGAGGTTTACATTGCCAACTTTTCCTGGGGCAAGTACATCACCGGCCAGGGTGGCGCGGACGTGTGTGTCTCCAGTTGGAATCGCCTGGCGCCCAATACGATGCCCACCCTTGCCAAGGCCGGCGCTAACTATATGAATTCGCAGCTTATCCACATGGAGGCCGTGGTCAACGGCTACCAGGAGGGCATCGGACTGGATGTGAACGGCCTGGTTTGCGAAGGCTCCGGCGAGAACGTCTTCGTGGTCCGCAACGGCGTGCTTTATACCCCGCCCCTGGCCAACTCCGCGCTCTCCGGCATCACCCGCGACAGCGTGCTGACCATCGCCCGCCATCTGGGACTGACGGTGAGCGAGCAGGCCCTTCCCCGCGAACTGCTCTACATTGCCGACGAGGTTTTCTTCACCGGCACGGCCGCCGAGGTTCAGCCCATCCGCTCCATCGACCGCATCCTTGTCGCCGACGGCAAGCCAGGCGAAATCACCAGGAAGATCGCCGACGAATTCTTCGGCATTGCCAGCGGCCTCAAACCGGACCGCTTCGGCTGGCTCACCCCGGTCAAGGTGAACGCCAGCGAACCAGCTAGTGCGTCGTAACGCAACTTAGCGCAGGCTTTGCGCTCCCACCCTGGCCGCAGCAGGAACAAAACGCAGCTTCTTCGACATCGCTGCGCTTTGCTCAGAATGACCGGCAAGGGTGGGAGTACACAATTTTGTATTAATACTTTCTGGCCGCGCCAATAAATTTTCCTCAAAACTCCCGCGTTGAACTTCCCGTAACAGCCAGCAGTATAAAATCGCGCTATGAAATTGCGGACGTGCCTCTTTTTATCCTTGCTCTTCTGCGCTGTCGCGACGATGAGTTTGCTTTTGCCTGCGGCTGCGTGCGCCCAGGCCTATGTCGGCCGCCCCAAGCTGGTCGTCATCGTGGTCATCGACCAGTTCCGCGGCGATTACCTGAACCGCGACCGCGCGGAATTCAAGGGCCGCGGCTTCAGGCTCTTCATGGATCAAGGCGCATGGTTCACTGATTGCTACTACGATTACGCCAATACCAAGACCGCTCCGGGCCACGCCACCATCGGCACCGGCGCTTATTCGGATGGCCACGGCATCGAGTCCAACGAGTTTTGGGACGCATCCCGCTCGTGGGAGAAAAAGGTTTCCTCGGTCGAGGACGAGCGCTATCAACTGGTCGATCTGCCGCCTGCATCGATTCCCGCCAACCAGCCGGGAGCGCCCGCGACGGCGCTCAACTACGTAATCGGCTCCTCGCCGCGCAACCTGCGCGCGACCACGCTGGGCGATGAGTTGCGGCTGGCTACGCAGGGGCGCGCCAGGGTCTACGGCGTCTCGCTGAAAGACCGCGCCGCGATTCTGCCCGCCGGCCAGGCCGCCAACGGAGCCTTCTGGATCGATAACTCCAGCGGCCACTTCACCACCTCGACCTATTACATGGAACACCTGCCGGAGTGGGCGCGCGCCTTCAACGCGAGCGACCGCCCGGCGCAGGCGGTCCGCGATGCGAAGCTCGACAGCACCACGCAGTTCTTTGAGCTGGTCGGCCATATGCCGGCCGCCAACAGCTATGAGCTGGATTTCACCAAAGCGCTGATCGACGGCGAAAAGCTCGGCCAAAGAGGCGTGACCGACCTGGTCGTCGTTTCGCTCTCGGCCAACGACATTCAGGGCCATCAGTTCGGCCCCGACTCGGACTCCGAGGAGCAGATGATTCTCGCGCTCGATCACGACCTGGATGACTTCAACTCCTGGCTCGACAAAACCGTCGGTCTTGATAACGTCTGGCTGGCGCTGACCGCCGATCACGGCATTCCGTCCATCCCCGCCGACGCCGCCCGGCTGGGCATCAACGCGGCGACCGTCGATATGGATGCGCTTTATCAAATGCTGAACGCGGAGCTGAACGCGCGCTACTCGAAGGGCAAGCAAAGCCAGTACATTTTGCCCGGCCCCGATCTGCCCTACATTACCCTCGACCGCCGCGCATTCGAGAAGGCCGGCATCGGAGAACAGGCCGCGGAAGAGGCCGTGGCCGCGCTTTTACCCGGCGCCGTGACCGCGCAGACGCCAAAAATCGCCCAGGATGCCAATCCAGCTCAGCCGCCCGCGCAGCATCGCCTGCCTCCTTCGCCCCAGTTTGCCGGAGCCTATACGCGCCTGGAAATGGCCCACGGAACGTTGCCCTCCACCGAGTTCGGACGCCTGCTGGCCCACAGCTACGCCGATCACGGCAACTGGTACGTTTTTCTGGCTCTCGGCGCTTATCAAATGGAGGACTTTCACGGAGGGCTCGCCACCACCCACTTCACTCCCTGGTCCTACGACCGCGATGTGCCGTTGGCCTTCTACGGTGCGCCGTTTGCCGCTGGCGAGTATCATATTCGTGTGGCTCCGGTCGATCTGGCCGCGACGCTGGCCTCGCTGGCCGGCATCAATCAGCCTTCGGCGTCGGTGGGCCGCGTGCTGACCGAGTCCATCAAGCCGGTCAAGCCGGCGGTCGAGCAGTAGTTTTGCCGTCCGGCGATTGTCGGATGTTTTGTACCACTGAATTCGAGATTTCCCAGGCCTCAAAAGCGTGACCCCACGGACCAGGGGTGCCCGGCGCTGTGCGGGTTACTGATCCCTGATCTCTGTTCCCTGATCTCTGTAAAGGAAGACAACCGCGCGTGAAACCCGATATGAAAGTGTCGTTGGCAGGCCTGGATCTGACCAACCCGGTCATCGCCGCCAGCGGCACCTTTGGCTACGGCATCGAATTTGAGGAGATTGTCTCGCTGGAACGGATTGGTGGATTCGTCACCAAAGGCATCTCGCTGCAGCCGATGACCGGCAATGCCGCGCCCCGCATCGTGCAGACCGCTGCTGGAATGCTCAACGCCATCGGCCTGCAAAATGTTGGAGTGGAAGACTTCATCAGCCGCAAGCTGCCGCCGCTGAAAACCCACCCCGGCTGCAAGGTCATCGTCAACGTCTTCGGCTGCACGGAAGGCGAATACGTCGCCGTCATCGAGCGGCTCAACGAGGCCGAAGGCATTGCGGCTTACGAGCTGAATGTCTCCTGTCCCAACGTTCACGCCGGTGGAATGGTCTTCGGCTCCGATCCCGGTTCGCTCGAATACCTCGTCGGCCGAGCCAAATCAGCCTCCAAGCGGCCCCTCATCGTAAAGCTCTCGCCCAATGTGACCTCCATCGCTCACATGGCCAGGATCGCCGCTGACGCCGGCGCCGACGCGATCAGCCTGGTGAACACCTTCCTGGCCATGTCCATCGACCCGGAGACCCGCCGTCCGCTGCTGGCCAACGTCACCGGCGGCCTCTCTGGCCCGGCCATCAAGCCCATCGCGCTGCGCATGGTTTACGAGACAGCCCAGGCCGTCACCATCCCCATCCTCGGCATGGGCGGGATTGTCACCCCGGAAGACGCGGTCGAGTTCCTGCTGGCGGGCGCTGCCGCCGTCGAGGTGGGCACGGCCAGCTACGCCGACCCCTGTGCCACAGAGCGGCTGGCCAATGGCCTGGAATCCTGGTGCCGCAGCCGCGGCATCGAACGCGTAGCCAGCCTGACTGGCGCGCTGGAACTCCCCCGCGGGTAGAGCATTTTCACAGAGAGTGTAAGAAAATGGGTACCCCACCCTCGCCGCGTCTTTCATCTTGCGGCCAGGGTGGGATGCCATGATGCTTGCATCACAGGAACAGTGGAAGTGCTCTGACTATTTGGCGTGCGCGTTGAGCTTCCCGATCACCTGCTTCAAGGCTTCGAGTTTCTGCCCAGCCTCGGCAAGTTTGCCTGCCGCCGTGAGCCGCTGGTAATCGTCAAAGTCGCGGCCCGCCTCGGCGATGAGCGCCTTCATATCCTGCGCGGGCGGCGCGGTTCCCAGCGCAACTCCAGGAGCGGCCGCAACTCGCGGCGCTTCTGCCGCGCTCAGAGACGACGTCCCGCTGCCGAACAACGAAGAGAGAGCAGCCTCGAAAGTCGGCCCGTAGGCAAGCTGGTCCTGCAACGCCAGCACCACCAGCCGCAACTCCGGCATGGGGCTTTGGTTGGCCTGCAAATAGATTGGTTCCGCATAGAGCAGCGCCCGCCCCGACGGAATTACCAACAGCGCTCCGCGGCGCACATGCGAGCCTTGCTGATTCCACAAACTCAACTGGCCGGATAGCTGCGCGTTCTGGTCGATGCGCGCCTCGATCTGAATCGGCCCATCCACAAGCCTGGTCTTGGGAAAATCATAGACAACCGATGTGCCGTAGTGCTCGCCGTCACTGCGCCCCGCAATCCATCCGATCAGGTTTGGCCGGTTGAGAGGCGTGAAGGGCAGAATCTCCACAAACTCAACGCCGCTCTCGCCTGGCAGCCTCATCAATACGAAATTCGGCTCCATTGGCTGGGTCTGCTGCGCGCCGCCCTCGCCCATGCCGACTTCCGTGGCGACCGTCCACTGGTCTTCTTTGTTGTAAAAGACCTCGGGATTGGTCATGTGGTATAGACCGTAGACTTCTGCCTGCAGCTTGAGCATCAGTTCCGGATAGCGCACATGCTTGCGCAGATCCTGCGGCATGGCCGAGGCATCCTTGAACAGGCTGGGGAAGATGCCCCGATAAGCCGCCAGAATCGGATCCTGATTGTCGAAAACATAGAAAGTGGTGGTGCCGTCATAAGCGTCAACCACTACCTTGACGCTGTTGCGCATGTAATTGATGGACTGGCCGTTGGCGCTGTAATGGTGCGCATAGGGATAGGTGTCCGACTGCGTGAATGCATCCAGAATCCAGGAGAGCCGGCCGTCATCGCCCAACACAATATATGGGTCCTGATCGAAGGTGAGGAACGGCGCGAGGGCCGCAACGCGTTCGCGCACGGTGCGTTTCATCAGCAGACGGCTCTGTGCGTTCACGTCGTCGCTGAACGGCAGTTTGGCCACATCGCCGCGGTCGAAGGCGATCAGCACGCGGCGCAGGAAGCCTCCCAGCTCGATGCCGCCCGTGCCCTGATAGAAGGTCAGATTATTTGTGTCGCCCTGCGGGTAGTTGAACTCCTGCTGGCGCGTCTTCACATAAACATCCGTGTTGGTCCGCTCGCCGAAATAAATCTCCGGGCGCGTCACGTTCAGGCTGGGCGTTGTGCTCTGCACCGGCATGTTGCTCAACAGCAGCGTGGGCAGGCCTTCTGTAGTGAACCCATTCACCGGGTTCATGGTGATGCCGTAGCCGTGCGTGTAGATCAGTTTCTCGTTGATCCAGTTGCGGCTGCTCTCCGGGAGTTTCTCCACGTCGAGTTCCCGCGCTGCCAGCATCACCTGGCGCATCGAGCCATCGATCTGGTAGCGATCGATGTCGATGTCCGGAAAATCATAATAGGTACGAATCTCCTGAATCTGGCGCAGCGTATCCTGCAGCGCGTGCCAGTCCCACAGGCGGATGTTCTGCAGCGTCGCCTGATTATTGGCCGGATCGGTTGCATCGACGGTCGTCTCGGCGGGAAACTCGTGCTGCTGAAAACGGTCCAGCGCATAAGCCTGCCGCGTCATTTCGATGTTATGAAGAATGTAAGGCCGCTCGCGCACCAGTTCGTTGGGCTTGACCAGGAAGCTGCTGACGTACCATCCGATAAGCCCAACCCCGGCGTAACAGATCATAGCCGGAAGAACGGCAGCCACCAGCCAGCGTCCGCGCGGCGCGAAGATTCCGCTCGCCGCGGCGATCAATGCTCCCAGCGCCAGCGCCAAACTCACCACAAGCAGGCCCGTAATCGTTACGTGCGCATCGGTGTAGGTAACGCCATCGAAAATCGTATGGTGATCGAAGAGTCGCTCAAAGCGGCTGACATACACGCGCATGGCGACGACGAGCAGCAGAAACGCAACCGAGATCGACAGCCCGCGCCAGGACAAAACAGCGCTACCGCCGCGGCTTCCCTTCAGCGCCCTTGCCCCGCCCGCAACAAGAAGAAACACCACGGCAAGTATGCAGGCAATCACGCTGAGCGTCAGAAGCCAGCCGATCATCAGTTGCCAGGCCGGCAGGACAAACAGATAGAAATTCAGCGGCCTGCCGAAGATCGGATCAATCACGCTGCCCGTAACGCTCGGCGCGTACCACCAGAGCGCCAGCGTTTGCCACTGCGCAGCCACTGTTCCGCCGGCGAACAACGCAACCACCAGTGAGCCGCCGATGGACACAAGGCGCAGCACGGGCTTGAGCGGCAGATTCACCTCCCGGCCGGCGATGTAAATCACGTGGTCGCTTGGCAAATCATCGCGATGGGCTCGCTTCAGAACGGAAAACATTCCATACAAAATGAGAAATGTGAGCGCAAAAAAGCCCACGAAGATGCCCCACTCCAGGCCGCGAGACTTCCAGAACACATCGCCATAGCCGAGCGACTGGAACCAAAGTAAGTCAACCCAGTACGAAAGCACAGTTCTGCCGCAGAGAACGATAACGGCAACAATGGCGATGAGAAAAAGCAATTTGTGGTGGCTGCGGCGCGGCGACGGCGGTGTCAGTTCCGGCCAATCGATGGTATCAGGCAACTCTCTACCCCACTCTTTCCGTTGTAGCTCGTTTCTGGTTTCAGAGCCTGCTCTTGCGGCGTTACGGGTACATTGTAACCTTTGGTGTAACTCGTGGAGCAATCGAGGTTGCTCCGCCCGTGTCATTGATTACCTGGCTGATCCCGCCCTGGCGGCCCAGGGCGACGGTGATCATGTTGTGGAACCTGACAGCCGGGTTCCTGGGAACCTCGATAGCCCGGCTCAATTCAATCCCGGAATGCCGGAAGACGCTATAAACGCCAAGCCCCCAGGCTTCATGGCTGGTCACCGCGCCGCCCACCTTATAAGACGCCCAGCCATTCGTCCCCGCCGCGCTCATGTAACTCGCCTGGTCCGGCGGATCGTATGGTATCTCCGATTGATACAAGTAAGTGCGTCCCCCATTGCCGTTCCATAGCACCTGATACTCCTGATGATGCTCCACAAAGAGGCCGTACGCAATTACATTCTCGCCGTTAACCACCAGCCCGTTGGCGCTGGTGTTGCTCGTCCAGCCCACCCCGGCGCCGTGATCCGCGCGCCAAATCCAGGTGTGATCGAGAATCGTATCATTGCTGTTGATGGTCAGATTCACCCTTGCGCGGCCCACCCCGGCGCCCCCCACGCGAAAGAAAACATCATGCAGAGAGATAGGATTGGCGGCGTGGCGGCGCTTGCTCCCCGCCGGCCCCGCTTCCAGCAGAACCGGCGAATGCGCGGGTCCGGCGTCGAACAGCAGTCCGGCGATGATAACTCCATCCGCATCCGATGTAGTCATCGCCGCCGCGCCGTGCGTTGGCCGCAATGTGGCAAAGCCAAGCCCCAGCACTACCGCATTGGGCCGGGTCACGCGAATCGGCTCTGTAAGTTCGTATACGCCCGGCGTGAACAACAGATTCCTGCCCTTCGCCAACTGCGCATTGATGGCGGCCGCGCTGTCCTTATCCGGCCGGGCAATATAGAACCGGCTCAACGGAATCGATCTTCCCGGCGTCGACCCGCCGTGCCAGCTAATCCCCGCGCTGTTGTGAACCAGCGCCGGAACGCGGACCGAGTACCGCCCTCGCGCATCGACTACAAGAAACGGCTTCTCGCGCACGACGGGCGTCTGGGCGACCTTCGTGTAAGTCACCTCGGGCCACTCGCCCGCCGGCGCTTGAGGAACCCCGACGAAGACAGTGTTCCAGTTGGAGCCGGTCCAACTCCCCCATTCGCTGTTGCGCGAGATCCACTGCTGCTGCGTTCCCGCGTCCACGTTGCCGTCCACCAGCGAGTCTGACATCCACCCGCCGCTGGCCCAGCCCCGGTTCTGATGCAGGGCGATGCTGCCGCGTATGTGCATCCGCCGGAAGGGCGCGGCCTGCGAGACCGCCCACTGCATCGTGCCGCCCGCCGGAGTTACCGAAAAGCCCTCAACGGCTCTCCAGAAAACTACCGTGGCGTTGTGATTTTTGCCCATGCCATCGGCATGAACATTGCCCTTGATGTGAACGCTGTCTGGCGTGGCGCCCAATCCGATCACTTCGGTGTAGAAGCCGACAGGCACATCCACGTTATACTCGCCGGGCAGAAACAGGAAGGCGTTGCGCTGCGATCCAAACTCATTTCTCTGCTGGATGGCATATACGTTGTCAATCTGCTCTTGAATCGCGGCAGCGGGCATCGACGGATCGAAGACCTTTACATTCGGCCCGAAATCCGGCTGCGCGCCAAACGCGGCAACCGCTGCGGGTGAAAAGCACGCCAAAAGACCCAGGATCAAGACGAAATTCATTGCCCCCGGAAATTTTCTGAAACTGCGCCCACCGCTTGGGTTTGATCTGCCCATTCTCTTCTCTCTCATGATGAATTGGACGCCTTACCCTCGCCGCGTTTTTTGTTTTTGCTATAGCAGCTTTGCCAGAGAGCTGAGACTTGGGCGTTCGGTCTTCTCACGCTCGTCTTCTGGCCACTTCGTCGTAGATAGCCGCATACTCCCGCGCCGGCTGCTCCCAGCTATAATTCCGCGCCATTCCGTTCAGCATCAGTTTCTTCCAGCCCGCCTTGTCGCCGAACGCAGCCAGCCCGCGGTTAATCGCAGCCATCAGGCCTTCGGCGCTCAAGCCTTTGAACTTGAAACCTGTCCCGGTTCCCTGCTCCGGGTTCCACTCCTCGATGGTATCGTCCAGGCCACCGGTAGCGCGCACCACGGGCACAGTGCCGTACTTCAGCGAATAGATCTGGTTCAACCCGCAGGGTTCATAGCGCGAAGGCATAAGGAAAATATCGGAGCCGGCTTCGATCTTGTGCGCCAGAGCGTCGTCGTAGCCGATGCGCACGCTCACATTCGCCTTGTTCCAGAAAGCCCAGTCGCGGAAAAACTTCTCGTAGGCCGGTTCGCCTGAGCCCAGCGCCACCACGGCCACATTCAACTCCGACAGCTTGCCTGCAATCCGCTCCAGCAGGTCAAAGCCCTTCTGAATGGCAAAGCGCGAGACGATGCCGATGACCGGGGCCGCGGCGTCTACATTCTCCAGTCCGAAGGCTTGAAGCAGATCGACGCGGCACTGCTGTTTGCCGGCCAGGTCCTGCGGCGAGTAATGCGCCGCCAGGCTGGGGTCCGTGGTCGGATTCCAGCGCGTATAGTCCACGCCGTTCAGAATGCCGCGCAGCTCCCGCGCGCGCCTGCGCAGCACGCTGTCAAGCCTTTCTCCAAACTCCGGCGTCTGAATCTCTTCGGCATATTTGCGGCTCACCGTGGTCAGAATATCGGAGAAAACCAGCCCGCCCTTGAGGAAGTTGAAAGTGTCGAACTGCTCCAGCTTGTCCATCGTGAAGACGTCCCAGGGAAAGAGCAGCCGCTCGGTGGTCACAGGCGGAAACGCGCCCTGGTACGCGGCGTTGTGAATGGTCAGGACCACTCCCGCGTGGGCCAGCAGCGGGTCTGCGCTGTACACGGTGCGCAGGTAGACGGGAATCAGCGCCGCCTGCCAGTCATGCACGTGGAAGACCTCCGGCACACCCAACTGCTTGGCAGCCTCCAGCACTGCGCGGCAATAGAGCGCGAAGCGCTCGGCGTTATCCGGATAGTCCGCGCCGTGGACCCCGTACATCCCCTGCCGGTCAAACATCTCCGGGCAATCGACAAAGTAGTACTGAACCCCATGCCGCTTGCCGCCGTCCACAATGCCCACAAACCGGTTGTAGTGCTGAAAAGGAATGGTGATCGAGCGCAGCGCGTACTTCCACTCGCCCGTCATTTGCCGTTTCACACCGGCGTAGAGCGGCAGATAGACCGTAACCCTGTGGCCGAGCTTCACCAACTCCGGCGGCAGCGCTCCCACCACATCGGCCAACCCGCCGGTCTTGGCAAAGGGAACGCACTCCGAGGCGGCAAAGACAATGTGCATGGCTGCTTCTCCCTATAGCATTTTCACGGATGGTGCAAGGAAGCTCCGTGCCCCATCCATTTCACGTCCTTTGTGAAATGGGTGGGAAACCACATCCCTGTTTTCTTACCCAATCAATAGCGAACGCAAATCAACCCGCAGACTCGTCCAAAGGGCAAGTCTACTACGCTCCCGCATGGCCGCGCAGCAGCTTCAACTCTCCGCGTTCAGCTAACATCAGAGAAGCGATGCCCGTCAAACCCAAGCTCGGTCAGAACTTCCTCCACGATGCGGATGCCATTCAGCGCATCGCAACATCCATCGGCGATCTCACAGGCCGCACAGTGGTCGAAATCGGCCCCGGCGGCGGCGCCATCACCGAAGCCCTGGCCGCCCGCGCCGCCCATGTGGTGGCGGTCGAGCTGGACCACGATCTGGCCATCCGCCTACAGGTGCATTTCCCTCCGGATCGCGTGACCGTTGTCGAGCAGGACGTGCTGCAATTCGACTTCAAGGCGGCCTCCGAGGCGGCGGGCGAGCGCCTGCTGGTCGTCGGCAATCTGCCCTACAACATCACTTCGCAAATCCTGCTCAAGCTGGCCGCCAGCCAGGCCTCACTGGACCGCGCGGTGCTGATGGTGCAGCGGGAGGTGGCCGACCGGATCACCGCCCAGCCGGGCTCGCGGGACTACGGGCTGCTCTCGGTCACCGTGCAGATGTACGGGCCGGCCCAGCGGCTGTTCACTTTGCCGCCAGAATCCTTTACTCCTCCGCCCGACGTGCACTCGACCGTCTTCCGCTGGCGGTTTGAGCCGCGCTTTGCGGAGCTGAATGTCGATGAAGCCACATTCCCGCGCTTTGTTCGCCAATGCTTTGCGCAGAAGCGAAAGACGCTGGCCAACAACCTGCGCGCCGCCGGAATTCCGCCGGCAGACGTCACCGCCGCGCTGGCCCAGGCCGAGATCGCTCCTCAGGCTCGCGCCGAGGTGGCGCCCATCGAAGCCCTTGCCGCCCTCTGGCGCGCGCTGGAGGCAAAAAGAGCCGCCTCTCCGGACGAAGTGGACCCTTCTTCTGAATAGGAGCAGCTTCCCAGATATTGCAAGGAAATGGGTACCCCACCCTCGCCGCGTTTTAGTTTTTGCGGCTAGAGCATTTTCACCGATAGTGTAATCTGTGTATGGCGAAACTCCGGCGACGCGAGAGCTATGGCGCGAGCCTATGAGGATGATTTGCGGCGGAAGTTATTGGCGGCCCGAGCGCGAG
>Ga0255348_1000538_pt1 | contig 14992 bp, 9 predicted proteins | sample CBST25v5metaG_FD_189945 | JGI IMG/M metagenome (GOLD analysis project Ga0255348, IMG submission 189945) | Peat soil microbial communities from Stordalen Mire, Sweden - C.B.S.T-25.v5 | ecosystem: Environmental > Terrestrial > Soil > Wetlands > Peat | place: Sweden: Norrbotten County, Stordalen... | reverse complement strand
GGGGGTATGAGACTTGCGCTTGATCCACTGAAATCATGCAGATGAATTCACACGGAAGGCAATTATGCAAGTAGCTCGCAGGAAAGAAATGCGTCGCGCTACCCTTGCCACTGGGCCGAAAATGAAAGCCTCTTCCTCTAACATAGGAGCAGAGAGGTGTTTCTATATCCATGCGAACCTCGTACAACGGGCTGGAATTGCCGCAGGACGGCCAGCCGATCAAGTATGCGGACGGGCAGCTTGAAGTACCCGACCATCCCATTCTTCCTTTTATCGAGGGCGACGGCACGGGGCGCGACATCTGGAGAGCCTCCCAGCGCGTCTTCGACGCCGCGGTCAAGAAAGCCTACGGCGGCAAGCGCGCCATCCGCTGGTTTGAGATCTTCGCCGGCGAAAAGGCCTTTCGCAAGTTCAACTCCTGGCTGCCCGACGACTCCATAGCTGCTGCGCGCGACCTGCGCGTCTCCATCAAGGGACCGCTCACCACGCCCATCGGCGGCGGCATCAGCTCGCTCAATGTGGCCCTGCGCCAGATGCTCGATCTCTACGCCTGCGTGCGCCCGGTGAAGTATTACCAGGGCGTGCCCAGCCCCGTGAAGCACCCTGAGAAGGTCGACCTCGTCATCTACCGCGAGAACACAGAGGACGTGTACGCGGGCATCGAGTTCAAGCAAGGCTCTTCCGCCGCCGCCCGCCTGATTGAGTTTGTAAACTACGATCTGCTCAAGAACAACACCAAGAGAGTGCGCGCCGACTCGGGCGTGGGCATCAAGCCTATCTCCATCTTCGGCAGCAAGCGGCTGGTGCGCGCCGCCATCCGGTTTGCCCTGGGAACCGACCGCAAGATCGTAACGCTGGTTCACAAGGGCAACATCCAGAAGTTCACCGAGGGCGCCTTCCGCGAGTGGGGCTACGAGGTCGCCGTGCAGGAGTTCCGCGCCGAGACCGTCACCGAGCGCGAAAGCTGGATTCTGGGCAATAGGGACGCCAACCCCAGCTTGACTGTCGAAGAGAATGCCGCGCAGCTCCAGCCCGGCCTGGAATTCAGTTCGCCCGTCTTCCGCGACTCCGTCTACGCCGAGGTCAAATCTGTCCTCGACTCCATTGGCCAGAGCCATGGCAACGGAGCATGGAAAGACAAGCTGCTCATCAACGACCGCATCGCCGACTCCATCTTTCAGCAGCTCATCATCCGCCCGGAGGACTACAGCGTGCTGGCCACCACCAACCTCAACGGCGACTACATCTCGGATGCCGCCGCGGCGCAGGTCGGCGGCCTGGGCATCGCGCCCGGCGCCAACATCGGCGACGGCTGCGCCATCTTTGAAGCCACCCACGGCACCGCTCCCAAGTATGCCGACAAGGACATGATCAACCCCGGGTCGCTGATCCTCTCCGGCGTGATGCTGCTGGATTTCATCGGCTGGGAGGAAGCGGCCCGGCTCATCGAGGCATCGCTCGAGAAGACGATCCTGCAGAAGTTCGTCACCTATGACTTCGAGCGCCAGACCGACGGCGCCACCAAGGTCGGCACCACCGAGTTTGCCACCCGCATCATCGGCAACATGTAAGCAGAGATCAGAGAACAGAGATCAGTGAACAGTGGTCAGTAAACAGAGCTCAGGGGTCAGGAACCGAAGGCCCTTGGAACATTTTTCAAAAAGCCGCTTTGTATCAGTGCACGACTTTAGTCGTGCCGAAGAGATGACTAAAAGCAATGGGCTTTACAGGCTGCGGAAATAACTCATCTGCGGAGGCACAAAGCGTCAGGGCACGACTTCAGTCGTGCCGTAAGTCGCTTAAAATTAACGCGGGCTTTAGCCTCTGAGGAAATCCCCTAATTTTTGAAACACCCTCGAATCGCTTGTCTGATCTCTGATCCCTGATCTCTGTTCCCTGATAACTCCGAGAAAGGTATCGAATGCGCAACAAAATCAGCATCATCGGCGCGGGCAACGTAGGCTCGGCGGCCGCGCACTGGATTATCGCGAAAGAGCTTGCCGACGTAGTGCTGCTCGACGTTGTCGAGGGCATGGCGCAGAGCAAGGCGCTCGACCTGCGCCAGTCTCTTCCCATCGCAAAATCCAGCGTGCGCGTCACCGGCGCGAGTGATTACGCCGGCACTGCCAACAGCGACATCGTGATCATCACCGCCGGCCTTCCAGCCAAGCCCGGCATCAGCCGTGAAGACCTGCTGCGCACCAATTTCAAAATCATCTCCGATGTGGTCGGAAAGGTGGTTCCCTACTCGCCTGAGTCGATTCTCATCGTCGTTTCCAGCCCGCTGGAAGCAATGGTTCAGGCCGCCTATCGTCTGTCGGGCTTCAACCGCCAGCGGGTTCTGGGCATGAGTGGCGTTCTCGACACAAGCCGCTTCTGCAGCTTCATCGCCGAGGAGCTGAACGTCAGCGTGGAAAACGTGCGCTCCGCCGTTCTGGGAGCCCACGGCGACACCATGGTTCCGCTCATTCGCTACACGACCGTGGCCGGCATTCCGCTCACCGAGTTGCTTCCGCGGGAGCGCATCGATGCCCTCGTCCAGCGCACCCGCGAAGGCATCAACCAAAACGTGAAGCACCTCAAGAATGGCAACTCCTGCTATGCGCCCTCGGCGGCGGCTGTGGAAATAGCCGAGGCTATTCTCAAAGACAAGAAAGAAATTCTCTGCTGCGCGGCTTACCTCGAAGGCGAATACGGCATCAGCGGTTACTGCCTCGGCGTTCCATGTAAACTGGGCGCGGCCGGTCTGGAGAAGATCATGGCTCTCAGTCTCACCGGCGAGGAAAACACCGCGTTCGGAAAGAGCGCCGCAGCCGTCAAAAAGCTTTGCGACATGATCGGTGTGTAGGCGGCGACTTCGGTGCTTGCCTTTTCCCTCTCGCATTTGGCAGCTTCACGCTTGCAGATCAAAGCCAGGAAACCTAAGGAACCTCTGAATAAGTCGATGTTTTGAAGGGTACGGGCTTTAGCCCGTACATAAAACCCGCAAAATCAGCGGGGCTTTAGCCCCCGAGGGAAGGCGGGCTTTGAATCGGCCACTTGTTCAGAGGTTCCCTACCGCAAACAGAATATCTTCCGTGCTTCGGCTTCGGGGTCCTGCGTTGACCGGGGCATGATCATGTAAACTGTGCTCCGCTCGATCCGCTCGCCAGCGCTCAGGCTCGCCAGCGGACCCATGGCTTCCAGTTCGACATAAGGAAGCGGATCGGAGTTAGTGTAAACCTCAGTGACGCACCCGCCATCGGGATACTCTCCCGGCCCAGTTTCCGCGTCGATCCGGACCACGCAATTCCGTCCCACCCATGCCATGCTGGCTCCATCCGAGCCGATCTTGGCGCACTCGCTCGGATGGCGCGCGAGCGATAGCAACCGTCCCTCGATCCGCAACTCCTCCGGCTCCGCAGGCATCAGGTGAACATCGCCATCAGCGAAAGCCGATTGCTCCGGCAAGAGCATGAAAATGCGCTCTGGGTCCCGCATCTGGGTAATGCTCCACACGCCCACCCTGACGGCGTCCCCGCTCATCTTGCGATACTCGGTTCTGATGCGCATGACAGGTTGCTCGGCGTCCAGTTCCACATGGCGCGTAACCTGAATGCCAAAGCCCGGATCGACGGGCGAGGTCAGCGTCACGCCGCGCTCTTCTGCCACGGCCTCCAGTGGGAGCGAATCAAAGGCCACCGGCGGCGGCCACTCACGGCCCTGATACCGCGGCCAGTCAGACTGCGGAGCGGGCCAGCACTTGTCTCCGCCGAAGTTGATCCACTCGCTCGAATTCAGCGGCGGCAATTGTCCGTCCAATGCCCGGTTTTCCCAGAATGCGCCTTCCGTCTCGCCAGCCAGCCGCAACTGCATCACGCGACCGATCACTGGAACGACGACAGCTTCCACGCTGCCATTGGAAAGCAGATAACAATCCGGCCAGCCGTGATAGGAAACAGGAGTTACCGTCACACCTCTCCCATAATTGTCTGGAGACGCGGGGCTAACTTTGTTTTTGTGGCAATTTTCCAAGGCGGAAAGCCTTTCTTGCACAGCAAAGTGGATTTCATCTATAAGTATCGATAACTTGCTGACGGCAGTCTTTGAAATCGAGGTGCCCCAGGTTCCATGATGTGAATCTGGGGCACCTCGCGCTAATACAAAATCAAGCGATCAGAGGGCTACGTCGTTAGCGGCTTCCTTGTCCGTCTCAACTTCCCTTTCAGCCAGATGATCGTACCAGGTGAGCTTGAGAATCAGCGAGGTCGCCAAAATCACGCCCGCGGAAATGGCGACGCGATCCCACTCCTGAATCACGACGTAAAGCGGCAGCGCCACCAGCGATACCTGCCAGATGATGCCGACGGCGATATTGAACATATCGCGGAAGAAGTCCTTGTTGCGCTGGAAACCTGGATCCTCGGCCAGAACCTTCTTGAGCACCGGTCCCCAGAAGCCCCACGGCCGCACGCGGCGGTAGAAGTCCATGAGAACGTCGTCCGGCTCGGCCTTGGTCAGCAGCGTGCCGAAAAGGCAGCCAATCAACGAGATCAAAAGCACCAGCGGGAAGACAATCGTAACTTCCAGATTGACCGGATACTTGGCCAGGAAGCTCTGCACGATCGGCAGGCTGTTCAGCAATCCAGGGAACGCCAGGATCAGCGCGGAACAGATGCCGGTGATCATGCCCCAGAAGTAACCGTAGCCGTTGAAGCGCCACCAGTACCACTTCAGAACATTGGAAGCGGTGTAACCGCCCCACAGCCCAGAGACGATCCACATCACCACCGAGTTGACCGAGGTGACGTTCCATCCGATCAGTACGCCAATCACCACCACGGCAAAGGAACTGAGATAGGCGAGGCGGACGTAGGTTTTGGGGGCTGCATTCGGGTTGATGAAGCGTTTGTAGATGTCGTTGACGAAGTACGGCGGCGCGGCATTCACCGTGGCCGCAAAGTTCGACATGAAGGCCGCCAGCAACCCGGCAATCAGGAATCCCAGCAGGCCGACAGGAACAAATTTACCCAACGCCATCGGCAACACATTTTCAAAGTCCAGATTCGTGCCCATGGCGCGCAGATCGGGGCCGAAGAAGGCCGCTGCCAGCACGGTCAGGCCGATGATCAGGAAATAGCGAGGAGGAGTAAGCACGATGTTGACCCAGGCGCTCATCATCGAGGCTTCGCGCGGGTTCTTCGAGGAGAGCACGCGCTGCATATCGTAGTTCGGCGCCGGTCCGGCCGCCGAGATCAGTATGCCCTTGAAGAGCAGCATCATGACGAAGAAGCCGAACAGTTCGTACTTGTCCTGGGAAATCTTCGCCGTCGCGGCAGGCAGCAGCGTCGTCCAGTCCAAACCTAAATGCCAGCCAAAGAAAATGTTGTCCCAGCCGGCGGGCACCATCCTATGCAGGGTATCCGGAGACACCTTCATCATGGCGATGACGCCCACTGCAAAGGAAGCGATGGCCAGAATAAAGAACTGCACCACCTCCGTGATGACCACGCTGATCATGCCGCCCTTGATCACGTAAACGGCGGTGATGGCGACCAGAATCAGCGCGTATTCGTTAGGCGAAAGATGCCAGGGCAAAAACTCCGCCGCAAACTTGCCGATGCCCTTGAAGCCGTAAGTGAAGAAGCCGATAATGCTGACGAAGGCGTAGACCACCACGATCAAGTGCGCCAGTTGCGCGCCGCGGTCCGTGCCAAAACGCGTCTTGATCCACTCCGCGCCGGTCATCACCTTCGAGCGGCGCAGCCAACTGGAGAGATAGACCATCAGGAAGATCTGATTGAAGGTCGGCCAAAGCCATGGAATCCAGACGCTCTTCAGGCCGTAGACGAACATCCAATACACCAGCAGCATGGTGCCGCTAATGTCGAACATTCCCGACGCATTGGAGATGCCCAGCATGTACCAGGGCATCGTATTGCCGCCCAGGAAGTAGTTCTGCATGCTCTGCGAAGCGCGCTTTGAAACCCAGTAGCCGATGAGCACCGTGCTCAACAGATAGGCCAGGATGATGATGATATCTAGAACGTGAAGGTGCATTCGATCTCCCCATTCCCGCGGGCGGAGTTGATTCTCCGCTTGCCGCAGACAGCAAAAATTGACTCAGGCCGGATTCCCTCTGGCGCCCCGGCTCTTACTACTCTCTATGGCAGCTCGCCGGCCAGCAGAAACACCAGCGACGCCTGCCAATTGATGCATATCTCATTGCTTGCGTACGATGCCAATTGATCGGCATAGATCCTGGCCGGCGGCGTATCCTTCGGAAGCGCGGCAAGAACCGCGTCTTCGCGGTCCTTGTTTGGTCCCCCTGACAGCAACCCTGGCCAAGGTCCCGGCTGCCTGCCTGAACCGCTGGGCCGATGATGCGGGTGCTGGTACGGATGTTCGCCCACCTGCGTCACCCACGACAGCGAAAACGTATTCCTGCCCAGCAAATAATGCAAATCGTCCCGCGCCGCATCCACAAAGCTCGCATCCGGCTGGAAAAGATTGGCAATCAGAAGGCACATGCCATACTCCGCCGTGACGCCATTCGAGCCCCAGACATAGTCCGTGGCCTTCAGGCTTACGTGGTAGGGATTGGCGCGCGTGCGCTCGACCACATTGCGCGCCGCTGCCAAGGTCCGCTCCCGAATCGTCTTGACGACTTTGGCGTCTACATCCTTGCGCGGTGAGAGCGCATAGGCCCATAGCCCCATTGATCCGGTCGACTTCCAGTCCTCTCCCGGCGGCGAATCCAGGCTGGGAAGAAACTGGGCATAGTTTTTCAGAAAAAAGTCGTTGTACTGCGCCTCGCCGGTGGTGCGGGCCAGTTCCGCCGCTGCCCAGAGCCGTTCATCCTGGCAACTGTTGGAGCCGTAATCGCCGGTGGTGATGCCCGGCGGATTATGGAAGGCCACATCTGGGTTCTTCTCCGTCCAGGCCCAGGCCCGCCGCGCCGCCTCCAACGCCTGCTTGGCAAACGCAGGATCGTAAGGCTCGTAAACCCGCGCGGCGATCGCTCCCACCACCGCCAGATCCGCCGTCGCGCAGCTGCTCTTGAACGGAGCCGCGCCCGTTCCGATCACTTCGCTCGGCAGCTTGTCGTCCTCGGGAGCGATAAAGGCGGGAAAGTGCTCGCTGGTCTGCTTGTGCCAGGCGCCGCCGTCGCTGTCCTGCATCTTCAGCATCCACTCCAGGTTCCAGCGCGCTTCATTCAGAATGTCCGGCGTGCCGTTTCCCGTCTCGGGGATATGGAGTGAGATGTTCTTGATCTTCCGCCCGAAGATCTCCCAGGTCCAAAGCAGTGTGCCGGTGGTGATCCCGGAGTTCACCATGTAACGGCCATAATCGCCCGCGTCATGCCAGCCGCCGATATTATCCCGCAGCCCTTTGGTTCCCGAAGTGGGGCTGAATTCCCCATGCAGATGGCAGGCGGGGTGGCTGTACCCTGGAAATTCCGGCCCCATATCGACCGCCGTCCCGCAGCGCTGCCCGTAAAAGCCGCGCATGGCCATATAGTATGTGTGCTCAAAAACATCCGGGGCCACCGCGAAGTTCCAACTGCGCCCCACGCCGGGGACCTCCAGATAGTAGCGGCCCACCTGCTTCAATGCGGAGAAATCCGCCGCCTGCACCTTGTCGCCGGTATCCGGGTCGGCCTTGGCCGCTGTCAGCTTCCCTTTGAAAACAACCACATCGTCGCTCGAACGCCGCACTTCAAAAGCCGTCGCGGGAGCGCTGACCAGCGCGACCTTGGGACTGTTCAACGGATAGCCCACCTGGTCCACCTTGATGGCCAGTTGCGCGGTCTCAGCCCCATGCGCCAGAGCGGCGGGAGAGAACAGAAAACAGGCTAAAAGGACGGACTCAAGCAACTTCCGGCGGCTTTGTACGCCTTTGGAGCATAAAAACAAAGAACTTCTCATTTTTGCGGTTTCGTTTCTCGGCGGCGCTCAAGGAATCGAAACAGGCGGTCAACAGCTCTCACATTCGCCCATATCCTGGCAACGGCCCCAGGCACGCCGAAAGAATCTCTGATTTCACATGCATGGATACTTTTTCATATTTACACAACGTCGCGCAAATCCCCAGCGCCTTTTCCCAGCCGCTCTCAGCAAAGGACTTTGAAACAACGGTGAAATCGCTTGGTGGGGTTTTGTGCCGAAGGCTATACTGGCGAGAGATTCCTATGAGGGAGCACGCACGATGAAGTTCGGATATTTCGACGACTTGAGTCGCGAATACGTGATTACGCAACCAGATACGCCCCTGCCCTGGATCAACTACCTTGGCTGCGAGGCATATTTCGGGATCATATCCAATACAGCCGGTGGCTACTCGTTCTATCGCGATGCCCGTCTGCGCCGGATTACCCGCTACCGCTACAACAACGTGCCCATGGACTTCGGCGGGCGCTATATCTACCTGCGCGACAATGAATCCAAAGAGTTCTGGTCGCCTTCCTGGCAGCCCACGCGCAACGACCTCACGGACTACACCTGTCGCCACGGAATGGGCTACTCTGTCATCGGTTCCAGCTATGATGGCATCGAGGCGCACACGCGCTACTTTGTGCCGCTCGGCGAGAATCTTGAAGTCTGGCAGCTCACCGTAACCAACAAGCGCGCCACCAAAGCCTCCATCTCCGCTTTCTCCAGCATCGAGTTCTGCCTCTGGGATGCGCAGGACGACGCCACCAACTTCCAGCGCAACTTCAACACCGGTCAGGTGGAAGTGGAAGACGGCGTCATCTATCACAAGACCGAGTACCGCGAGCGCCGCAACCACTTTGCCTACTTCGGCTGTTCCGAGCCCCTTGCCGGTTTCGATACCCAGCGCGATGCCTTCCTTGGCCCTTACAACGGCTGGGACAAGCCCGCCGCCGTCGCAGCCGGCCATCTGACCAACTCCATTGCCCACGGCTGGTCGCCCATCGGCGCGCATCAGGTCAAGCTCGAACTGGCCCCCGGCGAGACGCGGCAGATCGTCTTCGTCCTCGGCTATCACGAGAATCCCGTTGACCAGAAATTCGATCCGCCCGGCTCCCAGACCATCAATAAGAAAACGGTCAAGCCAACCATCGCCAAGTATCTCGACCCCAAACAGGCCGATGCGGCCTTCGAGCAGTTGCGCCAGTACTGGGAGAGCGTCCTCGGCATCTTCCAGGTCAACACGCCCGACATCCACACCAACCGCATGGTCAACATCTGGAACGCCTACCAGTGCATGGCAACCTTTAATATGTCGCGCTCGGCATCGTTCTATGAGTCCGGCATCGGCCGCGGCCTTGGCTTCCGCGACTCCAACCAGGACCTCCTCGGCTTTGTCCACATGGCCCCGGCGCGCGCCCGCGAGCGCATCCTGGATCTCGCTGCCACGCAACTGCCCACCGGCGGCGCTTATCACCAGTACCAGCCGCTCACCAAGCGCGGCAACAACGACATCGGCGGCGGTTTCAACGACGATCCGCATTGGCTCATTATTGGCGTCTCGGCCTATCTGAAAGAGACTGGCGACTGGAGCATTCTCGACGCGCCGGTGCAGTACGACAACGAGCCCGGCTCCGAACAGCCTCTCTACGAGCACCTCCAGCGCAGCTTCAACTACACGCTGAGCCGCCTTGGACCGCATGGGTTGCCCTTGATCGGCCGCGCCGACTGGAACGATTGCCTCAATCTGAACTGCTTCTCCGACACTCCAGGCCAGAGCTTCCAGACCACCACCAACAAGGAAGGCAAAGTCGCTGAATCGGTCTTCATCGCCGGCCTCTTTGTTCTGGCCGGACGCGAGTTGGCCGCCATCGCCAGCCATCGCGACCTCAAAGCCGAAGCCGATAAGTATCTGGCCGAGTCCGCGAAAATGGAGAAGATCACCCTCGACTCCGGTTGGGACGGCGAGTGGTTCCTGCGCGCCTATGACGACTTCGGCGGCAAGATCGGCTCGAAGGAGTGCAAGGAAGGCAAGATCTTCATCGAGTCCAACGGCTTCTGCACGCTGGCCGGCATCGGCCTCGACGACGGCAAGGCCGCTTCCGCGCTGGCAGCCGTTAACCAGCAGTTGGCCACCAAGCACGGCATTGTGGTTCAGCAGCCGGCTTACACTCACTACTACATTGAGATGGGCGAAATCTCCTCTTACCCTCCGGGATACAAGGAGAACGCCGGCGTCTTCTGCCACGTCAATCCCTGGGTCATGATCGGCGAAACCCGCCTGGGCCACGGCGACCTGGCTTTCGATTACTACAGCCGCATCAATCCCTCGGCGCGCGAAGAGATCAGCGACCTGCATCGCTGCGAGCCCTATGTCTACGCGCAGATGATCGCGGGCCGGGACGCGCCCAGCTTCGGCGAGGCCAAAAACTCCTGGCTCACCGGCACGGCGGCCTGGAACTACTACGCCATCGTGCAGTGGATTCTCGGCATCCGCACCTCGCTGGAGGGACTCCAGATCGCTCCGGTGATTCCCACCAACTGGCCCGGATTCACCGCCACCCGCACCTTCCGCGGCGTGGTTTACAAGATTTCCATCGAACGCAAGGGAAATGGAAACCAGATCGCTCTCACCGTGGACGGCTCGCCCATCAAGGGGAACATCGTGCCTCCTCCCACCGGCGGCCAGAAAGAAGTTACGGTCAAGGGCATTCTGAGTTAACGCTTTGACCGCTTGTATCTGCACCACTCCTGGGTGCCCCATCCTTTCCACAGTCTTATCGTGGAAAGGGTGGGAAAGCACAACTCTTGGGTGCCCCATATCTGCCGCAGCTCCATCACGGCAGATGTGGGAAAGCGAAAATCCTGGGTGCCCCAGGTCCCGCTTTTGGGACCTGGGAAAGCACAACTCTTGGGTGCCCCACCCTCGGCGCGCATTTGTTTTTGCGCCTGGGGTGGGTTCGCACTCCTCATCTTTCATGTTCATAGGAGCACGCCTTGTACATCGCCAACGAACAGCGTTACGACACCATGCAATATCGCCGCTGCGGCAGGAGCGGCCTGCGCCTGCCCGCCATTTCCCTCGGCCTCTGGCATAACTTCAGCGGCGTCGATGTTTTTGAGAATTGCCGCGCCATGGTCCGCCGCGCCTTCGATCTGGGCATCACCCACATCGACCTGGCTAACAACTACGGCCCGCCTCCTGGCAGCGCCGAGAGCAACTTCGGCCAGATCATGCGCCTCGATCTCAAGCCCTGGCGCGACGAGTTGATCATCAGCACCAAGGCCGGCTACGGGATGTGGTCCGGCCCTTATGGCGACTGGGGATCGCGCAAGTATCTGCTCGCCAGTCTCGACCAGAGTCTTAAGCGCATGGGCCTGGAGTACGTTGACATCTTCTATTCCCATCGCCCCGATCCGGAGACGCCCGTTGAGGAAACTATGATGGCTCTGGATCAGGCCGTGCGCTCCGGCAAGGCGCTCTACGCCGGCATCTCCAACTACAACCCGGCGCAGACCGCCGCGGCAGTGAAGATTCTGCGCGAACTCGGCACTCCCTGCCTCATTCATCAAGTCAAGTACTCGATGTTTGAACGCACCCCCGAGAACGGCCTGCTGGACGTGCTCGGCAAGGAAGGTGTGGGCGGCATCGCCTTCTGCCCGCTGGCGCAAGGCATGTTGACCGACCGCTACCTGAAGGGAATCCCCGAAGGTTCGCGCGCCTCCAAGACATACAGCTTCCTCAAGAAGAGCGATATCGACGAGAGCCACCTGGTCAGGATTCGCGCCTTGAACGAACTGGCCATTCAGCGCGGGCAGTCGCTGGCACAGATGTCCCTGGCCTGGGTCTTGCGCGACAGCCGCATGACTTCGGCGATCATTGGAGCCAGCCGCGTCGAGCAGATTGAACAGAACGTCGCCGCGCTCGCCAACCTCAGCTTCTCCGCCGAGGAGCTGTCCCGCATCGACGCGATTCTGAGTTAGCCTGCCTGATCCAGCCGCGGTAGCATTGACCTGAACCGGGCGGCTCCAGGAATCTACCGTGCCCCATCCTTTCCACTGTCTCATCGTGGAAAGGGTGGGAGACCACGAACCCCGTCCAGCCCCATTCATGAGGAGACACACATGCAAGATCTGCGGCAGAAGGTGGAAAAAGAGGTCCTCTCCGACATCCTGCCCTTCTGGCTTAAATACACCATCGACGACGAGTTCGGCGGCTTCCGTGGCCAAATCTCCAACGATCTGACCATTGACCACCACGCCGCCAAGGGGCTGATTCTCAACGCGCGCATCCTGTGGACCTTTTCCAAGGCCTACAGCGTCTACCACGACCCGGTCTATCTGGCCACGGCTCGCCGCGCCTATAACTATCTGACCCGCTTCTTCTGGGATGCCGAGTTTGGCGGCGTCTACTGGATGCTCGACTACCAGGGCAAGCCGCACGACACCAAGAAGCGCATCTACGGACAGGCCTTCACCGTCTACTCGCTGGCCGAGTACTTCCATGCCACCAGCGACGTTGACGCGCTGGCCAAGGCCATGCGCATGGTGAAATCCATCGAGTCCTCCAGCCACGATGACCAGCACGGCGGCTACTTCGAGACCTATGAGCGCGACTGGACCTTGGCCCAGGATCAGCGTCTGAGCGATGTGGACATGGATGAAAAGAAGTCCATGAACACCCACCTCCATCTGATGGAGGCCTACGCCGCCCTCTTGCACTTCCATGAGGATGAGAGCGTTCGCCTCCGCCTGCGCGAACTGATCGAGCTTTTTCTCGACCACATCATCGACGCCAAAACGCACCACTTCATCATGTTCTTTGACGAAGCCTGGCGCCCGCGCTCCGACAAGATTTCCTTCGGCCACGACATCGAGGGAAGCTGGCTTCTCTGCGAGGCTGCGGAGATTCTCGGCGATGCGGCTCTCTTGAAGCGCGTCCGCGATGTCTCTGTCAGGATGGCTCAGACCACTTACGAGCAGGGCCTCGACCCCGATGGCGGCCTTCTCTATGAAGCCGACCCGACCGGCATCATCGACGACACCAAGCAGTGGTGGCCGCAGGCTGAGGCTATGGTCGGCTTCCTCAACGCCTATCAGCTTTCGGGCCATCGCCACTTCCTTGAAGCCTCCAAGAAAAGCTGGGCCTTCATTGAGAAATACATCGTCGATCACGAGCACGGCGAATGGTTCTGGCTGGTGTCCAGGGAGCGCGTGCCCGGCACAGAGCACTATAAGGTGGACCCCTGGAAGTGCCCCTACCACAACAGCCGCGCCTGCATTGAGGTCATGCAAAGGCTTGATGCCTTGAAAGCCTCTCAAACCGAAGCAAAGCACTAGGGCTCTGACCGATTGAAGTTGTACCATTTCTCCGTGCCCCATCCTTTCGCCTTTTTACTGGCGAAAGGGTGGGAGACCACGAACCCGCAAGGTACGAAATGATGCGGTCAGAGCACGAAAGAAAACCGGAGAACAAAAATGAATCAAGCAGCATTCAAGAAAAGTGTCCAGAATCTCTTCAAGCAGCAGGAGAAGCTGCTCACCCGCCGCAACCGCAAACTGCCCCAGGGCAACGGCATCATCGACCGCTACGAGTTCCCCGTGCTGACCGCCGCGCACGCGCCCATTCTCTGGCGCTACGACCTCAACCAGAAGACCAATCCCTTTCTGGAAGAGCGCATCGCCGTCAATGCCGCCTTCAACGCCGGCGCCATTCTGCTCAACGGCAAGTATCTGGTCGTGGCGCGTGTCGAAGGCGCTGACCGCAAGTCCTTCTTCGCCGTCGCCGAAAGCCCCAATGGAATCGATCACTTCCGCTTCTGGGATTATCCGATTCTGCTGCCGGAAACCAGCGACCCCGACACCAACGTCTACGACATGCGCCTGGTGAAGCACGAAGACGGCTGGATCTACGGCCTCTTCTGCACCGAGCGCAAGGACCCCAAGACGCCGGAGTGGGACACCTCTTCGGCCGTGGCGCAGTGCGGCATCGTGCGCACCCATGACATGAAGACCTGGGAGCGGCTGGCCGATCTCAAGTCCAAATCGCCGCAGCAGCGCAACGTCGTGCTGCACCCCGAGTTTGTCGATGGCAAGTACGCCTTCTACACCCGCCCCCAGGATGAGTTCATCCAGGCTGGCAAGGGCGGGGGCATCGGCTGGGGACTCTCCACAAACATGGATAATGCCGTCATCGATGAAGAGCTCATCATCGATAATCGCGAGTACCACACCATCACGGAGGTCAAGAACGGCCTCGGCCCGGCGCCCATCAAGACGCCCCAGGGCTGGCTGCAACTGGCCCACGGCGTGCGCAATACGGCCGCCGGCCTGCGCTACGTGCTCTATCTGATGCTCAGCGAGTTGGAGCGGCCGTGGGTTATCACCCACAAGCCCGCCGGCTACTTCATCGCCCCCGAAGGCAATGAGCGCATCGGCGACGTCTCCAACGTCGTCTTCAGCAACGGCTGGATCGAGCGCAAGAACGGCGACGTTCTGATTTACTACGCCTCATCCGACACGCGCCTCCATGTGGCCACCAGCACCGTTCCCAGGCTGCTCGATTATGTGCTCAGCACCCCCGCCGACCCGCTGCGCAGTCATGCCTGCGTCGAGCAGCGGTATGAACTCATCAAGAACAACCTGGCGCTGGGAAAGATCAAGGCAGCCAGCGCGAAGCACCCTGGCAAGAAAGCAGCCAAGTCTGTGAAGGCAAAGAAAGCCGCCAAATCGGTAAAAGCAAAGAAGCCTGCCAAATCCCTGAAGCCAAAGAAAGCCTTCAAACCGGCCAAGGCAAAGGCTAAGAAGACCACAAAGGCGAAGAAGCGGTAGATATTGGAGGCCACAACTCTTCCGTGCCCCATCCTTTCCACAGTCTTATCGTGGAAAGGGTGGGAAGGCACAACTCCCGAGCGCTGGGTGCCCCACTCTCGCCGCGTTTTTGTTTTTGCGGCTAGGGTGGGATGTCTATAGCCTTTCATTGCAAATGGAGTGACCCCCAAAACTGAGACAGTTGGGAGTGCCACACTATGCAGTAAAAGGAGCATGGAGTGGCGAACAACGGGAATCGATATAGTGAGGCA
>Ga0255348_1000534_pt1 | contig 15064 bp, 12 predicted proteins | sample CBST25v5metaG_FD_189945 | JGI IMG/M metagenome (GOLD analysis project Ga0255348, IMG submission 189945) | Peat soil microbial communities from Stordalen Mire, Sweden - C.B.S.T-25.v5 | ecosystem: Environmental > Terrestrial > Soil > Wetlands > Peat | place: Sweden: Norrbotten County, Stordalen... | reverse complement strand
GACTAGCAGTACTCTGGCAAATAGCACCACGTATACAGCCACGATCACGACCGGGGCTCAAAGCACAACAGGTATTCCGTTGGTTGCGAACTACGTGTGGACTTTCACCACGATTACGCCGCCGCCGACGGTGGTATCGACGACGCCTCGGAACACGGCTACTGGTGTAAGTATCACCCAGGTGCTCACTGCGAGATTCAACGAGGCGATGCTCTGCTCGACGTTACAACAATCTCCCGCAACAACCTTTACGCTCACAGGTCCCGGTACGACTTCAGTAACTGGTTCAGTCGTTTGTTCTGGCCGCGTCGTGACCTTTACGCCAGGAAGTACACTGGCATACAACACCGTTTATACGGCCACGATCAGCACTGCAGCGCAGAGTCTGGCAGGCACTTCGCTGGCTGCTGCTTACGTGTGGACCTTCAGTACAGTTCCGGCCCCCACTCCCCGGCCAACGGTGATCTCCACTGTGCCCATTAATTCGGCAACGGGCGTGCCCATCAATCAGGCCCTCACCGCAACATTCAGCGAGGCAATGGATCCTGACACGATCAACTCGGCAACCTTCTTACTGACCGTGACGGGTGGAGCTGCCGTAAATGGCGTGATAACCTATGTCACCGCAGGCTCGGTAGCCACGTTCGTGCCGAGTGCCTCCCTTGCACCCAGCACCAACTACACAGCCACCATCACCACGGGGGCGACGGGGGCAACGGATCTGGCAGGAGCTACGCTGGCAGCGAACTATGTTTGGACCTTCACCACGGCCGCCGTCCCGCTTACCTCAGCGCCGACGGTCACTGCGACGATCCCTTTGAGCGCAGCCACGAACGTGCCCCTCAATCAGGTAGTCAGCGCCACTTTCAGTGAGGCAATGACCCCCGCGACAATCACCGCGATCAGCCCGGCAACCTTTACGCTGACAGCACAGGGTAGCAGCACTCCCGTGGCCGGTCTGGTTGCTTATGCAGCAATTGGAAATACGCTGATGTTCCTACCTTCGGCAAATCTGGCTGCCAGCACCACGTATACAGCCACGATTACAACCGCTGCTGAAGATCTGGCAGGTACTCCGCTGGCCAGCGACTACGTCTGGACCTTCCAGACCGGCACGGCTGCGAGCACCACCTCGCCGGAGATTGTTACGACGGTTCCTGCAAACGCCGCCACAGGCGTGTCCCTCAACCAGGCGGTCAGCGTAACTTTCAGCGAGGCGATGAATCCGCTTACCCTCACCTCGTCAACCTTCCAGCTTACGCAAGCCGGAACTGTGATACCGGCAACGATAACCTATGATTCGGTAAACTTCATTGCCACTCTCACGCCCACCAATCCGTTGGCCGTCAGCACCACCTATAACGCAACGGTTACAACAGGGGCAACGGACCTCGCAGGCAATCCGCTTGGAACCTCCGGTCCGGCGAATCCATGGTTCTTTACTACCGGTACGACAACGAACGTAGCACCAGCTCTTGGGCCAACCATAGCGGCGTTTGGCGGTTTTGCCGGCACCGCGGGGATGACCAACACGGGAACTCTCACGGTCATCAATGGAGATAGCGGGACTACGGCAACGGGCTTTAGTTCGTATACCGGATTCCACGATGATACTGTGTTAGTTACTGGCAACCCGCAATGCGTCTATACGGAAACGGGAGCCAATATAGGACTGGTGACTGGAACGATCTACTCACCTCTGGTTATCCCTGCCCCGTATGCGTGCCCACTTGAAGGAACCGCTGCTACGATTGCCGTTGCAGACGAAGCTCTGGCGGAAGCTAACACCGCTTATACCACTCTTCAAGGCCTTCCCTCAACCGGCGTTCTGGCAGCGGAGTTAGGCAATACAACCATTTACCCTGGCGTCTATACAAACTCAAGCTCAGTAGGCATAACGGCTGGGGATCTTACTCTCGACGCTCAGGGAGACTCCACTGCGTATTGGGTCTTTCAGATCGGATCGACTCTCACCGTAGGCGAGCCCTCGGCAGTTCGAAGTGTCATCCTGAAAAATGGTGCCAAGGCCAGTAATATTTACTGGGCGGTTGGGAGCAATGTGCCGCACCTCAACGCTGCGGGAGGTGGGACATTTGAAGGAACCGTCATTGCATACGGGTCCGAAGGTATCGCAGTTTCAACCGTCGGAAATGCCGCGATAACGACAATCAACGGCAGATTGATAGGTTTGAATGCGTCGGTCACACTGGTGAACACTGTCATCAATGTGCCGTGAGCCCCATAGAACCCTTGGCAGAGACCGCCCACAGGGCGGTCTCTGCCAAATTAAGGTATTACGGTGTTTGACAAGCGGTGTTTACGCCGAGTCCATTCGGCAAAGAGACTAAATTGAATCGCGGCGAGCAGTCCAGGAGACGACAATGAGAATGAGCGTAAGAATGATTGCCACATCGGTGTTTGTTGTTTTGCTGATGTCCACACTCTTACTCCATGCAGGAGAAGCAGCGAGGCCGTTAGCCGGTGATGAGAAGGCTGTCGATCCCAGTGTCGCCGAGCCAGCAGTTTGGATGCTGTCTGATCCGATGCCGGGGGCCTCGATGTCTGCTGCGATGCCTTATTCGAGAGGCAGGAACATCGATACTCCTAGATTTGAATTGTTCCTGGGGTACTCATATCTGCGGGCTGTGCCGACGATGGCAGACGGAAACCGGCTGGTGTGGATGCATGGTGGTAGCGCGTCCATCGCTTTCAATGTGAACCGATACCTGGGGCTGGTTGCCGATGTCGGTGACTACACTAGCTCGCAGGTGCGTTTCACGGGGGCATATACGTCTACAATCGACGTGGACAATGCAAACCAGGCAGCCTTAACCTATCTCTTCGGCCCGCGCCTTTCCTTCCGGCAGCACAGCAGGATCACACCCTTTGTTCAGGCACTATTTGGTGGCATGCACGCCAACGAGGTGACACTCTCCGGTTGCACAGCAAATTGCACGCTTCTTCCAGATGAACGCACATTTGCCATGACCGCTGGAGGCGGATTGGATGTTAGGGTACGGCGCCATTTCGCAGTTCGCCTTATACAAGCCGAATACTTGATGACAAGATTCAAGAATTACTCAACAGGAACAACTGCAACGCAGGACGACATGCGTCTTTCTTCCGGGATTGTCTTCCGCTTTGGCGGAGGTGCGCGTATGCCCGACCTGCCTCCGGTCGAGTATTCCTGCTCGGTGAATCCATCGACAGCGTTTCCTGGAGATACGATTGCAGTTTCCGGCACGGCTATGAATCTCAACCCTGCCAAAACGGCTGTCTATACATGGTCTGCTGATGGCGGAACAGTGACTGGATCATTCGGCAGCACGGCGAAAATCGATACAGCGGATCTTGTTCCCGGTGCATACACTCTCAAAGGCCACGTTTCAGAGGGTGCCAGAGCCAGTGATAACGCAGATTGCACCGCTCCATACGTTGTAAAGGCCTATGAGCCACCAACCGTCAGTTGCACAGCTAATCCTGCTACTGTGATTTCCGGCGACTCCTCTACCATTACTGCAACAGGTGTCAGCCCACAGAACCTCTCCCTTACGTACAGCTATTATGCGACTTCCGGTACTGTGAGTGGAACCGGTTCGACAGCAATTCTATCTACGGTGGGCGCCGCACTTGGACCAGTCACTGTGACGTGCAATGTGGTTGATAGTAAAAGCCAGACAGCTACTGGTGAAACCTCAGTGACGGTAGCAGCTCTTCCCGCTGCGCCGAAGCCGGTGACCATCGATGTTTGTACGATTCATTTTGCGCGGGACGTCCATCGTCCGTCTCGCGTGGACAATGAAGCGAAGGCCTGCCTCGATCAAGTTGCGCTCAATCTGCAGCGTAATGCGGATGCAACACTTGCTATCGTTGGAAATGCGTCGAACGATGAAAAGGACAACACGAAGATTGCCTCCGAGCGCGCTGTCAATACAAAGGCATACCTTGTCAGTGAGAAAGGTATCGATTCGTCACGGATCGCCCTTTACACCGGTTCTCTCAACGGGATGACAGTTTCCAACACTCTGATTCCATCGGGCGCAACGTTTAATACTACAGGCGATACGCCTATAGATGAGAGCGCAGTAAAGATGCATCCAGCCACGTCGGTGCAGCACAATACAAAGTAGTCGCATCTGGCGATCGATCATTCTTCATTTAACTTCCAGACGATGCACATGCGGCGGTTTCTCAAGGAAACCGCTGCGTGCTATCTACGCATCTATAGCTGTAAAAAGTATAGAATTTACAAAGCAGTGACACGCCTTCACCGAAATATATCGATACAACGATGGAATGATCGTCCTCAGAAGGTCTGCACGCTGCTACGTGACCAGCTCCGGCTTCGTTCCGCGTGTGCACTGTAGCTCAGCTATTTGCGTATTTCTTTGGAAGAATAAACATGAGGAAGAGCGACAGTTCTCCTCTCCACTTTGTTCCTGGGCTAAGTCAGGCCACCGGATGTGTGCCAACTTAGCCGTTGATGTTGCGCAGGGTAAAACTGCAAGGTAGGCCATTCATCCGTAGACCCGCGCATATGTGCTTCATTAAGATGCAATTACCGAAGTCAACCAAGGCAAGAAAGAAGCAAATTCATCGACCTGCTTAGAATGTCCGGCGTGTGGATCTGTCTGGAAAACGTAATTGGAGAATATGAAATGCCACTTGTCACTGTTGTCATCACACTTGGCGTAGTCGGTCTGTTGCTATGGCTGGTAAACCGATACATCCCTATGCAGGGACAAATCAAGGGCATCTTGAATGGCGTTGTAATAATTGCCGTCATTCTCTGGCTCCTGAAGATATTCGGCCTATTCGAGTATCTAACCCAGTTCCGAGTCGGCCATTGAGAGATCGAATTGGCGAAGCATTGAAGCCTTTGCTCGCCAGCAAACAGCAAGTTCAACGCAATATGGCAGAGTCCTGCCAGCAGGAGAGATCTTGAAAAGCATGTTTTTGTTCGCAATTGGAAGTGCCCTTAGCCTGAGTGTATTTGCTCAAGCCAATTCGCAGGCGACGACGGTCGTCGAAACTACTAGCCCGACGTCCACATACCGCGTGGTCGTGATAAGCCGCACGGTCCAGGCGGTCAACTACCAGCATAGCGGCGGGGCAACAGATGTGAACTTTGTTGGTACAGTTTTGCTGCCTTCAGCAGACGGCAAAGCCAAGGTGCGCAGCAAACGTGGAACCATGGAAGTCGAAGCGGAGTTCGGGAACCTGCAAAGCCCGACCACTTTCGGCGGCGAATATCTTACCTATGTTCTGTGGGCAATTTCACCTGAGGGCAGATCAATTAACTTGGGAGAAGTGCTGGTCGGCGACAACAATCGTAGCAAGCTGACCGCAACTACAGACCTTCAAGCTTTTGCCCTGATTGTTACCGCGGAACCATACTATGCTGTTCGTCAACCAAGCAATGTGGTCGTGCTTGAGAACGTAGTGCGCGCCGACACCAAGGGAACTTCCGAGGCAGTAAATGCCAAGTATGAGCTGATGGAGCGTGGGGGGTATCTTCCTACGGGCTATAAGTTTGACCCCGTGGTTCTAAACGCTAATCTCCCCTTGGAATTTTTCGAGGCCAGGAACGCATTGCGCATTGCTGAATCCGAGGGGGCCGAGAAATATGCGAACGAAAGCTATCAGCGTGCAGTGGATTTGATGAAGAAGGTGGATGAATATGCCACCAGAAAGCATGTCGAGAAAAAGCCGCTGATTGCAGTTGCGCGGCAAACTGTACAGACTGCCGAGGACGCACGGGAAATTGGAGTCAAAAAGATCGACGAAGAGCGCCTGGCAAATGAGCGCAAGTCGTCCAGCGATGCGCAGGCAACTGCACAAGCGCAAGCTGACGACGCAACCCGTCTGAAGCAGCAAGCCGAGTCCGATGCAACCAAGGCACAAGCCGATGCCGAGAAATCTCGTTTACTGGCACTGCAAGCCCAGCAGGGTGAACACGATGCAGTTAGCGACAAGGCGGCCATGCGCGCTCAATTATCTGAGCAGCTAAACAAAATTCTTGAGACACGCGATAGCGCACGCGGACTTATTGTCAGTATGTCAGATGTGTTGTTCGACACTGGACAGTTTTCTCTGAAGTCCGGAGCGCGTGAGAAACTTGCCAAGGTTGCTGGAATCCTGATTGCCTACCCTGGACTCAATATTGAAGTCGGTGGCTATACAGACAACGTAGGCAGCGATGAAATGAATCAAAAGCTGTCAGAGAACCGTGCCGGAGCAGTTCGTGATTATCTCGTAAAAGAGGGGGTAGGCACTAATTCAGTCACGGCAAAGGGCTACGGCAATACCTTGCCGGTAGCCTCTAATGACAATGCCAGCGGTCGCCAAATGAATCGGAGAGTTGAGCTGGTCGTATCCGGCGATGCAATTGGCAGCTCGGCGAATGCCACGACAGGAAGTTTGCTCTAGTCGTCGTTCACAATGGAATGCGGATTACACCATGAGCGTAATTACAATTGGCGGCGCAACCATATTGTCCGTACTCCTCGGAATCACCGCTCCTGCCTATGTCGGGCAGGAGCACGGTGGCGAGAAAGAGACCCAGCCCAGGCAGCAACAGAATTCGCATGAGCAGGCTAGGCCAGCGCAGCAGCACGCTCAGCAAGCGACGCAGCAAACACAAAGCAGACCTGCGCAGAACAACCAGCAGCAGCCCAGGGCTGCCCAAAACCGCGGATCACAGCAGCGCACGCAGCAACAACAGTCGCGGCAGTCTCAGAGCCGTCCGCAGAAGCAGCGCGCTGGCCAGCACAGCCAGCTGCAGCAACGCTTTCAGGCGCAGCATCAGGCACAGCAGAACGCATGGCAGCAACACCGTGCAGGAAACTGGCAGGCTGATCACCGCAATTGGCAGCAGAGTGGCGGTTACAATGGCTATCGCATTCCTAACGACCGCTTCCGCGGTTACTTCGGAGAAGGGTACGCGTTCAGAATTGGCGGGCTTCCCTTCATGATGGTCGGCGGATACCCGCGCTTTCAGTACGGCGGGTATTGGTTTAGTGCCGTTGACCCGTGGCCGGCATACTGGGGAGATAACTGGTATGACAATGACGATGTTTACGTCAACTACGTTGACAACGGATACTACCTGTACGACCGCAGATATCCGGGCGTCTGTGTTGCAATCAGCGTCTCGTTTTAAGAATGCGTCACATGCAGCCCCGAAGGAGGCTGCATGTGACGGTTACTTTACTCGTCTTGATTTGTATAGAAATGGGTGAGGAATGCTTGGAACTATCCTGATCGTGATTCTGGTATTAGCTTTATTGGGCGCGCTTCCACGATGGCCGCACAGCAGGAATTGGGGCTACTATCCAACCGGTGGCGTGGGGTTGATCCTCGTAATCGTCATTGTTCTTCTGCTACTTGGCTGGATTTAATCGCATGGCTGTTATTTGTCGAGTGCTGTGAAGTCAATGGCTTAGCGCCTCAAATGATTCAAGCGTATGCTTGATGTTAGTAGTTGATCTGTACCTTTCTCGCCTTCAGCCTTCTAGTCTTCGCTCCAGACGAGCACCGGTTAAGTAAGCAACAGAACGACTGGAGCTGCAATGAGTCTGATCAAAAAATGCGATGTGAAGCAATATTTCTTAACCCATCCACATACGGGGCCGCATTCGTTTAGGCCAGTGAAGAAGCATGGGTTAAGTGACTTATCGGAGATCGAGCCAGACGATGCAAGCGCGAATACGCTAGGCTTTGTTGAAGACTACTTAGCGAAACATTCATCTTCAGACGCTTCAGCTATTTCGATTAGCATTCCAGCAAGTTATGGCCGTATGGCTATGTCGGTAGCAACCAGCAGTTCGCAAGAGTGATAGTGGATTCGTGTTTCGGTGCAAAAGCATTCTGACGGATCAAATCGGTCTCGGCCTAGAGCAGTATTCCGAGGATCGAATACTGGTTAAATGGATAGTGTTCACGCATTAAGCACGAGGGCTTTGTAACTTTGAAAAGTCGTAGCGCTGCAGGGTTGCCGCCTCCCTGTACTACCCGCAGGCTGCGAGGCACATCTTTCCCCGCAGGCAACACTGATGCCAAGTGAAAGCAGGAAAGTATGTCCTTCCCCGAAATGCTCCGACCAGATGTCCCCGATGAGGACCAGCATTCGGCTGTTTGTTCGCCAGATGCACAAAAGGCTTGCAGTCTTCCGTTGCCTACGCGTATTGCGTTTGTTGGAAACTATCTTCCGCGCCAATGCGGCATTGCAACTTTTACAACAGACTTGTGTACGGCTCTCGCCGACGAGTATGGCAGTGAACGATTCTTTGCCATTCCAGTCAACGACCCTGAATCAAGCTATGAATACCCTGAACGGGTACGGCTGGAACTTGAACAAGAGGATTTAGCCTCCTACGAGCGAGCGGCTGAGTTCCTCAATTTCAATGGAAACGATCTTGTCTCCCTGCAGCATGAATATGGCATCTACGGTGGAATTGCAGGCAGTCACATCCTGACGTTGCTGCGCAAATTGAAGATGCCGGTGGTAACCACACTTCATACTGTTCTGCGTGAGCCAGATCAGGATCAGCGTGCTGTGCTCGAAGAAATTGCACGGCTATCTGACCGCCTTGTCGTCATGAGCGAGCCCGCGGCTCGCTTTCTGCGCGAAGTGTATGGAGTTCCTGGCGGAAAGATCGATGTGATTCCCCATGGAGTGCCCGATCTTCCGTTCATGGATCCCAACTATTTCAAAGACAAGTTTGGCACCGAAGGAAAATCTGTACTACTCACCTTCGGATTATTGTCCCCAAACAAGGGCATTGAGTATGTTATTCAGGCGCTGCCTGCGATTTTGGCACGTCATCCGAATGTGGTGTATATCGTCTCTGGAGTGACACATCCGCATATCCGGCGACGTGAGGGCGAACGCTACCGAAATGAGTTGAGGGAACTCGCGGAGCAGCTGGGCGTATCTTCTCAGGTAATCTTCAACAACCGATTTGTAAGTGCAGAGGAACTGGTCGAGCATGTAGGCGCAGCCGATATTTACATCACGCCGTACCTGCAGGAGGCGCAGGTCGTTTCCGGTACTTTGGCTATTGCCCTAGGCGCTGGCAAGGCAATTATCTCCACACCTTACTGGCACGCCAAAGAGTTGCTTGCGGACGGAAGAGGCATGCTGGTTCCGTTCGCTAGTCCTGACGCCATCGTAGATGCGGTTCTTGAGTTGCTAGAAAACGACGCAAAACGTCACGCCATGCGCAAACGAGCCTATCTCCATTCGCGAGGAACGACGTGGCCCCGGACGGCACGAGCGTATATGGCTAGCTTTCAGCGCGCACGTTTCGAACGCACGTTGCACCCGCGAGCCACGCGGCTGGATGATGCGGTTGTGAACGCCGACGATAGCCTGCCGGAGTTGAACACTGATCATATGTTGATGATGACCGATGATACAGGCATGTTGCAGCATGCCATCTTCTCGGTACCTAATTGCCGCGAGGGATATACAACCGATGACAACGCACGTGCGCTCATCGTGTCGATTTTTTTGGATGAGCGCCCTGCGCATGAAGGTAAGCGTGAATATCTCAACCTATCTCATCGCTATCTGGCTTTCTTGTGGCTAGCTTTCAACAGTGATACGGGAAGGTTTAGAAATTTTCTCGACTATGATCGCAAATGGCTGGAAGACGTTGGGTCGGAAGATAGTCATGGCCGCGCGCTGTGGGCACTTGGAATCGTGCTCGGTCATTCCCAGGAAGCTGGATTAAGGGGCGCGACAGGAAGGCTCTTTGAAGCTGCTGTTCTTTCTGTACTTTCGTTTACAAGTCCTCGTGCCTGGGCATACTGCATTCTTGGAATGCAAGCCTATCTGGACTGGTTCCCAGGGGATCGGGCCATCCAGGGAACACGCAATGCATTGGCGGACCGACTTCTGGACATTTATGAGCAGAGTCACACTGACACTTGGCAGTGGTTCGAGAAAAGTCTTTCCTACTCAAACGCCCGTCTGCCGCAGGCGCTCATTCTCGCCGGAAGGCGAAGCAATAACAAGAGGATGATCGATGCGGGAACAGAGTCTCTCCGCTGGCTTATTGCCGAGCAGCATCGGGGGGATAAGGATATCTTTGTGCCTATCGGCTCCAATGGTTTCTATGCGGTGGGAGAGGAAAAGGCGCGCTTCGATCAACAGCCCGTTGAGGCGTGTGCCACGATCTCCGCTTGCCTTGAGGCATATCGTCTCACGAGTGAGCAGCAATGGCTTGAGGAGGCACGGCGAGTCTTCTGCTGGTTTCTCGGCAAAAACGATTTGCTGGTTCCACTCTATGACGCATCAACAGGTGGATGCCGAGATGGTCTTCATCCTGACCGCGTCAATATGAATCAGGGCGCTGAATCGACGCTTTCCTTCCTCATGGCTCTGCTTGAAATGCAAGGGGTCGACGAGGCAAACGCAGTACAAATTCACACGGAAATGGGTACACTCGCTTGACTGATATGATTCCTTCAGATGCATCAACAGATCCCGTCGCTTCGGAACAACTGCATGTGGAAACACAGACAGGACTTCCCCTCTTTACACGCTGTTCCAGTAACCCGATTCTCACTCAGGAGCACTGGCCCTATCCTATCAACAGCGTTCTCAATGCCGGAGCAGCAAAGCTGCCCAATGGCGATACGCTGCTGCTTTGCCGCGTGGAAGACAGACGTGGGCTATCTCATCTTTGTGCCGCGCGTTCTGTGAACGGAGTCGATAACTGGCAGATCGATCCCCAACCAACGATGCCGGCAGATCCACGCGAGTATCCGGAGGAGATCTGGGGTATCGAGGATCCACGCATCACATACGTTCCTGAGCTTGAGCAATTCGCTGTGGTTTACACATCGTTTGCGCTCGGTGGACCAGGGGTCTCTCTTGCACTAACCAAGGACTTCAAGAGTTTTTATCGATATGGGGTCATCATGCAACCGGAAGACAAGGATGCTGCGCTGTTGCCCAGAAGAATTGGCGGCCTATGGGCACTGATTCATCGGCCGACAACAACTCTGGGTGCGCATATGTGGATTTCCTATTCGCCTGATCTGCGGCATTGGGGAAGCCATAAAATCATCCTTGCAGCACGGCGCGGCGGGTGGTGGGATGCAAACAAAATTGGTCTATGCTCTCCTCCAATCGAAACGGAAAAAGGCTGGTTAACGATCTACCACGGAGTGCGGCAAACAGCTTCAGGAAGTATTTACCGCCTGGGCTTGGCGCTGTTTGACTTAGAAAAACCGGACGTTTGCCTGCAACGTGGAGAGTCTTGGGTGTTTGGGCCAGAAACGCCATACGAGCGCAGCGGCGATGTAAAAGACGTAGTGTTTCCTTGTGGGCAGACTATCGGTGCAGATGGAGATACGATCCACCTGTACTATGGAGCTGCAGATTCATGCATTGCGATGGCGACGGGAAGCATACGCGCGCTGCTCTCATGGTTGGACGAGAACTCGTGCCCGGAAGAAGTAATAGCAGAATAACGCCTACTTCCAACGTCGATAAAGGAGCTACTGAAATGCCTAACGGATGCTTCAACTGGCACAATTGGTTGCCACACCTTCTCTGGATACATCGGCAGCGCCCGCGTTGTAATCCTGTGAAATTTAAACCAGCGGAATTGCATCCGTTCGACGGTCTGTTGAGCATGTTCTTGTTGCGCCCCATTCGATGCATGTTCTGTTGGCGGCGGTACTACTTGTTTGCATTGCGAGCGTAAATATGTGGATAAGTGCAAGTCGCTTGCAGCATTCATGACAGCCCTTGTGTCCAACTGGATGCAACTTATCTCGAGGCTGGTATCCAATAACTGATTATCCTAATTCCTTGGTATTTAAGCGCAATGCAGGGGCACGTGTATATGAGTATCTTTTTCCTGCAACCGGCTCAAAACCTTACGCCCGGCCTACATCCCCCGCTGGCTCCGCAATGGCTCATACACTTGGGGGCTCTGGGCCTCTTTTTCGTTGCAGTGCTCGATGCCTCTGTGATTCCTTTGCCCCTGCCCGGCAGTACTGACTTGTTGCTGCTATGGCTTGTGGCGTACAGCGGCAATCCCTGGCTGCTTACTCCATGCGCCCTTGCAGGCAGCATCCTGGGCGGATATACCACCTGGCACATTGGCCGCATAGGTGGAGAAGCGGCGCTGCGCAGCTATGTGCCTGTGCGGCTCCTGGGACCAATTGTCGATTGGGTAGAGCGTCATCGCATCCTTGCTGTTTTTCTTCCAGCCTTGCTTCCTCCACCGATTCCGCTATTGCCGTTTGCGCTTGCTTCCGGCGCGCTGGGCGTCTCGCGTAGGCGATTTCTCGTCGTATTCGGTGCTGCTCGTGCTCTTCGTTACTCTTTCATCTCCTGGCTCGGCGTAGCCTACGGACGCAGCATCGTCAGCTTCTGGTCTGGAAGTCTACAGCAGTGGTCGGCGCCGTTACTTTACGTGTTCTTGAGCTTGTTAGTGGCCGGTCTTTGCTTCGGTGTATGGAAAATTCGCGGATTGCATAAGATCGATGCCGCAGAGAAACTTGCGTTGCATGACAATGCACGCCGCCAAAGCTGAACTCAAAAGTGCAAATTGGTTTTAATGCGGCTCGCATCGTCTGATAAATATGTATATCAATAATTATGATGGTCAAGAAGGCATAGCCACTGCATTCTTGACCATCATGTCCGCGGTGTAAAGCATTGGGATATTCCGATTACTGCGCGGGCTGTATCACCACGTCTTCCGACAGCTTGAAGTGCACAACTGACTCCGCAGGAATATCGACATCTCGGTTGCCGGTTAATCCTGCCACAGCTGTTCCCGCGCCACCACCAGCCAAGCCGCCGATCGCCATCCCAGTTCCGCCGGAGGCCAGGCCGCCTATCAACATGCCCAGTCCGGCGCCTCCGCCAATCAAGGCTGTCGAGCGTTTTCCTTTGCCCTTCTTGGTGCGCGCAATGTCCCTCGTCGCCAACGGATACCGTGTTCCGTTCAGCGTCAGTGAGGTCAAACGCAACTCAAGCAGCGACCGGCCCTTGAAGTGTCCCCGCCGATGTGACACATCCACTACGCCGCCGACCAGTGTTCCCTTTGGCACCAGCACATTGTTATCGCCTTCTATAACAGGGGCCATAATTTCACCAGTAAATTTGTCGCCTGCGCGGCTGTCTTTTACGCTGATGCGTTGATCGATCCGGATTGTCAGCGTCGTGCCTGCCGGGATGGTCGTATTGACCGGCACCGGCGGCGGCAAAGGCACTGCGGAGACTGTTGGTCCAGAGAGTGCTGGAATGGGAGCGCCAGCCGTGGGCGGTGTTGCTGTTGTCGTGATCGCCTCGCTCTTCTGTCCCGCTGCTGGAGGCTGCACAATCGTCGTTGTTGTGGTTCCATTCTTGTCTACAGAAACCACCTGCTGTGCTTGCCCGGTTGTTGCAGCCTGCTGCTTAGCCTGATCCAGTGCCAGTTCCTGCTTGGATTTGCATCCCGACAGGATTGCTGCCGCCATCAGTAACATCAGCAAAGGCATTTTGCCGGTGCGAACCAATGAATTTGAATTGAACATAATCGTTCCTCTTCTTTGTATTGTGTTAGCCAGCACAGATCAGTAATCCTGCGTTAGTTGCACTCGGTAGGATGGCTAATCATCCGGTACGTCTGTTTCGAAGGATCATCTCATAACAACTGTGCCCACCTCACCGCAACTGTGCAGGAAGATGGCTCAACTCGCCATGGACAAAAGTTACTTGTTCTTGCAGCATTTGCTATCTGCTGTCGGATGTTTTACTCCAAGCTTCACGTGAGCGTCAACGTGAGCTTCTGTGTTCTTCACGGCATTGTGGACGACATCCTTCGTTTTACCCAGGGTGTTCTCAATCTTTCCCTTCACCTGCTGGGCCGTGCCCTCAACCTGGAGTCTGGTGTTGCTTGTCACCTCGCCAGCCTTGTGCTTGGCGCTTCCAACAGCTTCATCAATAGTGCCCTTAACTCGATCCGTATTCATAGACCCACCTCTCTGGATTCAACATTTGTTGACATGTATGAGGCGTTGGAGTTAGTCGAAGCGCCTCAACAATAGGGAAAACTGCATGACCGTTGCTGGACAGCAACGACGTATTCGACCTCATATAAGAAACGCATAAAATACCTCGCTGAAACTCGACAGCGGCATGGATGCAGCGTTTAGTGCCTGTCTCCGCCGCCGTGGTTATCTCCACCTCCAGGTTCGTCTCCGCCCGGATGACCACGCCCATCGCGCATTTCGTTTCCTCTGAATCCTCTGGGAGCTCTGTCTCGTGTCCTGGGCCGCTCGCCGTTGTTCGGCATCCTGCCGCTGTAGCCGTAATGCGGATCATATCTGTTATTCACGTGACCGTAAAAGTTATTGGAACCATGGAACCACGGGCCAACACCGATGAACACGCCCCGACGGAACCACTCTGGGCCGTAGTAGCAATAGGGGGCACACCCATAGGGTGTGTAGTCATAGTAGCCGTATGGGCATGCAGGGGCGACTCCGATGTTGATGCTTATTTGCGCTTCTGCCTTGGGAGTACCTGCCGCAATGAAAACTGCAGCAACTGCGGCTAACGCAAGAAATCTGATCCCACTCATATACTCTCCTGGCAATCGCCAAGGCCGTTTTTTACCTGCCCCAACATAATTCAGACTAGCGGCTTCGCGTGCCTTAGTCTGAGCTATCGAGACCATGTTGGGCGCAGAGAATCCGAGCAACGTACGAATTCGTAATAGTCCACGTCTGGTGTGATGCAAGACCGCCTAAGCGCCAGCTCTATTGTGAATTGTGCTGGGAGATGGCGAGGCATCGAACTGGTACTGGAGCGATGCGCAATGCTCTGCGTAAAACGAACAAGATAAAAGTCATGTGCAGGAAGGTCATTGCGGCCTCGACTGTGAACCTTGGGTTGAAACCAGCATCTGTCTAAGCAGTGGCATAGCGCTGCCGAAATAGGGGTACAGGGCTGCTGAATTGGGCGACAACAGCTTATGCCGCTTAGCAATCGAGCGAGGTACAAACTCGTCTGGTACAGTCAGCGCCGCGCTTTTCTGAATCCGATACGGAT
>Ga0255348_1000530_pt1 | contig 15147 bp, 10 predicted proteins | sample CBST25v5metaG_FD_189945 | JGI IMG/M metagenome (GOLD analysis project Ga0255348, IMG submission 189945) | Peat soil microbial communities from Stordalen Mire, Sweden - C.B.S.T-25.v5 | ecosystem: Environmental > Terrestrial > Soil > Wetlands > Peat | place: Sweden: Norrbotten County, Stordalen... | reverse complement strand
TGCTGCGCCAGAAGCTTCACGTAAATCCCTGACCCTGCAAGAAGGAACCATGGACTGGAAGAACAGCCACATCGACGCATTGCTGGAGCAGGCGCTGGTTGAAGACCAGGCGGCCGGCGACGCCACGACCGATCTGACCATCGACCCCGCCCTGCGCGCGACAGGCACGATTCTTGCGCGCCAGGAGTTGACGGTTTGCGGGCTGGGCGCGGCGTCGCGCTTTCTGGAAATCTTTGCCCGCCTCGACAAGCGCCCGCCGGCGCAGACACGCTTCAAGGTCATCAGCCACCCGGAGATCTTCGACGGCGTGCGCGTGCATGACGGGCAGGTGCTGGCCGTCATCCGCCACAACGCCAGCGTGCTGCTCAGTTGCGAGCGCGTGATTCTGAACCTCATGCAGCACCTGAGCGGCATCGCCACGGCGACGCGGCAGTACGTGGACGCCATTGAGGGCACCGGGGCCCGCGTGCTCGACACGCGCAAGACCATTCCGGGGCTGCGTATGCTGGAAAAATACGCCGTGCTCTGCGGCGGGGGAACGAATCACCGCCTCGATCTGGCCAGCGGCATCCTCATCAAAAACAACCACATCTCGCTGGGCGGCGGGCTGCCCACGGTGCTCACGCGGGCGCTCGAAGGGCGCAAGAAGGGCCAGCGCGTGCAGGTGGAAGTGCGCAGCCCGCAGGAGCTGGAAGAGGCTCTCCAGTACGGCGCAGAGGCCATTTTGCTGGACAACATGACGCCCCGGCAGACGAAAAAGGCCGTGGAACGCATTCGGGAGGCGACCGCTGCGCAGCCAAAGAAGAAGCAGGAGGCGCGCCGGATTTTCGTCGAAGCCTCTGGCGGCATCGTTCTTGAAAACATCCGCGCGTACGCCGAGACGGGAGTGGACTTCATCAGCGTGGGCGCTCTGACCCACTCGGCCAAGGCCGCCGACATCTCCATGCGCATTGAAGCGGAGACGGCGTAGCCGTGTGCGGAGCCCCGCTCGACCTATATGATCTGGCCGCTTTGGAAGCCGCGCTGGCCGGCACTGTCTTCGCGGGCAAGTTGCATTTTTCCGCAGTCACTGATTCAACAAACGCCGACGCTCTGGCTGCCGCGCGCAGCGGCCAGCCGCACGGCTCGGTTTACTTTGCCGATGAGCAGCGGGCAGGCCGGGGCCGCGGCGATCACGCGTGGCAATCGGCGGCGGGCGATGGGCTCTATGTGAGCGTGCTGCTGCGCCCGCCGATTCCCGCCCTTCGCCTGCCTCTGCTGCCGCTGGCCGCGGGACTGGCTGTCGCGGAAGCAATTCGCAACGCCGCAGGGCTCACCATCGATCTGCGCTGGCCCAACGATCTGCTCATCGGCGCGCGCAAGGCAGGCGGCATTCTGGTTGAATCGAAGATTGAAAACGGCGCGGCGGCTTTTGCGGTGGTCGGAATCGGCGTCAATGTTCACCAGAGCGTGTTCGCGGCTGATCTGGCGACGCCCGCCTCTTCGCTCGACCTGGAAGCGAAACGCAGAGTTTCGCGTCAGGATTTGCTCGTTTCCCTGCTAAAATCGCTGGAGCGTGAGGCGCTGGGGCTGGCCGGCCCGGCGGCGGGTATTTCGATTCCCGAGCGCGTCGCGCAGGCCTCGACGTGGATTCGAGGGCGGCGAGTTGAGGTGCACGGCCCGCAGGCTTGCACGGGTGTCACAGCCGGGCTGGACGAAAATGGATTCCTGCTGGTGCGCACTGACGATGGCCTGGTAACGGTGCAAACTGGCGGTATTCGGAGGGAGCAGGGGGCTTCAGCCCCCTGAATCGGAGAGAGATTTGTCCGGCCTTTAGGCCCGGGCCTTTGCCGCCTTCCTTTGGAACTCCCGAAGCAAAACCCAGTACGAAGAGGCGAACTGAAAGAGCCATGCTGCTAGCGATTGATGTCGGCAATACAAATACGGTGCTCGGCCTCTACCGGATCGATGAGGATTCGGGGTCTCCGGCGGCAGGTTCTGGCCGCAGGGGTGATGAAAAACCGGAGTTGATTGCGCACTGGCGCGTCACCACCCATCGCCAGCAAACCGCCGACGAGTATGGCGTGCTCTTCATCAATCTCTTCAAGATGAACGGCATAGCGCCCAGCCAGGTCAAGTACATCATGATCTCCTCGGTGGTGCCGCCGGTGGAAGGCACGCTGCGCCAGGTCTGCGAAACCTATTTTCACGTTCAGCCATTCTTCGTTGAGCCGGGCATCAAGACCGGAATGCCGTTGCTGGTGGATAATCCCTTGGAACTGGGCGCGGACCGGCTGGTGAACGCCATTGCCGCCTTCGAGCGCTACGGCGGGCCGTGCATTGTGGTGGACTTCGGCACGGCGACAACCTTCGACGTCATCTCGGCCAAGGGCGAATACATGGGCGGCTCCATTGCGCCGGGCCTCGGCCTCAGCGCCGAAGCCCTCTTCTCACGCGCCGCGCGCCTGAGCCGCGTGGACATCAAGCGGCCAGCCAAGGTCATCGGCACCAACACGGTGACGTGCCTGCAGAGCGGCCTTTACTACGGCTACATCGGTCTGGTGGACGGCATTCTGAAGCGAATCATTGCTGAACTCGGCGCCAAGCCGAGCGTCATCGCCACCGGCGGCCTGGCGCAGTTGATCGCCCAGGACTCGCGCCACATCGCCAAAATCGACGATCTGCTCACGCTCGATGGCCTGCTGATTCTCTTCGAGCGCAACCGCGCGGCCAAGCCGCGGGGCAAAGCGCATTGAGGCAATACGATGAGCAAAAGGGACTTGAACAGGAAACAGGTCGCCGATTTGATAGAGAGATTCCTAAACAACCGATTAGCGTACCCACAAGAATGGAACGACTTCGTCGAATGTAGCCAAGAAGACGTCCAAATGAATCGTTATCGTAAGGTTTGCTATGAACTCGATCCACTCGTCAATAGCCACGAACCGCAAGATCCAGTGGTGCTGGAAAAATTAGGGAATTTGGTTGTCGAGTTGCGAAATCAATCTTCTGAATAGAGTCGCCGGCCTGGTGCGCAATTGCTGAATTACTTCAACTACTTCACCGAAATCGAAGAACGCTTCCAGCAGCGGCGCGGATCGCTGCTGTTGCTTTCGACGCTGGACTGGGCGCTGATCGAGAGCTGGCGCGAGGCCGGCATTCCGCTGGAAGCGGTGTTGCGCGGCATCGATGCGGCCTTCGACAAGTACGAGGCGCGGCAGAAGCGCGGCCGGATGCGTCGCGTGAATGGACTGGCCTGGTGCTCACAGGCGGTGATGGAAGCCGCCGAGGAATTGAGCGAAGCCGCCATCGGCACGGCTCCCAAGGCGGCCAGCACCGAGCGCGAATCGGGTTTTGAGCGGGAGCGCGTGGCCGAGCACCTGGAAGCTGCCGCCGCCGCGCTGGATGCGGCTGCGGTGGCCCCCGAAGCCTGCAAGGCGACGGCCGGACGGTTGCGCGAACTGGCCGCCGAGGCGCGCGCAGCAGCAGCGGAAAACGCCGCGGCACAAGATCTTGAAGCGCTGGAACGCACCCTCACCGTTCTCGAAGAAAAGCTCTTCGCCGCCCTGACCGCAGCCGCTCCCGAAGAGCTGCTGGTGGGCCTCAAAGAGCACGCAGCCAGGGAACTCGCGCCCTATCGCAGCCGCATGGGAGTGGTGCAACTGCGCCAGGTGGAACGCCAGTTTGTGCAGAAACAACTGCTGGCGCACTACGACCTGCCGCGCTTCAGCCTGTTTTACATGAGCCAACAATAATGCCTAGAAAACTGAATACGATGGAGCGGCGAGCCAGGCGGGATATCAAGAATCGTTCGCTGGCGCGCAATATGAGCGGGAAGCAGAACGCAGGGGCTAAACCGGCGGCGGAAAAAGGCGTTGCGGAGGGAGGCGGGGGTTTCAACCCCCGCATAACGCAGGCAAAACCAACGGGGCCTTCAGGCCCGGAAGAACGTTTCCCGCCAATTTCCCCCGCAATTCCACGTTCTTCGGCAGCCATAAAGGTTTGTTCCGCGAAGATTAAAACTTCTGCCGCCGCAGAGCTGCAACTGGTCGAAATTGAGAAGCCGATTTATGGCGGCTCGTTTCTGGCTCGCGTTGAAGGCAAGGCCGTTTTTGTGCCGCTCACGCTGCCCGGCGAGCAAGCCTGGGTGCGCATCACAGAGAGCAAGCACGGCTATGCAACCGCAGAGGGCGAGAGAATCGTCCGCGCCGCGCCGGAGCGCATCGCGCCGGCCTGCCAGCACTTTGGCGCCTGCGGCGGCTGCCAGTACCAGCACGCGAACTACGCGGCCCAACTGGCCTTCAAACAGGCCATCCTGCGCGAAACGCTGGAGCGTGGCGGCGTCGCAGTGCCCGATGAAATCGCCGTTCTCTCTGGCGAGGCTTTCCGCTATCGCAACCGCATCCGCCTGGCCTTCGATGCCGCGGGCAATCCCGGCTATCGCGGACGCCGTTCGCACGCGGTGGTGCCGATCCGTGAGTGTCCCATCGCCGCGCCGCTGCTGGTTGAGGCTGCGCTGGCTTTTGCTCAGGTGGCGCGCGAAGTTGCAACAGCGTTGCGCCCCACGGAGATTACGCTCTTCTGTGATGCCGCCGAAAGCGCGCTGCTGGCCACCGTTTCTACCGCAAGCCCCGGAAAAATCCGCTTCGACCAATTGTCGCTTGCGCTCCAGGAGAAAATTCCCGCGCTCAGCGGCGCGGAGCTGATCTTTGAGGGCCGTGCTGGCAAGCCGCCGCGCGCGCTGGCCGAGTGGGGCGCGACTTCGCTCGCCTATCGCGCCGCCGGCAGTGATTATCGCGTGGACCATGGCGCATTTTTTCAGGTCAACCGCTGGCTGGTGGACGCGCTGGTTGAAAGAGTGACGGCCGGCCACAAAGGCAAGCTGGCCTGGGATCTTTTTGCCGGCGTAGGCCTCTTCGCGCGGCAGCTCGCGGCGCGGTTTGAGCGCGTGGTCGCGGTCGAGTCGGCTCCTTCGGCAACGGCGGCGCTCAAGGCGAATCTCAGCGGCACGGGCGGCGCGGCCGTCACGGCAGAAACCCTCGCCTTCCTGCGCGGCATCCGCAAGCCGTCGTCCGCCCGGTCAACCCGCCCCGATCTGATTGTCGTGGACCCGCCGCGCACCGGCCTGGGCGCGGAAACCTGCGCACAGCTGATCGAGCTGGCCGCGCCCGCCGTGGCCTGCGTCTCCTGCGACCCCGCCACGCTGGCTCGCGACCTCGGCGCGCTCATCGCTTCCGGCTACCAAATCCAGACCATCGCCCTTGCCGACCTCTTTCCACAGACCTTTCATCTGGAAACAGTGGTCCAACTGCGCCGCGCCTGATAGGCTTATTGGCCAGAATCACTTTTCATTTTTCAGAGCGGTTCTCCAATTCACATGCCCTTACCTGCATGATTGGAAGGTGGCCTTTTCTTGAGGGAAAAGCCACTCGACAGCAGAGGTCTTGGGGTACTGCAATTGGAGAACCGCTATAGGCGCGATGGGATCTGGCTCCCCCAACTTCGGGCAAGTCATCAATGCACCCGCATCAGCCGGGCAGGGCGCGCTGCCGCTCTTTCATGCGGCCTGGCTCTTCGCCGCCGGAATTGCGGCCACTGAAGTTCTCTGGTTGCAACCCAGCCTGATGCTGGTGGCGATGGTCCTCATGGCCGTGCTGTGCGGCGTGGCGGCCTTCCGAGCGCATCGCATCGCCGGGCTGCCGCTGGCCGTGCTGTGGCTGATGCTGGGCTCGTGGTGCGCCGAGATGGAACCGCATCCGGCGCCCGCGCCCGCCGTGGCCGCGCTCTCTGACGGCTTGTTGCGCAACGTGGAAGGCACGGTCGTCAATGCCGGACCGGTGCGCGGCGAAATCGAAGAGAACCTGATCGACTACGACAGCCACACTGAGCCCGCCGAGCCTGCCGAACCGGCACAGCAGCCCTCACAGAGAATTGACCTGCGCGTCTCCAGCCTGGAAGTAGTCACCGACACCGACGACGCGCAGAGGCCAGTGGAGGGCGAGGTGCGCCTGAATGTCCGCTGGCCTGAAGCCGCGGCAAACATGCAGCCCTTCCAGTGCGGCGAGCGCGTCCGCGCCGTGGCGCGCCTGCTGCCGCCCGAGGTTTACCACGACCCTGGCGTCTGGAACCGCGAAGATTTTCTCGTGGACCAGGGCATTACCTCGACGGGCACGGTGAAGATCGAGCGCGTGGAGCGGATCGGCCGTTCTCCCGGCCGCTTCCTCGCCTGCCGCGTCAGCGGTTTGCAGCACGCCACCAGCAATCGCCTGCTGGCCCTGCCCGCGGCCATGCGCCGCCTGCCCGCGCCGTTGCGCCTCTCGCAGAAAGACGCCGTCATGCTGGCCGCGATGGTCACCGGCGACCGCACTTACCTGACCCACTCGCTGCGCGTGGGCTTTGAGCGCACCGGCTCCTTCCACATGCTGGTGGTTTCGGGCTTTCACTTGGCGATTGTGGCTGGTTTTCTCTTCTGGATTGCGCGCCGCCTGCGCTTGCCGCGCGTCCCGGCCACCTTTGTCACAATCCTGGCCTCCTTTGCCTACGCGCTCTTCACCGGCTTCGCCACGCCGGTCCAGCGCTCGCTCTGGATGGTCACGCTCTACCTGCTCGGCCGGCTTGTTTACCGCGAGCGCAATGTTCTGAACACCATCGGCTTTGCCGCGTTGTGCCTGCTGGTCTTCAGCCCGCGCAGCCTTTTTGACGCGAGCTTCCAGATGACCCTGCTCGCGGTGGTTTCCATCGGCGGCATCGCCGCGCCGCTTCTTGAGAGCACCATCCATCCTTACCTGAAAGCTACGAGCGATTTGCGCCAGCTCGCTCTGGAAAGCAAATTGCCTCCGCGCGTCGCGCAGTTTCGGCTAACAGTGCGCGTTTTCGCTGAGGCCTTGCAGGCAGCCGTAAATCCCGCGGGCTCTGTCCTGCACAGCTACCCCACGGCACCCTTTGACGGCGTGCCGCACTCACAACTTACCTTGTTCCACGAAACGACGGGCGAAGTCGCAGCTACGTTTTTGGCAACCATTCACGGTCGTCTGGCCGGCCACGTCGCCTGGCGCATCTTTCCCTGGGCGGTGCGCTTTCTGCTCCGCATTCTCGAACTGGTGGTCGTTTCCTGCGTGGTGGAGCTGGCCATGGTTCTGCCCATGGCCGTCTACTTCCACCGCATCACCATCTTTGCCCTGCCGGTGAATATCTTCATCCTGCCGCTGCTGGCCGTGCTGATGCCGGCCGCGCTGCTCACCCTTCTGGCGCTGCTCGCGTGGCCTGCCGCCGCTCTGCTTCCGGCAATGGTTGTGGCGCTGTTTCTCCACTTCGGCGCCGGGCTGGTGCATCTGTTCGGCTCGATGGCTATGGGCGACGTCCGCATTCCCGCGCCGCTGCTCGGCCAGTCGCTCGCCTTCTGCGCGCTGCTGGCCGCGGCCATCGTGCTGGCCCGCCTGGCTGTTTCCAGCGGCGCGCGCTGGCCCCGGAGCGCCGCCTGGGCCGCGCTGCTCGTGGCAGCCGTCGCCGCCGTTTATCCCCGTCCGGTCGATCACCCGCGCGACGCCCTGCTCATGGAGGCCATCGACGTGGGGCAGGGCGATTCTCTGCTCCTCATCACGCCGGACGGCAAAACCATGCTGGTGGATGGCGGCGGCTTCGGCGGCGGGCCGCATCAGGCGCCCCAGGACTACGACATTGGCGAGGAGGTTGTCAGCGAGGTTCTGTGGTCGCGCGGCATTCGCCGCCTGGACGTGGTGGCCCTCAGCCACGCCCACTCCGACCACATGGGCGGCCTGCCCGCCGTTCTGCGCAACTTCCATCCCGCCGAGCTCTGGGTGGGCAACAACCCCCGCGGCGAGGCCTACGACGCCCTGCTGGACGAGGCCGCCGGCCTTCATGTGCGCCTGCGTTCGCTGCGCGCGGGCGACAGTTTCCCCTTCGGCCCCACTCAGGTGACCGTTCTCGCGCCCTTCCGCGGCTACCAGCCCGGCGCCGAGCCCACCAACAATGACTCGATGGTGCTGCATGTGGCCTATGGTGCAACTTCCGTGATGCTGGAGGGCGATGCCGAAGCGCCCATCGAGCAGGCCATGCTGGCGGAGCCGAATCTCGCCAGCACGCTGTTGAAGGTCGGCCATCACGGCAGCATGACGTCCACACGGCCTGAATTTCTGGCTCGCGTTGCGCCGCAGTGGGCCGTCATTTCCTGCGGCCGGCGCAACCGCTATGGCCATCCACGGATGGAAGTGCTGCAAGAGCTGGAAGCGGCCAAAGTCCGCACCTTCTCGACCGACATCAACGGCGCTTCCTGCTTTCGCCTCGACGGCAGAAGCGCCAGTGCGGATCTCGGCTGCGGCTGGCGGCCCGCGCACTGAGAGCGAATGGAGCATTCCCTTTCCGGGATGTGGCCCAAAGCGGCCGAACCTCTTACTTTTGAGTCTGATTCCATTAATCTTGTCGAGCCTATTGCAGGTGATTGGGCTTATAATCCCTCCGAGAAATGATTCAGTTGTGCGTGCCATTATCCGGCACGGCAACTGAGGAGATTGCCATGATAAAGCCGTTGCTATTTGCTTCTTCCGTTGTTTTGTTTGCCATTGCCGCTTCGTCCGCGGCCGGACCCGCGGCGCAGGAATCCGCCCAGGCCCCCCCGCCTACGATGAAGAACCCGGTCAAATCTACCCCTCAGACGAGAGCCCGCGCGAAGGAAATCTATAATGTCGATTGCGCGCTATGCCACGGGGAAAATGGAAATGGCAAGACCAGCGCTTCCAAAGCCATGGAACTGTCGCTTGGGGACTGGACCAATCCGAAGACGCTGGCCGCGAGGTCCGATGGCGAGCTTTTCGGTGTCATCCGCAACGGCAAAGGCAAGATGCCTCCCGAGGCAGAGGGGCGGGCAAAGGACTATGAGGTCTGGAGTCTTCTTCATTACATTCGCTCCATGGCGTCCAACGCGGAGCCAGCCGCAGCGCCAGCGCCAGCTCCGGTAACGCCGGAACCCGCGACGCCAACTCCAGCAACCGCAGCGCCAGCACCGGCCGCGCCGGAAACGGCAGCGCCAGCGCCAGAAGCGCCTGCGCCAGCACCGGCTGCGCCGCCAGCGACAAACTGAGGCATTTTCATCGATGGCGTTGTGCGAGGTTTCTGCTGGCCGCATCGACGCGGCCAGCAGATCGAAGTTTCCGGCGGCAGATCTTCGCCGTTGAGACAGGCAGAGAGAGAATCTGTCTTCCGATAAGGGGAAAGACCACAATCTTCGCGACAATTCTCTAGAACTTTACCCTCAGCCCAAGCTGTATCTGCCGCTCGCGGAAGAAATTGGTTGCGTTGATGTTCAGCGGCTGCCCGAAGGCCGTGGTGTTGGTTTTCACTCCGGTAAGAAAGTTCAACCTTGGCAGAGCGCCTGACGCGCTGCCGGACTCGATGGAATAGCCGGTGGTCTCCAATTCGGTCACATTCTGGTGATTGAAGAGGTTGAAGCTCTCCGCCAGCAGCTCCAGTTCGCGGCTATGCCCCAGGTCGAAGCGCCTGCCCAGCCGCAGGTCGGCCTTCCACGTTGCCGGATAGCGGTAGGTGTTGCGGCCGATGTTATAGACAGTGTTATCGCTGCCCAGGCCGTAGACCCGGTTGTCGCCGCCGGAGCCGTTCATTCCCGGCCCCAGCCCCACAATGGCCGCCCCCGTGCTCGTGAACTCTTCCGGCAGCGAGCCGGACACGCGCATGGTGTAAGGCAGTCCGCTGCGGAATTGCCAGATTCCCGACAGCCTCCAGCCATTGGCGGCTTTTCCGAACGTGCCGCGCAGCTTCCACGGCGCCTCATAGATCGCTGTGCCGCCGGCCGAGTGGCGTATGTCCAGATTGCTGGTTCCATATTCCAGGCTGAAGTTGGCCGGGTCCAACACGTCGTTCCCGGCGGCCTGGGCGCTCTCGTTGGGGTTCCAGTCCATGGCGTGGGAGTAAGTGTAATGAGCGCGCAGGCTCAGCCCTTTGCGGCTGTAGCGGGCGATCTTCAGCATCCACGCCTCATAAGTCGAGTTGGCGCGGCTCTCGATGCTGGTGATTTGCTGGTAGTCCGGGCAGGGCCGCCCGGCGAGGACGGCGCTTGCAGGCTGGTAGTACGGGCAGCTTCCTGCGCTCGCCGGCCAGGAAGCATAAAAGGGAACCGTGATCTGCGCGGCTTTGATGGGTCCCAGGCCAGTGTGGCCGCATGTAGTTGTGCCGGTTGCGGAGATGGTCTCGTCACACACGTTGAACGTGATGGTCTGCGTTGAGGTTGGAGTGTCGAGATTGGTGTCAATGGAAATGGGCAGCCTGCGGCCCAGGCTCACCATCGCGCTCGCAGTCACTTCCACGCGGCCGGGCAGCTTCTCTTCCACGGCAGCCTCAGCCTGGTGAACTTCGGGGTTGTGGAAGCCGGGCGCAAACTCCACCGCTCCCGGCTTCACTACGCTCCCCGGCGTGCCGTTCAGCACGTAGGGAAAGGGCGGAGCGCCGCCGGCGTTCAGATTGTCGGTGGGCCGCATGAAAAAGCTCAGGTCGCCCTGGAGCGAACCCGTCTGGCTTAGCGCCGTTTCCAGCGTCGCGTTCTCCGTGCGTTCGAAGTACATCCCATAGCCCAGCCGCAGCAGCGGCCAGTGTTTCTGGCCGCTGCCCACTGCCAGGCTCACCCGCGGACCCCATTGGTTGCCGAGATCGGGCAGCTTCCCGGTCAGCGGCAGCTCTGTGTTCCTGAGCGCCGAGATCGGCGGCGGCAACTGCTCCCGCTCCCAGCGCAACCCGGCAGAGACAACCAGCAGCTTGCCGGCCTGCCATTGCGCGGTTGCGTACCCGGCCCAGTCGTTGGTGCTCAAGCGCCACGCAGCGGGGCCCAGGGTCTGCGAGTAGTAGGAGTAGCAGGGCAGGTAGCCCAGCCCGCGCAGACCGCCCGCCGAGTCGCGCCACACCTTGCCCGTCTCGTCGCAGTTGTGCTGATTTGCGGAGTTGAGCGAATCGGTCAGTCCGAACGCGGCAAAGGCCAGCGCGTCAGAGGCGAAGTTTTCCACGCTGGCGTAGTGATAGGTTCCGCTCTGGTTGCGCAGCAGGCTGATCTCGTCGCTGTTGTGGCTCACATCGAAGCCGGCCTTGACCAGCAGCTTGCCGCGCGCCCAGCTCACCATTTCCTGCGCCTGGTAGAGATGCTCGTCCGGGTAGCTGCCCTGGCCGAAACGCGACGGGTTGCCGATGGTGAAGCCGTAGCGCGAGTCCACCACGATCTGCGGCAACTGCCCCCACGCGTTCCCTGCAAGGAAGGTCTTTTCAAAGGCCGATGGAGTTTCAGGCCGCGCCTCCAGAATCGCGCGCCCCTCCGAGCCCTGGGTCACAAAGAGCAGATTCGGCGTCAGGAAGGCCTCCCAGCGGCCCAGCAGCCACTGCTCGCTGGCCCGGCTCGACCCCAAGCTGTGGTTGCCATAGGTCTCCGAGACGCGGCTCAGCCCGCCGCCCGGCGCATTCCACCGCGCGCCAATGCCTTCCAGCGTAAAGTGATGGCGCTCGGCCGCCTCCCAGTCGAGACGTCCAAAGCCGGTCCACTGCTGGGCCGTGCGCAGAGCCGGACCAAGCAGGCCGTCCAGGGTTTCCAGCATCGCCGAATAGGCTTTCAGCCCCTCGACGACGGGATTGACGCTGCTCAACCCCAGTCGCGCGCTCAGCACCTGCATCTGGTCGTTCGTGGGCTGGGCAAAAAACTCGTCCGGATGCTTCACCGCCGATACTGCCGGATCGTTGCGCTCAGAGCCGTCGAGAGCGGCAAACCAGAATAGCTTGTTGCGGCGAATCCGGCTGCCCAGGCCGATGCCCCAGACGGTTTCGCGATCAGGGGGAGTGTAAGACTCCGCCGTGAAGGCCGGGACAGTGGTGTCGGTGGCCGCCGCGGTCTCTTTCACCCATTGGGTAAAGGGATTTCGCGCGCCCCATGTGTTCTGGCGGTCAAATAGGAATCCCTGCCCATGCAGGTCGTTCGAGCCGCGCTGGGTTTCCACGTTCAGGCGTCCGCCTGCTGCACGGTCCGCCGTGGCCTCCACGTTGCCGGCCGCTGTCTGCACCGCGCGGATCGCCGCTTCACTGACCGAAAATCCATGCCCGCCAGAGCCTACCCGAGCCATTCCGGCCGGATCGTCTCCACCCTGCCCCAGCGCTCCCCGTCCGGACGAGCCCTGCCCCGAACTGCCCGTCGAGCCAAAGGCCAGCCCTTTGCTTGCCCCATCCACCGCGACTCCCGGCTGCTGACCCGCGCCCCGCAATGCGGTTTCCGCCTGGCCGCCCGCGGGGGTTGCGGAGGTTGGCGTACTGTCCAGCACAAAATCCTGCCAGTGCCGCCCGCTTATCGGCAGGGCCTGAAGTTCCGCGGCGGTTGTTGTGGCGGTTGCCGCCGGGGGAGCCGTGCTGTTCTCGCGAGGAGCCGCCGAAACCGGCTTGGGAGCAGCCTGCATCGCCGTCTGCGCTGGGGCAACGGCTATGGGCGCCTCAGTTCCCACTTGTGGTGCCTGGGAAGCGGTGCAAGTTGAGGCAGAGGGCGCTAAAGTTGCAACTTTACCAGCTATTTGCGCGGTATTCTGCGATTTTTGTTCGGCTTGACAGGCTGCGGAAAAAATCGATTCGGAGGGAGGCGGGGGTTTTAACTCCCGCATAATGCCAGCAGAATCAATGTTGGCTTTAGCCACGGAGGAATGCTGTTCTCCAATTTCCTCTGAATCTCCGCGTTTTTCCGCAACCTGCTTAGGCCCTGAGGAAGGTCTTTCGCCAGAGGCCTCAGCCAGCGGTTCCGCTTTCAACGGGATCAGCCGCGGCGGCTCGGCGGAGAAGGTGACCTCGCTCGGCGGAAGCATTGCCAACTCATGGATAAGTCGTTGCAATTCAAGCCGATTCAGGCCCCGCGAGGCTGTCAGGACGGAGCTCGGCGGAAGCGCCTCAAACTCCATCGCCGTCTGCACCCGCGCCTCGTAGCCGGCGTTGACCACAATGTCTTTTACCTGGCCATGCCCCAGACGCGGGCTTTCAGCCTCCAGCGTATACTCGCCCGGCTCCAGCCCGCTGAATTGGTAAACTCCTTTTCTTGTGGTAGTTGCACGTGCTTCCGCGCCTGTGGCCTGGTTGCGCAGGAGCACAGTGACGCCCTCCAGCGGCTTCGAGTAGAGGTCGGTCAGCCTGCCGCTCAGCGAGGCGGTTTCCGCCGATTGCGCAAGAACCACTATCCCCGCTCCCATGAGGAGCAAGGCTAGCGCCAGCGTCTTCGTCCAACTGCGCCCCACCCCTGCCATCGAGGTCCCTGCTCGCGGCAGACTCTGGGAAAAACCGCTTCACGCTTCAACTCCGGCCCACTCTTGCGGCGGGTCCGGATGGGAAAAATCTTCTGGCCGTTTCGAGACAGAAATCTCCCGCATTTGGCCTTACTAATTACTGAAATAGTTGCATTGCAAGCGATTGTAAGCCTCCTCCGGTAAACTGGAAAGGAGGGATTTGGTTTTTTGCCCTCCTATAGAGGTTGGGCCTTGATCTCTGACCCCTGATCTCTGATCTCTGTCCCCTAACCCCTAACTTCTATCCCCTGGTTCAACTATGTTTATTGATCAAGCAAAAATTCGCGTCAAGGCCGGTGACGGCGGCAATGGCTGCATGGCTTTCCGGCGGGAGAAATTCGTTCCGCGCGGCGGTCCCTCGGGCGGCGACGGCGGCCATGGCGGCGACATCATCATGGTCGCGTCGCAGCGCCACAATACGCTGATTCACTTCCGCTACAACCCTGAACACAAGGCGCGGCACGGCGAACACGGCATGGGCTCCAACTGCTCCGGCCAGGACGCCGAATCGATCATCCTGCAGGTTCCCGTCGGCACCAGCGTTTACGACCAGGAAACCGGCGAACTGATCCACGACTTCTCTGAGCCCGACGAGCAGGTCATCATCGCCAAAGGCGGACGCGGCGGACGCGGCAATCAGCACTTCGCCACAGCCGTCCATCAGGCTCCGCGCGAGCACGAACTGGGCCGCCCCGGCGAGGAGCGCCTCTTTCGCCTCGAACTCAAGCTGCTGGCTGACGTGGGCCTGGTTGGCTACCCCAACGCCGGTAAATCCACGCTCATCTCGCGCATCTCCGCCGCGCGGCCCAAGATCGCCGACTACCCCTTCACCACGCTCGAGCCCAATCTCGGCGTGGTCACGGTGGGCCAGGAGCCGGATATGGAGTCCTTCGTCGTTGCCGACATGCCCGGACTTATTGAAGGCGCGCATCTGGGCCAGGGCCTGGGCGTGCAGTTTCTGCGTCACATCGAGCGCACGCGCCTGCTGCTTCACCTGGTTGATGTGTCGGATGCCAGCGGCCGTCCCGATCCGGTGGAAGACTTCAAAGTTATCAATAAAGAGTTAGCCAGCTTTACCAGCAGCGCGACCAAGAGCGAATCCGATCCCTTCGCAGATGAGGCTGACAAGCCTTCCGAGCCCAGCCATCCGCTGGCCGGGAAAACCATGATTGTCTGCGCCACCAAGATCGACAGCGCGAATCCGGATAAGTTGAAGAAGCTGGCGGCTCACGTGAAGCGCAGAAAGCTCGAGTTTCACGCCATCTCCGCCGTCACCGGCGAGGGGATTGATGAGTTGAAGTGGGCGCTGGCGAAGCATTTGCGGCCGGACGGGGACATGGAATAGCAACAGATCATGCCTCGATTGCACCGCCTATGCTGGCGGATTCAATCCATGGCACGAATATGTGCTTTTCATGATTCTCTACCAGATTGGCCATCGGACAGATTTGCATCCGTCAAGGCATTTTGTCCAAGCCATGGTTCTGAATCGACGATTACATTGCATCACGCCAAAAGTCGTGTGGCTACAATACAATGTCCGCATCATGTCTAAGCGTAAGAGACGATTCGGATCGGTTGCTACAGAGCTAGTAAAGAAGGCACGTGAGGCAATGCTCACGGCAGTCCAGATTTACAACAACCCTCAGATCGACTTTAAGTCTGAACTATTCATTGTCACTACAATGATAGCGTGGACCTACCTATTGCACGCCTATTACCGGATCTGGCTATCTACTTGACGCCACCGGCCCCAAGCAGTAGTGTTTTGGGTTGTGAGTGAGGATTATCCCAGGACGCTGCTGGAGTTGGAAAAGCGGTTTTCCAGCGAGGAAGCGTGCATCGATTA
>Ga0255348_1000521_pt1 | contig 15392 bp, 8 predicted proteins | sample CBST25v5metaG_FD_189945 | JGI IMG/M metagenome (GOLD analysis project Ga0255348, IMG submission 189945) | Peat soil microbial communities from Stordalen Mire, Sweden - C.B.S.T-25.v5 | ecosystem: Environmental > Terrestrial > Soil > Wetlands > Peat | place: Sweden: Norrbotten County, Stordalen... | reverse complement strand
TCGTTGGAGTGCGCCGATGGAGCGCGCAAGCGCCTGCGAGAGAATGCCGGTGACCTCGTCTGTTTCACGTAGATCCCAAATGATGCGGCGCGCCTCAGTTTGGCAATGCGCCACCATACTTCGGGCCATTTCCACGGCTTCTGTAACGCGAGCAAGATGCTGATTGGGAGTAGGCATTGCGTGCAATGCCGCATCCAATTGCCATGCGACTGCGGCAAAGCCAGCTATGAGCGTGTCGTGGCACTCGCGCGCGATGCGATTGCGTTCCTCAAGCACGATGCCCATATGCCCTTTCGCGTGGCGAATGCGAAGTACGTAAAAATGCGCGCTCAACGCGATGACAAGAACCACGAGCAGCATGTAGAAAGTGTATGTGGCATAAAAATGCGGATGCTGCTGCACGGGCAACGATGCTATGGGAGAACTCCATGACTCACCAGCGTTACGCGCCTCGACTTCAAAGGTGTAGGTACCAGGCGTAATGCGGTGGTAGCGTGCATAGCGTGCTTGCGTTGTAATCCATCCGGAATCATATCCGGCAAGACGGTAGCGGAACTCGACTTGATGTGGATTAGCAAGTAGTTTGGCGTCAAAGAAAAACGTGATGTCCTGCTCAGACGGCTTGATGTCGACGCGCTTGAGTGACACATAGTTTTCGGAGTTGGAATCGGTGCTGAAGGTCCAACCAAGGATGTGCGCCACGGGCGTAGTAAGCATGACATGCTCTGCGGAGCGTGTGGTTTGAACAAAACCACGATTAGTGGCAAAGACAAGCGAGCCGTCTGGAAGTTGTGTCGCTGAAGGCCTTGAAGGTCCACTACAGTCGCTGGAAGTCATGCCATCGGCCTTGCCAAACAGAATTGACGAAATATGCTTCGTCTTGCCCTGCAAAAGCGCGGTGAGATCTGGCGCAAGCACGCGCACAACTCCAAGCGAAGTCCCCATCCACAAATGCTTGTGTACATCCTCGATCATGTTGTACACAGGAAGATCAGGGAACCCTTCTCCCTTGGGCAACGGCATTGCATGAAGCGCACTCACCAGCACCAATCCGCCGGATCGCGGACCTGCCCAGACCGCGCCCGAGCTGTCTTTGGAAAGTGACAATACATAAGGATGCGGCATGCCCTGAATCTGCTGCACGCTTTGGCCATGTGAGCGAAAAAGGCCGGTGGTAGTGCCAATCAGGATGCTTCCATCGGAGTCTTCCAGGAGACAAGTGACGAGTTTGGACTCGAGAATATGCTGTCCACCGAGGTGCTGAGGTTCGCCAGAAGGGAAATAGAAGAGGCCTGTATACGTGCCGACCCACAGGCCTCCGTGCGCATCGCGAAGCAATGAACTGACAGCGTTGACCGGCGACTCCGTGCCGAGCAGAAAATGTCGGAAGTGTCCTTTGTCGAACGAGTAGACGCCGTCAAACCATGTGCCGATCCAAATGCGATGATGCGTATCTTCAGTGATGGCGCGAATGCCGTTTTCTATGGGCATGCCTGGAAGCCGCATGGAAGAAACCACGCCATGATGAACGCGGAAAATCCCCTGCCCCCACGTGCCGAGCCAGAGATCGCCGCGGCTGTCTGAAAAGGCCACCGAAGCATAGTTCTGTTGAAGCTGGCCGGTCGCTTCCAACGGCATGAATGGAGCTCGTCTCCAGCGAGAAAGTCCGCCAGTGAGTCCACCAATCCACAGGTTGTCTTCGTCGTCGACGAAAAGGGTGCGAATGGTGTTATCGGCGAGTCCCTCGTTGCGCGTCCAGGAAGATCCTCCCGCGGAATTCCAGCGATACAGGCCGGAGTACTTCGTCCCGATCCAGAGATTCCCATCCCGGTCACTGGTCATGACATTGATCTGGCTCGGCAGATCAAGCCGCTTTTCCACTTTAAAGGTATTGGCGCCAGGTAAGGGATAGGCCTCCAGCAGGGCGTGCATTGTCCCAACCCAGAGTCTGGACTTGCGGTCTCGATAAAGCGCTACGGGCTTTCCGTAGTTTGCTGGAATTGCAATTGGGTGCAGTCCTTCGCGCGTCCAGTGATAGACTCCAGAGTTGGTCACATAGTACATGCCGCCATGCAAATCCGCGGCAAAGACAGTGGTAAGATCGCCTCCGATGATGCCGGAGGCATTGAGCATGTCGAATTTACCATTGCGATAACGCTCGATACCAAACTGTGTTGCAATCCAGAGTGTCCCTTCCTGATCGAGGCACATGGTGCGGATGCGTTCATTCTTATGACCTGCGGCAGAGCTGATGTTCTCCACGCCCTTTGCGGTCAGGTGAAGCACACCGCTTCCGTCCGTACCAATCCAGAGATCACCGTTCGGCTCAGGAAGGACGGCGTTAATCGCATCGGTGTTTGCATTGCTGCCTGCGAACACAGGAAGCGCACGAAAATTTTGTCCGTCAAACGTAGAGACGCCGGAGAAGGTGGCAAGAAGCAGCAAACCATCAGCACGCTGTGCAATCATGCGTACATTGCTTTCAGGTAGACCGTCCTCAACCTGCCACTCTTGTTTCTGATATTCGGCGAGACGAAGGGATTTTGTGGTTTTGGCGCAGAGTATGGTCGCATGACCCACGGCAACCATGAGTGCGAGCGCGATCAGGCCCCTGTGGAGACAAGATCGGCAAAATGTGGGGTGACTAAGCATGTGTAACACTATCTATTAATACACAAGAGGCACCCCTGCAGAGCATTCTGCTTTCCCTATCGTGCTTACAGATTAGTAAGCACGGCTAAAACCTAGACATGGTTGCATTTGTGAAAGCGAGGGGGCACTTTCTCAAAGTTCTTCTGGATGGCTTTCAAACGGACGTTCGGGATGCACAACTATCCAGCACAGAGCGCCGAGCGTGGAAAAACCGGCCGCAACGGCAAACGAGGTAGTCCACCCAAAATGCAATGCAATCAACGGTGTAAGCGACGCGGTAATTGCCCCTCCGATTTGCCCACTCATATTGGTAATCGACGAAAAGAGGCCTGAGTTGGTGCCGGCGATGTCGATGGCGACAGACCAAAATGAGCTCTGCGAGAAATAGAGCGCACCTGCCCCGCAGGCGAGGATTACACCTGCCAGTAACGGGCTCTGTGTGCGCGATCCGAGCAAAAGAAAAACTCCCGTCAACAGCATCGCGCCCGAGGCTAGCCAGCAACGGCCAAGGCGCAAGCCGTAGTACTTGCTCAGCCTGTCGCTCAATGCGCCGCCAGCCAGGCAGCAGATCGTCATCGAGAGAAACGGAAGCATAGCGATGCGCGAGCTCGCATTGAGATTGAAGCCTCGCACCTGCGCCATATAGAGGAAAAACCAAGAAAAATAGATCCACGAAACATAACCGAAACAGAAGTACCCCATCATCAATGCGGGCAGATCGAAGCGGCTGAAGAACATGCGCCAGGATATATGCGTCGGCCTATGGTCCTTGGCCTTCCCATGTGCAAGATTCGCAGAAAGGCCAGCTTCAATCTCTTGAAGTTCCGCACTCGTGATCTGCGGATGTTCTTCCGGAAAATCGCGTGAGGTTGTCCACCAGAGAATGCCGATGGCCGTGCTGCAAAGCGCGCTGAAGTAAAAGGCAGACCGCCATCCGTCATGGCCGATAATCCAATTCAGCAGCGGTGGTGTAAGACCGCTGCCTGCTCCCACACCGGCGAAGATCAAGCCGTTGATGAATCCACGTTCGTGCGCTGGAATCCAGCGTGCAACGAACTGGCTTGCAGCAGGATATACAGCCGCTTCACCCGCACCGAGCAGAAGCCGGACCACAATCAGCAGCAGGATGGCGTGTGACATGCCAGTGGGAAGAATGGCAACCAGTATCGTTGCGGCACTCCACCAGATGGCTCCAAGCGTCAGCACTCGCCGTGAGCCAAAACGTACGGCGAGCCATCCAGCTGGTATTTGAAAAACTGCGTAACCAATCAAAAACGAGCTGAAAATCCATCCAAGTTGCTGGTTCCCGAGGCCGAACTCATCGGCAATCTGAAGACCTGCAATCGAGATGTTTGTGCGATCGAGGAAGGCAATACCGCTTAGCGCGAAGAGCAAAAATGCAAGATAAAAGCGAAGTCGGAAGAAGCTTTTTTGTTTGGTCATAGAGGCCTATACAAACTCAACATTAGGATAAACGCACTTTCTCCATGCCCAGTAGGGCGCTTGGCCTATATATACCACGGCTATTCAGCCCATGACGTTTGCGGCATCGCCATTAAAACTTAAACGTGATTTAGTGAGAGGCGGTGTGACATTGTCTTGCTTGAGGCCTATATTCCTCAGCGTAGTTTCTCTTCTAATTGCGTCGACATCTTTCTTGAATGCGCAGCAATTTGACCTCGTACTCAAGAATGGCCACGTAATCGATGCCAAAAACAATATTGATGGAGTGATGGACGTCGCGATTCTTGATGGCAAGATTGCCAAGGTTGCTCCTTCGATTGCAGCTACCGATGCTGTGCGTGCCGTTGACGTGCAAGGGCTTTACGTTACGCCTGGCTTGATAGACATCCATACGCATGTCTATACCGGCACGGGAGAACGGAACTCCTATGCGGGAGACAACAGCGTTTATCCGGATGGCTTTACTTTCCGCGTCGGGGTCACAACAATTGTCGATGCAGGTTGCAGCGGATGGCGCAATTTTCCCGATTTCAAAGATCGCGTGATTGACCGCTCCAAGACGCGCGTATTGGCGATGCTCAACATTGTTGGCGCGGGGATGCGAGGCGAACAGTACGAACAGAATATGAAGGACATGGACGGCGCGGCAACCGGGAATTTCGCCTTGAAATATCCGGGGGTCATCGTCGGCATCAAGAGCGCGCATTTTGAAGGCGGCGAATGGACGCCGTACAAAGAGGCTGTGAAGGCAGGAACGATTGCCAATATTCCAGTGATGATCGACTATGGCGCGAATCGCCCGGAGCGGCCTTTATATGATCTTCTCTCGAAGGTGCTGCGTCCTGGCGATATCTATACGCACATGTACTCAGGCCTGCGCGGCGAGCAGGATCCCGTGACCAAGAAAGCCAGCGCTGCAATGGAAATCGGCCGCAAGCGAGGCATTTACTTTGACGTAGGCCATGGCGGTGGAAGCTTCAATTGGCGGGTGGCTGTGCCGTTGATGGAGAACTCTTTTCTGCCCGATTCAATTTCGACAGATCTCCACGAGGGAAGCATGAATGCCGGCATGAAAGACATGCTTAATGTCGCCGACAAGATGCTCGCTCTTGGCCTTCCTCTGAAAGAGGTCATTAAGGATATGACCGCCGATCCGGCACGTGAAATTAAGCATGAAGAGCTCGGAAATCTCTCCGTCGGCGCTCCTGCCGATGTCGCTGTTTTGAGCCTGCGACAAGGAAAATTTGGATTCGTGGACATGGATAGTACTGTCTATCCGGGCACGCAGAAGCTTGAATGTGAGCTGACGCTGCGGGATGGAAAAGTCGTTTACGACCTGAATGGTCTTACGGCTGATCCCTGGAACGCAGTGAAAACGACAGCGGCCCAGGCCAAGCGGTTTACCACGATGCACGTTCAGTAGAAATAAGTTCAGATTTGGATGAGGAGTTGTAGGCGTGCACGGCCGCTCCACGTTGAAAGTATGAGCGAGTAGGACAATCGCCCTACTCTTCTGCATGGCATCCGGCGGATGACAACGTTACACCCTTGTTGCATCTTACAAGCAAAGTCAGAAGTCTATGCAAGAACGAGCGAAGCAAATCTTTATGGGCCAGTGTATGACGCTTCCCCGCTCTTTTCCAATAACGAGTTCAAAGCAAACAGGAGTTGATGCAGTGAGAAAGTTATTTTTCGTTTTATTGATTCTCATCCCATTCATGTCACTCCCAATGGCTGCGCAGGTAGCTAACAATACATCGCTTGTCGGTACAGTTACGGATACTACTGGCGGTGTTGTCGTTGGGGCGAAAGTCACGGCTGTGAATACTGCCACCAAGGTAGTGTACGCGGGCAAAACCAATGCCGAGGGATTTTATTTGATTCCCTATGTGCAACCGGGAACATACGATATTACGGTTGAGCAAAGCGGCTACAACAAGGTCGTAAGTCGCGGCGCGGATGTCGTGCTGAACATGGCGGCCAGAACGGATGTTGCACTCAGGGTTGGGTCCACTGCGCAAGAGGTTACGGTTACAGCAGAAACCCCGGTGCTCTCGACCGATGACGCCCTGATCGGGGAAACGGTCAGCAGTAAACAAGTTGAAAACCTGCCGATGGCGAGCCGCCGTGTGATGGAACTTGCCGCTACCAACCCGAGCATTATCGTCGGACCTAAAACGAGCTACACTGGCAATCCACCGGGAGCCAACTACATCGGGGCTGGTACGCGTGAGGTTACAAACTCGTTGACCTTGGACGGCATCACGATCATGAACTCACTGATCTCCAACTCGCCTGTGACGCCCAACGCAGATGCGGTCGGCGCCGTGCAGACGCAGACCGGAAACTACACCGCACAATACGGAGCCTATATGGGCGTTCATGTCAATGTGGACACCAAGGCTGGCACCAACAAATTCCATGGTGTGGCGTATAACTACGTGCAGAATACGTCGTTCAATGCCAAAAGCTTTTTGACGTCGTCTACGGCGAAGAAACCGACGGCGAACTACAACCAGTTTGGTTTTGTGTTAAGTGGTCCAGTGTTCATTCCGCACTTCTATGATGGGCACGACAAGCTTTTCTTCATGGGGTCGTACGAAGGCACGCGGAGCAAGCTGCAGTCTTCGACAGTTGCCACACTCATCACAACGGCGGAGCAGGGCGGCGACTTTAGCGATCTTTGCACGACCTTTGATACCAATGGCCTTTGTACTTCCGGTACACAGATTCGCAATCCAGCGACGTCGCTGCCGTATTCCTATAACAAAATCACAAATGTTTCTTCGATCGCAGACAAGTTGTTGAAGTATTATGCGACGCCGAATCTTTCTGGCACAGCCAACAACGTAAACCAGAACATTGCAACGAAATTTAACCAGGATCAAACGATGGACCGAGTCGACTACACGGTAAATGATAGGGTTCGCCTTTTCGCTCGTTACCTCTATCAGACCATCACTTCAGAGTCTGGCAATATTGTTCCGACTTCCGCGAGCACATCGCCGACCAAGGATACCAATGCCATTATTGGCTATACGCACATAATTACCCCTCGCACGGTGAACGATCTGCGTATCGGCTTCAATAAATTCAGCTCGGACACTCTCAACTACTTCTACACAAATGGTTTGACCAGCGCTGGTTCAGATCTGGGCATCCCGGGCTTTACCGCGGACGTCAAGAACGATAACCCCGGTATTCCGACGATTTTGATTTCGAATTATACGGGAATGGGAGCTGAAGGAACGAACTGGATACAGGATGACCGAGCAGTCCATGGTTATGACCAAATCAGCTACATGTTTGGCAAGCATAACATCATGGCCGGAGCGGACATCCGCAGAATGAGCCTCGGGCGCGCTGCAGGCAACCAGCCGCGTGGCCAATTTACGTTCAACGGTACATATACGGGCAATTCGGCAGCGGACTTCGTGGCAGGCTATGCCTATCAGGTTGTAACGCCCGTTTATCAAGTGAAGGGCTCGGTCGCGGAGTGGCGCAATGGCTTCTTTGTTCAGGATAACTGGCAGGCTTTTCCGCGGCTCACGGTGCAGTACGGTGTTCGCTACGAACTGCCGCTGGTGCCGTACTCTTTGAACGGATATGCGCGCATCCTAAACAGCACTTACACTGCTTTGATTCCGACTAGCTCAGCAACTTCTTCCGACACCTTTGTACCGACACCTGGATTACACTTCCACGGTCCGAACCACAATCTGTGGGCACCGCGTTTGGGATTCAGCTATCGCGCTACGAATCGTATTGTCGTACGTGGCGGCGGAGGCATCTACTACAACCCGAACCACCTGAATGCCTTCACCCTGGCCACGTCAAACTATCCTCTGGCAACCTCGGTGACTTACACCTACAATGCGAGCAGCACAGGTACGTTGACCTTCGATAATCCAAATGGAGGACAGGCGGGCACGGCGTCTCCGGTTGCAGGCGTCGCGGGTACATATGTTTCCGCGTTTACCGACAATTACTACCTGCCCACGCCGCGGCTCTATCAGTGGAATGCGGATACAGGCATCGAACTCTGGAAGGGCGGCGCATTTGAACTGCAGTATCTCGGTTCGAAGGGCGTTTATTTGGATCGTTCGTACTATCCAAACCAGCCCACGCCTAGTGTTTCCACACAGTCTAATCCAAATCGTCCGTATCAGCTCTTCGGGCAGATTCGTCAAATCAACAATGATAGCTTTTCTACCTACAACGGCATGAGCGCTATCTTCCGCCAGCATGATTATCACGGCATGGATCTGATGCTGGGCTATACTCTTGCCCACAACTTGGATACCAGCAGTGATGCGAATGGTGGCGGTACGGCGATGATCCAGAACAACCTGAAAGCGGATTACTCCAATTCCAACTGGGATATCCGTCACCGCTTTGTCGGTACTTTGACGTACGCGATGCCCAAGCTGCATAAGTTTGGCAGTGTGGGAGACTACGCGCTTGGAAATTGGCACGCGAACGCCCTTGTAACCCTGCAGAGCGGCATCCCGTTCAATGTGTCGATTACGGATGATCGTGCGCATGTGCTCGGTATTGGCACGCAGCGTCCGAATTGGGCCGCTGCTGGATCGATGAACTGCAGCAGGTCTACGCGTATCAATGGTGCAAACTGCATCGACCGCTCCGCATATGCAATTCCTGCGCTCGGCACCTTTGGTACCCTGCACCGGAACGATCTGCATGGCCCGAGCTTCGCACAGGCGAATGTCTCTCTCTTCAAGGACTTCCCCGTATACGAGCAAGTCAAGATGCAGTTCCGTGCTGAAGCGTTTAACGTCTTCAACCGTGCCAATATTGGTAACCCTAATTCAGCGTTGCCGAGCATCAGCAACTCGACCGGCACCTTTGATTTCACCGGTTCCACGTTTGGTACCATCAGCTCCATGGCGACTAGCTATTCGCCGCGCATGTTGCAGATTGCAGCGAAGGTCATCTTCTAGCTAACTGCGCGTTTTGCTAAAATAGTAGCCGCCTACCCCAGAAAGTAGGAGGCTACTATTTGTATGAGAATATATATTTGCGCAGCACCGCGCATGAAAAGGATTTTGTCTATGACGTCTTCTTATCGATGTGCTTCTGTTCGTACTTGCATTTGGCTCAGCGTTGCAGTGGCTATTTTCGGTTTGTTTGTTGTCGGATTTCATGCCGTCGTTCATGCGGATGCGCCGAAGACGCAAGCAGACTATGAAAATAATCCTGGGCTGATGCTGGAAGCGTACCGGCATGTGGAGGCCGCTTCGGTATCGGATGCGGTAGAACAGGTGCTGCACCATAAAACCTATATGAGTCACCGTATGCAGGCTATCTTTCCAACAAAATTTGTCGGTACAGCGATTACCGTTCTGCTGAAAAAAGAAGAGAACTCCGACCAGAATGCACTGAACGGAATGTTGCATGCAATTGATTCAGGCGGTGCTGGGTCAGTCTATGTCATGAAAATTGAAGATGGAGCGGACATCGCTGGCATGGGTGGACTGATGGGAACGGCTATGTGGTCCCGCGGTTTTAGCGGCGCCGTGATCGATGGCGGAGTGCGCGATCTTCCGCAGTTGAAGCGCATCGGATTTCCTGTTTATGCCACCGGCCCGGTTCCCTCGACTTCGGTAGGTCATTATCGTTTTGGCGGAATGAATATTCCTGTTGAATGCGACGGTGTGACAGTGCGCGTGGGAGATATAATCACCGCGGATCAGGACGGTGTTGTGGTTGTGCCAAGGGAGCGCGCAGCCGAAGTGCTTGTTCGAGCACAAAAGCTGGACGAAACAGAGCACGCCATGTACCCGCTGATTGAACGGCTGCATTCAATAGAGGCGGCGGTTAAAACGTTTGGCCGCATCTAGGAAGTCATTCCGAGGGCATATCGAAAGGCCGGAAGGCTTCCTAGGGCATATGTCCGATGTGTGGTCAATTCTGTCGAGATGAAATAGATCGTCGTATCGAATTTTTCATATAGTGAAAGCTGCTCAGACAGAGATGAGGTGCCATTGCCTAAGCCCAAAGAACAAACGTTGACGCGCCGCAGATTCTTTGGCGCAACTGCTGCATGTGCAGCATGGGCGGCCTCACCGTGCGCTGCAAAGCATGCAGTGGCAAACCGGAAAGCGGATGGCGCGGAAAATTACTATGCAAAGCTAGGTGTTCCCTGCATCCTGAATGCGGCGGGAACTTACACCTATCTCACTGCCGCCGTTATGCCACCATCAGTACAGCGCGCGGTGGCACTGGCGGCACAGCATCCGGTACGCCTCAAGGAATTGCAGCAGAAGGCCGGGGGGTATATTGCCCAGCGTCTGCACTGCGAAGCCGCATTGGTGACCTCGGGAGCTTCTGCAGCCCTCACCCTGGCGACGGCGGCGTCGATTGCTAAAAGGTTTCAATTGCAGCCGGAGGAGATCCCGCAATGCGCACTCGATAAGGGATGCGAAGTGATCGTGCAGCGCTCACACCGCTACGAGTATGACCACGCGATGCAAATCTGCGGCATCAAAGTTGTCGAGGTTGAAACAGCGGAAGAGTATCGTAAGTCCTTCAACGAGCGCACCGTGATGACCAACTACTTTAACGATGCCGCCCCGGAGAATAATGCACAGGCAAAAATCGATCGTACAACGTGGCTAAGTATCGCACATGAACACTCTGTTCCATGCCATCTGGATGCTGCTGCGGATGTTCCTCCCATTGAAAATCTGTGGAAGTACACAGGCATGGGCTTCGATCTGGTTTGTTTCAGCGGAGGAAAGGGAATTCGTGGGCCGCAGAATGCCGGACTGCTACTCGGCCGCAAGGAACTGATCGCATATGCGATGGAGAATGATAGTCCGAATAGTAGTGCGGTTGGGCGAGGCATGAAGGTCGCAAAAGAGCAGATCGTGGGCATGGTCGCGGCGGTGGATTGGATTCTTAGCCAGAGCGATGAGGGCTTGCAGAGAGAGTTTTTGCGAAGCACAGAGACGATTCTAGCGGCAGTGAAAGATGTACCGACGATGAAGTCAGAAATCTATATGCCTCTCATTGCGAATCACGTGCCGCATCTTTTTCTGCATTACGATCCTCAAGTTGTCGGCATAACGCCGCTTGAGGTCGCGGCAAAACTCCGCGCACAGTCGCCCTCGATTGAACTGAATCCCGCGACCGGTACAAGAGCTCGTTTTCATAATGCGGACGAAAATACCATTGTGCTGAGTACATGGATGCTGCAGCCAGACGAAGCGGAAATTGTCGCTCGGGCTTTGCGTCATGTATTAGTGGGGGCGGCACAGAACGAAAAGCGCCGTCAAAATCTGTAACAAGGAGAATTGCCATGCCAGATACAGGAAAAACTACTCGTCGCAGTCTACTCAAAAATGCAGCCGGCGCTACCCTTGTTGGTGGAATTGCTCTTGCCGCAACAACCACGGCTCATGCCGCTCCTAAGACAAAGCCAGAGAAGCGCGGCTGGCCCGAGGCCAAGCCGGGTGAGCAGCGCCTCTTTTCTTCGGCGGTTGCATTTGGCAACCTTCTGTTTCTCGCCGGGATCGGCGCCCATTTTCCAGGTACAATTCAGGAGCATACCAAGCACGTTCTTGACGAGTTGGAAAAGCAATTGATCGAGGCCGGGTCGTCGATGGAAAAGGTTCTGAAGGTGAGTGTTTTTCTCAATGACATCAAGGACTACAAGGCAATGAACGATACCTACATGGGCCGCTTCAAGGGGATTCCCCCTGTGCGCACAACCGTGTCGCCTGCAGGCGGCGTGCCAGGCAACTCACTGGTTGAGATTGACTGCATCGCTTATATTTAACTGTTTGATTCGCCACTGAAAAAGGGTACAGATGTCATTTATCGATTCCAAGCGCACGACGCGGCGCAGCCTTCTGAAGACTTCAGGACTGCTTTCTGCCGCAGCGGTTGCCGGTTCACTGACGGCGCTCCAGTCTTCTGCCGTGGCAGAAGATGGAGCGCCATTGCCCCTGCACAAGGGAACGCCCAAAAACAATCTGTTCACGCAATTGGGCGTGCGGCCAATCATCAACGCCCATGGTACTTTCACGATTATTACGGGCTCACGGTCGTTGCCCGAAGTGAAGCAGGCAATGTATGAGGCGTCATTCTACTATGTTCAGCTTGATGAGTTGATGGACAAGGTCGGCGCCGAGATTGCGCGGCTTTTGGGCGCGCCGGGAGCGGTGGTGACGACCGGCTGCGAAGCGGCTATTGCGCTGGCCACAACGGCTTGCTGCTGTGGCACCGATCCCGAACTTTCGCAGGTGTTTCCCTATCACAAAAAACGTTTCCAGGTGATCATTCCGAAACACTCGCGCAATCCCTATGACTTTGGCGTGCGCTTGACCGGCGTAGAGATTGTCGAGGTGGATTCGGCGGAGGATTTCGAGGCGAAGTTGGCCGAGAAAGTTGTGATGGTCTATGTGCTCAGCTCACCGCTTGCGGAAAAGGGACCGCTCTCGATTACGAACATCTGCCGAATGGCTCGCGCCAAAGGCGTTCCCGTGTTTGTCGATGCGGCCGCGGAAGAGCCATTGACGCCGAACAAGCACATCGCGGCGGGAGCCTCGCTGGTAGGTTATTCGGGCGGTAAGTGCATGCGTGGTCCGCAGGCCGCCGGATTGTTGATCGGCGAGAAAGACCTCACCAAGGCAGCCTGGTTCCAGGCCTCGCCCCACCATAACTTCGGGCGTGCCTTTAAGGTTGGTAAGGAAGAGATCATGGGCATACTGGCCGCTGTGCGCGAGTGGGGAAAGCGCGACCACGCTGCCGAACAGGCGATGTGGATGAACTGGCTTAAAACCATTGAGAGCAGACTGAAGAATTTGCCCTCGACGCGCTTCGAGTATCTTCACCCGGATGACCTCTCAAACCGCGCGCCACGGCTGCGAGTGTACTGGGATGCGAACGTGCTGAAGATTACCGGCACGGAGTTGATTGCGAAGCTCGATGCGGCTACTCCGCGGGTGATGCTTGACGCGGGGACCGGGTCACGGCCAAACGAAATGCAGAGTTCGCTGACCATTATGCCGTACATGCTTGATGCGGGCGAAGAGCGCATTGTGGCCGATGCGATTTATCAGGCATTGACCAATCCTGGTTCTTATTCCAATCCCGTCATACCGAGCGGCGCAGCAAAGGCCGATGGCAGTTGGAGCGTTGCATTGCAATATGTACGCGGCACGGCCGAACAGCAGATTAGCCTTGAACAAAGCGGCAGCGAGCTGAAGGGTATGTTGCACGGCGAGATATTTACCGCGCCCATCAGCGGCTCGATCCACGGCAACGAGCTGAAACTGCACTGCCGCATGCCTGTAAGCGGGCATGAAGTGATTTGGGATTATGATGGTACGGTTACGGGCGCAAGTGCGAGCGGTACTGTTGGACTCGGCGAGTATGGCGTTGCTTCATGGAAAGCTATACGAAACTAAGTGAGCAAGAGCGCGGCAAAGCCATGCACTGGCGGCGTTGAGAAAGAAAAGCATGAACCGTCGATTCATTTTGAAGGCTTTGTCGTGCACTGCCGCGGCTGGATGGATGCAGCAGTTCGGTCCTCGCCACACAACTGCATTTGCCGCTGAGGAAAAGTGCGCGCAGCCGAAGGGGCCAGCTTGGCTGCGCGATGCTGCCTTCTATGAGGTATATCCTCAAAGTTTTTGCGACACGAATGGAGATGGCGTTGGCGATCTTCCCGGAGTCATTCGGAAGATAGACTATATTCGGTCGATTGGTTGCAATGCGATCTGGCTGAATCCATTTTTCGACTCGCCGTTCGGGGACGCCGGCTACGATGTGCGGGATTTTTTCAAGGTGGCTCCGCGCTATGGGACAAATGACGACGCGGCTCGTCTGATGCGCGAGGCTCATGCGCGTGGGATGCATGTGTGTCTGGATCTTGTTGCAGGGCACAGTTCGATTGAGAATGCGTGGTTCAAGGCATCGTCGATGGCGGAGCGGAACCGCTACTCGGATTGGTTCCTCTGGGTTCCCAAGGACGCGAATGTGCCGAACTCGTTTCCCGCTCCGGAGATTGCCGGGGTGAAGACGCGGGAAGAAAAGTACGTCGCGAACTTCTTCCCGTTTCAGCCCGGGCTGAACTACGGCTACTATCAGCCGGACCCGGAGAAGCCGTGGCAATTGCCGTATACACATCCGGCCTGCCGGGCGGTGCAGCAGAATCTTCGCGACATTATGAAATACTGGCTCGATCTGGGTGTGGATGGATTCCGCGTGGATATGGCGTCGTCGTTGATTCGCGGAGACAAGGGCGGAGAGGGAATCCGGCTGCTGTGGAAGGAGAATCGCGAGTGGCTGGACGAGCACTATCCAGAGGCGGTGCTGATCTCGGAGTGGAGTTTTCCGCGCCGGGCCATTCCGGCGGGTTTCAATATCGACTTTCTGATCCACTTCAACGAGCCAGCCTATAAGTATCTGATCGGGCCCGAGTACGCACCCACCGCCGATGGAGGAAGAAAGCAGGATGTGTTCTTCGAGCGGTCGGGCAAGGGAGACATTACCAAGTTTGTCGAGAATTATCTGCTGAACTATACACCGACCAGGTCGCTTGGTTATATAGCCATGCCGACGGCGAACCATGATATTCCGCGGCCAACCTGGGGGCGCAGCATCGACGAGGTAAAGGTGATCTATGCGATGTTGCTGACGATGCCGGGAGTGCCATTTGTCTATTACGGCGATGAGATCGGGATGAAATACCTGGAGCATAGCCCGGACAAAGAGGGTGCGAACAAGAACAATGGCATCCGCGCGGGATCTCGTACACCGATGCAATGGGACAGAAGCGCGAACGCGGGATTCTCAACAGCCCCGGCATCGGAGCTGTATCTGCCGATCGATGGAGATCCGGAGAGACCGAATGTCGCTTCTCAGGAGAAGGATCAGCACTCGATGCTGAATTTTGTGCGAGCACTACTGAAGATACGCAAGAGATATCCGGCGCTGGGTAACACGGCGGATTTCGAGGTGGTGTACGCAGAGAAGGAGCAATACCCGTTCGTGTACAAGCGCAGTTGCGGCGGACAAAAGGTGCTGGTGGCGCTCAATCCGTGCGAGCGGAAGAACCGGATCGAGTGCCGGGAGTATCCGCGCGTGAAGCCGTTACTCGTAAAGGGGGCGAAGTGCGATGCGGGCGTTCTGGAGATGGAAGGAATCTCGTTTGGCGTTTTCCTCGTCGAGGCGTAACGGCAAGGCGCCCGAATTTTGCGAGTTGGCGGGAACGGATTACAGTGGGCTTGCCCCCATTTTTGAGACAA
>Ga0255348_1000517_pt1 | contig 15478 bp, 16 predicted proteins | sample CBST25v5metaG_FD_189945 | JGI IMG/M metagenome (GOLD analysis project Ga0255348, IMG submission 189945) | Peat soil microbial communities from Stordalen Mire, Sweden - C.B.S.T-25.v5 | ecosystem: Environmental > Terrestrial > Soil > Wetlands > Peat | place: Sweden: Norrbotten County, Stordalen... | reverse complement strand
AGCAGGCGTTGTCTGTCTCCCGCACCTTCTCGATGGTCTCCAGCACACCATACTGCTGCTGAAAGTCGCGTCGTCCCTGGCCGCCATACGCAAATCCCTCGCCGGCCATCGTGCGCGGCTCCATGCGATAGAAGATGTTGAACAGGTCGTCCGCATAGCCGCCCATCAAAGTGCCGGTCAATGCGATCAGCCTCTTTGCAGAGCGTCCGAGCACGCCAAGTCCGTTGCCTTGCGCCGTGTCGCCGGCCAACTGGTGCAGTTCATCGGCGATGGCGAAATCAAACCACCCGCGCATGTAGCGCCCGATGTACTCGATAGGCGCCATCCGCTGAATGTGTTCGCGGTCCGCCTGCCAGAGTGCCGAATAGCGCACCGTACCGTCATGCGGCAAAGTCACCGATTCAAAGAGCTTGATCTTGTCAACGAAGTCGAGGTGCGTAAGCTTCTGCCGCTCCGAGTCCAGGATCGCCGCGCCTGTGTCGGGATTGATGACGCCTCCGAGATTCGGCCCGGATTTTGCCTTGAGGTAGGCGTGCTCCCAGTAGTAGCCCAGCTTCCCCTTTTCCTTACCAGTGATGAAGAAGGCTGGGCCGGAGCAACGTCTCCGCCACTCCTTGCTGCCCATCCGTCGCAACTCGGCAAGCGACAGACGCAACCCCTCATACACGATCCTGCCCTTGCGCAGTTTGACTTCGCAGATGCCGTGCGGCTTCTTGGGATCGCCGCCGTTGCGCATATCCTCGATCAGAAAGGTTCTGGCGCGCGGCACAGTCAGCAGAGCCTCACGTGCCCACTTGTGCGTGATGTGCGAAGGGCACATCACCAGCGTTGAACTGGGCCGCCCTTCCGCCAGCACATGGATCGTGCCCAGCGCCATATACGTCTTGCCGGCTCCGCACTCGGCTACGATACGCGCGGACTTGGCATTACGCAGGTACTTCGCAGTGCCTGTGATCGCAAGTGCCTGTGCAGGGAGTGCCTTTCGCAGAAGCGTTGCAATGCGCGGCGCGACAGGGTCTTTCGTGCCTTGAAGCGGAGGGTGGGTTTCGAGAATACGGCTGCCCAATTCGGTCGCGTGGGCACGCAGATATGTGTAGGTGTCGGTTATGTTGTCATGGCTCATGAAATGCGCCTCTGTCTGGTTTACTTGCGGTTTGACGACCACATATTTCGACAGCTTATCGAGGTTCCAGCCGTCATACCATTTGGGTTCCACAACACACTGATTCAGGGTTATGAGGGAAATGGAGGATGAGCGACAAGATCATCCTCCTGGTCGCACAGACTGGAAAAGCGCGTGAGAGACTCTTCAGAGTTGCTTCAAGAACTCCAGCAATCCTGGATCGTCGCGCCATTTCTTCCTGCGCGCACTGGGATGAGTTCCGGGATCGCAAGCTGCAAGCGCTTTCGCCTTCATGGCAAGATCGGCTTCTGCGTAGATGTTCGTGGTCTCGATCGACACATGGCCCAGCCAGGCACGAATCGTATTGATATCCACGCCAGCCCGAAGCAGATGAGTTGCAGTTGTGTGCCGAACCGTGTGCGGACTGATGCGCTTCTTTAGCAACGAGGGCATCTTCTTTCCCGCCAGTTGAACATATCTTTCCACCAAAGCATTGAGCCCAAAGCGGGTCATCGCATCGCCGTACCGGTTGACGAAGACCGGGCTTGTCGCTGTGCGTCGTAGAACCAGTGGTTTGAGTTCTGTCATGGTCTTCTTCCACAACGGACAGAGACGGACCTTCCGCCCCTTGCCGTCGAGTCGCACTGATCCGGTACCCGCGGAATCCCAACTCAAGTCTTCAATGGTTATTCTCACGGCCTCGCTTGCCCTGGCACCCGAGTTGTACAGGAACAGAAGCATGGCATAATCCCGATGCCCCATTCTGGTGCATCTGTTTGGCGCCGACAGGAGAGCATCCATTTCCGCCTTTTCAAGATAAGGGACGAGATTCCGGTCGTGGCGCTTGAACGGTACGCTTCGAATCCCACCGCACCAGACGACAGCCTCCGGCGCGCGCTCGGCTACGAAACGTGCAAATGCGTGTATGGTGGCGAGCCGTTGATTTCGTGTGATGACTGTTGAAGCGCGATCAGTCTCCAGATGTGCCAGAAATTCGACGACTAGGTTCGGTGAAATGTCCTCGATAGCCAGTCGATCAACTGCAATGCCGATTTTGCGCGAGATGTACGGCAACAACAATCGGAAAGCGTCGCGGTAACTCTGCTGGGAATTTCTCGAAAGTCCACGTTCATGCACGAGATATTCCATAAGGAAGCGACGAACCCAATAACCAAGAGAGGATGTGTCAGGCATGATGCTCCTCCTCCATTGAATATTGCTCGAAGCGGGCATTCGCCTCCTGGAGAAGTTCTCTGGTCATTCGCAGATAGTGCGAAGTTTCCTCGACACCTACGTGGCCCAAGTAGGTGCTCAGTTGCGGGAGAAGACGTTGGACGTCTTTGCCCTCCCGATACCAAGCCACTAAACGATTAACGGCAAAGGTGTGGCGGAAATCGTGAAGTCTGGGCTGAAAGCGGGCATTGTCGAAGCGAAGAACTCCAGCCGCCATTCGCAGTCGCGCGAATTGATGATCCACGTGATGGTCCTTGACCGCTGTGCCCCGGCGCGTGCGCAGGAACGGCGTCTTCGAATCGTAGCTTTTTCCTTTCCATTGTCGCTCTTTATAGAGGCGCAATATGCCGACCACATCCCGCCCAACCGGAACCAAGCGGGATTTGTAGAACTTTGTTTCTCGGATGGTGAGCATCGCATCGTCAAGATTGATGTCTTCGATGGGTAGTCTGATTGCTTCACCCATGCGCATTCCTGTTCCATAGAGCAGCAACAGAAATGTTCGCATTGTGAATGGTGTCAGAGGCTCCCCCGCCCCATAATGAGAGTCTGGGACGCCCAACAACCTGCGCATATCTTCGATGGAGTAGATATACGGGACGAATGCACGCGGCTTTTCCCGTGGCGGAGTTGGCAATACGGAATGCTGCAGGTAGCCACGGACCTGTGCGTAACGAAAGAATCGATTCAGCGTTTCATACTTCTTGAACCATCCACTGGTCACGGGAGTTCCGTCCACGAATGGGAGATGGGCCTGCGTGTGATGTATACGGAGGTCGGTGAGTTGGACGTCGCCAGTTTGGCGAAGAAACGCCTTCAGGCGGTTGAATTCCCCTTTGTAAGACGCTCCAAGGGATTGCTTATAGTTGACAAATTCCTCAATCGCGGATGCCAGTCTCATAGCACACCTCCCAGGCTGACATCGCCAACTTCTCGGAGGCTGGCCAGTCGATCCGCAATCCATTCTTGTCGCACAGAGGGCTGATTCTTATCCAGGTATTGTGCGGCGAAGGCTATGTCCACGTCGGCGACCTGCCGCAGCCCGTGCTCATCCACCTTGGCGTAGATCCGCGTGGATTGCGATGACTCGTGCCCCAGGTGGTCACCGATTTCTTTGAGCGAAAATCCTTGGGATAAAAGGTGTGTAGCACAGGCGTGACGCAGAGAGTGTGGGCCATAGTGCGGCAACTTCAAACCAAGAGCGCGAATGCGCAGAACAACACAGGCATCAAGACCAAGCGTTGTGCTTGGTCGGTATGGAGCCATCAGTGTCAAAAACACTTCGCGATGAGAAGATTTGGGGCGAACATCCTTGAGATACCGCAGAATTGCATCCCCTACGACCGGAACAAGGGGATATTCCTGACGAATTCTCCGTTTCAAGCGTTTGACGTATATGCGCTCACTCTGCCAATCGATGTCGTCGAGTGTGAGTTTGGCCGCCTCGCCGATTCTCCATCCGTAAACGGCAAGCAGTAGAATGACGGCACGATCTCGAATGTGGGCGGGGCGACTTGTGTTGATGCTTGCGATGAGGTGCTGCACGTCCTTCCAGGATGGTCCTTGAGGAAGGCTTGACAGTGCATAAATGCGCGGTCTTTCAATCGTTGATTCAATGCCATGGAAACACCACCCGCGCTGTTCTGCAAAGTGGAAGAAGCAGCGCAGTGACTGGGCGTATGCTGCGATGGTCGTACGCGACCAACCTTTGTCCTTGTGCTCAACAAAGTATGCGGCGATGGTTTCCGGTCTCACCTCTGCCAACGAGCAACCTCGCTTGGTAAGCCAGCTGAAGAATAGACGCAACCCGGACGCTCGTGTCAGCAGCGTTTGCTCGGTATATCCTCTTTCAACCTTGAGATGATCAAGGAATAGGCTCAGTTCATTCTGGAACTTGTGAGATGGCGCTGAACCGCGCCATTTGCCGAGATATCGCAGCCACCTTTCCCCAATGTGGGTGAATTCCCTCATAGCGATCTGGCGTGTTCTGGGGATGGAATTAGCTCTACAGTGATCTGCGACCCAGGATTTGCCTGCTTGCTTGAGTTGAGTCGAATCCACAAAATCGCTTTGGTGCAGGTCGATTTGCTCAGCAACACCCAGCAAAAACCTGTTGATACCTCGCGTTCTCCGACGCAGGTGCCCCATTTCCAGAAGGTGAGCGAGGTACATACTTCGTTCTTTCAGAAACGGCCCCGCGTTATACCGTCTGATCCATTCAATGCGGCTAATCAACTTCTCGACTTCTTGCATGTCGTTGTCTCCTCTCTTGACAGAACGAACCAGTCAAGTATCGGAGTTATGTGGCGATCCGCCAAGCGTAAGCCGCAACCAGGAGCCATTCCATGAGCCATGACAACATAACCGACACCTACACATATTTCCTGTTATGTTCAGCACAACATAAGCGCAAGTAGCTGAATATTGAGTCCATATTGATGCCTCGCAGGATCTGGCCTCGTGGGGTATTTCAGGAGTGTTTTAGTCATATTTGCAGAAAGTGGCTGTCAAACCTCTGTTTACCAATCAGCTTCCACATCGCGAACCAAGCCCTCAAAACTCTGCTGATCGAGCCGATAAGATTCTGGACAGGTTCAGAGAGAGTGATCAGCAAATAGTGCTCATATTTGTCGGTACTGGGAGTTGTTGGGTTGAATCTGTCAAATCCAAACGCAAGGAATGCTGATGCCGCCCACGGATAGAGTTTCAGGAAGCTCGAGCATAGAACTGGTCGGAAAGGTCCTCGGGATTACGGGCTTGGTGTATGGGATCGGACTGGTTTCCATCAATCTTTCTTTTTTCTTTTGGGGCTTCCACGATTTTGAGATACCCAATCAACAGGCGATTTACGCAGGCATGTGGGCCATTGGATTTGTGACAATATCATGTTGCCCGGCAGCAATTGCAGATGCATGGAATAGGAAAGGAACTCGACCTCGGAGAAGTGGATTGTCATTGTGGCGTAGAAAGATATTGGCCTTCATGTTGAAAAAGCTTTTAATCATTGGGCGGAGAAGGTTATTAGCTATTGGCTGGAGAAGGATGTTAGCGGTCGTTTGCGGCCTTTTGTTTGCTATTGCAATTATCCCATTAGCGTTTTGGCAGAGAGCCAACATCCAGATATTCTTACAGGGACATTACCCAGGAGTCTTATATGCAGTTTTTACCTTGCAAACAATCGTAGTCGGCGCCTCGTTCTTCTCCATCGCGCCTGAGACATTGAGATCTCTTCTCGCCGCGCATGAGAAAGGAGATGCCGCTAACGTCATAATTGGAGTTGCACTGACTACACTCCTTGGGTCCTTCCTGCTTTTCGTTTTTGCGTGCTTTTATGTCAGAATCCCCATGCCGATGGGAGGTGGAGAGCCTGAGCAGCGCGGCATTTGGGTATCCAGAGAGGCACTAAACGTTTTTGACTATTGCAAAGGGATGCCAATACCGAAAGAGCAGCAGATTCAAAGGTTTGAGACGCAAGATGCCAATATTGTCTTTCTACCAGACCTTTGGGTGCTTCACGAATCGAAGGACAGTCTTGTCATTTGGAGAGAAAAATGCCGAACCGTTGCACTTCCCAAAGCATGGATTAAGACCTACGAATGGCCTATGCCAAATCACAACTAGGTTTGAAAATGCACCATTCGATCTAACTGCAGTTAGATGGCGAGCACCTCTAGGTCTGGTCGATTCTCAATTATTGGTTCTTTGAACGGAGCTTGCTGCATCGCTACCGTTAGTGAACATTTGGGCCAAACAATCGGCCCATTGCTCTCCGGAAAGCGCAGGACGAGGGACCGCAAGCCATCCCCGATCCACTCAAGCACTTCCTCGGTCGTCGCCGAGATCAGCACCGGTTGGCATCCGATGCCGTCGAGCGGCATGATACGCTCTTCCGCCTCCACGACGCCAAGGATGTGGTCAGCCCACGACGGTTCGGCTGGCAGTCCAAGAAAACTCACAAGCGTAGCCCAGGCCAGATCGCGCTGATAGCCAAGCAAAATCGTCCGTCCCACACCGCCATTGGTGTAGAGTGCTTCCGAGACAGCCACCAAGTGCCGCACAGGATGTTTTCGGTCCGGCAAGCTCACGGCTCCCTTGTAGCAGGAGGCGTGCTCGCCGAGCGAAACCTCCTTCACTTCACCGTCCGGGAAAGTTAGCGTGAAGGTGGCTTTCTCATGAACCGCCGCTGTGATCGCGCCCACGTCAGAGTCGTTGCCGAAGACGCTGATAAGATGCGCCTGTTCGTCTTCGCCCACATAGCGGTCCACCCGCAGCCGTATCCGCGTCGAGGTCTTCTCCGTCATGCGGTGATACTCAAGCAACCCGAGCCTCAGATGCGCATTCTGCATCGTCCTCTCCTTCCTGCTTCGCCGGCGTCTCGGTCAGCTTCAGGGTTCTTCCGTCGGCATAGACCAATCGCAACTCGTTGGTCCACCGTTCCCGATGATGGATGATCTGCTCATCACCGTCCTCTTCGACGAAGGTGGTGACGTGCTTGACCGACCTCCATCGCGCGATGTGCCGGTCTTCATTCTGGCCGAAGACACCATTCAGCAGGCCCGCCGTGCAGAGCAGCCCTACATGGCCGCCATGCAGCGGTGTGATCGGCCGCCCGGTGGCCACGTCCTCGCGCGGCATCAGAAAGGGCAACGTCTGCTTCCATGCTCCCGAAAGGGGCAGCAAGTCCTCCAGCAAGTCATACGGCAGTCCGCGGTAACTCAGCGCAGCCTCTCCTGTTGGAGGCACTGTATACGGTTCGCACGCGTCCGGCACCAACTCCGGCAACGCCTGAAAACTGCCATACGGGCTGATGCGCTGAAGTTGCCGCCGCGCCTCCTCGACCGCCACGCCCCGCACATTGCGGCGCACTCCCAGGACAGCGATCTGCCGAAAGCGGACCGATTCTTCGTCAGTCATGCGAAAGATATTCAGCCGGGCGAAGTGTGAGCTGAGCACCCCGGCGCACTCGTGCAGGCGCTCGAAGGGAATGACCAACACCAGCACGCCCTCCATCACCAGCCAACGGAAAGTATGTTCCAGAAACAGACGCTCCATGCGGCTGTTGCCGATTGACCCGATCTCGGAATCGTAAGGCGGATTCAGGTACAACAGCGAAAAGGATTCCTGCTTGGCAATTGCGTCAAACGTATTTCCCTGGATCGTCTCGATCCCAGTGGCACTTGCGGCTAGTGCCCGCTCGGCATCGAGTTCCACACCGTAACGGCGCAAGTCGGCGCCTTGGGTAATCAGGTTGAGAGCCACGCCTTGCCCCACGCAAGGATCGACTACCGACGCCGGTCCTGTGAAGCTGAGAAGCTGACGAAGCTTTCCGCCTTCACTCTCGGGGAGCGGGTAGAAGCCCATCTTAAGTTTCGCGACACTCCTGGCCATCGAATCTCCTTCCTGTCGGGTTTTGACTGAATTGACTGGTGACAATGCGAAGCACCAGATGACACCGTATGCCAAGGTTAGGTGCCAACCAGTCGGTCTATCGCTTATCCTGCTTGGGGAGGTGCTGACCGCACCATGACGGAATCCATTCTTTTCGCGATCGATGCCGAAATTGCTCGTCTTATGCAAGCCAAGGCACTTTTGAGTTCCGCAGGAACGACTGCAATCAAGCGCAAGCCGGGTAGGCCGTCCAAGACGGCAGCCATTGTCGTTCCGAATATTCCGAATGCGAAGAAGCGTAAGAAGATGAGCGCAGAGGGGCGAGAACGCGTCCGTCAAGCGCAGATCAAGCGCTGGGCCGCAGTGAAGCTGGCCGCCAAGACTTCTACCGCTCCGTTGTCGAAGTCGAAGAAGAAGACCGCGAAAGCCGCCGCCTGACAGGCAGTGGCAAATTAGACAAGCACTTCGCAGCCTATCCGCGTTTGGTCAAATCGAGAAATTTTCCATTGGAGATGATTCAGGCGAGACGAATACCGTGGATGCGGAGAGCTTCCTGGAGATCAGGGTCATCTTCCAACAGTGCATCCGATTGGGCATTCTCCAATGGAAATGGCTCGAAGATCGCCCAGTTCTCAAGTGAGTGACCATATCGAGAGCGATAGAAGATGCCCGCAAAATTCAAGCGGTAGGCTTGCCGTGAAGCGAGTTGTGTAAGCCGTCGCGGTTCGGCGTTCTCCAGCGTGCTCAGGTCGATGTCTTTCACTCCAAGACGAAGCGCCTCTGCCGCCAACGATCTCCGCAGATGACTGACCCACGAGGCCGCATAAATGTCGGCGAAGGCTCCTTCGATGTTGGCTTTGCCCATCATCCGAACGGCCAGCCATTCGCGTGGCAGGGTTCCGAGCGGGAGAAAGTCGTCTTCCCCCTCGATCACGCTCAATTCAGCGAGCAGCGAGAGGTCGGGGCGGAAGCGCGCAAGGGTTTCGACAAAACACGCCAGCCGCCGGGAAGAAGCGTAGAGGACGCGATAGTAGCCCTCTGGATCGTCGAACCTGTTTCCGAACGTGCCATCGCTGTGAGCTAGAAACCAATTCGGTGGTTGCCAGGCATCCGGTCGGCGGCCAAGACGATAAACCGGTCCATCGGGTTGGCGAGTTTCAAGTTCCATCGGCTTACGCTCCAGCAAGGAATGCGCGTGCGGCACTCAGAATTGCTGGCGCTACAGCGTCGATTTCACTCTCGCGCAGCAGACGCAGCGGAACGCGGTCGCCAAGCTCAGGATTCACCCCGGTAAGCCAAGCCTGCACCACAGCGGGCGAATCATGCTCACTCAAGGTGCGCACCACCTGAAAGGCAAATCGGAGGCGTGCTTCGGCGTCCCCGTAGATTTCGCCGCCGGCGATCCAGCGATCCACAGCGCGCGCATCTTTCACGCCACCAATATAGGCGGTAAGCTTGCGCCCGACGATCTCCACCAACTTTGTGATGACCGCAGTCACAGGAAGCCGCAAGGCCTCTCGATGTGCGAAAAGATCGGGCCTCGGTTGCGATGCTGTTGCCATGGAAGATCTCCTCGGAATGGTTCCTAAGGTGAGTATCGCACGAATGCCGATAAATTACACGATAATCACATTAAAATACCATCTAAATAGCAAATTGGGCACCAACCGCCTCACTGCATCCGAAACTGTTCCCCAAAGTCCTCCAACCCAATAGCGAAGTTCTCCGGGCCACCATCCTGCAAGGCCCGTAGCAGAGCTTTCTGCTCCGCAGCCTGGACCCAGCCTTCGAGGTCGCGCCCACTCAATGCCCGGCCCTTGACCTGGTCTGCCAGTAGAACGGCACCGTCGTTCAACGGAAAGTCGATCTTCTTTCCCGTCAACAGATTCGCAAGCAGACGGATGCGAGCATTCCGGTCCGGCAATGGAATGACGAGTTTCTCCTGAAACCGGCTGCGAACGGCGGCGTCGATTCGCTCAAGATGATTGCTGGCTGCCACAAGGAAGACATGACTGTCGCGGGCGCTGATGCCGTCCATCTCCTGGAGCAGTTGGCCGACGATCTCATCGGTCAACTGGTCATTGCCCCCCGCCGCCGCGCGATCAGGCGCGATGACGTCCAATTCGTCCAGGAACAGGATCGCCGGCGCGCTGGACCGCGCGCGCTCGAAGAGCAGTTTCACCCGATTGCCGCTCTGGCCGAGATAGTTCGCCTTCACATCGGCCGTAGTGGCCGCAATAAAGGTCAGCCCGCTTTCGTTGGCGAGCGTACGGGCCACCTGCGTCTTGCCCACGCCGGATGGACCGGCCAACAACAGGCTCCGAGGAATCGAGACTCCTTGCGCCTGCCACTTCTCCGCGTTGCGGAGCAGCGCGCAGACCAGTTTGAGCCGGTCTAAAATCGCATCGTCGAGCACCAGCGTCTCCCAGCCGGCCTTGCGGTCCACCTTGGTATTGTGCGATTTTCTTGCCGCTCCGATGGCATCCAGAAAATGTTCTTGCGCGGGTTCTGCGGGATACGCAACCGAACGCACGGATTGCGCGAGTTGCTTGAGATCGCGGCCGCTCATTCCCTGGGTCAGCGCCGCCGCTTCCTGGGGCGCATCAACCGAGAGGCCCAGTGCTTTGACTTCCTGCGAAAGTATCTGGCGCCGATCTTCCACTCCGGGGAGTTGCAACTCGATCTCCCAGCCGAACCGCGAGAGAATGGCGTCATCGAGCATGTCGCGCCGGTTGGTGGCTCCGATAACCCAGACCTGCGCATTCCCGCGAATGCCATCCCACTCGGCCAGAAATGCGTGGACGATGTCGGTGGCAAACGCATCTGTTTCGGCTGCGCCACGGCGGCCAAGAATCCCTTCGCACTCGTCGATGAAGATGATCGCCGGTTGATGCGTTCGTGCCCGATCCCAAACCTCGCGAACGCGCTTGCCGCTTGCCCCCACGGTCTGCTGCTTCAGGTCGGCCAGCGAGAGCATCTGAAAGTCACAGCCCATCATCTCTCGAAGTGTGCGGGCGACAAAGGTCTTGCCCGTGCCCGGAGGACCAGTGAGCAGAAGACCACGCGGGGCTGCGGCGTCATTCCGCTCGAAAAGTTCCGCCCTGCGCAGGATGTCGAGCTTCTGGCGCTCGGGAATATGAACCTGACTCCAGGTCTCTGTCGCCTTTTCGATCCGCCGTGAACTCGCGGTGGCGCGCGTCAACTGGTCTTTCTTGCCCCAGCTTGCACGAAGCGCCGCGAATCTTTCCTCCGCAAGCCGCAACTCAGGTTGAAAGCCGGCAAGCTGCCGGACAAAGGCTTTAGGCAGCGCCTCCTGCATGTTCCAAGTGACACCGTTCTTCGTGTAGGTGAACGTTTTGAAATTCACATACGTGCCCGATGGAAGAATCATGAAGAGGGCATCGCTGCGCCAGTGAGCAGCAACAATGGGCTTGCCCATCTCATATTCCATTCCGTCATCCTCCGGCCAGCCGACCACATCGTATTTGCCGGTGGTGCCTGGAACACGAACCACGCTCAGTGGGTTCTGCGCAAAGGGTATCCATAGCTCAACTCTTGCATTTCTCAAGAACGCGCGTCGGGCTTCGCGAATGAGTCCGAAGTGCCACCCCCACAATCGGCGCAAGGGCGCGCCCAGATCGTTCACGCTGCGCTTCAAATACTCGCGCAGAAATGGTGTGTGATAGGAGCAGAAATAGTCCCAGGCGCGCTCGGCATCGACATCCGTGGAGGACTGTTGCAACTGGCCGACAGTCTCATCACAGATTCGCCTGCGCTCTGCCCAGTATTGTTCCAATGCCGTGGCCATGGGGGAAGTCTCCACAACAATACCGTCATTGTAAGACGAAATGGCCGCAATATCGTCAGCCAAAATGGTCATGGTCGCCTCCCGAATTGTTGGGGTTTGTCGATGTTTCACTCTTACGCCGCCCTGGCCACTTCCAGATGCAGAACCGGAGCGATGCAACCAACCAAGGCTGGTCCTGAGTCCGGGCCACTGGGAGGTCCATCGATCAGAGCGGCCAAACGAAGGACGCGCTCACTACCGCATCTGCCGCAGCGTTCACGGTGCGAGTTCGTTACCGTCTCGCAGTTCTCGCAGTAGATGGCCTCTTCAACTGGAATGCTGACGAGGTTCGGTTCTGGTCGAAGCATTCTGACGTTGCGCATAGAAGGCCTCCTAATGGTTTGGTGCCCACTACGCCACTTGCTGGTCAGAGATGGCTTCGAGATCCGCAACCAGTTGCTTCAGTGTGGAAAGACTGGGCAGGTGCCTGATAGAAGCGATGTTCAGATTGCGCAGGATCGCGGCGAATTGCGTATCGCCCGCCATCTCTGCCAGTGTGTGAAGCCGATCAAAGCCGCGTGTCGTTGCCTGCATCCACTCCACGACACTCTTCTGCCGTTCGGCATTCGGGATCGTCCGTGCGTCGCGGCTGTGGCCGGCCCGCCGCAAGATCTCTGCGTAGATGTGCTCGCCCAGCGTGTTGCGATAGCCTTCGATCTCTGCCGTCAGCTTGTGATCGACAGGGCCGCGAGCATCAATGGCTTGGCCGTTTGCCGGAGTCATCGTGACTCCCGGAGGCAGCGCCCACGTTGGCAACACGGGAAGCGCAACCGGTTCTCCGCGCCGATCCAAATGCACCCAGGTCTCCTCGAAGCGGTAGAGATAGCGCCCAAGGCCGAAGCAACTGCAGGCGCGCTTGAAGGCCTGCGCATCCGCCGCGGTCACGGCGTTTTCCTTGTCCGCCCACTCTTCTCCGGTGCCGGTGTGGCTGCCCAGCCGAGTGATTGTGACGGCGGTCGCAACCAGCACTTTGCTCGTGACAATGACCTTGCCTCTGTCCACGCGAGTCAGTGATGGCACGGTGGAGATGGTGTACTCGCGCGTCCATCCCGCCGGCGTGAAGAGTTGGTTGAGCCGGTCTGTGTACGCTCGCGGATCGGCAAAGGGAAGGATTGCTCCAGACCGCCGATCATCCGATGTGCGCATGACACGCCATTTGATCTGAGCCGGATCGAACGGTTCTTCGAGCTGAGCGAAGAGTTTCTCCCGCTCCACTCCTGCGAATTTTGCTGCTGTTGCCATAGTTCAACTCCTTCTGTGCGAAACCTCCAGCGGGCTTTCTGTTGAACCCAGACGCACCAAGAGCGCCTCGTAAGGCGCTCTCGATGAATGCGTGGATGTAGCGCAACCAACCCTAGTAGGGAACTTCTGATGCCTCGATCTCGTGTTCGGCGCTGAACTCCTGCGGTACGAAGCCGTTTCCACTGGCATAATGCTCCGTTCCGTTCGAGCCGTTAGCGGCTGGCGCGTGTGACAGGAGGCTAACCTCATGCACGACGACTTCCGTGCGAAACTTCCTCTGGCCTGACTCCCGATCCTCCCAGGAACGGGTACGCAGTTCTCCCTCTACGAAGATTTGTGCACCCTTCCTGACATAGTCGCGAAGGATCTCGCCGATCCGTTGAAAGCCAACCAGGTTGTGCCATTCAGTGCGCTCTTGCCACTCGCCTCTGCTGTCCTTGTAGCCTTCGCTGGTCGCGAGCGAAAGATTGACCAGGGTTCCACTCCGCAAGATGTGGACCTCCGGGTCTTTGCCGGCACGGCCCAGTAAGATGACTTTGTTGACGCTCTTGCCCATGATCTTCTCCCTTCCATCAGATTTGTCTTGATCCGTACACGTGCTCGATTGCCTGTTCTCGGTTGATCTCGATGTAGTCGCCGTTGGCATACCGATAAAACCGACCGGTCTCCGCCTCGATATTCAGATAGCGTCGCGTATCGCGGTGCTTGTAGAGAACGATCCCGCCGGCACTGCCCATGAACATGAAGTCCTCGCAATGCTCCCGCGATAGGACTCCCTCAAGTGGCTTCCAATTCGGCTCACCAACTTCGATTGCGCGACTCATGAGGCACCGCCAGTTGCGATCGGAGGCGGCACCGCGACGTGCGTATGCTTGCAGCCAAGGCACGCAAGCGCGCCGGTGATCTTGCGAATTGCTTCATCGAAGCGTTCAGGATGCCGCCGTATCTCGCCTGCCGCGGTATAGAAGACCGGCGCAATGGAGCCAAGCAGTCGCCTGTTCTCCGCACTCCATAGATCGACGGCAAGCGTTCCCTGATTGCCACGGAAAAGCAAGGTTGAGGTTATGACCGGACGAACTCGGCTCCTATTGTTCACGAGCGAGTGTTTCGAGATTGCCACTTCATAGGTGTGGCCAATGCGCAGCATTTCGATTCGGACCAACTCTGGCGCAATCACAATTGCGTGTCGCCCATTGCCGGATAGTGAATCGATTGGCTGCAACCACGGGAGCGGAGTTCCATCGGCATCGAGATACGCACAGTAGCGGCCCATGTCCGCGACAGCGCCGCCGGATTCCGTGGCGCGCAAAACGTATCGATTGGCCAAATGCTGATGCTCGATCGAGACACTCGACTGGCAGTAGATGCCGCGCTTCTCCAAAGCTTTCAATATCTGCCGCGGAATCGCCAGACCATACCGCGCAAACCGCGTGGCTTCTGAATCACCGTTCGTCGCGCCAGAGACCGTTACCTGAGAAGATGATTTCATCGGGTTCTCCTCCTCTACACTGCTTGCTGTCTGCGAATCGGTTGTCCCAATGCCGCGCGAATCTCTTCCTTCGTGCAGCCGGCCCAGCACCTGTAGAAGCGCGGATTCTTGATCTGGATGGCGAGGTTGTCGCCAGTGCGGTCCCGCCCAATCTGCGCGCAGGACGGGCACCGCGCCCACAAGTTGCGGCTATCCTTGCGTGTGGTGCGCACATATTCGAGGATTCGGAACTCGTGTTGACCAGCGGTAGAAGTTGTTGGAATGTACGGCGCGGTGACAACAGGTTTGTATGCTTCGGGCAGACTCATTCCCTGGATGAAAGTCTTCAGTCCAACCTCGGTGAGTTTCTTCAGGCCGTTGAGGTAGACGAGTTGCGCCTCCGGGGTCACGTCGGCGTCATAGAACCAGTACCGCAGATTCGTCTTTCGATGCACCCCAAGTGGCGCACGAATGGCGTTGCCGTACTCGCCGTCATCGATCCGATCCTGTCGCGGAAAGACTTCAATACCTTCCTTGAGACCGCCGCCTTTGACTGGAACCCCGAGTCGGAGCGCCAGATTGTAGATGTAGATTCGGCACTCGGCGGCCAACAGTGGCGTGTCGGCAAAGATCCAGAGATGACCACCACGCCGCGATTGCTCCAGCGCGGCTTCGACGCCATCCTGTTTCAGTTCCCACTGCAACTGAAAGAGCGATTGCACGGCGCCATCGAAGTCGGCGTCAATTGCGACCCACTTGGAGCGTTGGGTCTCCGGGTTGATTGCATACAAGTTGATGGTGATGTCGCCATTCAAGTGCATCCGCACCACATCCACGTCGAGCGGCTTCGGCTGTTTCGTCTGCCAATCCCGCGCCAGATAGTATGGGACGGAACCATTCGGCAAGGGCTGGGTAGCCTGCATCCCATATGCGCGCCGGTTCACAAATAGATGGATGAAGTTGTTTGCCGTCTCCCGGCTTACACAGAATTTCGTGAACATTGCTGGGCCTCCTTTCCTGAGGTAGTGTGGTTGTACCCCGACCTCAAAACTCGGTCAAATTGCACAGAGACCCTCTTGGCTGGCATATCGCGGGTTCAAACGACGAGAGAAGACGAGGGCCCGGATTGGTTTGCGAGCCCTCGCGTTGTGCTGGTCACACTTGGTGGGCGAAGCGT
>Ga0255348_1000509_pt1 | contig 15602 bp, 10 predicted proteins | sample CBST25v5metaG_FD_189945 | JGI IMG/M metagenome (GOLD analysis project Ga0255348, IMG submission 189945) | Peat soil microbial communities from Stordalen Mire, Sweden - C.B.S.T-25.v5 | ecosystem: Environmental > Terrestrial > Soil > Wetlands > Peat | place: Sweden: Norrbotten County, Stordalen... | reverse complement strand
AGGGGGGTCTGCCGGTGGTACGGACCGGGCGCACTCCCTTCCCATGTTCATGATGCGCTGCTGAGTGGAAATGATCTGCAACGATCGGGGTCAGTGAGACAGATTGGGATGAAAATCGCTCTTTGATCCCATCATCCTGGAACCTCTGAGCTTTCTCGATGGAATTTTGCAAGAGGCTCTACATGTAGACTTTTTGAGAGCGGCGGAAGGGTGGCTTTTTCTTCCACTCCAGGGCGCAAAGATCGCTCGCCGGGGACCCCGTTGAGGAGAAAGCCACTTAAGGGAAGTGCTTCCGGTGTATAGCAATTGGAGAACCGCTGCGCCCGCCGCGTTTGCCGGGGAACCAAGACGCGTTTGCCCTGCGCCAGGGCGCAAAGAGCTTCTGCGGCTTCTGTATTTGCGTTACTATACATATATCCTTTCAGCCTGGCGGAGTACGCTTTGCAGCTTCACTCCTTCGATGCAGGTTACGTTGATAGTCTCTGTGCCGGTGACCGGCAGACACAGGAACATTTTGTCGGCTATTTTACGGAATTGCTCCAGCTCAAGCTGCGTTCCCGCCTGCAGTCCCCTCATGCGATAGAAGACGTACGCCAGGAGACCTTTGCCCGTGTCTTCTCGGTTTTGCAGAAGAACGGCGGCCTGCGCCAGCCGGAAAGCCTGGGCGCTTTCGTGAATATGGTTTGCAATCATGTGCTTTCGGAGCATTACCGCTCCGCGATTGGCGGCGAATCTCTTGATGCGGAAGGACGGCCAGAGGTGCCCGACAAGGGCGCCGATGCCCTGGAGATCGTGACTGCGCGGCAGAGCAAGGACAAAGTCCGGGAGATCCTGCTCAACCTTGAGCCGCGAGACAGATCCCTGCTGAAAGCTGTTTTTCTGGACGAGCGCGACCGCGACGAAGTCTGCCTGGAGTTTGGCGTGGACCGCGACTATCTGAGGGTGCTGCTGCATCGGGCCAAGCAGGAATTCAAGGCCGAATTCCTGAAGCGCGCCGGGAAACAGGCAGCTTCGAACGCGAATGACTGAAAGATTTGAAACGATTTGGCGCCCGCGATCACTATTAAATTTGGATGAACCGCACCGGGGATTGAGCAGATGAATCATAGCGAAGCAGTACATCAGATGGCAGCGGAGCGTTATCTCCTGGATGAGCTGACGCCAGATGAGCGCGAAGCCTTCGAGTGTCACATCTTCGAATGTCCTGAGTGCGCACTCGATCTTCGCTTTGGAGCTGCCTTTGTGGAGGAGGCCAAGGCCCAGTTGCCTGAGCTGACCCGCGGCCTGCCAGCCTTCGTTCCACCCCGTTCCAGCAGCCTCGAAACAAAGCGGAAGTGGTGGCAAAACTTGCTTCAGCCGGCCTTTGCCGCTCCCGCCTTCGCCACTCTGCTGCTTGTTCTCGGTTACCAGAATCTGGTCACCTATCCGGCGCTGCGGGCTGCGGCAAACCAGCCGCGCCTTCTCGCCTGGGCTCCGCTGCACGAGGCCACGCGCGGCGGCGCTCACGAGGTGATTACCGCCGATCGCCGCCATGGGGTTGCGCTTCCCGTCGATCTTTCCCCGCAGCCCGGCATGGGCGTCTATGCCTCCTACTCCTTTGATCTCTATGATCCCCAAGGAAAACTTGCCTGGACTGGCCTAACCGCCGCCAACGCCGGCGAAGCCAGTGAAGGCCAGCGGATCTCCCTGGTCATTCCGGGCGCGATGCTCCGAAACGGGACTTATGCCATCGTGGTCGCGGGCGTGGCGGCTCACGGGGAGCGCAACGAGATTGACAGGTATGTCTTCGATCTTCGTTTGACCGATTGACGCGTCCTCAGAGACGCCGCAGAGTTCTCCCCCACCGCAAAAAGGAGAGTGAAAGCACGATGTCCGACGTGAAAGAAAGAACGCACACCTACAACGCGGAAGCGACAGTCCTCAAGGGTCATCTGCAACTCCCGCTCGCTCAGAAGATCGAACCCCAGGCTCACTCGAAACTCGCGGAAGCGGGTGGGTACTTCAACCAGCGCTCGGATGGCTACCGGCTTGAATCGGTCGTTTCCTTCAGCTCTGCATATTCTCATGTCTCGGGCAACCGGAGCCTGAAGCCCGGAGAGGGATGGCACACCCTGACCACGACGGTGGTGGAAGGGCTCAATGTACTGGAAGTTCTGACCGCTGACCGCGTCGTGGGCCAGATGATCACCCACCACCCCCTCGAAGGCTACGTGCCATCAATCTCCTTCCTTGGCACACATTTCGAGAATTTACGCATTAACGGCAACCCGGTCGAGTTGGATTTCGATCCCGAGATCTTTGGCCCCAAGCCGGCCAATGACGCCGCCTACACCAGGGATGCGGGCTTTCTGAGCCGCGTTTCCAGCCAATACGACCGCATCCGCAAGCACCAGGACCTTCCCGCGGAGCTGCAGGAACGGTACAATCGACTTTCCTCTACTCTTGGCGCTTCGGAGGCGGTCGAATGTTCCCTGGTCAACCAGGCGAATGGTGGTTTTCCTGGAAAAAGCTTCGGGCACGTGATCAAGATTCCCGGCTTCGGGACGATCACGCTGGCCAAGCTGACCGTGAAGCACGAGGAGGCCCACGAGAAGACGAAAGCCCCCATGAAGACCACCTTCAACCTGACGATGATCGATCTGAAGCTGGGTTGCGTCATCTGTGGGGACATACCTATCGGGGGAGGCACTTCCAACGGAACAACTCACCCGTAGCGCGAACGACTCTCCAGAATGTCCGCCGGACAAAGGATATTGCAACGCGTCCGGCGGTCATTCGAGGATGGTTTGATGGTTTGTGGCGCAGTTGCTGGCTGCGTTTTGTTCCCTGTGCGTGCGTGCTGTTGCTCTTGCTCCTGATTCCGCTCGAGGACGCACGCCCCGGCGGCATTCAGGCAGAGTATGACCATGCCTGGAAGCTCTTCCAGCAGGGTGACCTGACAAAAAGCCAGCAGATAGCCCATGAGGGCGCCAGACAATTCCGGATTGCCGATCCCGCCTGGGCCTCGAAATTCCAGCTTCTGGAAGCGGAGTCCCTGCTTTTCCGCGGCATGTATGAAGAAGCTCTGCGTCTCCTTGACGCCGTATACCCCGCTTCTGACAATCCTGAAGGAATCATCCGCAAGTGGGCGATTGAAGCCGTTGCTCTGACCCATCAGCAACAGCTTCACGCGGCCGATCAAAGACTCACGCAGGCTGATGTTCTATGCAAGAACGCGGATTATGCCGTCTGCGGGGATGTGCTTCGAGCGCACGGAATCCTGGCCGGCAAGCGAGGACAAATCGCTGTTGCACAGCATTTCTTTCTTGAAAGCTTCTCCTTTGCAGAAGGCCATCACGACCGGTTCTCGGAAGCAGACTCGGCTTTGAATCTGGGTTGGGCCGCGCTTCAGATCGGCCATTTCGACGAAGCCGTAGACTGGTCACAAACTGCATATCGGGCTGCCGTGAAACTGGGCGCGGACGACTTGGCACAAGCTGCCTTGGGCAACCTCGGGTGGGCCTATTTCCAGTTGGGAGATGACGAAAGAGCGCTGGAGAAGTTCCTCGAAGCGGAGAAGAACGCCACAAAGCTCGGAAATGTCCGCGATGAACTCAAATGGATCAGTGACGCTGGCTATGTCTATCACGATACGGGCGATTTGACTCGCGCCGCACAGTCCTATCGTCAAGCTCTCGGCCTGGCAAAGCAGATCGATAGCACGGAAGACATCATAAACGCGTTGGAAGATTTGGCCCAGGTTTCGGTGGAGACTGGAAAGCTGGACGAAACAAGCGCCTATCTCGATCAGGTAGCTCCCATGGAGCGAGCAGGCGGCAGCCGGCTGAGCGCGAGTATCGAGCTGACGCAGGGAATGCTGGCGGCGGCCCGGCGCCAGGACCGGCAGGCGGAATCGCTTTTTCGCGCCATCCAGAATGACTCGACAAACCCCACCACAGCACGGCTGGACGCTGGAGATCAATTAGCCAGGCTGTTTGAACGGCAAGGCAACGGCCAGGCCGCGGAGCGGATGTACAAGATCGCGCTGGCCACTTTCGAGTCGGCGCGGGCGCAGCTCAAAAACGAAGAGTCGCGCCTTCCCTTCGCCGCCAACGCCACGGGCATCTACGATGACTACATCCGCATGATGGTCAACCAAGGCAGAAGCGATGAGGCTCTGGCCGCGGCCGATCAGAGCCGCGCGGAAACGCTGGAGCAAGGCCTGGAGGTGAGCAACAGTTCATCCCAGCCCGCGGCTCTGAACCCCCGCCAGATCGCGCGAAAGACTGGCGCAACGCTGCTCTTCTATTGGCTTGGCGAAAAACAGTCGTACCTCTGGGCCATCACGCCGTCGAGGATTGCGCTGACACAGCTTCCCGCGCGGAAAGAGATTGTCGCTCGCGTCGAGCGCTACCGCAAGACCCTGCTGGACCTGGAAGACCCTCTGCAACGCCGCAACGACGATGGCCTGGCGCTTTATAAGCTGCTTGTCGCTCCGGCCGCGAAGCTCATCCGCCGCAACGCCCCGGTTATGATTCTGGCCGATGGCGCGCTGAGCCAGTTGAACTTTGAAACCCTGCTGGTTCCCGGCCCAGCTCCGCAAACAGGACTCAGTCCGGCCCCCGCTCCGGAGATGCATTACCTGATCGACGACGCAAGGCTGCTCTCGGCTCCATCGCTGGCGACGCTTGCCGCGGCGAAAGCTGCCCGGCGAGTTGAGCGAAATCTGCTCCTGCTTGGCGATCCGGCGGCGCCCAGCCAGGACTATCCCAGCCTTCCCCACTTCGGCTCCGAGATGGCGCAGATTGAAAGGCACTTCCCCGCTCGCCACCAGTCTGTTTTCGCCGGACAGCAAGCCATTCCCGCGGCTTATCTCGCCAGCAATCCGGCGCGCTATTCTTATATTCATTTTGTAACTCATGCGGTTGCCAGCCGTACGGACCCGCTGGATTCGGCCATCATTCTCTCTCGCGGCAAAAGCAGCGAAGACTCTTTCAAGCTCTATGCCCGCGACATCATGCTGCGCCCCATCGATGCGCGGCTTGTTACCATTTCGGCCTGTTATGGCAGCGGCACTCGCTCCTATGCGGGAGAGGGATTAGTGGGACTCTCGTGGGCATTTCTTCGCGCCGGCGCGCAGAATGTCATCGGCGCACTTTGGGAAGTGAGCGACGAGTCCACGCCGCGCCTGATGGACGCTCTCTATCAGGGCCTTGAAGAAGGCAAAGCACCGGCGATTGCGCTGCGCAACGCAAAACTTTCCCTGCTGCGTTCGCGAAGCAAATCACGCATTCCATTTTATTGGGCGCCGTTTCAGATCTATACCAGCCGGTAAGCCGCTGCCGGTGGATTCCACCTTTCGCAAAACGCGCAAGGATGGGGCGCGCCGATTGATCATAGATAACTCGCCAAAGAAGGGGGCGTGGGCCGGTCTATCTTGTTATATTCTGATTCAATATGAAAGCGACCATAAGCGATTACCTCGGCCCACTGCGGCCGCCGTTTCTTATCATCAATTTTTCCTGTGTCGCGGCGGGAGCGGGAACTGCGCTTTGGCGCAAGGGTTCCATCAGTTGGACCGATGCGGTGCTGGCGCTCGTCGGCGCGGTTTGCGTCCACGGCGCGGTGAACGCCCTGAATGAATACTCGGATTCCCGGACCGGGATCGATGCGCGCACGGTCCGTACACCTTTCAGCGGCGGCAGCGGCACATTGCAGAGGCATCCGGAAATGTCTGGCTATGTACTTGGACTCGGGCTGGTGTGCGCTGCCGTGACGGCGGCGATTGGGCTGTATTTCACCTGGACCCAGGGCTGGGGCATCGTTCCTCTGGGAGTCGCGGGACTTGCGATTGCCGTTTTCTACACTCCCTGGCTGACTCGCACGTCGCTTCCTTGTCTGGTGGCGCCGGGGTTGGGTTTCGGAACCTGCATGGTGATGGGCGCCGATTTTGTGCTGGGCGGAGGATACTCGCTGGCGGGATTCGCGGCATCGATGGCGCCATTCTTTCTCGTCAGCAACCTTTTGTTGTTGAACCAATTCCCTGACCTGGAGGCTGATCGAGCCGGCGGCAGGGGGCACTTTATCACCAGGCACGGCATCCACGCTGGGGCCGTTATCTACGCGCTGTTTTCGGCAGGAGCTTACCTCTCCGTGGTGATCGCGGTCGCGGCGCGCATTCTGCCGCCGCTCAGCCTGCTGGCGCTGCTGACAACTCCGTTGGCGGTCCGCGCGTCGATGGTTGCGCTGCGGGACGGAACGGATCAGACCAAACTGGCGCCCGCGCTGGGAATGAATGTCATTGTCAACATCGTGACTCCCCTTCTGCTGGCTGTGGGGCTGATGTTGTCGCGCTGAGATTCGTTCTGTCCGGTAGCTTCTTTAAATTTGGAGTCTTTCTGCGACCTGAGACACCGGCCGGCGAAGAGGTGTGAGTCCTGCTATCTTCTGTTACGACTCGTACTATCTCATCTTTCGCAAATACCTTGTGGATGGGGTGTCCATCTTATGGTGGATAGACTGGGCGCGGCGGCCTTCGTAGAATTCATGAGGCTACAGTAACTCTGGTTTTGCTCTGATTAGGGGACTTTTTCGTTCAGACACACATCATGACTCCGGCATTGTCAAACGGAGAAAAGGCGCAGCAGAGTGAATTGCTCAGGCGTCACTGCTATCAACGAAACGCGGGTGCTTTCCGCCGCTGTTGGCGTTTCTGCTTGCGCGCCGCGCGGCCAGGTTCGATGTACTTATCCCAGTGAGGAACTGATTATTATGGTTGCAATCCGCACTTTTGCGCTCGCCTTGGTCTTGGCGAGCGTTCTTTCCGCCCAAGCGCCGGCCACCGACGATTTGATTTGGAAACAGTACTTCACCTGGTTCCAGCAGGGCGATCCCAACGCAAATACCCCGCAAAAATATCGCGCCAAGCTGATCGCCGACGGTTTGCCGGAAGCTCAGGCGGATGAGCAGTTGGAACGTTTGGGAAAGCTCTCGGCGCAGCACCGGTCCGATTATGTCGCGCTGTTTTTCGACCGCTACTACACGGCGCCGGTGGCTGAATTCAACACGCAGCCCAACGCCTTTCTGGTAAGCATGACGGCCGATGTGAAGCCGGGAGCAGCTTTGGACGTAGCTATGGGACAGGGACGGAATGCGCTCTACCTGGCCGCCAAGGGATGGCAGGTAACCGGCTTTGATATTGCGGAGAAGGGGCTCGATGCGGCTCAGGCGGAAGCCGCCAAGCGCGGCCTCCACATCACCACTGTCAAGAGCGGCTACCAGGAATTCGATTTTGGCCATGAACAATGGGACTTGATCGTCTTCAGTTATGCCTGGGTGCCGCTCGCCGATCCGGCGCTGCTCGAACGCGTGCGCGCGTCGTTGAAGCCGGGAGGGCTGGTCGTGATCGAGCACCCCTCGGAAGCTCCGCCCACGGCAACCGCTCAGGGCGCCAGGGCGCCGGACCCGCTTGACGAGATCAATGCACTGTCGAACGCCTGGTCCAACGGCTTCCGCATTCTGCGTTACGAGGATACCGAAGGCGTCTGGGACTGGCGCATTCGAAAAGCGCGTGTGCTGCGCCTGCTCGCCCAGAAATGGTAGCGTCCCAACGATCCCGCCTGAACCCGCCGCCTATTTGCTTCCACGCCTTTGACTCCGTCAGAGTGAATCCAAAACACGAAAGGCTCCCGTAAAAAGCGAGAGCCTTTCTTAAAACCTCTGTCAGCAGTTTGTACCTATTCCCAGCCAGCAGCCGTTTGGCTGTTACTCTGACTGCTGTGTTACGGAAGAATAAAGCGCATGGTGCTGAAGCCAATGCTATCGTTGCCTTTTGGAGCCAATCCACCCGCACCCGACCATGTGTTGCGCTCGACGTAATCAAACTCCGCGCCATAGCGCAGGGTTCCGAGCGGTCCCTTGTAAAGATCGTAATAGCCGATTAGCTTGCCGTTCCATAGGTTGCGGTTGTTGCCCGTGCAGGTTGAACTGACGCCTGCCGGAGCCGTCTCGTAATAGCACCCCGTGTTAATAGCCGCCGGAGATCCATACCCTGCGATCACAGAGCCATTAAGATAGGTCGATCTGGCGTAATACTCGTCGCCGAAGAACAGATCGAGCTCCGTCTTCTTGCTCGGGTGGTTTTCAAAGCCCGCTAGAACGCTGAAGGATTGAATGGCTTGCATATTGTGGTCGGTACCCCGGACGACGAAATCGTATTGGCCGGCATCCTGATAACGGCTGATACCCTTGCCATACATCCCCTGGGCAACGAAATTCATTTTCGTGGGCACGACCGGAGTGATGATGCCAGCGCCGATACCTGCTCCCAAAGCGGTATTGTTCCATCCAGGAGTGGTGCCCGTCGCAACAACACGGTCACGGAAGAATCGAGTCAATGTCTTCAATTCAACGTGGCCCACCTTCGGACCGTCATACGTCAGCTTGACGACCATGTCTGGAGCCAAATTGGTGGAGTAGAGAGGGGTATTTGTGCAGGTAACAACTGGAGGCGTCGCCGTAGATTGCGTGCAACTGCTTAGCAAGCTATTACCCAACAGACCGGCTCCGTTTGAAGCCAGACCCGCAACTGCAGAATTCGCGCCGGAGTTGAGATAAGACGGATTGGTTAATCCCAGCGCGACGTCAACTCTTTTGTTAAGAGTCTTGGATACGCGTAATTCCGCGAAGCGCCCCCAGTCGAAGCCAATCGAATACTGAGCCTCGATTATGTTGGGCACCCAAAACGTGTCGGCGTCAGTTCCTTTGCGGTTCAATGTGATCAGGCTCCACATTTGTCCGCCGGAAACAGTCCATCCATTTGAGAACTGCGCGCGGCTCCAAGCTTGCCGGATGCGTGGCACATAACTCGTGGTCTGGTTAGGATTGGAGGTTGTGCCTGTTCCGAAAAAGTCCATTTCATAGTATCCAGCCAGCTTTGTCGTGCCTGCATCCGCGTCCAGGCGAAGTGTGAGACGCGAGTCGCGAGCGGTGAGGCCGAACTCGGTCAAGTGGCTATTGTAACCGCCGCTAACCTGAGACTCAAGCGGAATGCTCTGGAATGGCGTCGCTTGATCCGACAATGTTGCGTTTGAGCGGAAATACCCAGTTAATTCCAGAAAACCGCCTGGGGTGAGATGAAGACCCTTATAAGTGATGTAATTCGGGTGCTCGAGATTGTCGAGTTTTGTTGCTTCTTTGGTAATCGTGGCCTTAGTTGTAATCAAATCGGCCTTCGCCTCGGAGAGGCTGGCGGCCATTTGCTTGACCTGCGCTTCCGTATCGGCTTGAACCGCTGCCGCCTCAGCAAGCTGCGCGCTCTGTTGCGCTTGCTTAACTTCTGACGGGAGCGGTTGTGGCTGCTGCTGCGCTTCCCGCAACTGCTGCTGCACCTGTTGCAACGCCACCTGTTGACGCTCTATCAACGCCCTAAGTTCAAGAAGTTGCGAGGCGGTGTCATCTATCTTTACCGGTTTCGCGGCCTTTCGAGCTATCTTCTTGGCCGCTACCGCAGGTTTGCCGGACTGCGCGGCGGCAACCATGGAAATGCCGGATACCATCATCACTGCGCAAAGGGTGGCTGCTAAAACACTTGTTCGCTTCATGGTTATTTCCTCCAAGAGTTATTGCCGGGAAAAGATGCGCAACCGCCTTTGCTGTCAAACAACCCTCTTGGCAGGAATTCGCTCAAACCCGATACAATTCCGGTCCAGCATCATGCAGAGTGCGTACATATTCCTGGAGAGGAACCAGAGTACCTGTGGCCTTGTAAGTCTTACAAAGGCCGTCGCTCCCTATTGGTCGCATAGACTTGAGCTTTTAGGTTCGGGGATACATCGTCTCTGATTCCGCTCCAAGTTCGTATATCTCTATCGGCACAGTGTCCTTATACGTACTCCCCTGGCCGGATAAGTAAGCTCTGACAGCCTGTCAACGATATATGTTTACCCCTATATAATCAACGACATACATATTCTATGCGATTATGTATGTCGTTGATTAAAAACGTGCTAATCGTTTTGTCTTTATTCTGCAAATATTCTTTTTGTTCACGCAGATCGAGTGTTTGCGGTGCGAAGAACGAAGTAAAGAGGCGCCAGAGTGGAGGAGGAAACCTGAATCGCCAGAGCGGTTCCCCCATACATGCCCACCGGACGGGATCATGGAGGGTGGTTTCTTCTGGAGCAAGAATCCACTTAGCAGCGTCGGTTACGGTATATGGCAATTGAAGGATCGCTCTAACAGTTCGTGGCGCAAGCATCTGAAATTCAGAAGATCCGGCATCGAGTTCTGAAGGGACGGCAGGAGGCGGCTGAGTCGAAATTCGCGGGCGCACGGGGTTGCACCGCGCTGTCGAAGCGGTTCTGGCACGGGAGCAACAAAACAAGGCGCAAGACGGCCTGTACCGCCCGGTCTTACAGCTCTCGCGGGGTGCACGCGCCCAACATCTGGCGCCTAACCACGCTCAGATTATTGATCCGGCCCAGAAGATTTGCATCGTGCTTCCCCACCCTAGCGACAAAAACAACGACGTCGCGAGGGTGGGGCACCCAAGCAGTGTTGCAATACAGAAGGTCCGGATCAATAGACGCTTTCAACTCCATCCTCTACTTGCGACGGCCTCGATTTTTACTATGGGCTGTTATGGCCGGAAAGGCAAACTCTCGTCTATTCCATGGCGGACAACCGCTCTTTTCGGGTCCACTTCCTTCGGAAATGAGCAATACCGGACATACAATCGCCCAGGAATTCAGCGATTCTGCGAGCAGCACATTGTCAACTGTGCGCGAACGCGGAGTCTTGCATGTCTGGAGTCGCCAATAAATCGGATGTTCATCACATTGGCGCCGGCCACCAATTGTCTTCGCCTGCTCCCTGGTACAGGAGACGCGGGATTCTATGGACGATCTTGTTTTTTCTGGTGCTCCTGGTTGTGATCATTTTCATTGTCATCCATGAGAACAACGCCAAAGCAGCGGACGCGAAGCGCAAGCTGGCCGCCGTGAAGCCATCCGTTTCTGCCACGATAGCTACGGCGACGAAAGGCAGCATTGGCATTTACCTCGATGCCATCGGCACAGTTACGCCGGTCTACACCGCCTCGATCACCGCGCAGGCAAGCGGAGTGCTGACCACTGTGCATTACAGGGAGGGACAATTCGTTCAGAAAGGGAATGCGCTGATCGAGATCGATCCGCGGCCCTACCAGGCGCAGCTGCTCCAGGCCGAGGGCGTGCTGGAGCGCGACACCAATGTTCTGGCGCAGGCAAAGATGGACCTGGAGCGCTACCGCGCCGCGTGGGCGCAAAACGGAATCCAAAAGCAGTTGCTGGATGACCAGGAGAAGATTGTGCTGCAGGACCAGGGAACGGTGAAAAACGATCAGGGCACCGTGAATTACGACCAGGTCCAACTTCGCTACTGCCACATTACCGCGCCGATTGCCGGCAGGGTAGGTCTTCGCCTGGTTGATCCGGGGAACGTGGTGCAGGCAACCGGAACCACTGTGCTCGTGGTCATTACACAAATGCAGCCCACGACCGTGATCTTCACGATGGCGGAAGACAGCCTCGGACAGGTGCAGGCGCGGATGCGGCAAATGCATACGCTGCCAGTCGACGCATTCGACCGCGCCGGGGCGAACAAGATTGCCACGGGCAAGTTGCTGACCATCGACAACCAGATTGACACCACGACTGGAACCGTGAAACTGCGGGCGCTTTTCGACAACAAGAACGGCGCGCTTTATGCGAATCAGTTTGTCAACACGAGGTTGCTGGTGAATACGCTCGATGGCGTCACGCTGGTTCCCACCAACGCCGTTCAGCACAATGGACAAGTTGCGTTCGTCTATGTGATTGCGAATGGCGCAGCAAGCGTGCGCAATATCACAACGGGAGTTGCCGAGGGCGGCATGACCTCGGTTACGGGAATCAACCCCGGCGAAGTGGTGGCGACCAGCAGCTTCGACAAGCTGCAGAGCGGGAGTAAGGTCGTCGTGTCGAAGCGGGCATCTTCGGCCAATCCCGTTGCGAGCAATACTCCGTGAATCCCTCCGGGCCTTTCATTCAGCGCCCAGTTGCAACTTCGCTGCTGATGGCGGCGATTCTGCTGGTGGGCGTCGTTGCGTACACTCAGTTGCCGGTTTCTGCCTTGCCGCAGGTTGATTACCCTACCATCCAGGTACTGACCTTCTACCCCGGCGCCAGCCCGGACGTGATGGCCACCACGGTGACTGCTCCGCTCGAACGCCAGTTCGGCCAACTGCAGGGGCTGAGCCAGATGACTTCGACCAGCTCCGGCGGATCGTCTGTGATCGTGCTGCAGTTTGCCCTCAGCCTGAACATCGACATTGCCGAAGAAGAGGTCCAGTCTTCGATTAACGCCGCGCAGAGTTTTCTGCCGTCCAGCCTTCCCTCGCCGCCGGTTTATAGCAAGACCAATCCGGCGGATGCTCCAGTGCTGACGCTGGCCGTCACCTCGAACTCGATTCCGCTGTCGCAGGTTGAGGATCTGGTGGACACGCGGCTTGCGCCCAAGCTCTCGCAATTGAGCGGAGTCGGTCTGGTCAGCATCAGCGGCGGGCAAAAGCCTGCGGTGCGCATTCAAGCGAATCCGACAGCGCTTTCGTCTTACGGACTGAACCTTGAAGATTTGCGCACGACGCTTCTGGCCACCAGCGTGAATGCCGCGAAGGGCAACTTCGACGGACCTCATCAGGACTACCAGATCAATGCCAACGATCAACTGGTAACCAGCGCCGACTATCGCAAGGTCGTGGTTGCCTACCGCAATGGCGCTCCCATCATGCTGAACGATGTTGCGCAGGTGTTGGACGGCATCGAGAACAACAAGCAGGCAGCCTGGATGGACGAGACCCCGGCGGTCATCCTGAACATTCAAAGGCAGCCCGGCGCCAATACCATCAGCGTGGTGAAAGCGGTCAAGGCGATTCTGCCACAGCTTGAAGTGAACCTGCCGGCGTCAATCAAGGTCACGCCGCTTACCGATCTGACCACCGCCATCAACGCCTCCGTTTCCGACGTCGAGTTTGAATTGATGCTGACCGTTGCGCTGGTAGTGATGGTCATATTTCTCTTTCTGCGCAACCTCTACGCAACGATCATTCCCAGCATTGCCGTGCCGGTTTCGTTGATAGGCACCTTCGGCGTCATGTATGCGCTGGGCTATAGCCTGGACAACCTTTCGCTGATGGCGCTTACCATCTCCACGGGTTTTGTGGTGGATGACGCGATTGTGATGATCGAGAACATCACGCGCTATCTTGAGGCCGGAGACACGCCCATGCAAGCGGCCATCAAGGGCGCGGAACAGATCGGTTTCACGATCATCTCGTTAACCATCTCACTGATTGCGGTGCTTATTCCATTGCTCTTCATGGGCGACGTTGTAGGCCGTCTTTTCCGTGAATTCGCGGTAACCCTGGCCGTCACCATCATCCTGTCAGCCGTCGTTTCCCTGACGCTAACGCCCATGATGTGCTCGCGCATTCTCCGCCATACTCCTCCCAAAGAGCAGCAAGGCCGCTTCTACAAGGCTTCCGAGCGGGTCTTCGACAACGTCATTGCGTTCTACGGCCGTACGCTCAAGTTTGTTCTCCGGTACCAAACCATCACGTTGCTGGTAGCAGCTGCGACCCTGGTGCTCACTGTCGTTCTTTACATCGTCATTCCCAAGGGGTTCTTTCCCACGCAGGATACAGGCGTCATTCAGGGCATCTCGCAGGCGCCGGAGACAATCTCCTTTCCGGCCATGGAGCAGAAGCAGCAGCAACTGGCGCACATCATTCTTCAGGACCCAGCTGTCGAGAGCCTATCCTCTTTTATTGGGGCGGACGGAACCAACACCACGCTGAACAGCGGACGAATGTCGATCAATCTGAAGCCGCTGAACGCGCGCAAGATTGACGCCTCCGACGTGATTCGCAGGCTGCAAACGAACCTTCAGCCGGTCGAGGGCATCACGCTTTTCATGCAGCCGGTACAAAACATTACCGTGGACGATCGCGTCAGCCGCACGCAGTATCAGTACACGCTCGAAGATCCAGACGCCAAAGAGTTGAACCTGTGGACCGCCCGGCTCGTGGACAAGATGAAGCAACTTCCTCAACTGGCCGATGTGGCTACCGACCAGCAAACCGGAGGCCTGGCGGTATCACTGATCATCGATCGCGTCACCGCATCAAGGCTTGGCGTCGCGCCGTCCACAATCGACAGTACGCTCTATGACGCTTATGGGCAGCGTCAGATCAGCACGATGTACACGCAGTTGAACCAGTATCACGTGATACTGGAGGCCGCTCCGAATTCGCAGCAAAGCCCCGGCAGGCTTCAGGATCTGTATATCCAAACCAACGCGTCTGCTGGAGCGTCGGGGCCTGCAGCCTCCTCGACCTATGCCTCTTCGGGGTCCTCGTCTGCCGGTTCCAACGCGACCACCACTTCTGTAAAATACACTCCGTCCTCGACGGTACTCAGCGCTCCTTCGAATGCCATCAAGTCCGGCGTGGGCGCGAGTAGCACTTCTACTACTGCAAATGCAGTTACCGCGACCGCGGCTGCAAATGCCGTGCCCCTCAGCGCGTTCACTCATATTGAGAATGCGATCGAGCCGCTGTCGATCAATCATCAGGGACAGTTTCCGGCAGTAACCGTGTCGTTTAATCTGGCCCCCAATGCCGCGCTGGGAGGCGCAATCACAGCCATCGAAAAGGCTCAGAAGGGCCTGAACATGCCGCCCAGCGTGCAGGCCGGATTCGAAGGCACGGCGGCTTCTTTCGAGGGGTCGCTCTCCAATGAAGGCCTGCTGATTCTAGCCGCGCTGGCCGCTGTCTATATCGTGCTCGGCGTCCTATATGAGAGTTTCATTCACCCCATCACCATTCTTTCCACACTGCCTTCAGCAGGCGTGGGCGCGTTGCTGGCCCTCATCCTTTTCAAGCAGGATCTCAGCGTCGTCGCCATCATCGGCATTATCCTGCTGATCGGAATTGTGAAGAAGAACGGAATCATGATGGTTGACTTTGCCATGGAAGGAGAACGCGAGCACGGAAAGAATGCGACAGATGCGATTTACGACGCTTGCCTGCTGCGCTTCCGCCCGATCATGATGACCACCATGGCCGCGCTGCTGGCCGGCGTTCCATTGGCGGTAGGGCAAGGAATGGGCTCGGAGTTACGGCGTCCCCTGGGCATTGCCATGGTAGGCGGCCTGTTGCTGAGTCAGGTTCTGACGCTCTATACCACGCCTGTCATCTACATTTTCTTCGATCGCATCGGCCATCGCCTTAGCCGCTCAACAAAAAAGATCGACGCGGGCAGCGAACCAAATCCGGCGGAGGAAGAATGAATATCTCCGCCCCATTCATCCGCCGTCCGGTAGCCACCACCCTGCTAACGGCGGGCATCATGCTTGTGGGGGCCATCGCCTTCAAGGTTCTGCCTGTTTCTCCCTTGCCACAGGTCGATTTCCCGACAATCTCGGTTTCGGCCAGCTTGCCAGGCGGAAGTCCGGACATCATGGCCTCCTCCATTGCAACGCCTTTGGAGCGCCAGTTCAGCCACATCGCCGGCGTCACCGAGATGACCTCATCGAGTTCTCTGGGC
>Ga0255348_1000503_pt1 | contig 15765 bp, 13 predicted proteins | sample CBST25v5metaG_FD_189945 | JGI IMG/M metagenome (GOLD analysis project Ga0255348, IMG submission 189945) | Peat soil microbial communities from Stordalen Mire, Sweden - C.B.S.T-25.v5 | ecosystem: Environmental > Terrestrial > Soil > Wetlands > Peat | place: Sweden: Norrbotten County, Stordalen... | reverse complement strand
ATGAAAGTCACATCCTATAATCATCATGCTCGGCTCCTTCTCCCGAGACCAAGGTCGTTTCGCCACAACCCATGTACTCAGCCTGAAGGAGCCGACGCTGTCATGCAATCAGGTCCCGCTTTTGGGGCCTGGGATCGCCGGGTGCCCCACCCTCGCCGCGTCTTTGTTTTTGCGGCTAGGGTGGGATAGCGCGAACATTATTCTCGTTCATCTGCAGCGCCCTAGCCCGGGCGCCCCTCGCCGCTCTCTTGTTTCCACCCTCCGTACACAATAGTTCTTGACCTTCATTTTGCATTTTGCTACCGTGTTCTGCATCCGGCAGAGAGGTCCTGCCGGGTAGCTTCTTCCCCGTCATCATGCTGACTGAACCGGACATTCACGCCAACGCCAAATTCTGGCTCGACGTCGCCGATGCGATTGTAAAGTTCATCGCCCTGCTGGTTGGCGCCGCGTGGGCCTTGATGAACTATCGGCGCGGCCGCACTTACAAGCGAAAGCTCGAGTTGGGAATCACGGGCAAGCTTTTCAGAAGAAACGGCAAACTCTACCTCTCGATTCTTTGCCGGTTGAAAAACGTCGGGCTGGGCATTTATCCCATCAAGCAGGAAGGCTCGGCCTGCCAGATATTTGCATTCATGGGGCTCAAGCCCGAACTCGTCCGCACATACCCGGTGTTTACCGACCACGGCTGGATTGAGCCAGGAGAGCAAATCGAACACCCTCTGATGGTGCGCATCGCGGTGGATGAATCGAAGCTCGTTGGCCTTCAAATCAAGCTGATCATCCTCTCGGGAACCATCGTGTGGACCTCCAGTTCCATCATCGAGTTTCCCGACCCGGAGCAGCCGGCCGCCGCCAAATGACCCTGAGCCTCATACCAAAAGCGGAACCGAAAAGGAGGAGAATCTGATGCAACAGCAACAACAACAGCAGCAGCAACAACAACAGCAGCAGCAACAGCAACAGCAACAGCAGCAACAACAGGAGTTTCAGTCAAACGAGATCGAACGGCAAAAGCTCTGGTCGGCGCAACAGGACCAACTGGAAGAGGAACGAGCAGCCGCCGAAGAGAAAGCAAAGGAGCTGGCCAAGAATCCTTCCCAGTAGCAGAAGACCACATTGCAGCCGCGCCCACGCAGCGTTTACGCATTGACCCGCCGGATGCGCGCAAAGGGGGGGGGCAAATGTGACCAAAATCGGGCTATTCCCTATTCCCTTGCACCTATTCCCTTGTCCTTATTCCTTATTCCCTATTCCCTAGTCCCTAGTCCCCTGCTCCGGCCCCGCTACAATGGAAAAGGAAGCCGCACCCCACCCGACCGATGGCCGACGAAGAAAAGAACAAAACCAAAAAGCCCGATGACGAACCGTCCGGCAAGGTCTACGACTCCCGGCTGATGCGCCGTCTCGGCCACTATCTGCGCCCCTACTGGTGGCAGGCTGCCGTCTCCGCCATCTCTGTTTCGCTCAAATCCCTCTGCGACGTCACCGGCCCCTACCTTGTTATGGTGGGCATTGACCGTTACTTCCCCGCGGAGCCCGGCGCGCCCACCGTCAACCTGCTCGCCCACGGCCTCGGCACAACCAAATGGCTCGCCCGCCACCTCCCCACCGACCCTTACCAGGGCATCACCCGCCTGGCCCTCATTTTTCTTGGCGCCCAGCTTGCTTCTTACCTCTTCGAATTCGTCCAGATCTACCTCATGCAGTGGACCGGGCAGAAGCTCATGTTCGACCTGCGCCGCGACATCTTCCGCCACATGCAGCGCATGCACATCGGCTTCTTCGACACCCACTCCGTAGGCCGCCTGGTCACGCGCATCACCGCCGACGTGGATGCCATCAACGAAATGTTCACCGCCGGCGTGCTGGCCATCGTCGATGACTTTCTCAATCTCTCCATCATGGCCGCCCTCATGCTCACCATCAATTGGCGGCTGGCCCTGCTCGCTTTTTCCGTCCTTCCGCTCATACTCATCGTCACCCGTCTCTTCCGCGACCACGTCCGCGAGAGCTATCGCCGCGTACGCACCGCCATCGGCCGCATCAACAGCTTCAGCCAGGAATATGTGTCGGGAATGAGCGTGGTGCAGTTGTTCAACCGCGAACAGCAGGCCTTCGATGATTTTGCAGTTGTAAATCGGCAACACCTGATTGCATTCAAGGACACGATCTTCGCTTACGCGCTCTTTTATCCCGCCGTTGATCTGCTTTCCATCGTCGCCATCGCCCTGGTTGTGTCGTTCGGCGGCTTCGGCGTGATCTCCGGCGCAGTCACCATCGGCGTGCTGAATATGTTCATCCAGTACTCGCTGCGCTTCTGGCGGCCCATCCAGGATATGAGCGACAAATACAACATCCTGCAATCGGCCATGGCCGCCAGCGAGCGCATCTTCCGGCTGCTCGACACAGAGCCGGAGATCGTCAGCCCCGCGCAGCCGCTGGCCGGCGACGGAAGCAACCGAATCGAATTCCGCCACGTCTGGTTCACCTATCAGAAGCTCACGGAGCAACAGCAGGCCGCCGTGAAGGGTACGGGCTTTAGCCCGTACATCAGTAACACGCAGGAAGCGGGGGCTTTAGCCCCTGAGGGAAATCAGGCCGCTAATCTCGCCGCCATCGTCGGCATCGAGTGGATTCTCAAGGACGTTTCCTTTACCGTCGAGCCGGGGCAATCCGTCGCCATCGTCGGCCACACCGGAGCGGGAAAAACCACTCTCACCAGCCTGATGATGCGTTTCTACGAGGTGACCGCCGGGCAGATTCTCATTGACGGCATCGACATCCGCGAGCACGATCTGACCGCGCTCCGCCAGCACTTCGCCGTTGTGCTGCAGGACCCGTTTCTCTTTACCGGCACGCTGGCCGAAAACATCCGCTTCGGCAACGAGGCCATCACGCAGGCCGATCTGCGCCAGGCTGCACGCGATGTGAATGTTCTGGACTTTATCGAGAGCCTCCCGCATCAATTCGACGAGCCGGTGCAGGAGCGCGGCAACTCGCTCTCCACAGGCCAGAAGCAGCTCATCAACTTTGCCCGCGCGCTGGCCTACAATCCCCGCATCCTCATCCTCGACGAAGCCACCTCCAGCGTGGACACCGACACCGAACTGCGCATACGCGGCGCATTGGAGCGCATGGTCGCGGGCCGAACCAGTGTGCTGATCGCCCATCGCCTCTCCACCATTCAGCAGGCCGACGAGATTCTGGTGATGCACAAAGGCCAGTTGCGCGAGATGGGCACTCATCAGGAGCTACTCGCCCAGCGCGGCCTCTACTGGAAGCTCTACCAGCTCCAGTACAAAGATCAGGAAGACAGGGATCAGGGAACAGGGCTAAGGGATCAGGCGACGGCAAGTCCGGTGCGCGAACCCTCGACTGCGCCGGCGGTGTGAGCGAGTTAAGGCGAGGCTCGTGGATTCCCACCCCAGCCGCAAAGACAAAGACGCGGCGAGGGTGGGGCGCCTGACGGAATGGGTGGGGAACCGGGAGTTTGTGGGGCGTCCAAACAAAGGGCCACTCCGTATTTCAGGAGTGGCCGTTTGTCTTCATGCGTTCAATTAAGCCGGAGTTACCGGGCGGCGACCAGCGGCTTGGTGCTGAGCGAGCCGTCCTTGTAGCCTTTGGCCATATCGGCAATGGAGATGGCCTTGTAGTCGCCGGCGTGGCCGGCCTGGCCGAACTGCGTCATGCGCTGCGCCACTACCTTCTGCATGGCGGTACGGGCGGGCTTCATGTAGTCGCGCGGATCGAACTTCTCCGGCGTCTCCCAGAGGACCTTGCGAATGGCTCCGGTGATGGCGAGGCGGTTGTCGGTGTCCACATTGACCTTGCGCACGCCGTTGCGGATGCCGAGCTGAATCTCCTCGACCGGCACGCCCCAGGTCTCCTTGAGCTTTCCGCCGTACTGGTTGATGATGTCCTGCAGATCCTTGGGCACGGAAGAGCTCCCATGCATGACCAGGTGAGTCTTGGGCAGGCGCTTGTGAATGGCGAGGAGCAGGTCCATCTTGAGGACCGAGCCATCCGGCTTCTTGGTGAACTTGTAAGCGCCGTGGCTGGTGCCGATGGCGATGGCCAGCGAGTCAACGCCGGTAAGCTCGGCAAACTCGACTGCCTGATCGGGGTCGGTGACGTGATCGAGGCCTGAGCCGCCGGCTCCGTGGCCATCTTCAATGCCGCCCAGCACGCCGATTTCGCCCTCGACTGCGACGCCGCGCTCATGCGCGAAATCGACCACCTGCTTGGTGACGGCGACGTTCTCTTCAAAGGTGGCCGGGGTCTTGCCGTCGGCCTTGAGCGAGCCGTCCATCATGACACTGGAGTAGCCCAGCTCGATGGCGCTCTTGCAGGTCTCGAAGCTGTTGCCGTGATCCAAATGCATGGCGATGGGAATCTCGGGATAGAGTTCGTTGGCCGCCAGGATCAGGTGGAAGAGGTAGTTGTCCTGGGCAAATGCGCGCGCGCCGCGGCTAGCCTGGATGATGACCGGCGAATTGGTTTCCTTCGCGGCCTCCATGATGGCCTGAATCTGTTCCATATCGTTTACGTTGAATGCGCCGACGCCGTAACCGCCCTTGGCGGCCTCGTCGAGGAGTTGCCGCGTGGAAACTAGAGGCATAAGAAGATTCTCCTTTTGGTTCGGGTCCGGCCGCCGGGGCAGGGCGCTTCGAAGCAGGCGTTCAGCCCGCCGGGCGATAGGATCCGCAATCATCCTTATGGTAGCAGGAACTCGCAAGGAAAATATGTGCGATCGAACACAGGCGGATTTTGGCGTGCCGGCGGCCCAAATCGGAATGGGCGCGTCCCTCTGCGGGGCAGACGGTCTCTCCGTGTTGCCTCTAGTTCTCTGACCGCTCGATTTTGTACCAACTCCGTGCCCCATCCATTCGCCTTTTTGCTGGCGAATGGGTGGGATGCCACAGAAGCCAAAAGACGGATTCATACAGTCAGAGGACCGGCCCGATGTGGAACAATATGCCGGTGAACCTCCACGCCGCTTCCAGCCACGATCTCTTTCTTGTCGCCTGCGCCGCCGGTACGGTGCTGCTGCTGTTGATTCTGATCGCGAAGGTGCGGTTGCATCCCGCGCTGGCTCTTGCGATGGCTGCGCTGGGCCTCGGCGTCGCTTCGGGAATGCCGCTGGTCCAGGTGCCGCTCTCTTTCACCGCAGGCGTGGGCAATCTGATGGGCCACATCGCCATCGTTCTGGGCCTGGGCGCCATTCTGGGCAACCTGCTGGCCCGCTCCGGCGGCGCAACTGCGCTGGGCACCGCATTGGTAGACGGCTGTGGCGAGAAAGGCCTGCCATGGGCGCTGATGGGGCTGGGCATTCTGGTGGGCATGCCTGTTTTCTTCGAGGTTGGCCTGGTGCTGATGCTCCCCATTGTGGCTGCCGCGGCGCGGCGCAGCGGACGCCCGCCGATCCTGGTCGGCCTCCCGCTGATGGCCGGGCTCTCCATCGTCCACGGCACGCTGCCGCCGCACCCTGCGGCCATGCTGGCGGTCACGCAATATCACGCCGACATGGGGCACACGATTCTGTGGGGATTGGTAGTTGGCCTGCCTGCCGCCACGGTCGCCGGTCCGGTTCTGAGCTGGTTCCTGACCTTGCGCTGGCGCCGGCGAGTGGCGAAAGCCGGCATCAAGGCCGCTGAGGAGGGTTCGGTACTGTTTGAGGCTCCCCCCGAGCCGGTTCCAGACTCCGCAGATGCCAAAGGCGCGGGGCCTGATGTCAAGAGCGGAGATCTGGCCGAAGTCGAGATTCCTGAGCAGGAACGGGTACCCGCGCCAGCAGGTCCCGTGCGGGCGGCGGCGGCCATCCTGCTGCCGGTGGCGCTCATCTTCCTCGGTAGCTGGGCAGACACACTGGCCGCGCCGGGAGGCAGTGTCAACCGGGTTCTGCACTTTGTGGGCAGCCCGGATGTGGCGTTGCTCATCGCCGTACTGGCCGCGCTCATCACGCTGGGCGGTCACATCCAGGCCGGGCATCAGCATGGCCGGGAATTGCTGCGGCGGCTTACCTCGGAGTCTTTTGAGCCCATCGCCAGCGTGCTGGTGATTCTCGCCGCCGCCGGAGGACTGAGCGGCATCCTGCGCGACTCCGGAGCCGCACAGGCCACCGTCAGCATGGCGCTTGGCGCTCACATACCGCCGCTGCTGCTGGCCTGGATGCTGGCCGCCGCCGTGCGGATCTCCATGGGTTCGGCGACAGTGGCCATGGCTGTGGCTTCAGGAGTGCTGGCGCCCATGGTCAGCCACCTGGGCGTGCGGCCCGAGCTGCTGGTACTGGCCACCGGCACCGGCTCGATCATCCTGTCGCATGTGAACGACCCCGGCTTTTGGATGATCCAGTCCTTTTTCAAGATGGACCTGAAGGAGACGCTCTCCACCTGGACGGTGCTGGAGACGGTGCTATCGGTGGCGGGGCTGGGGATGACGTTGCTGCTGGCGGCGGTGTTGCGGTAGTGGAAATGGCGGCGGCCCAGAGAACCTCGCAACGTGTACGTTCACCGAAGAGCTTCCGAGTTGGTGGTGATCCGCCCATAACTCGCAATTCCCTCATTCTTGATGCGGCCTCATCGCGGCAACGGTGTGACAGCATGAAACCTGATCTACTGATTCGGGCACTCCCTCTACCTGCGGCGGCTCTCCGCCTTTGCCAAAGTGCAACGGCATCAAAAGCGGCAAAAGTTCGAGGATTTTGGAGCCTTCCTCGCCGCCATTCTCTCGCGAAAATTCGGCCGCGAGCAAAGCCAGTGCAATAAAGAGCAGTGCGTCCGGTGCATTCGCGACAACCGAGTTAAAGACTGAGAGCATCGTGAACTCCCATCGCGAATTGAGCAGCATAGACGCTTCCAACTTGGGCACGAAGAATCCAAGCGCCGCGCCTGTCTCCGCCGCTATAATCGCCAGAATTGTTCCCCGATTTCTGGTCTGAGTTGACACCAGCACCGTCGCTCCTCCTCCGAGCAGACGAATTGCCGCAGGCATGAGCAGCCAACCCGTACATCCAACACCTATCAGCAATACTCCTGCAAGCAACCAAAAAGAAGTGAGAAGGTCCTGACGGTGCGCCAGGGAAAGCAAGTAGTAGGACAGTCCCGCTGTCCCACCAACAGTCACTCCGACTGTTACCAAAAACCTTAGAGCAAACAGAAGAATCCTTCGCCAATGCGCCGCAAGTTTTGACAGAATCTCTCTTGCATCAGGCCTTTGCTCCCTCTCAATCGAATCCACGATTTCGGCCGTTGCCACAAACGCAGCGACAAATAGGCACACAACAGCGATGATTGTGGCGAATCCGATCGGAGCGTAAGTAATGGAGGCTCTAGCCAACGTGCCGGAGTCGTGACGAGGTAATGCAATATCGCCGCCCAACACGGAATGGCTCGTGGTGAACCAGTGGAAGATACCCTTTTCCGCTAGTCCCCGCAATCGCCAAACACAGATTGCGAGAAAGTCGGCTGCGATATAAGGGAGCCAGAGGATCGGATGTTTCCCCAGGAGTTCAGCCACTCTGCTGCAAAGCTTTTGCATGACGGACTCATACTACACCACTCATTGGGGATGTCCGAAATTGCATACTGCCTGGTTGGTGCCAATCCGGAAACAATCAGTCAATCGCATAGCTGTAAGCCCTACAGCCCCAGCAGCGCACTCTGCGCGGCGAAGATTTCCTTCATTCCCGTCTCGGCCAGATCGATGAGGCCGTTGAGCTGGCTGCGTGAGAAACTTCCCTTTTCCGCCGTGGCCTGCGTCTCAATCAGGCCGCCGTCGGCGGTCATCACCACATTCATATCCACCTCGGCCTGTGAATCCTCCTCGTAGCAAAGGTCGAGCAGCGTTGCGCCGCCGACGATGCCTACCGAGGTGGCCGCGACGAGCTGCTTCAATGGCGATTGCTTCAGCGTGCCGGCCGCGACCAGCGCGTTCAGCGCGAGAGCCAGCGCGACGGCTGCGCCGGTGATGGCTGCGGTGCGCGTGCCGCCGTCGGCTTGAATCACGTCGCAATCCAGAATCACCGTTCGTTCACCCAAGGCTTTCATATCCACAACAGAGCGCAGGCTGCGGCCAATCAGCCGCTGAATCTCATGCGTTCGCCCGCCGATCTTGCCTCGTTCACTTTCTCGCGGTGTGCGCGTTACCGTAGCGCGCGGCAGCATGGAGTATTCCGCTGTCACCCACCCGCGGCCGGAGTTGCGCAGCCAGCCGGGGACGCCTTGTTCGATGGTGGCGCAGGTCAGCACACGCGTATTGCCCAGCGAAACAAGGACAGAACCTTCAGCGGTCTGGACGAAGCCGGGAGTGAGTGTGAGCGGGCGAAGCTGGAGCGGAGTTCTGCCGCCGGGACGGAAAAAAGGCGAGTTGGATGGGGTTTGCATGGAAAGATTGTACGAGAAATAGCTTCGAAGAGAGGACGAACCTGTTTGGAACGCCCAGTTCCAGGACGGGAAACCGTCGATTCACCAGACCCATAACAGGAATCTCATCGTAAATCATTGAAACAACATATCTTACGCTAATCGCGCTCTTCATTCTTATTCCATTCTGGGAAATTTCCTCTCGTACGGACTCCAGATGGCGCTTCGGGAATTGGGCCGTAAGTTCTTCCCTTATCAGGAACTTAATCTGGCTGTTCTGGTTTGGCACGCCACGTGTATTAGAAGAGGACAGTTCCCGCACGAGAGAGCCGGAATGGGAAGACGGAAAAATAGGGAATAGGGACTAGGAAACAGGGACCAGGGAACACGTGGGTAAGGAAAGGAAGCAGGAGATGCAGCAGACAACACAGGCAGCGGAACGCGGAGAAAACGGGCTGGCGGCAACCGGGTTGGCGGAGACTGGACTGGAAGCAACCGGCGCGACTGGAGCAGGGGCGGACCGGGCTGAGCACAAGCGGGTGGAAACCGTGGTCGAGACTCTGGCCAACGCGGACGGCGAGGGCAAGAGCCTGGCCGAGGTGGCACACGACGCCCGGAACATGGTAACGGCGCTGTGGCTCTACTGCGATCTGCTGGAGGAGCCGGGGGTGCTCAACCCCACGTTCCATCACTATGCCAGCGAGTTGCGGCTGGTGGCCGCAGCCAGCCGGCGGCTGGTGGAAAAACTGTTGGCCCTTGACGTCTGCTGTGACGCTCGACCTGACACCCCCCAGGAACCGGAGCTGGGAGTCGCCAAGGCAATCAGCGCGGCCCTGACAAGGAAGGGGCCGCACACAACCGCCCGGGTGGGGCGCGTCCTTCAAGCGGAGCTGACGCCCGCCGCGCCAATCGACGACCTGGCCGGAGAACTCTTGGCCAACCGCAATCTGCTTTCGGCCCTGGCCGGACCCTCCATCGCCCTCACCGTCAACACCGAGGACGGTGCGCAGGCGGTCGGGATGAGCGGCGAGGACCTGACCCGTGTTCTGGTCAACCTGGTCAAGAACGCCGCCGAGGCCATGCCCGGCACGGGACTGATCGCCATCAGCCTGCATGAGTTCCACGCCGGAGCGGAGAATCCCCTGTGGCTGATGCTGACCATTGAGGACAGCGGGCCTGGCATCCCATTGGACAAGTTGGAGAAGATCTTCAACTCCGGCTACACAACCAAGTTGAACGGCGCGCTCAGGAACGGCGGCTGGCCTGCCTCTCATCGCGGACTGGGCTTGTCCATTACCCGCTCCATCGTCGAGGCCGCGGGCGGGTGCATTCATGCCGTCAACCGCGCCAGTGGCGGAGCACGCTTCCAGATCGAACTGCCCGCCCGCTCCCTCTGACGCGAGGGCGAAAACCGGCGGCGGGCCGCTCGAAAAGAAACCCGAAGCGGCGCCAACAGAAAATGCAATTTAACGATTTGCGCGTGAGGCGAATACAATGCTCGAAACAGCTTTGAACGAAAGAATCATGGAGTTTATCCCCCAACTCGCGGAGCCGCCGGTGCGCCTGCACCTGCTGGTGGTCGATGCCGATGCCGCAATGCGCTCGGCCTGCGCGGAGATTGCCTCCAGCCTGGGCTACGCGGTGGAGAGCACAGGCGACATGACGCAAGCGCGCAGCATGTTGCGCGGCTCGACCGCCGACATCCTGCTGGTCAACCTGCCCGCCGGCTCGAATCAGGGCCTCGAACTGGTCAGCGAGGTGAAGCTCCTCTGCCCTCAGACAGCGGTCATCGCCATGACCGCCTCCGGCTCGGTAAACGCCGCCGTCGAGGCCATGCGCTGCGGCGCCTTGGACTACCTGGCCAAGCCCTTCGCCATGGACGAGCTGTCCACAGTGCTTGAGCGCGCCTCGGCCTCGCTGGTCACCGATACGGCTACGCGCCAGTTGCGCGAGCGGCTCCGGCTCTCGCAGGGGCTGGGCGCCATGATCGGCCGCTCCGGCGAGATGGAAAAGCTCTATCGCATCCTCTCGAAAGTTGCGCAAAGCACTCATCCCGTCCTGATTCTGGGCGAGAGCGGCACCGGCAAAGAGCTGGTGGCGCGCACCATCCACGCCTACGGGCCCAACTCGCAAAAGCCGTTTCTGCCTGTCGACTGCGGTTCACTGGTCCCCACGCTGATTGAGAGCGAGCTCTTCGGTTACGTCAAGGGCGCTTTCACCGGGGCCAACCGCTCCAAGGACGGATTGCTGGTCTCCGCCGAGGGCGGCACGGTTTTTCTGGATGAGATTGGCGAACTCTCGCTCGACCTGCAAGCCAAGCTGCTGCGCGCCTTGCAGGAAAAGGAAGTCCGCCCGGTCGGAGCCACCCATCGAGTCCCCATCAAGGCGCGCATCGTGGCCGCCACCAACCGGGACCTGGCGGCGATGGTAGAAAAAGGCTCCTTCCGCAAGGACCTCTTTTACCGGCTCAACGTGGTCAACCTGCGCCTGCCCTCTTTGCGCGACCGCCGCGAGGACATTCCGCTGCTGGCCGCGCATTTTCTGGACCACATCAGCCGCGAGCGCGGCGCCAAGTTCACCCTGAGCGACGAGGCTCTGCGCACCATGATGCTGCACGATTGGCCGGGCAACGTGAGGGAGCTGGAGAACTCGATAGAGCGGGCCTGCGCGCTTTCCTCAGGACCGATTCTGCACCTGGGCGACCTGCCCACGCAGTTGCAACAGCAGGGGCTGGAGGCGCGGCGCTCGGCGGCTTCGGTGGGAGAAGCGGAAGCCGAGGACGGCAGCCCGCAGTTGACCACCCTGGCGGATTTGGAGCGGCAGGCGATTCTCGGGGCCATTCGCGCGCTGAATGGCGACAAGCTGAAAGCCGCCAAACTGCTCGGCATCGGCAAGACCACCCTTTACCGCAAGCTGAAGGAATACGGCATCGCGGACACGCTGCGGGAAGAATGAGAAGCAGCGGTTAGCGATTAGTGGTCAGTGACCGGTCTCCCGATTCCGTTCATTAAACCATCGCCTCCAAATCCTGGCTCGATACTGCTGCGCAGGGCACTGCACACGCGACCACTGCGCCTGAACTGAAGGCCGAGCTTTTAGAACCTGCAACTGCTGACGAATCATTGGTCAATGGTCACTGACCACTAATCACTAACCACTGACCACTGTTTTTAAGGAGCTTCCAATGAGCATTCTGATTGTGACTGGAATTGAAGGCGCCCGGAACTGCGCCGCCGTAGTGCAGGCGCAACTGGGCATGGAGGTCGAGGTGGCCGAAGGGCGCAAGGCCGCGCTGGCCGCGTTGCGCCGCCGCGAGTTTTTGGCCGTAGCTGTGGACGAGACCATGGCCGAGTGCGATCCGGCCGCAGCCGAAGCCATCTGGGAACGCGCCGGCCTCGCCATCCCCCTGCAGATCAACTTCGCCCTCTCCGGCGCTGCGCGGCTCATCCGCGAGATTCGCTCCGCGCTGCACCGCCGCGAGCGGGAGCAGGCTCTGGCCCGCCGCGCCGCCGCTGCAGCCATCGAAACCGAGCTCAAATCCACGGTCGCCGGCCTGCTGCTTCACTCGCAGTTGGCTCTGAGCGGCGCCGAGGTGCCCGCGCCGGTTGCTGAAAGGCTGCGCATGGTGGCCGATCTAGCCGGCAATCTCCGCCAGCAGTTGAGCGCGCCGTTGCAGGCGAGCGCCAACAGCCCCGCCTGACCACCTGCGCCACCTGCGGTGGGGCCGGCGGCCTTCGGCTCCTTCCGTGCCCAGAAAAATGGCGCGGACCGTAATCTCTCGGTCAAGCCCGCACAGAGGGATCCGACAAGAATTCATTGCTTTGCACGCGCATCGCCGGGGCAGCCATTGCCCCGGCGATTTTTCGCTCGAGTCCAGTGGGTGCCACACCCGCGCCAACGCGCACAGCCTGACTCAGAACCGTCACCAGAAACTTCGCCGTCTATAGCGTCTTCGTGCAATCGCCTGCTACAACTATCGGATGGACTCGATGCGCCCGATTGTCCTCCGGAGTCTTTCGAGACATCTTCAGAATGCTGAATCTGTGGCAAATGCGGCTCGGCAATTGCGGCCGCGCAGTGCGGGGACGGTGACAAGGTGCGGTTAAGCGTTCAAGAGCAATTCGGGCAAATTGATATTTACGTCTTCGATCAGATCCTGCGAGGCAATATCGCCGCGGGCATGCGCATCCTCGACGCCGGCTGCGGATATGGAAGGAATCTGGTGCATTTGCTGCGCGAAGGTTGCGAGGTCTTTGCGATCGACGAGTCCGCCATCGCTATCGATCATCTTCGTCAGCTTTCCGCTTCGCTTTCGACCGGCTTGCCCGCGGATAACTTTCAAGTCGGACTGATCGAGCGGATGCCCTTCCCAGACGGATTTGCCGATGTGGTGATCTGCAACTCGGTGCTCCATTTTGCTCGCGACGAGGAACATTTCCGGGCCATGTTGGCCGATCTTTGGCGGGTGGTTGCCCCTGGCGGCATGCTCTTCTGCCGGCTGGGCTCCAGAATTGGAATGGACTTCGAGCGGGTCGGCGCCAACATCTTCGTGGTGGGCGATGGCTCCAGATGGTTCCTGGTCGACGAAGAGATGCTGCTGGAGCTGACCGAAGAAATGAACGCAGTACTCGTCGATCCCCTCAAGACGACTATTGTGCAGGACTTTCGCTGCATGACGACCTGGGTGCTGAGAAAGCGCATGAAGTAAGACCAATCGCACGGCATCTGCGCGCCGCATCAACCTGCCGAATGCTGCGGCGTTTTCAATACCAATCACGCGGCCCCCGAGATTTGGCTTGTGACTGCTCTTCTCGGACCTGCTTGAGGTTCTCAGGGAACCGGGCAGGCACGAGCGATCATCTCACCAGTCGTGGCACAGATTTTCGTGAATTCCGGCGCTGTTCTTCTTATGGTTACGCAGGGTGAGTGAACGAGCAGGCCGGCCCACGAGGCAGGCTAGAATCTAGGAGTTGTATTAATCCTTGCGCGCAGATCCTACGCCAGGGCCGCAGGGGCAGCGATGGCAGTGAGCACCTCGGGGGCGAATAATCGCACTGTGTTTCCCCCTGCCTGCTTGGCCTGATACATGGCAGTGTCGGCTTGGTGCAGAACTTCTTCTGTGCTCAACTGCTGAACTCCAAAGATCGTGATTCCGATGCTCGAAGCGATGAAGCACTCGCGACCGGCAAGCATAAAGGGCTGTCTGGTCACGGCAAGCATCTTTGCAGCAATCGTCTCCGCCTGCGCCGCCGCCTCTTTCGGAAGCGAACTCAAGTCTTCCAGGATCACTACAAACTCATCCCCGCCCAACCGAGCTACGGCGGGTGGCCCGGGTCTCGATTTTGAGACCTGGGAAAGCTGGAAGCTGGGAGCCAACAGCTTGCGTATAAATACCCTCTCTTGGCGCATCATCATGGATGGAACAGGCGCGGCAAAATCCTCCGGCACACTGCCAATCCTCCACAATCCCTCGAAAAACGCCGTAACACATTTTGAATCTATATTTATTTCTGTACTGTCCTTTCACGGAGAGGCGAATGGCCGCAGGCAAGTCCGCCGGAAGCCACAAAGAGGAGCTTGACGGCATGCGTAGGGTTTTCCTACTATTCGGTGGCGTAGTGGCAGCGTTGCCGCTACATAGGGGAGGTTTTGTGCGTCAACGAGCATCCGGCCGTTCTTTCTGTGGCATTGGTCTTGGGTTGGGAGCGCTTGTCGTTTCCAGCCTGTTTTGCGCCTCCACTGCGATGGGACAGCAAGCGCCACCCGCAAAACTTCCATCAGATGCCAAGCTTCGCATTGAGTTGATCGGCGATTCCACGCAAACCGACAACGCCGGGTACGGCAGGGGCTTCTGCGCCAACCTGACTGCGGCGGTTGACTGCGTGAATATGGCCCGCGGCGGAGCAAGCACGAAGACCTACCGGGCCGACGGCCTGTGGGACACGAGCCTGGCCTCCCGGCCCGACTACATGCTGATCCAATTCGGCCACAATGACATGGAGTCGAACGATCGCCTGCCGCGTCAGACCACCATGGCCCAATACGAAGAGAACCTCCGGCGCTTCGTGACCGAAGCGCGGGCCGCGCATATCCACCCGGTGCTCGTCACGCCTTTGACGCGGCGCTACTTCGGCGAGGACGGCAAGATCCACAGCGACCTGCTACCCCACGCGGCCACCATGAAGCGCGTGGCCCAGGAGATGCAGGTTCCTCTCATCGATTTGCAGAGCGACAGCATCGAGTACCTCGACACGATCGGCCCGGAGGCGGGCAACAGGCTGGGAATCACCAAGAAAGACAGCGACGGCAAGACCATCCCCGACAAGACCCATCTGAACTGGGAAGGCAGCTACGTCTTTGGCCGCATGGTTGCGGTCGATTTGGGCAAAACAGTCCCCGGCCTGGCGCAGTACGTCACAGAACAACCGGCATCGCTTCCCTGGGAAGGGCAGCTCGCCATGCGGGTCATTCGGCAGGCGCCTTTCAAGGTTGTTCTGGTGGGCGACTCGACGGTGGCGACCGGTGGCGGCTGGGGACCGGGCTTTTGTGCCACGCTGTCGCGCAACGTCGACTGTGTCGATGCAGCGCGCAACGGACGCAGTTCCAAGAGTTACATCGACGAAGGATTGTGGCAGAAGGCGCTGGATGAAAAAGGCCAGTATTACTTCATCCAGTTCGGCCACAACGACGGCAAAAGCGATCCGGCGCGCCACACCGACCCCGAGACCGGATTTACCGCCAACCTTCATCGCTTCATCCACGACGTGCGCGCCATCTACGGCATCCCAATCCTGGTAACGCCCCTGTCGCGGCGCAACTACACGAACGGGGCGCTGGTGCAGGACGATCTTGCCGCATACGCAGCCGCCGCAAAGCAAGTGGCGATCGAAGAGAAGGTGACGCTCGTCGATCTATACGGAATGTCGCACAGGACGCTGGCGGGGATGACACAGGAGCAGGCGGACCGCTTCGATGCGGTCTTTCACCCCGATGCGAATTCCGAGAACAAAAACCAGGGTCCGGACCGGACGCACCTGAACCACGACGGGCAGATGCTCTTCGGCCGCATGATCGCCGACAACGTGATCCGCACAGAAGTTGAGCTTGGCCCGAATGTGGTGGGTCTGCCCGAAGCAACAACGCAAACGCCCGTCGCTCAGCAGCCGGCTCCTACCGATGGCAAGTAGGCGCGAAGGTCTGGAGGAAGTCCATAACGGCGGGTGCCCAGGTTTCGATTTTCGTACATGGGAAAGCTAGCAGCTGGAAGATAGAAGCTATAGATTCGGCCCATAAATACTGCGACTTTAAGCGTGTAGTTGCATCCCATCAATATGGGACAAGACGATGCTCGCAAGTTGAGTTCGGGAGCGCAGCATGAGCGTAGGCGGCAAGTGATTCGTGC
>Ga0255348_1000500_pt1 | contig 15853 bp, 12 predicted proteins | sample CBST25v5metaG_FD_189945 | JGI IMG/M metagenome (GOLD analysis project Ga0255348, IMG submission 189945) | Peat soil microbial communities from Stordalen Mire, Sweden - C.B.S.T-25.v5 | ecosystem: Environmental > Terrestrial > Soil > Wetlands > Peat | place: Sweden: Norrbotten County, Stordalen... | reverse complement strand
ATGGGTGGCGGCGGCGGTCACCGGTAAGTTGTAGCGGCTTCTCCCTAACGAAAGGCTCGTCTGCTTCGGCAGGCGGGCCTTTTTCGTTGCCTTATAGCGTTTTCACGGATCGTGCAAGGAAGCTCCGTGCCCCATCCATTTCACGTTCTTTGTGAAATGGGTGGGAAACCACGAACCCCAACGCATGAGGCAGAAGTCTACGGATGCGCCAGCTTTTCCAGCCGGTCGGCGATGCGCTGGGCGGCGTCGGGATGCGCCTGCGTCCGGGCAGCGGCGGCCATGGCGGCGAGCCGCTCCGGGCTTTTCAAGAGGCTTGTTAGGCCATCCAGCAGCTTGCCGGGCGCGTCCAGGTCCTTCTCGTCGAGCAGCAGAGCCGCGCCGGCCTTCACCATCTCCTCGGCGTTGCGCAGTTGATGATTGTCGGCGGCGGCGGCAAAGGGAACCAGCAGGGCCGGCTTTGCGGCTGCGGCCAGCTCGGCCACCGTGGAAGCGCCACTGCGGGCCATCACCAAATTGGCCTCAGCAAAGCGCGCGGGCATGTTGTCGATGAAGGGCAGCACCTGCCAGCGGCTCGGGTCGGCGCCGCTGGCCGCATAGGCGGCCTGAGTTTGCTCGATGTGGCGCGCTCCGCTCTGGTGAAGAACGGTGAGCCCGGGAACAGCGTCGAGCAGGGCCGGGATGATGGGCGGCAGATGGGTGTTGAAGAGGCGCGCGCCCTGCGAACCGCCAAAGATCAGCAGATGCGGGTTGGCCGCCGTGGGCGGCTGGAGGGTGAAAAACTCCGGACGGACGGGAATGCCGGTGACTTCGGCGTTGCGGAACCATTTGGTCGCGGAGGCGAAGTTGACGGCGGCGGCCTGAACCCGCTTGCCGACCAGGCGGTTGGCGAGGCCAGGCATGGCGTTGGGCTCGAAGGCCATGGAAGGAATTTTGAGCCAGATGGCCGCGGCCATCGCCGGACCGGAGGCGTATCCGCCCACGCCGAAGACGACATCAGGCCGGAATTCGCGGATCAGCCGCTTGCTGGCGAAGATCGCGCGCGGCAGGTCGGTAAGTGTGCGCAGGCGTGTAAGCAGGGAGACATTCTTGAGCTGGCCCACTTCGACCAGATGCAGCTTGAAGCCAGCCGCGGGGACGAGGCGGCTTTCCATGCCCCGCGCCGTGCCGACGAAGAGGACCTCGGCCGCGTGGCGCTCGACCAGTTCATGAGCCACGGCCAGCGCCGGAATGATATGGCCGCCGGTGCCGCCGCCGGCGATGAGTACGCGCAAGTGAGACAAGTTAGTGCCTTTCAAAATAGATTAATTTTCGTGCTTTCCCTGGTCCCAGAAGCGGGACCAGGGGCACCCATCGTTGGTACAACTTCAAGCCGTCAGAGACCTAATCTCGATTTCCTGTTCCCTAGTCCCTATTCCCTAGTCCCTAATCCCTGCTTTTAGTCCGTCTTCCTGGTGATGTTCAGGAGAATCCCAATCGAGGCCAAAGTCACGAAAACCGAGGTTCCGCCACTGGAGATCAGAGGCAGGGGAATGCCCTTGGTGGGCAGCAGTGACAGATCCACGCTGATGTTGAAAAAGGCCTGCAGGACAATGGTAGCGGTGATGCCGAAGGCGAGCAGGCGGGCAAAGGGATCCTGGGAGCGGAAGGCGACCCGCAAGCCGCGCCAGCAAAATGCCACGAAGAGCAGCAGGATGGCTACGGCGCCGATGAAGCCCAGCTCCTCGGCGATATTGGCGTAGATGAAGTCGGTGTGCGGCTCGGGCAGGAAAAAGAGCTTTTGCTGGCCGTCCATGTAACCGCGGCCGGTCAGCCCGCCGGTGCCGACGGCAATCAGCGACTGGTAGATGTGGAAGCCGACTCCCTGCGGGTCCTTGTCGGGATGGAGGAAGACCAACATGCGCTGGCGGCGGAAACCAACCTTCAGGAGCTGCCAGGCGAGCACGGGCAGCGCCGCGGAAGAGGCAATGAACAGATACTTCCACTCCATGCCGGCCAGGACGAGCATCATGGCCGTGACCCCGGCCAGAACCAGCGCCGTGCCCAGGTCCGGCTGGCGGTCGACCAGCGCAATAAAGACCAGGGGAATGACGGCGGCGCGCAGCAGGGTATTCTTCCAGTCGTTCATCTGGTCGAGCCGGGTGTGCAGAAACCAGGCCAGGAAGATGACCATCACGGGTTTGACAATTTCCGAAGGCTGGAAGGTGAAGAAGCCGCCAAAGCGAATCCAGCGGTGCGTGTTGTGCGAGCCGGGCATGAGGAAGACCAGCACCAGCAGGAAGATGGTGACGCAGAGGGCGGGATAGATGAAGCGCGGGGATTTATAGAAGCTGTAGTCGATGTGCGAAAGGACCAGCAACGCCAGCACGCCGGCCAGAGCCCAGACAGCCTGCTTGCCGACAAAGGTGAACTCGGAGTTATAGCGCTCCTGAGCCATGACAGCCGAGGCGGAGAAGACCATCGCCAGCCCCACGACCACCAGCAGCACGGTGATAAAAAACATCCATTTATCAACCCCGGCACGCTTTGCCATACGCTTCAGCCCTGCAATTCCCTAGCTCTGCAATTCCTTGACGAGTTGCTTGAAGACGCGCCCGCGCTGCTCGTAGTTCTCAAACTGGTCGTAGCTGGAGCAGGCGGGAGCGAGCAAAACCAATTCGCCGGGACGCGCGGCCGCGGCGGCGGTGGTGACAGCCCTGGCAAGCGTCTCGCAGGATTGGATGGTGACCACGCCGCGCAGATCAGCCTCGATCTTGGGCGCGGCCACGCCGATGGTGTAGACGGCGCGCACATGTTCGCGCAGCAGGGGAGCAAGGACGGTATAGGGAAAGCCCTTGTCTTTGCCGCCGAGGATGAGGTGAATGCCGCCGGCGAAGGAGGCAACGGCCTTGGCGGTGGCGTCCACGTTGGTGGCCTTGGAATCGTTATAGAACTCGACGCCGTTGCACGTGGCCACGTACTCCAGGCGATGCTCGACGGCCTTGAACTTCTCGATGGCGATGCGAATGGCCTCGGCCGGCACGCCCGCCTGGCGCGCGGCAACCACCGCGGCCAGCACATTCTCGACGTTGTGCGTGCCCTTGAGGTGAATGCCTCGCAGGGGCAATATTCTCTCCGTGGACGCGCCCTTGGCCGGGCGATAGACCACGATCCCATCCTGCAGCCAGGCTCCCTGATCCACCGGATGCTCGACGGAGAACCAGTAGACCCGGCTGGCGGCGCGGGTGACGGCCTGGGCGGCGCGCTCATTGTCGGCGTTCAGCACCAGACAGTCCTCGGCGGTCTGGGCGGCGAAGATGCGCTCCTTGGCGCTGGCGTAGTCCTCAAAAGTGCCGTAGCGGTCCAGGTGGTCCGGGGTGATATTGAGAATGACGGCGATGGCCGGACGAAACTGCTTCGTGCTTTCGAGCTGGAAGCTGGAAACCTCAAGGACCGACCAGCTTTCGTCGGTGCTGGAGTTGATGAGGGTCACGACCGGGACGCCGATGTTGCCGCCGACGAGCGTCGGCAGGCCGCCCTCTTTGAGAATCTCGCCCAACAGTGTGGTGGTGGTGGTCTTGCCGTTGGAGCCGGTGACGGCCAGCATCCTGCCCTTGAGGAAGCGTGCGGCCAGTTCCAGCTCGCCGATGACCGGCAAGCCCAGGCTCTGCGCCTGCGCCAGCTCCGGAGTATCGAGCGGCACGCCGGGGCTGACGACAATCAGGTCCTGGCGGCGAAAAGTGAGCAGGCCGTGGCCGCCGGCCTCAACCATGATGCCCTCTTCCAGCAGGGCGGGAATCTCCTTGGCCAGATCTTCGGCCGAGCGCACATCAGAGACCGTGACCTTCGCGCCGTTGTGGCGCAGAAACAACGCCGCCGCCATGCCGGATTTTCCCAGCCCGACGACGAGAACTTTTTTGCCTTTCAACTCCAACATAGAATCGATCCTCAGCCATGCCGCATCCGCGGCACTTATTTATTGTGCGCCACGACGGGCGGCGCGCATCCCGTTTAGCGAAGTTTCAGCGTGGTGAGTGCAAACAATGCAAACACCAGGGCGCCGATCCAGAAGCGCACGATGACCTTGGACTCGTCCCAGCCCAACTGCTCGAAGTGATGATGCAGGGGAGCCATCTTGAAGATGCGCTTTCCGTTGCGCAGTTTGTAGCTGCCCACCTGCAGAATGACGGAAGCCGCCTCGACGATGAAGATGCCGCCGATAAAGGGCAGCAGCAGCTCCTGGCGAATGATGATGGCGACCGTGCCGATGGCCCCGCCCAGGGCCAGCGAACCAACGTCGCCCATGAAGATTTCAGCCGGGTGGGCGTTATACCAGAGAAAGCCGATGGAGGCGCCCACCATGGAGCCGCAGAAGATGGTCAGCTCGCCCACCTGCGGCATGCGCTGGAGTTCGAGATAGTCGGCAAAAACCACGTGGCCGCTGACGTAGGTGAGCACGGCCAGGGCCCCGGCGGCGATGATGGTGCAGCCGATGGCCAGCCCGTCCAGCCCGTCGGTCAGGTTGACGGCGTTCGACGAGCCCATCAGCACGAAGACGATAAAAAGAACGAACGGCACGAAAGCCAGAAAGCCCAAGTGGGGAACCGTGGCCGGCCAGATGTTCCACATCAGATCGGGATGCAGATGCTTGACGAAGGGCACGCTCAACTGCGTGGAAAAGAGCTTGAACTGCTGCAGGACGATGAGCGCGACGGCCACCGCAATCGCGGCCAGCCCCTGATAAAACAGCTTGGCGCGCGCCGTCAGGCCCAGGCTGCGCCGCTGGACGACTTTGATGTAGTCGTCGGCAAAGCCGATGGCGCCAAAGGCAATCGTGGAAAAAACGGTGATCCAGACAAAGGGGTTGGCGGGGTCCGACCAGAGCACCGTGGGCAGCAGAATGGCGATGCCGATCAGTACGCCGCCCATCGTCGGAGTGCCGGCCTTCTTCAGGTGCGATTGCGGCCCGTCCTCGCGCACATACTGGCCAATCTGAAACTCATGCAGCTTCTGAATCACCCAGGGGCCGATGAACAGCGCGATCAGCAGCGCCGTCAGCGATGCAAAAGCAGTCCGGAACGTGAGGTAGCGGAAGATGCGAAACGGGTGAAAGAACGGAAAGAGTTTTTCGTAAAGCAGCCAGTAAAGCAAAGGGCCTCCAGCGCCGGAATGAGGCAGGTTTCAGATTGATTTTACTCGGCCTGGGGTTCTTTTGAGGAGGTGGAAGTCGCCTCTCCACACCGGGATTTCACTGATAAAAAATTTCGACGTTGTTTTCGCAGGCAAATTAGGCTATATTCATTTCATATTCCCCCGCGAACTTCGGTGACCGGGTGCAGAGCCGCCTTCGGGCGGCTCTGCTTTTTTCTGCGGGCAGTCTCAATTCTCATTCAACACAATTCAGCCATCTTGCCAGTCCAGGCATTGCCTACCAACCGCTTGGCTTCCTGATTGTGCGTCCAGAAGCATCTGTAATTGCATCCTCAAATTGGCTAACTGCCATATGGCAGTTGGGGCCTTCTGAGCGAATGTCTCGAACAAACCTCGCAACTTTGCGAAGGGTAATGCTGGGAGAAGCTTTAGCCGGCTTTCCCTTCCGGATAGTTTTTCTCGCCGCGGTGTCATTGGTTTGAGGATTAAAAATTCCGACTGGGATTCCAAGTTCTTGATTGATAATTCGCACGGGTTCTGCCAAGTCCGAGTCGTTTGTAATGACAACAAGCTGGTCGCAGTCTTTCTGAAAAGCATCCAACAACATATAAGTTGCGATATTGACATCTGAACCCTTTTCCTCCATTTCCAGCACGTTAGCAAATTGACCGGCGGGAAGTGGTGGAGGAGAGGACAGAGGCCTGGAAACAGTCTTCTGCAAATAATGACCATAATGAACCGTCAAGTTGGGCAGCGTTTCCAAGGCTCGAATGTATATTTCCTGACGTGTTCGTTTCGATGGGTCCTGTGGCGTCGGACGCACCAATGCGGTGAAATACCGAATGCGGCCAATGTTAATGCCGGGAAGTACCGCCGCACAGAGTTTCGCAATATCCACCCACTTGAATGGCGTATTCTTCGCCGCGCCATAGAAGAAATTAAAGCCATCGACGTAGACGTTTGTACGCGGGCTGGCCGGTAGTCGCGTTACGTTTCGCACCGCCTCGATGGCCCGCTCCAGATGCACGCCGCGGGAGCCTTTCACCAGCACCACGTCGCCGGGCTGAAGATTCTGGCTGAGCCATCGGCCGGCGGCCTCGGCATCGGGCAAAAACAGAGAGGCGACCCCGCCCGCACAGGCGGCAGAGGCCAGATGCTCTGCATTGCCACCGACGCCGGCAACCAGATCAAGCCCCGCCTCGGCGGCTGCGCGTCCGCAGGCGGCGTGCAGCGCCGGACCCTGTTCGCCCATTTCAAGCATCTCGCCCGCCACCAGAATCCGGCGCTTGGCCGGCCGCGAGGCCAGCGTGTGAATCATCGAGCGCAGCGCTTCGGGGTTGGAGTTGTAGCAGTCGTTGAGGATGGTCGCGCCGCGAATTTCGATGATCTCGCCGCGCTGGGCGCCAGCAGTCAGCGATGCCAGCCCCGCAATGGCTGCCTCCAGATCGACGCCCGCCTCCAGCGCGACGGCCACGCCGGCCAGGGCGTTCATGGCGTTGTGCGCGCCCAGCATTTTCAGCGTGAGCTGGCTCTCGCGCTCTCCGGCGCGAATGCGGGCGTGCAATCCGGTCAGATCCTCGGTCACTTCCAGAAGCCGCGGATCGGCGCAGGGACCGGAACCGAAGTACACCGCGCGGCCGTGAAAATCGCGGCCAAACTGCGAAACGAACGGGTCGTCGCAATTGAGAAAGACCACGCCGCTCGACGGCAGCGCATCCACCATCTCGAACTTGGCGCGGGCAATGCCAACCTGCCCGTCGGCAAAGTTCTCAATGTGCGCGGTGCCCACGTTGGTGACTACACCCCAGTCGGGCGAGGCGATGCGGGCCAGAGCCGCAATCTCACCGGGGTGGTTCATGCCTATCTCGATGACCGCAAACTCGTGCTCCGGTTCCAGGCGCAACAGTTCCAAGGGAAGGCCGAAGCTGTTGTTGTGATTGCCACGGGATTTGAGCACTTTGAACTTTGCGCCCAGGGCCGCTGCCAAGGCCTCCTTGGTAGTGGTTTTCCCGGCCGAGCCGACGACGGCCACCACGCGGCGGCCCCATTGGCGGCGGACATGCGCGGCCAGGGCCTGTAGGGCGAAAAGCGGGTCCTCGACGATGAGCAGCGGCACGGCCAGCGCCGCGTCCGGCAGCGTGGCGACGCGCGCGCGCGAAACGACCGCGGCCACGGCTCCGCGCTCCAGGGCGGCGGCCACAAAGTCATGGCCGTCAAGCCGGTCGCCGCGCACGGCGAAAAAGAGCTCGCCCGCGGCCACGGTGCGCGAGTCAATCGAGTAGCCGGTTGCCACCAGCGCGCCTGCGTTGGCCACGCTGGCCGGCACTTCCAGCACCGCGCCCGCGCCAATGGCGGCTTCAGCGAGTGTGAGTTTCATTTCCCACCACCATACCCCATTTCGCCCAGCCCTGAAAGGGCAATCTGCACGTCGTCAAAGGGAATGGTGCGGCCGGCCAGGATCTGCTCCTTTTCGTGGCCCTTGCCGGCGATCAGAACCACGTCGCCGGGCGCGGCTTCCGTGAGCGCCAGGCGAATGGCGGCGGCGCGGTCCGGCTCGACGATGTATTTGACTTCGCTCGACTTCAGTCCCGGCTCGATCTCGGCCAGAATGGCCAGCGGCTCCTCGGTGCGCGGATTGTCGCTGGTGGCCACCACAAAGTCGCTTCCCATGCCCGCAGCCAGCCCCATCTTGGGCCGCTTGGTGCGGTCGCGGTCGCCGCCGCAGCCGAAGAGCGTAATCACGCGCTTGCCGGATTTGGCGGTCATCTGGCGAGCCAGGGCGGTCAGGTTGATCAGGGCGTCGTCGGTGTGCGCGTAGTCCACAATCACCGTGAAAGGCTGACCGGCGCTGACGGATTGGAAGCGGCCGGGAACGGGCTGAAGCTGAGGAACGAACTCGACCAGATCGGCAAACGGGATGCCGCGAGCGTGGGCCGCGGCAAGGGCAGCCAGCAGGTTGAGAATGTTTACCTCGCCGGCCAGCCGCGAGACGACTTTGGCCGCGCCTGCCGGGGTTTCCAGCTCCAGCACTGCGCCGGAAGGCGAGAGTGTATGGCTGGCCGCGCGCCAGTCTCCCTGCCCGATGCCGTAGGTGCGAACCTCGGCCCCGGCCTTGCGCGCCGCTTCGGCCAGTTGCTCGCTTCGCGGGTCGTGCGCGTTCAGCACGGCGACGCGCGGAGCCGGATAGACCATGCCGTCGAACAGCAGCCGCTTGGCGGCAAAATACTTTTCCATCGTCTGGTGGTAGTCCAGGTGGTCGCGAGTGAGATTCGTGAAAACGGCCACATCGAAATTCAGGCCCGTCGCGCGGCCCTGGTCCAGGGCGTGGCTGGAAACCTCGGTGACCAGTTCGGTTGCGCCGCGAGCAACGCCCTCAGCCATCAACTCGAACAAATCCCTTGACTCGGGAGTGGTGTGCAGCGACGGGCGCACTTCACCGGCGACGTGGTACTCAATCGTGCCCACCAGCACAGTTTTGCGCGCGGCGGCGTTGAGCAGCGCTTCTGTCAGATAAGCCGTAGTCGTCTTACCGTTGGTTCCGGTGATGCCAGTAGCGGCGAGCCGTCGCTCCGGGTGGCCGAAGAAGGCCGCCGAAGCCGCGGCCAGCGCGCGGCGTCCGTGCTCAACCTCCAGCACCGGCATGCCGGCGTTATAAACCAGCAGGTGGTCAAAGGCCGGCGACGAGTCGGTAATGATGCCCAAGGCGCCTGCCGCAATGGCCTTTGCAACGTAGCGGTTGCCGTCGGTCGAGCCGCCCTTCATGGCGACAAAAACAGCGCCGGGCTTCACTTTGCGCGAGTCGTACTCCACGCCGGTCACCGGCTCATCCGAGCCGCCGCCCACGCCCACCGCCGCCACTTCTTCGATCAGTTCATTCCACTTCATCACGGGTTTAATTGTAGATGGCTTCGCCTGGGTCTATCGAACGGGATGTAAGATGCATTGATGGATGAGAGAAGAAGGCCCGTTTTTGTGGAAGAATGCGGCGCAAATTGCGCAGGTATAGCATTTTCACGGATGGTGTAAGGAATGGAGTGAACCCCAAACTGTCTCACCCAAGGGGTTCACCCCACGAAGCTCCGTGCCCCATCCATTTCACGTTCTCTGTGAAATGGGTGGGAAACCACGAATCTAACCCGAAAGAAACAGTGATAACGGCTAGCCCATTAACATCCAAGTACGGGATTCAAGACCGAATCGGAGATGGAAAGCGATGGCTGGTTCCCAATTCGTTTACGTAACCTACATTCGCGCCACGGCGGAGAAGCTGTGGCAGGCGCTGATGGAGCCGGAATTCACCCGCCGGTACTGGTTCGATACCACACAGGAGTCCAGTTGGAAGCCCGGCGCATCGTGGCGAATCCTCGACCCCAGCGGCCGCGCCGCCGACACCGGCGAGATTGTCGCAATCGAGCCGCCCTGGCGCCTTGTGCTGACCTGGCGCCATGAACTGGACGCCAAACTGCGCGACGAGGGCCATTCCCGCCTGATCTACGAACTCGAGCAGCAAGGCGAAGCCGTGAAGCTCACTGTCCGGCATGAAATGGACAAGAGTGATTCAAAGTTCATCAAGGCCATTGCGGACGGGTGGCCGCCCATTCTCTCCAGCCTCAAGAGCCTGTTGGAAACCGGTGAGCCGCTTGCTGCAACCCTCCACTGGCCGAAACGGCAGTAGGAAGCAAGCTGTTTTTCGGAAACGCCTCATCGTCCGCAGCGGACGACAATCTTCGTCCCCGGAGCAACCATGGTTCCCGCGGCAGGAGCCTGTTCGCGCACCGAGCCGTTGCCGCTGATTTCGACTTCAAGGCCGGCAGCGGCGGCCTGTTCAATGACCTTGCGCACCGGCAAACCGACGAGCGAGGGAACACGCAGTTTTTTCCCGTCGTTGATGATGACTGTTCTGGTCACCGGCGTCTGCTGCGGCTGAGGGGCAACGGGATTGGCCCTGGCGTTTGCGGCCGCGCCCGCAGGTTGAGTTCTGGCTTGCGGCTGAGCAGCAACAGCAGGCTGAGGTATGCTGGCCGGCTGGTTCACGGCGGCGCGCAGCGGATCGTCGCTGGGCAGCTCGTTGGCTGCCGCGTAAATCGCGTTGATGTCGCCCGTGTTTCCGGAGTCTTCTTCGGCCAGACGGAAATTGCCTTTGGGCAGAGCGTGGGGCTGGCGCACATCGATGTCGTGCGGCACGCCCAGGTATTCCAGAACCTGCTGCGCCACCTCGGCAAAGACCGGCGCGGAGACGGCCGTGCCGTAGTAAGAGCCCTTGGGGTCATCCATGATGACGGCCACGGCAATCACCGGATTGTTGACCGGCGCGAAACCAGCGAACGAGGCCACGTGCATGGTCTTCGAGTAACGGCGCGTGGCCGGGTCGATCTTTTGCGCCGTGCCGGTCTTCCCGCCGGAGGAGTAGCCGTTGAGCTGCGCCGGCTTGCCGGTGCCGAACAGGACCACACCCTCCATCATCTTGCGCATCTGGGCCGCGGTCATGGTGGAGAGGACGCGGTGGGCGCCGGAAGGCAACGGATTCGGCAGCTCGCCGCCCGGCTTGAAGGGCGCCGCCTGCGGTGTGGCCAGCGTTTTTCCATTTGCGGTCCCATCGACCTGGCCGGGCATCAGCACATGCGGAGGCAAATAGACGCCGCCGTTGGCAATGGTCGAAACCATCGAAACCATTTGCAGCGGCGTGACGCCCACCTCTTGCCCCATGGCAACCGAGCCGATGGACGACGGGTCCCACTTGCCGACCGGCCGCAGCAGGCCGCGCGTCTCGCCGGGCAGCTCCACGCCGGAACGCTGGCCGAAACCGAAGTCGCGAATGTACTGGTAATAGCGATCCTGGCCCACCAGCAGCGCCATCTTGATGGCGCCCACGTCGCTGGAGTGCTCCAGCGCCTCATGCACGGTAATGCGTCCGAAGTGGTCGCCCTTGTCGTCGTGAATCACGCGGCCGAACAGCGTCATGGAACCGCCCTGGCAGTCAACAATGCTGTCGGGCGTCGCCACATGCTGCTCCAGCGCCGCCGAATAGGCAATCAGCTTGAAGACCGAGCCAGGCTCGTAGACATCGCTGACGGCGTGGTTGCGCAAGAGAGCCGGCGTGGTCCGCCGGAATTGATTGGGGTTGAAAGTGGGGCGAATGGCCAGAGCCAGAATCTGGCCCGTATGCACGTCCTGGATGACCACCGTGCCGTTGTCCGCTTTGGTGCTCTCCATGGCGTGATCCAGCGCCCGCTCGGCCATGAACTGAATGTTCTCGTCAATCGTGAGCACCAGGTTGCGGCCGGGCTCGGGTTCGCGCTCGCTGGAGCCGAGCACGTGGCGGCGCGCGTCCAGCGCCGTGTACATGCGGCCGGAAACGCCATGCAACTGCGGCTCGAACTTCTGCTCCAGCCCGCCCAGGCCGTTATCGTCCACACCCACATAGCCCAGCACCTGCGCGGCAATGTCGTTGTCCGGATAGAAACGCTGAAACTCCTTCTGAAAGTAGATGCCCTTGAGACCCTGCGTCTTGATCAGATCTTTTACGCGGGCCGAAGTCTCCGCCGTAATGCGGCGCGCGACCCAGGCAAAGCTGTGCCCGGCCTCAAGACGGGCGGCGATCTGCTCCTCGGTGCTCTGCGCGTCGTCCGGGTCTGTGTGGACGATTGCCGCCAGCGCGCGGGCTGTTGCCTGCTTGTCGCTGATCTCTGTGGGCACGGCAAAGATGGAGTCCACCTGCACCGTCATGGCCAGCTCGTGCAGGTCGCGGTCATAGAGCACGCCGCGCCGCGGAGCCACCTCAAAGGTGCTCTGCTGCTGCTTGCCGGCCCGCTCCACGAATTCCTTGTGGCGCACCACCTGAAGCCAGAAGAGGCGGCAAACGATCACAATCGCCCAGAGCAGAAAGAACAGGCAAATAAGCCAGAAGCGCGCCAGCTTCAGAGGCGTGGCGCGCGAAACAGTGTTGCGGTTCCGGCTGGGTCGAACAGGGGACGGCATGAAGAATCGCTCCGGGACTCGAACTGCCTGGCTTCTGGCTTTCAGCTTCGAGCGGCTCGCTCCCTGCCGCATCCAGCCTGCAAATAGCCTTGTACTCCTGGCTTGCGGAAACGATCCATGGAAGCCAGAAATTCCATCGCTGGCGCCTCAAGGCAAGCCGCTGGAAGCTGGAGGTAAGTAGCTGTCCTTCTGCTTATTGTACGGCGGGCGGAGGAGTTGCCTGCGCCATCACTGGCGTTCCAGCCTCGGAACCCGCATTCGGATGAACCATCTGGCCCGGCTGAGGCTCGGCAAAACCAAGCTCGCGAGCCATCTTGTCGATGCGGCCCGGCTCGGTGAGCTGCGCCTCCGACAACCGCAACTGCCGATTCTCCTCGCGCAACTGCTCACATGCCTGCTTTTCCGACTCAATCCGGTAACCGATCTCGATGGCGCTGAAGTGCTGGAACCCATAGACCATCGTCAACGAAAAGAGAATCGTGATGGCCGCGGAGAACAGCCGAATCTGCTTTACACGCGCCGGATCAGGCGCCTTGACCAGCCTGCTGTTGTCAAAATGCCTGGCAAAAGGAACCTCCGGCGTGCGCACTCCCCGCCGGCGCAGCGGCTGCTGGGCCATCAGCTCGGCATTGTGCTCGGCGACCCGCGCGCTCAAGCTTCTGCCCGCTTCAAAATACGTCGTTGTGCATGCCGCCATGGCGTCTCCTCAGCTAACAGCTCACAGCTGTCAGCTAACAGTTCAAAACAGTTGACAGCTATCAGCTAACAGCTGACAGTAAAAAACAAACAACTGCTGCGTTTCATCTTCCTTGCTTCAAATCCCAAAATCCCACTGCCAGCGGAAAAACTGTTTGCTGTGAGCTGTCAGCTGCCTGCTGTTCTTTCCGCCGCCCTGAGCTTTGCGCTGCGCGAGCGCGGATTGCGATCCAACTCTTCTTCGCCGGCCGTAACCGGCTTCTTGGTGAGAATCTCCCAGATTCCCTGCCGCGCGCCTTCGCGCAGGCTGTCCTTGGCGATGCGATCTTCCAGCGAATGAAAACTGATGACGACCAGCCTTGCGGAGGGCTTCAGCAGCCTGGGCGCCGCCTCCAGCAAAGCCCGAATCTCGTCCAACTCGCGATTTACATAAATACGAAGTGCCTGAAAGGTCCTGGTCGCTGGATGAATGTGCTCCTGTTTCATTGCCGGGGCGGCTGAGGCAACAATACGTGCTAACTGCCCCGTAGTTGCTATTGGCCGCCCACGAACAATGGCTCTGGCGATTCTCCGCGACCTCCTTTCTTCTCCGTATTCGTAAATAAGGTCCGCCAGCTCTCGCTCGCTCGCCTCATTCACCACCTGTGCGGCGGTTGGTCCGGAGCGCGTATCCATGCGCATATCTAACGGTCCATCCGCCATGAAACTAAATCCTCTCGCCGCCTCGTCCAGTTGCAGGCTGCTGACGCCAAAGTCAGCCAGCAGGCCATCCGCCGAGTTCGCTTCCACATGCCCGGCTACCGAGCTGAAAGCCTCGCCAATCAGCGTTACCCGCGGCGCCTGGCTGCCCAACTCCCGGCAAACTCCGTCCAGCTTCTCCTGGGCCAGCGCAAGCGCCTCTGGGTCCCGGTCAAAGCCGATCAAATGCCCCTCGGCTCCGAGCTGCCGCGCAATCCCGGCCGAATGTCCTGCCAGGCCCACCGTGCAATCCACAACCGTGGCTCCTGGCCTTATCCGGAGAAAATCGATCGCTTCCTGATAAAGAACTGGCGCATGTCTCGGATTCGATGTCGTCATGCGCTCCCCCTGGGGGGCAATTCCTTTCAACTCCGCCGCTTGAAAATCTCCGCCAGCGAATGGCGGTCCTCCGCCGTCATTCCGTCGGCCGGCAGACTCTCTTCGAGCTTCTGGAGGTTCTTGACTTCCAGAAAACGCAGCTTGCCGCGAACCGCAACTTCCGCGTCCAGCGAGGCTGTTCCCCGCAAAATCTGCGGCAACAGAACCCGCCCCTGCGAATCCATCTCTACTTGCTGGCCGTAGTAGCTGGTCAGGTTCAGGTACTTGTCCACGGCCTCGTCCATCGTGCTGGATTGATCCAACATCGATTCCTGCTTCTCCCACTCCGGCAGCGGCCATATTTCCGCGCACTCGCCGTCCGTCGAGGTGATGTAGAACTGGCTCACGTGCTCCGCATCCAGCAACTGCTTGAAGGCGGCCGGCATCTTCAGCCGTCCCTTCTCGTCGACCTTTGCTGGATGGTTTCCGCGAAACATCGCTTTGCCTCACTGCCTTCCACGGCTGATTTCGCATCGAACGCCGTGGCCGCTTCCTGCCCTTTAACTCTTTTTCCAGTTACAGCGTTTTCGATTCTGCTCTTTACTGAAGCCGAGCAGCGGAGTGGCTTTTTCCTCAAGAAAAAGCCACCTTGCACACTGTCGCAATGCCAACAAGTGAATCGAAAACGCTCTAGCCAGACTGGTTCCCCAACCCGATTGGCGTCGAATTCTGTGGACCCGGAAAGAAAATCGGCTAAACTCTTCTTGTAACCAGTCGATCTACTCCACACCAGTCCACTTTGCTCCACCAATGAAACGATAGTATCCCTGATTTCTGATATCGCCAAGTAAAAAATGGAATGGACCTCAATGAGCGCGGAGGCGGATTTAAGATGCGCTTTCTATAGACTAACGGACCTCAGATACCACAAGATATAGTGTTTACTGCTTTGGTCCTGGCGCTGGACAAGCTCGCCGTCTCGTGGTAGGAGAACAAAAAGCGAAAGATGGGGATTTCTGTCCAAGTTGCCCGCCGAAGATGCTCCGTTACGCATCCGGCTCACTCTTCCCCGTGTCCAGTCTGCTCCTTTTGCGCGCCATCACCAGGTTCAGAAGATAGAAGAAAACCACGGCGTTGATCACCAGCAGCCCAACGCGAATCACCGTGACCCGGCGAGAGATCTCTATGACCTCCAAAGGCAGGAACGACGCGGTAATCACCAGGGTAAGGTACTCTGCCCAGGCTTTTTCAAAATAGAGGCCGATGCCCTCGGTCAGATCCAGGGCCGCATAAACAAAGCCCACTTCGCCGATGCGCCTGAGCAGGCGGTCATCGATCAGCGCAGCCCTGTCGAGGATGAAGTTGACTAGCCCGGACTCGGGATTGAAGCGCAGGTGGTCGGCCAGTTGGGCCAGCAGGTCGCCGACGTCCTTGTGAAGCAGCCTCACCGCGCCCACGCCGATGATCAGAAACAGCAGGGCCTGCGCCAGCTTGAAGGCTGCGATGCCGATGAGCCACGCATTGTGGTGTCGAGGCGGCGGGACGATCTGGGTTGACGAGTCACTCATGGCCTTGGGAAAACCGTTCAATCTTTACCTGTCTTTACGTTAACCGGTGCGCCGGGGTTCTGGTAACTGCCCGCCAGGAAACTGCGAACATTGAGGAAGTGCGTTTTAGAGCATTCTCGGAATACAGAGCCTCTTGCAAAACTCCGTTGAAATGGCTCAGAGGTTCCAGAATGATGGGATCGAAGAGCGATTTTCATCCCAATCGATCTCACTGACCCCGATGGTTGCAGATCATTTCTACTCACCAGCGCATCATGAACATGGGAAGGGAGTGCGCCCGGTTCAATCTGTCAGGCATGTCCCCGGTCCGTACCCCCCGCAGCCCCCCCATAAGCGCTAAGATACAGGTTGACGATTTTTCGATGTTGATCTAGTCTTTCCACATGGCTGAACTGGAGAACTGGCAAGTCCTTCGTACGGTGTTTCCT
>Ga0255348_1000488_pt1 | contig 16153 bp, 17 predicted proteins | sample CBST25v5metaG_FD_189945 | JGI IMG/M metagenome (GOLD analysis project Ga0255348, IMG submission 189945) | Peat soil microbial communities from Stordalen Mire, Sweden - C.B.S.T-25.v5 | ecosystem: Environmental > Terrestrial > Soil > Wetlands > Peat | place: Sweden: Norrbotten County, Stordalen... | reverse complement strand
AGTTAACGGTAGTTTAGTAAAATTTACAACTACTTCATATCCATAAGGAGCATAGATAATGGGATTTTTTAAAAGCGTAGGAAAGATGTTTAAAGGCGTAACTAAGCCTCTTATGGGAGCTGGTATAGGTTACATGACAGGTGGTCCGATTGGTGGCTTAATGGGCGCTATGAGCGGCTTTGGTGGTAGCGGAGGAGGCGGTGGTGGCAATTATGGGGCTGGCATGGAATATTTAAACCAAATTCCAGGTATGGCTAGAAGCTATTTAAACCCCTACACCGAAGAAGGAAGAAAAGCTTATAACAGTCTTTTAGATCAATATAGTAATACCTCTACTACTAACCCAACTCAATTTCCAGCAGAATATAGCCAAATGGGACGTGATCCTACAGCTTTTATGAATAACTTAATGAAAGATTACGAGCCATCTAGGGGTTACAATTACAAACAAAATCAAATGCTAGGAGCTGCTAGAAATAGTGCGGCATCTGGTGGTTTTTCTGGAACCCAGTATGATCAAGCAAACCAAGCTGAAACAATTAAAGATTTACTTGGCTCTGATATGGCAGAGTATTTATCCAATGTTTTGAATATTCAAAAGTCTGGCTTAGAAGGTGAAGAAAGAAGATTGGCTGGGCGCGAAAGAGTATTAGCAGGGGAGGCCGGAAGAGGCGGCGATGCTGCACATGATTTAGCAAGTATATTGGGAACTAATTTAGGACAACAAGCAGGACTTAGATTTGAGGGTGAACGTCAAAGAAGGTTAGATCAAGCTAATAGACGTAACAGCAGAATGGGTTTATTTGGTGATTTACTAAGTTCGAAAAACCAAGACGGCCTTGATGCTGCTAACGGTAGACTTACTAACATGTTTAGCTCTCTTGGCGCACTTTTTGGAGGATAATTATGCCTATTACACCTATTAATTTTGCTGCCATTGATCCTATCGATTTTAAAGACGATATATTCTCTGGTTTATTAAAAATGAGAGAAGCGCAACACGCTGGCGAAAGACGTGGTTTAGAGAATGAGGGTACGCGTCACCAAAATTCTATCCAAGGCGCTAAGGCTCAATATGCTCCTGATATGGAAAAGTTTACTGCTATGTTACAACAAAACCAGGCTGAAAATTATAATAGGGAGATTGAATCTAAGATTGGGTTAAATCAGGCGCACGCAAATCATGCAAACAGTCAAGCTGCTGCTGAAAACAATAAACTTACGGATGCATCAAAATACGGAAAATATATTCCTGGATCTTTGGATAAGCTGCCTAAAGCTGAGCAGCATGATACGACAAAACGTATGAAAGATAATCTTGTTAAAGCCGAAAACCTCATACAAATGGGCAAAGAATTAAAAGAGTTTAAAAAGTTAATGAAAGAGCATCCTAATATGAGTGAGGCATTCAATAATATACTTTTGCAAAAAGAGCCAGGGATTATCTCTCAAGTATGGCGGAAGTTTAACGGAGATAAAAAAGGTCTTGATGCCCTTAATAAGGCACAAAAATTAGGTAACAGCGCTCTACTTAGGTATATGAATTCATTAGGCGGTGGCGCTGTAGGAAAAAGAGGTATAACTGACTTTTTAGCTAAAATTATGCAATCAGCAAAAGTTAATCCTTTAAATACTGACGCAACTAATCAAATGATTATTGACTCACTATTAGAAGAAAACGCCTATGCCGATGCATGGAAGAAAAAGACTAAGGAAGGATTAGATTATCGTTTTCCAGTATATGACGATTACGATGACTTTAGGCCAGAAAGCAATAGTAGTAATGAGAAAGAGCTATCTTCCATGTCCGATGCAGAAATAGACGCCATAGCAGATGGTCCTGATAAATAGGGAGTAATTAAATGGGCATAACTAAAGAACAGGCTATAGCAGAAAGGGAGAGAAGACGCAATTTATCGTCTGGTGCACGCAGCTATTCATCTGTAACTAAAGAGCAGGCTATAGCAGAAAGGAATAGAAGAAGGGGGTTAGAATCCCAAGAGCCTCATCGCGAGACATCAATCGGCGAAGATATCAAGCCTGAAAGCGCTCCGATGCCACAAACAAATAATGATTCTGTTGGTAATCCATTCGTAAAAGCGTTATTGGCTGGTCTAACCAGCCAAAGAGCAGTTTACGAAGCACCAGTACACGGAGCATTACAGCCTTTATTAGAAAGCGGTTATTTAGGACAAGGTGTATCCGATTGGTCTAAAGAAAAAGCAAGGGAACGAGAATCAAGTCTTAAATTAGCTGGAGAAGACTATCCTCTTATAACAAATGGAGGAGAACTTATAGGTAAAGTTAATAGAGATATATTAGCGGCTATAGCACTTAAAAAACCTGTAGGGGCATTAGCAGGAAACATACCCACCAAGGCACTCGCAGGTATTCCAAAATGGCTATTAAATAGTAATTTAGCAAAAAATATAGTTACTGGTGGATTAACAGGTGGTCTTGAGGGGGCAACAGATTATGTTAATGAAGGCGAATCTAGATTAGAAAATTCAGGGAAAAAAGCCGCAGGTGGAGCAATTGCTGGGGGAGTTTTTAGTGGACTTCAATATGGTGGAAAACAACTATTAAAACTTGGTAAGTGGACAGCAAATCTTCCTAAAGCTTTTCCTAAAGGTGGTGCTAAAGAATTGGCCGACAAAATAGCTAAAGTCGATAGGGATGCTGCTAAAGATGCTGCTACTGAAGTGTATGACCGAGTAATAAGTGCTGCCGACAAAGCCAAAGTTAAAGTAGATTTATCTAAAATAAAATCTAAAGGCTTGTTAAGTGCTATGAATTCTGCTGAAAAAGAAACGCTTAAAAAAGCGTTGCCTAAAGTTAAAGAATCAAAAATAATATTACCAAATGGCAATAAATTAAAATCTATAACTCCTGGCGATCAAAGTTTTGGGAATGCTCATAATGTAAAAAAAGATTTAGATGATGCTATTGGCCGATTAGAAGGATTGCGGCAAACCACCAAAGTATCAAACCAATTAAATAAGCTAAAAAAAGGAAGGATTAAAGTTCAAAGCGCCATGTCGAAAGCATTAAAAGAAGCTGGTTTACACTCAGAGCTTGGGATGTTTAAGGAAGTAAATAAAACTTATGCAGACAAGGTGCTTAAATATAATCATCCATTGATTAAAAATTACTTAGGTATAACTAAAGGAAAAAAATCAATAGGAATTCCTACATTAACGGCAGAGGATTTTCTCAAGAAAGCTCATGGCGATAGTACCTTTAGGGCGCATTTTGGAAATAAATATCCAGAGATCGAGGTGAACCAGCTATTGCCAAAATATTTAAAAAGAGGCGCTAGTGCGCTTGGAATTGGTAGTGTTGGGGGATTTGGCTATCAGTTGTTTAAAGATAAATAATAATATTCTAATCATCTGTAGACGCCCAGCCAAACACTAGGGCACTTAAAATTAATCCTATAATATATATTATACACATTTTTAATCTCTTTTTTTTGTTAAAACTTTCCTGCTAACTTTAATATACCAACTATTACAAGCCCTACTGTTGTAGGAAAAATAAACGCCGTTAAAAGCGAGCCACCTATAGCGTAACCAAAGAAAATCTTTAAATCTTTTTCTAAGCCAGCTAAACCTTGTGCTAAATCATCTTTAGTGGCAAATCCATAGAGTGCCTTATTTAAAGCAAATGCCTGTGTTTTAGCCTGTTCGTCTGGTATTCCACCAGCTTTTAAATCTAAAAAATGTTGCAATGTATTGACAGTTTCCATATTATCCACTACTTTCGATATCTTTTAATTTTTCTTTGAGTTTTTCTAATTCTTCTTTATCTACAAAATTACTTACTAACATATTTAATACTTCTATTACCTGTTGTCCCGGCATTCCGCCAGCCTTTAAATCTTGATATAAACGTATTAGTGTACAACTTGTTACCATTTGTACTTACCCTAGTAGTTTACCAATTAACTATACCTTAAGCCGATGGGTAGGTCAAGGGTTTTATCTTCCATGTATACAAAACATTACAACTGTTTTTACAATAAACACAAGCATCGCACTAATCATGGTATAGAATATTTTGTTAGTGCTACTTTTAACATCTTTAATCTCGGCCTTTACATCTTTTATATCGGCTTTTAATTCGGTTCTCAATGCTTTAATCTCGGCCTTTACATCTTTTATATCGGCTTTTAATTCGTCTTTAACTTGATCAATTTTGTTATCCAAGCCTTGTACTGCCACATTTAAAGCATCCGTTTCTGCAACTGCCTGTTCTTCTGGCACTCCGCCAGCCTTTAAATCTTTATAGTATTGCCACGCTGTATTAGTCATTTATTGTATATCCCCATGCAAATTTATAGTAGTTATATTCTTAAATTTTACTATACTAAAAACTGCAAAGCAACGGATGCCACAGCAAAGAAAGGATTCTAAATATGGCTCTCGACCCTAGATATATAACGGCTATTGATTTGTCTCCATATTTGGTAGACAAAGATTCGGGCGCACCCTTATCTAATGGGGTTGTCTCTTTCTGGCAAGATGATGCAAGAACTGTGCCAAAACTTGTATATGAGCTATCTGGCGCACCGCCTAATTACACTTATACGGCATTGCCTAATCCTATTATTTTAAGCAACGCTGGAACATTTCAGGATGCAGCAGGCAACAATATTGCTGTTTACTATTTTCCTTACGATTCACAGTTACCAGACGCAAACGTACAGCTTTATTATATTACTGTTACTAATTCAATGGGAACAGAACAGTTTACTAGAGAGGCATGGCCTAATATAGTAACCAACGAAAGCGAATCCCTAATACAAGCTAATATTAGCAATGGCTTGATTAACCCTCAGTTTGCAAACGTATCGTTTAGCCCTCCAACCCCGTTAATCATAACCTCTCCAGTAACAGGAACAGTTAGCACGGTAATAGGGCAACGTTGGACGTTAAATTTAACAACGCTAGGGGCTGGTAGCGTAACAGTTACTAGAAATTCAATAGCAGGATCTTCGGCTTACCCGGGCAACCCGCCTTATACTTTAACAGTAACACCAAGTGCTAACGTTACAGGATTAACCCTTTTCCAAAGGCTATACCATAACCCTAACATTTGGTCTCCTCAGCCAGGAGGCACAAACGGTTACATTGCAACATCTATTTTATTAGCACCTCTTAGTTCTGTGACAATGCAATATGCACCATCAGTTGGTGCGCCCCAAGCGTTGCTTACCGCTAACAATGTGTTGGGTACTTATCAAGAATTTACAAACACGGTTCAATTGGCCGCAGCAAGTAATACTGACAATGCTGATGTGGGGTATGTTGATATAATTATAACATTACCAATTGCAGCTACTACTACTTTATCTAACGTTCAAGTTGCTGGTTTAGAAACAGATCTAACCAATGTTATTTTTGATCAAATCCCAGTTAACCAGCAAGTAGAAGAGGCTAATATTCCTGCATTAGAATATAAGCCTATTTCAAGCTATTTATGTGGGTGGGATTTCCCCTTAAATCCTTCCCAATTTTTAGGAACGACTGTTGCAGTTCAAGCAGTTGGTGCTAACAAATCTTTTTATGCCTGGGATCAAACAATAGTATTTCAATCGGCCAATAGTGGCGTTAGCGTTAATCGTGGTGGTAATGGTGAATTAGTATTAACCGCTGCTGCTGCTGTTCAACCTGCAATAGTCCAATATTTAGATTCAACTAAGGCACGAGAAATGTTGAATTCAAAGATGTCTTGTGCCATTGAAAGCAAAACCTCTAATTTAGCTGGAATAACCGCAACAATATCGTTATGGTATTGCACTGATGCTTCTTTACCAAGCGTAGTAGCTGGCACTAATAATTCTGTTGTCGCCACACTAGACGCTAATGGACATCCTGCCACTTTAAACGGCACATGGGTCGAGGTTCCACGAAGTGATTTAGGAAATGCTCAATTTACCATAAAGGCTAATGCCACTACTAATTTTAATTTTAATGGTTTTAGCGGTTGGGATATGAAAGGAGTAGCAGCTACTCAAACTGCTAATTTTTTTGCAATTGTAGTGGGTTTTGGGGCAATGACAGCGGCGGATACTATCTCGATTAATTCCGCAAGCGTTGTGCCGGGAGATATACCTACAAGGCCAGCACCACAATCAGTAATATCCGTCATGCAAGACTGTTTATACTACTATAGGAAATCATTTTCCAACAGTATCGTTCCGGCAACCGCATTAGGCGTTGGCACAGGCGAGTATTATTTCCCTGTTAATAATTTAAATGGAGTTGGTATTGGGTTTCCTTTGGAGTTTGAAACTGGTATGAGGGTCGTGCCAACTGTAACTACATACAACCCAATAAATAATAATGCACAAGCTTATAATTTAACTCAATCTGCTGATGAGTCAAGCACTGCTGTTTTAAATGCTACGCCTAAATTTGTTTGTATAACAACAGCTACTAATTTTGGGGCAACTCTTGGAAACATAAGGATCGTGCATTGGGTGGCAGATGCTCGTTTAGGAATAATTTAATTAATTTAGGAGAATTTTAATGGCAACAAATTATAATGTAGATAAGACTAAAAGTGGTGTAAATGGATTTGGTTTGCCATTTTGTAACACTATTTATTCTGTAACACTAACAGCAAGTACTGATACTACAGTTGCAGTTCCATTGACTGCTGCCGTAGGAGCTCCAACAGCCACAACCTTTAATAAATTTATGGCTGTATTTTCATACTCTAATGCTGCTAATGTATTTGTTGCTCTTAACGCAACCGCCACTGTTCCAGCTGGTAATACTTTTGCAGCAACAACAGCAGAGCTTAATCCAACTGCTAAGATGGTTAAATCAACCGATGTAATACATTTTATTTCAAGTGGGACACCAAGCATTACTGTTGCATTTTACGCTATACAGGAGTAATAAATGTCTACAAAATTTAGTCAATTTAATCCTGTTACAACGGTCGCCGAATCTGGTGATACTGTTGTCGGCTTAAGAAATGGTGCTAATACCATATTTAATGCTCAAGCATTTGCAGCTCTTCCTTGGGCTACTTTAGCTGTTGGACAAGTTTTGGTTATTAATAATGGCTATTTTCTAGCAAACACTGCCAATGCTATTTATACACTTCCTACCGTTGCAGTTGTTGGGCAAGTCTTACAAATTATAAACCTCTCGACTTTCACCGTTACGATAGCACAAAATGCAGGACAACAAATTCAATTCGGTAACATTGCATCAACTTTAGGTGCTGGTGGTTCTGTTGCATCATCTAATATTGGTGATTCCCTAACTTTAGTATGCAGCGTTACTAATAATAACTTTACACTTTTAGGCGCACCACAAGGAAATTGGGTGGTAACTTAATTTATTAAGGGATTAATTTATGACAATAAGTAACGCACTCAATGCCGCATTTGCTGCTAACCAATTAATATATGCATCATCTGCAACCCAATTAGTAGGGTTAGGAACAGCTACAAATGCAATATTAGTTACAAATGCTGGTGGGATCCCAAGTTTCCAGTCAACTATTCCGCTATTAGTCCAACAAAACATTACTGAATTAGGAGCAATTGCTTCAATTGGTGCGCCATTAAATCAACAATTCGGTGGAACAGGTGTTAATAATACAGGAACCATTACATTAGGTGGCAATTTAACTACAACAGGCGCTTATAATTCTACCTTTAATATGACAGGAACCACTAGTGTAACTTTTCCTACAAGTGGTATATTAGCTACAACTGTCGGAGTAGGCGTATTAACAGTTTCAGGAACTCTTAATAAAATTTCTTCTACTGGCGGACAAAATCCAGTATTAAGTATCGATCCAAATTATGTCGGCCAAACATCGATCACAACGCTTGGCACAATTACTACTGGAGTGTTTGAAGGCTCCGTTATCGGCTTAGCTTATGGGGGAACTAATGCTAACCTTACCGCTTCTAATGGTGGGATTTTCTATTCAACCGCTTCAGCTGCCGCCATATTGTCTGGAGTTGCAACCGCAAATAAAGCTTTGTTGTCAGGCTCGTCTACCGCACCATCATGGTCAACTGCTACATATCCTGCAACAACGAGCGCAAATCAGATTTTATATTCATCTGCAAATAATACCATAACAGGTTTAGCTACCGCAGCCGATGGCGTACTCGTAACCAGCGTAACTGGAGTACCATCTATTAGCGGTACATTACCATCGGCTGTTCAACAAGGAATAACCGAACTTGGTACCATTACCTATATGATTGAACCTTTAGGTGCAGCATTTGGCGGAACTGGCGTTAATAACGGTGCATCGACCATTACTCTTGCTGATAGTTTAACTACGACCGGAGCTTATCCTGTAACGTTTAATTTTACTGGTGTTACTGATCTTACATTTCCGCTTTCAGGAACCTTAGCAACGGTGGCTGGTATTCCATCGTTACCGTTAATTACATCCCAGGGTGGCTCTGGTATTGCCAGCCCAACTGCACACGGTATATTAGTAAGCGAAGGATCTAGTGCTTTTAACCCTATTGTATTGGGTGCTGGACAATTATTAATTGGAACAACAGCAGGTGATCCGGTCGCAGCTACTTTAACTCAAGGAACAGCATTAACGATTACTAGCGCAACAGGCGCAATAACAATTGGCGTATCAAATAACCCATCTTTACCAGGTGCAGCAGGTGTAACTTTACCGCAAGGCAATACTGCGGCTCGTGCTGGCGCAGCAGGTACTATGAGATTTAACACCCAAACTACTGTGTTTGAAGGTACTATTGATGGGGCCGTATGGGCTCCATTTACCACTTCAGCTCTTGGGGTGTTAACGGTTAGTGGTACAGCAGGTTTTATAACATCAACAGGTGGCACAACCCCAATAATTGACATCGATCCTACGTATATTGGACAAACGTCCCTTACAACTCTTGGCACTATAACTACAGGAACTTGGGCTGGTTCTACTATTGCTGTTGCTAACGGTGGAACCGGAGCGACCTCTCTAACGCAATACGAAGTGTTATTAGGCAATGGCACAAGTGCTGTAGGAACTGTTAGTAGCAGTGGCACATCAGGACAGGTATTAACAAGTAATGGTGCAGGTAGTGCTCCTACTTGGCAAGCAACCGGAGTTGGCGGTGGTGTTTTAAGTAACATTGCCACAGCGAACCAAACCACCGTCTCTAGTGCAACAGGCAATGTTACAATTGGATTAGCTAGCAATGCAGTATTGCCTGGAACAGCCGGTGTAACTTTACCGCAAGGAAATACTGCGGCCAGAGCCGGAAGCGCCGGAACAATGCGTTTTAACTCTCAATCCGGAGTTTTTGAAGGAACAGTTGATGGCACTAATTGGGCTGCTTTTGAATCATCGTCTACTGGTGTTACGAGTGTTGCAGGAACGGGTGGATTTATTACCTGCTCACCAACTACTGGGAGTGTTATTGTAGATATTGATTCTACCTACGTTGGACAAACATCTTTAACTACCCTTGGTACGATCACAACTGGCGCTTGGAATGGCTCTTTAATTACCGGAACTTACGGCGGTACAGGGATTAATAACGGTGCTTATACTATTACGCTGGGTGGAAACTTTGCAACTAGCGGTGCGTTTAATACCAAATTAACTGTAACTGCTAATACTAACGTAACCCTACCAACGAGCGGAACCTTGATTAACAGCGCAGTAACTACTTTATCCTCATTAGTAAGCGTTGGAACAATTTCAACGGGATCGTGGGGTGCTACCGTAATTTCTCCAACTTATGGTGGTACTGGAGTAAATAATGGTGCATCTACTATTACGCTGGGTGGAAACTTTGCAACTAGCGGAGCATATGCTGCTACGTTAACTTTAACTGGAGCAACGAATGTAACCCTACCAACATCAGGCACGTTAGCTACAACTTCATCTATTCCTACTTTCCCACTGTCACTAGCTAATGGTGGATTGAATGCAAACTTAACAGCAAGTAATGGCGGTATATTTTATTCTACAGGAAGTGCCGGAGCTATTCTTGCAGGAACAGCTACTGCTAATCAAGTCTTATTATCAGGATCTAGCACTACTCCTGCCTGGTCAACAGCTACATACCCTACTACTACTATTATTAACCAACTGCTTTACTCTTCGGCTGCCAACATTATAGGCGGCCTTGCAACCGCTAATAATGGTGTGTTAATCACAAGTGCTGGTGGCGTACCATCTATAAACTCAACGCTACCTACAGCCGTTCAAGGTAATATCACACAAACAGGCACAATTACTAACGGTGCTTGGAACGGCTCATTAATTACGGGTACTTACGGTGGAACGGGTGTTAACAACGGTGCTTATACAATTTCACTAGGTGGAAGTATTTCAACGGCTGGTGGCCACACATTATCTGGTGCTTATGCTTCTACTTTTACTTTTACTAATAATACCTCTGTTACTTTTCCAGTTAGCGGAACACTTGCTACCACATCGCAACTGCCAAGCTTTCCTATATCTTTAGCAAATGGCGGCACTGCTGCCAATTTAACCGCATCAACTGGTGGTATAGTTTATTCTGGGGCATCGGCATTTGCAGTGCTTTCTGGAACCGCAACCGCAGGGCAAATACTTCAATCGGGAAGTAGTGCTGCTCCAAGTTGGTCTACAACAACTTATCCTGCAACTAATGCTGCAAATACTTTGCTTTATGCAAGTAGTGCCAACACTATGGCAGCTCTAGCTACTGCTAATAGTGGGGTGTTAATTACTAGCGCTGGCGGTGTTCCAAGTATTAGCAGTACATTGCCAGCAGCTGTTCAAGGCAACATTACGAGCACAGGAACAATTGCTAGCGGGGTTTGGAATGGTACAGCGGTTGATGTGGCGCATGGTGGTACCGGCAACACTTCAACGACGGCTTATGCAGTATTATGTGGTGGCACAACGTCAACAGGGGTGTTACAACCTATTGCAAGTGTTGGAACATCAGGACAAGTATTAACTAGCAATGGAGCGGGGGCGTTACCTACTTTTCAGGCAGCTGGAGGCGGTGGAGGCTCATTAACTAAAATAGCTAGCGGTACGGCATCTAATAGTGCGTCTATTGAATTCACTAATATTTTTAGTTCAAGTTACAGTAACTATCTTTTTGTTTTTAATAAAATATTACCAGCGACAAATAATGTTGGCTTATACGCACAGCTTGGCACTGGAGCCGGACCAACTTATGTTACCACTGGTTACAATTGGGCTAATGCAACGATGATAAATGGAGGCAGTATAAGTTTCACCAACAATACGTCTGACGCTCAGATTGGACTTACAGACTCGTATAGTTATTACGGAATAAATAATGCGGGAAACGGAGTGAACGGAAACATGCAGGTATTGGGCACTAATGGAACAAGCAATATTGCATCGGGTAATTTCAATTACTCCGCTATATTGGCCAGTAGTTCCACCTACCTTGCTCCTGCTACAGATGCATGGACTTTAGGTGCCGCCGTCTATACTGCAATTAAATTTTACATGAGTAGCGGCAACATAGCTAGTGGCACTATTACAGTTTACGGGTATACCCCTTAAGGAATTTATATTATGGCACTTACAAAAATAGTTAACGGCGAATCAGTAGATATGACACCCGAAGAAGAGGCTGAAATTAGAGCACAATGGGCAGCAACTGATGCTGCACAAGCACAAGATTTGGCTGCAAACGGCTATAAATACGAAAGGCAACAAGCATACCTTGATTTTGGCGATCAATTAGATTTCTTGTGGCACTCTATGGATGCTGGTGAAGTTCCAAAATGCCAAGCATTTTATGATGCACGCTTGGCCGTTAAACAAAGCTATCCAAAACCAACATCTTAAGAAGAAAAAGCAAACTTTACTATACTATATTTTTTAAATTAATTTATTAAGGAGTTCTAAAATGAAAAAACAAGAAAGCAAAGGAAAAAACAGCAAAAAAGGCGACAAACCAAAGGGATGCAAATAATTCAATAAAATCTAAACCTTAATTTAATCAGAGCCATGGAGGGCAAAGATGTCAATTTTACAAGCAGCTAGTAGTATTACTGGTTTGGCAGGTGTTACGCCTAATCTAGTGTTTATAAATACCAATGATTCTGTTGCAACTGTGACAACAACAGGATATTTATCTAAAGCAATTCATGAAAATCTATTAACTGTATCAAACGGTCAAATAGCCCTTGTTAACACAACTAGCGGTCCAGTTTGGCTAGCTATATCTATTACAGGAACTGCGCCTAATTTAGTTTATAGCTTAGTAACCCCAGCCAGCTCCGGTGGTTCTTTTGCTGGAAACGTCCAGGCAGGATCGAGCGGTGTAGCTGGTGATTTTATTTCTTTCCCAGCAACAGCAAACAGAGGAAACTTAGTTGTAGCTGCCACCTCAAATGCAGGAAACACAGCAGCCACTATAACGAATGCCTCACAAGCTGGTGTTAGGACTTTTACAATTCCCGATCCAGCCGCTACAACAGCTAATTTTGTGCTAGCTCCTAGTGCTTTAGTAAGTGGAAATGTTGTTAAAGCAACTGGTACGGTTGGTGCAATTCAAGATGCTGGATTTACATTACATGCTGCAACTACTGCTGCATACGCAGGTGGTGGTACAAGCAATGCTTATACAGCAACTAACGTTGGAGCAACCAGTATAGTGACAGCTTCTATTTTATCCTCTACTAACGCTGTTTCAATTACTAAAGTAGTTCCAGGTGCTGGTACATTAACAGTAAGTTTTAGCACCGATCCTGGTGCTGCAACTACCGTAAGCTGGATCGCAATAACGCCTGCCGTGTAATTATCGATTAACGCCCTTCAAGATGGAGGGCATTTTTATATAAGGAAATATAACTATGACAATGCAATCATTAATTGAACGCGTATCTCAATTAGCTCAGGCTATTGAACAAAGTGCTGCTAATCACAATGCTTTAGTAGGACGTTTAGCAGAAGCTAAATCTATTTTAGATATGTTAAATTCAGTGAAACTTCCTGGTACTGTTGGTACTGTAATTAGTGATGTTGATGCTGCTTTAGGTACTACTGAAAACGTGGTAAACGCTGTAAGCTCGGCTATAGCTACACCTGCTGCTAATTAGGTTTGAGCATACAGATCCCAGAAAAGAAGATCCAAAGTGATTTCTTTGAATGGCTGTGTTTTTACCCCTGCTTACGTCTTGTTACCTTTGCTATCCCTAATGGGGGGAGTAGAAATCGTCTTGAGGCTAAAAGCCTCAAGGCGCAAGGCGTTACGCCTGGAGTACCTGATATATTCATGGCCTTGCCTTATAATGGCTTTCATGGGTTGTTTATAGAATTAAAATCTAAAACAGGCCGCCTTTCCGAACATCAAAAAATATGGCTTAATAATTTAAATGACAGAGCCTACAGAGCTGTCGTATGCTATTCTTTAGATGAGGCAATGGATGCAGTTACAGAGTACTTGGGAGGGAACCTAAATAATGTTTAATAACTTACAGTTTAGACAACTAATAATCCAACCAGTATTGCGCGCTATTTATCTTTATAGCCAAGAAGCCGAAGACTTACTTGTAGGAACTTGCGCTCAAGAATCCAGAGGCGGTACATATTTATTTCAAGAAGGTACCAATCCTGATTTATATGCATCATTACAAAAAAACATTTTGGCTGTCGGGGTTTATCAAATGCAATCAGCCACTCATGATGACATTTGGAAACATCTAAATTTATCTAATCATTATTTACTAGATAAGATAATAAGTTTTTGTAATGTTCCTAATAACCCAACGGCTAATATTATGCTATACAATCTTTATTATGCAACAGCTATGGCAAGATTATACTACCATAGGGTGTCTGAACCTATCCCTAAGACCTTAGAACTTCAAGCAGAATACTATAAAAAATATTATAATACAGCTGGCGGTAAAGCTACTGTTGATGAATATATTACTAACTACAATAACTTTGTTGGGGTTAAAAAATGAGCGATCCTTGCGTTAATGGTCTTGTTGATAAAGTTATTGCTATGGGGGCAAACACCAAGGTAATTTGCTTCGTGATTATCATTCTTTCTGTTATTTTCTCTGGTGTTTGTTATTGGTATACGGGTAAAATTAATAATCCTGGTACTGAATTTGCAGAAGAAGTCATAGAAGAAATTGTTAAGAAAGAAACAGGCATAGATATTGATAAATTATTACCACCTAGTAAACATTCTATGGATGATTAATATATGTTCCACGAGGAACATTAAACGGATTTAGTGGATTTATGGATGAAAATAAACATGTTATTAAAAACTGATGAATTTATTGAAGCTGGTTTCCCTGAACACCAAGCTAAAATGTTAGCTCGTAATTTAGCAATTGCTGGCGAAACGGACTTACGTCTTATCGCAACTAAAGAGCATATTCAAAACCTTGAGTTTGCCATAACCTCTGGATTCAAGCGCTTAAAAAATGTGGTATATTTGTTTGGAACAATACTCACATTACTACACGGATATTTCGTGTTAAAGGTTCTCGTCTACTAACGCTTGATTATCATGCCATTTACTCCATTTGGCCTGTAAGCTTACCCAAAAATCAGGTTCCATATCTAAAACCTCTGCTAATTCCATGGCAGAATCAACCGTAAGGTTTATTTCTCCATCCATAAGCTTTTCCAATTTTGAATAAGGCCAACCTAAATCTTTGGCTAATCTGTGTGGCATAAGGCCGTTAGGTTCTATAAATTCCCTAAGTAATATTTCTCCAGGGTGCGGCGGTTCTTTTTCCATGAGCATTTTTCTCCTATGTTATTAACTTTCTATAGCATATGGGGCAGCAGTATCAACTTACCAAAAACTGTTCCCTAAATTGTCACTATTCGTGCAGATACACCAACTCACCCTAACGCTTTATTAGCCATTCTTTTAGTTGGCCGCTAGGGTAGCCGCAGTTAGGGTAAGAAGGCGGCTACAAAGCGATAAAAGTGGCCTTGGTTAGGGTTTGTTTTGCTTGGTTGCCCATGCGGTTTCATTAAAACATGCTTTTAACCTAGATTTTAGTGGGCCACAATATTTTGTTCCAAACTCAATAGCTTTTATTTCTTCCGCTGATAATCCATTTTCCCATATCTTAAATTCTGCGTCATAAATTTCTTGAGCGAGTTTTGCTAAGCGTTCCGCTTCTGCTTTTTTTCGTGACGCAAGTTCTTGTTGTGCTATTTCTTGTGGTGATTTGTAATTATTTTCAACCCACGCTTGGCCTTTTCGTAAAACTCCCATTATCACGTTTATCGGATTTGTATATTGTTTTGCATTTGGATTATTCAAAAGCCCAAATGCAAAATGCTTGATTGATTCCTCGACTACATCGGGGAGGTTAAGATTAAAAATCTGTCTAAGATGTTTTTCTGAAAAGCCAATATCTTGTAAGGGATCTAAATTTATGTTCCTCCATTCCTCGGGAAGCTCGTTTCCGTTAGTAGTAGTATTTTTATTATTAATATAACTACTACTACTAACGGGGGTTGACTCCACTTTGGACTCCACTTTGACTCCACTTTGACTCCACTTTGACTCCACTTTGACTCCAGTTTCAAGGTGGAGCATCTCATGAAACAACAAATCAGGGATAGTATATTTTGACCATCCACCCTTACCATTTTTATAAGCAACTCTGGATATACAGTGTTTTCTTTCTAACCGCCGTATTGCTGCTTTTATGCTGGATTTTTTGCAATTTATGGCATCTTTAATATGTTCCACCGTTAATGGATTGGTAACCTTAGATCTAGCTTTTTGGCATTCTGAATAAATCAAAAAAATGATAGCTCTTTGAAGCCCAACTAACGAGGAGTAATTTGGCTGTTTTGACTCCACTTTGACTCCACTTTGACTCCACTTTGACTCCAGTTGTGACTCCAGTTTGACTCCAGTTTCTGATTTTGAAAGTAATCTGGACTCCACTTTGACTCCACTTTGACTCCAGTTTGACTCCACTTTGACTCCACTTTGACTCCACTTTGACTCCACTTTGACTCCACTTTGACTCCAGTTTGAATCACGTTTGTGTACGATCTGTGTACGATCTGTGCCTGTACTAGGTTTGTACTCCGTTTGTACTAGGTTTGTTTTAAGTTGAATTTCATCCATTTTTATGTCATTGTCATGATTCATAAAGTTATCTTCCTTGAA
>Ga0255348_1000482_pt1 | contig 16348 bp, 8 predicted proteins | sample CBST25v5metaG_FD_189945 | JGI IMG/M metagenome (GOLD analysis project Ga0255348, IMG submission 189945) | Peat soil microbial communities from Stordalen Mire, Sweden - C.B.S.T-25.v5 | ecosystem: Environmental > Terrestrial > Soil > Wetlands > Peat | place: Sweden: Norrbotten County, Stordalen... | reverse complement strand
CTTCGGTCTGGTTCATCTTACCAAGAATCGATTCCGGGAACTGCCGCGCGGCCCGGAATGTATGCATGCCCTGGAAGGTCTGTGCGTCCCGTCTGCGCGTCTTGCAACGGCCACGCTCGCAAGCGCCCCGGCTGCTTTCACCCGCGGCAATCGTTGCGGCCTATAATGAAGCATGGCGACGTACCGGCAATCCACACCGGAAAAGGTTCCCGGCGCGACCCCGGTTTCCACGGGGAGTGCGGAGCTTACAGCGTGCAACAGCGGCCGGGCTGCAATCGACAGCCGTTTCGAGGCGCTTGTTCGCCATGTCCACGCCAATCGCCCCAGCGAAGACACCTCTCTGATCCGCAAGGCCTGGGAGTTCTGCGTCCAGCACCACGAGGGGCAGATGCGGGCCTCGGGCGAGCCCTATATCATTCATCCGCTGGAGGTGGCCGAGGTACTGGCGGAGATGAAGATGGATGCGACAGCCATCTCCGCCGGCCTGCTGCACGACTCGGTCGAGGACACGCCCGCCACCAATGAGGAGATTGCCTCCGGCTTCGGCGAACAGGTGGCCCATATCGTCGAGGGCGTCACCAATATCGACAAGATCGAGTTTGCCAATCGCGAGGACCGCCAGGCGGAGAACGTGCGCAAGATGCTGCTGGCCATGGTCTCCGATGTGCGCGTGGTGCTCATCAAGCTGGCCGACCGGCTGCACAACATGCGCACTCTGGAGCACCTGAAGCCGGAGCGCCAGGAGGCCATCGCGCGCGAAACCCTGGACATCTACGCGCCGCTGGCTCATAGGCTGGGCATGGGAAAGGTGCGCGGCGAGCTCGAGGATCTGGCCTTCCGCTACACCGACCCGGTCAGCTATGAGCAGGTGGCGGCGGCCGTCGAATCCCGGCGCATCGATGGCGAACAGTTTCTGCGCAGCGTGGAAGACACGCTGATCGAGCAGTTGCGGGAAAACAATATCGAAGCGCGCGTCGAGTGGCGCATCAAGCGCATCTACTCCATTTTTCAAAAGCAGCAGCGCTCCAAGGTGTCGTTCGACCAGGTTTACGACCTGCTGGCCATCCGCGTCATCACCCAGGACGTGGCCGCCTGCTACGCCGTCTTCGGCCTCATCCACACCCTTTGGCGGCCGGTGCCGGGGCGCATCAAGGACTTCATCGCCATGCCCCGCGCCAACCACTACCAGTCGCTGCACACCACGGTGATGAGCCCCAGCGGCCACCAGTTCGAGGTGCAGATCCGCACCGAGGAGATGCACCGCATCGCCGAGGAAGGCATCGCCGCCCACTGGAAGTACAAGGCCGGCAGCGGCGTGGTGACGGCCCGCGACGAAGAGCGGCTGAACTGGATCAGGCAGCTGGTCGAGTGGCAAAAGGAGATGACCGACCCCAACGAGTTTCTCTCCAGCCTGAAGATGGACCTTTATCCCGACGAGGTCTACACCTTCACACCCAAGGGAAAGGTGGTGGTCATCTCGGCCGACGGCACGCCGGTCGACTTTGCCTACACCGTCCACACCGAGGTGGGCCACACCTGCGTGGGCGCCAAGATCAACGGCCGCATGGCTCCCTTGCGCACCAAGCTGCGGACCGGCGACATCGTCGAGATTGTCACTCAAAAAGACCACAAGCCGAGCCGCGACTGGCTGACTTTTGTTAAAAGTCCCCGCGCCCGCAACAAGATCAAGCACTGGCTGAACGAAGACCATCGCCGCCGCGCGATCGAGATCGGCCGCAAGCTGCTGGAGCGGGAAGCGCGCAAATACAAGGTTTCGCTCAGCCTGATTGGCGATCAGGACCTGGGCCGCATCGCCAACGAGTATGGCGTGGCCACGGCCGTCGATCTGCTGGCCGCCCTGGGCCAGGGCAAGCACTCGGCCCGCCAGTTGCTCACCAAGCTGGCGCCCAGCTCGACCAGCCAGCCGGAGGCCGATGCAGCCGCGGAGATCAAGCCGGGCACGGGCTCTTCGGCCATGTCCGACGCCGTGCGCAAGCTGCATCTGACCGGCTCGGACTCGCTCCAGGTCGAAGGGCAGAACGACCTGCTGGTCTATCGCGCCCGATGTTGCAACCCCATTCGCGGGGAGGAGATTGTCGGCTACGTGACCCGCGGCAAGGGCGTGGCCGTCCATGCGCGCAGTTGCCCCAACGTGCAGAATCTGCTCTACGAGAGCGACCGCCGCATTGCCGTGGAGTGGTCGCGCGTGGGAGACCAGTCGGCCGGCCGGCCGCAGCGCTATCCGGTCAAAATCACCGTCTCCTGCGACGACCGGGCCGGTATGTTGAAGGAGGTGATCGCCGTCATCTCCGACGACAACGCCAACATCAGCGGCGTCGATATCCGCCACGACGAAAACGGCGAAGCGATCATCGAGCTTATCGCCGAGGCCGAAGACGTGGGCCATCTCAACCGCATGGTTCTCGGCCTGCGCCGCGTATCCGGCGTCCGCGCCGTGCACCGCGCGCAAAAGCTGTAGCGCAGCTAATAGCTGCTAGTGTGGTGTCTCAATGATTGAATCCATTTTCAGCGCCCTGGAGAGGTTGAGGCCGGTAGACCGTCATTCCCTCAGGGGCTAAAGCCCCGTTGAATTTGCAGGCTTTACGAACGGGCTAAAACCCGTACCCTTCAAGTCCGATAAACAATGATCTGCCTGAGACATACCACTAGATCGCTTACATTGCCAGTTCCATAGGCTTTCCAGAAAGCATTTTCTTGCGCGACAATCAAGTCCGGCTTGCTCCCAGTTTGAGAGATTGCAGGCATAGTTGATGGGAGCAAGATCATGCCAAGGAGTGAACGAAAGAATAGTTCATAGACAGATCGATTTGTCATCTAGAGCATTTTCGAAAGATGAATATCAAGCTAGCTCCGGTCTTGCTCGAAATGGGACGGCATGGGTTGGCTTTGTAACAGGACACGACTTAAGTCGTGCCGCAAAGCGCCCCAAAAGCAACGTGGGCTTCGGCCCCTGCCAAATGCTTGAGCGCCCACATCTGCCACTTGCTCAAGCACACGCCGTTCGCCTGACCAAGCTTGATATTCATCTTTCGGAAATGGTGTAGACCGGAATTTTACTGGTATCCCACCCATTCCGCAGAAAAACGCGGAATGGATGGGGCACGGAAGTCTACATCAAAAGTTAAAATGCTCCAACCTCCGTGTTGAGTTTTTCGGACACCAAATTTACTTCACAAACACAAAATAGAAATCCCCCATATCTTCCGCGTTCCCTGCGGAAGATATGGGATACATTCACAATATTTTTGAGCCGAATCAATGATGCGAAGATACGCGCGCTACTTGCCCAGCACCTGCTTGGCAATCGTGGCCAGTTGCATATTCGAGGTACCTTCGTAGATCTTGCCGATCTTGGCGTCGCGGTAGTACTTTTCCGCCGGGTAATCGCGCACAAACCCATTGCCGCCGAAGACCTCGACGCACTGGCTGGCGACCCGCTCCGCGACCTGGGGAACAAAATACTTGGCCATTGCCGCCTCGCGCAGAAACGGATGGCCGGCGTCTTTGAGCCGTGCCGCGTTGTAGACCATCAGTTTGGCCGCCTCGATCTCGGTCGCCATCTCGGCCAAGGCAAAGCTCACCGCCTGAAACTCGGCAATCGGCTTGCCGAACTGGCGCCGCTCGCGGGCGTAGCGGGCGGCGTGACCCCAGGCACCCTCAGCCAGCCCCAGCATCTGCGCGCCAATGCCGATACGCCCCTCGTTCAGCGTCTCGATGGCGATCTTATAGCCCTTGCCCGGTTCGCCCAGCAGGTTGGCCGCCGGTACCTCGCAGTTGTCCAGGATCAGCTCACAGGTGCTCGAGGCGCGAATGCCCAGCTTGTCTTCCTTGCGGCCCACGGTGAATCCCGGAGCGTCCCTTTCCACCAGAAACGCCGTGATGCCGCGATAGCCGGCCGCCGGATCGAGCGTGGCGAAGACGATGAACAGCCCCGCCTCGCGCGCGCTGCTGATCCACATCTTGCGTCCGTTCAGCCGGTAGCCGGAGCCAGCCGCCTCGGCGCGGGTTTGCAGGGCGAACGCGTCCGAGCCCGAGCCGGCCTCGCTCAGCGCATAGGCACCCACCGTATCGGAGGCCAGCCGCGGCAGCCAGTTCTTCTTCTGCTCGTCCGTGGCCCAGCGGCAGAGCGCATTCACGCATAGCGTGTTGTGCACGTCCACCACCAGCGCCACGCCGGGGTCCACGGTCGAAATCGCCTCAATGGCCAGCACCGAATCGAAAAAGCTGCCGCCTGCGCCGCCCAGTTCCTCGGGAATTTCAATGCCCATCAGCCCCATCTCGAACAGATGCCCCACCAGCCCATTGGCCAGGTGTTGCTCCTCGTCCATGGCCCGGACCTGGGGCGCAATGGTTTCCTCGGCAAACTGCCGGACGGTTGAAAAGAAAAGGCTTTCCTCTTCGGAAAGCTGCGTGAGCGGGAGGGGATGCGATGCGAGCGCCAAGAGAGATTTCCTCCGGCTTCAAAGTCTATCAAACCGGCGGCCTGGCGGTCCGGGATTTGAGAAGCCGGCGCTTGCGCCTCGCGCCACCGCCAACCTTGGCGGCTATTTTCGTACTCTTTTTCTTCTTACGGTCAACCTCCCCGGTTGAAACCCCGTCTAATTGAATTGGGGTTGGCCGTTTTTTCTGGCAGGCTGGGCTTTCGGCGGGCGCCTGCCTCTTGCGGACTTCTATTCTTGGGCTGCTTGTTTTGGCCCGCGGCGCAGGAAAGCGAAATTCAGGACTGGGAAGCGCAATTTTCCCAGGTTGAAAATATTTCCGCACTTTTCTGGGCAAATGGCCGTATTGCTCCTTCTTGTAGCGCAAGAAGGGATTATCTTGGTTCTAGTATTCAGTTGTTTTCATCAACCAGGCCGATGGTCGATCCGCTACGGGCGGGAATTTCTGCCGGACGGGCGGGTCGGAGGCGCAACTTTTCATCTGTTTCAGGCTTTCTTCCAGCGGAAGGGTCCGGAAAAATACGATGCGCTCAATGAAGGCGTTCCCCCTTTGTGTATTGGTATGTGCCCTGCTTTGCAGCTCAGGTTTGCGGGCCCAGAATTCCACCATTGCTCCGCGGATTACCGCGTCGATCGACAATTCTTCACTCACAACACTCAGGGGCAATGTGCCGGGCCTGGCGCGGATCGCGACGGACCGGGGAGAGGCGGCTGCCTCGACCGAACTGGATCACATGCGCATGGTTCTCTCACGCACGAGTGAGCAGCAGGCAGGGCTGGATCTGTACCTGGCCCAGTTGCAGGACAAATCTTCGCCAAACTACCACAAGTGGCTCACCCCGGCTCAGTTCGGCGCGCTCTACGGCCCGGCGGACTCCGACGTTGCGGCTCTTGTGGCCTGGCTGCAATCGCGCGGGCTGACAGTGGATACGGTCTCGGCCGGGCGCACGAATATCTCCTTTTCCGGGACGGTGAGCCAGGTGGAAGCGGCCTTTCACACCTCGATTCACAACTTCTCGGCCAACGGAACCCAGTTCACCTCGAATACCACCGACCCGCAGATTCCCTCGGCTCTGGCCGGTGTGGTCAAAGGCGTCGCGCACCTGAACACCATCCGGCCCCGGCCGCAATCGGTGCATGGAAGCGCGGGAAAGTTCGACCCGCAGACTCAGCGGCTGGAGCCGTTGAACGCCGTTTCGGCAAGCGGGACAAGGTCCGAGCTCACGACAGGCTCCAGCAGCGCGGGCTACTCCCTGTGGCTCGTACCCGGTGATGCGGCGACGATTTACGACTCACCGAACTCCCATAACGCCAACTTCAGCTCGGGAACAAGCTACACCGGCTCAGGCGTGGTCATCGGAATCGGCGGCGACGCAACGATCATCGCCAGCATCGTCGAGACCTATCGAAGCCTCTTTCTGGGCAGTTCGACCGCACCCACGCTCTACTATTGCACCAGCTCCACTTCATGTTCCAGCACCGCAGGTTCTGGATATGCGTCGAGCGACAGCGGCGAGGCATATATTGATACCGAACTTTCCGGCGGCATGGCTCCGGGAGCGACGGTCGACTACTACGCCTCGACGGATCTCGAGACGGGGATCGAGGCGGCCATCGACGCCAACAAGGTGGACATCTTCAGCCTCAGCTTCGGCGAGTGCGAACAGGACATGAGCACCAGCGACAATGCGCAGTGGAATAGCATGTGGCAGCAGGCGGCGGCGCAGGGCATCGCAGTGACGGTTTCTACCGGCGACACAGGTTCGGCAAGTTGCGATGGAGATGCCGATACACTTCCTACTGTTGCTTCTCGTGGATTGTCGGTGAGCGGCCTGGCCTCCACGCCGTATAACATCGCGGTGGGCGGAACGGATTTTTATCTGCTGTGGCAGAGCAATGCTGATTTCGAAGAGTACGTGAGCACGTCGCTGGGTAGCGCTTCAACCTATTACCGGACGGCCAAGAGCTACATCCCGGAATCGACCTGGAACGATTCGTCTTCGGTCGATACAACCTTGAGTGCAAATGTTCCGGTCACCGGCACTAACGCGAATATTGTGGCCGGCGGCGGCGGCGCGAGCAGTTGCTCGACCAACACCAACAACAGCTCGACAGTCGGAGGCGGAAGCTGCACCTCCGGCTACGCCAAGCCTTCCTGGCAGCGCGGCACCGGTGTGCCGGCAGACGGGAAACGTGATCTGCCTGATGTGTCGTTGATGGCGGGCAACGGCTTCGACGCCGCAGTGTGGCTGGTGTGCGATAACTCTTGCGAAAATGTAGCTACAGATCCAACATGCACCGGCTCCGGCGCGGGCGCGACGCTGAATTGCTCGAATATACCGGATGGGTATTTTGACGGCTGGGGCGGAACCTCCACCGCTGCACCGACTTTCGCGGGCATTCTGGCGCTGGTAGAGCAGTCAACAGGCGGCCGGCTGGGGCAGGCTGCTTCCGTGCTTTACAACCTTTACAACGGGAGCCATGCCAGCTCGGTCTTCAACAATAACTCCCAGGACAAGGTAGGCAACAACTCGGTGCCCTGCGAAGACCTGGACTGCGTGACGACCTCGGGGGGACATTCCTTCGAGAGCGGCTACAACACGAACGTCGGCGAATACGACCAGGCCACCGGGCTGGGCAGCGTGGACGCGACAAAACTCATCACCTACTGGAATACCGCGAATGGCACCGCGACGGCCACGGTTACAGTGACTCCAGAGTCTAATTCCATTCTGGTGTCGGACAGCCTCCCGGTTCTTGTCACCGTCACCGGCTCCTCAACGGTGCCCACCGGCACGGTCACGCTCGCTGGCGGCACGTATCTCTCCGGTCCCACCACGCTGAGCACGAACGGCGAGAGCGCAACCTACAACTTTACGATTCCCGCCGGCGACCTCAGCGTCGGCACAGACACAATTACCGCGACCTATAACGCTGATGGCTCTGACACGACTTATGGAATCGCGACCAATACCGCAACCGAGACGGTGACCTCGTCTGTTTCTGGCGCGACTTTTGCGATGTCGCCGCCGACAACGACGCCGGCCATTTCCAGCCCCGGCGGTTCCACGACGGTCGGGATTACCGTGACAGCGGCGGGCGGCTATACGGGAAGCGTCACGTTTTCCTCTTCGTCGTGCGTGCTGACGGCGGGTCCGTCCTATGGGACGGCATACGCTCCCACCTGCACCCCTCCCAGTTCGTCCACGGCCATGGGTGGAACAGCGACCTTTACCGTCAACACCACCGCGGCCACGAGCGCGGCACTGGTCTCCCCGCATTCGGGCGGCCAAGACCGCGGCCTGTTCCGCGGCCTGTTCGGCGCGGGCGGTGGCGCGACGCTGGCCCTGGTGCTCTTGCTGGGAATTCCGGCGCGGCGGCGCAGTTGGCGGTCGATGCTGGGCGTTCTGGTGCTGATGGCGGCGCTGGGCAGCCTGGCGGGCTGCGGTGGCGGAGGCTCGGCCGGATCGGGCAGTTCGGGCACTCCGGGAACGACGGCCGGCACGTATACCTTCACGGTGACCGCGACTGGAAATCCCGCGGTCACGCCGTCGCCCGAAGTCACATTTTCCGTGGTCGTGAACTAGTGGTGTGTCTCAATCATTGCGTCTGTTGTCAGCACGCCACAACGCGTCAGGCTGGGTTGAACGGGGTTCCCTCGGGGGCTAAAGCCCTGTTGATTTTGCAGACTTTACGTACGGGCTAAAGCCCGTACCCTTCAAGTCCGATCAACGATGATCTAAGTGAGACCTACCACTAGGCCGTGGAGCAAGTCTGGCAGCTTGGCCCTTCCCTCGGGAAGGGCCAAGGCGTTTTTGCAGGCTGCCGGAGTCTCCTAACTGGCCGCTGATTGACCGGAATGCCCCCCGGTGAGAGACGCGTTGCCGATCACGAGCGGCGAATCCCCCTACAGCCACGGCAAGAGCCGTATGCGCGCTCCCGCGAACAGCAGCGGGAGCGTTGCGCGGCATTCTGAAGCAGCCTGTGCGCCTCGCAGGCTGCTACCGGCAAGGAAATAGAAACGATTGCAGGACCGTTGAACGATTTGCGCAAAATAGCGCCAAATTCCCGGAAAATTACCGGTCGCTTCAAACACCCACCGGGAACGGCCTGGGGCTGGATTCATCGTCGATGTCGGTGATGGTGCCGCCGCGCCAGCGGTCGAAGCGGCCTTGCAGCAGGCTCATCATGCCCGTGTACCAGAAGCCGACGACGAAAATCATAAAGAATGGCGGGGTAAAGAAGTTCCCGTTCATCAGGTTGTACACAATTGCCCAGGCAAAAAAGCTGCCCAGCAGCAACTCAATCCATGGAGCCAATTTCAGCCGCGTGCGATATTTCTTGGCCTGGGACTTCTCGCCTTTTTTCGTCACGCTGAATTTCGGGGTGCGCACAAAGGGGCTTTGAATGCCAAAGATGGCCTCCATGACCGCCTTTGTGTTGGTTACCGTCAGTCCGATGCCGACGGCCATCAGCATGGGCATATATAAAATGGATTTTTTCCAGTTGTTGGGGAACAGCTCACGCTGGCTCAGCACATAAAAGACGGCAATCGAAAGAGTCGAAGCGGCAAAGATCGGGAAATCGAAAAAAAGCATGACCCACCATCCCTGCAATGCCTTCACAATCGTGACCGGAACGATCAGGACGGTCATCACGACCATGAGGGGATAGGCGATGTTCGCCGTCAGGTGATAGATTGCCTCGAACTTGCGCCGCGGGCTGAGAGACGAAGTGAAGATCGAAGGCAGCAGTTTGATCGAGACCTGAATCAGGCCTTTGGCCCAGCGCGCCTGCTGGGTTTTGAAGGCACTCATCTCGATGGGGAGTTCGCTGGGGCACTCGACCTCGGGCAGGTATTTGAAGCGCCAGCCGGCCATCTGCGAGCGGTAGCTCAGGTCGGTATCTTCGGTGAGCGTGTCGTGTTGCCAGCCGCCGCCGTCGGTGATGGCCTGGATGCGCCACATGCCGGCCGTACCGTTGAAGTTGAAGAAGTCGCCGCTGCGCACGCGGGCTCCGTGCTCCATCACAAAGTGCCCATCCAGCAGAATCGCCTCAATCTGCGTGAGCATGCTGTAGTCGCGATTGATGTGAGCCCAGCGGGTCTGCACCATGCCGACATCGGGCTCGGCGAAGTGATGAATGACCTTCAGAATCCAATCCACGGGGGGCATAAAATCGGCGTCGAAGACGGCGACGAACTCGCCTTTGGACACCTTGAGCCCCTCGTCCAGCGCGCCGGCCTTGAAGCCGTGGCGATTGGTGCGGTGGATGTAGACGATCGGGTGTCCCTGGGCGGCGTACCTCTGCACCACCTCGCGGGCCACGTTCTGGCTCTCGTCGGTCGAGTCGTCGAGCACCTGGATCTCGAGCTTCTCGCGTGGGTACTCCATGGCGCAGACGGCTTCCACCAGGCGCTCCACGACGAACTGCTCGTTGTACATCGGCAACTGGATGAGAACCGTGGGAAGTTCGTCGAAGTGCTGCTTCGGATTGGGATCGTAGTTCTTCTTGTACTTGAAGTACTGGTAGCACATGGTGTAGCGGTGCAGCCCGTAGACCGACAAGACGATCATCACGAAGAAGTACGGAATCAGCAATGACAGATCAAACCAGTTCCATTGGTAGAGTCCTTTGAAGGTCTGGTCGGCATACTGCATCTTCAGATAGTGGCGCAGGCCATTCTCGGGAGCAAAGGCGAGAAGCGAAGCCATGCGCAAGGGCAGCCCATAGACGAGAGAAGTGGCGGAATTCAGAGAGGGTACAATCGCGGCGAACAGGGGCAAGCCTCCACGGTCCAGATACCGGCAATTGTAGCTGATAAGCACAGGTTCAGGATGGCCGCGCCTCACCGGAAGCCTGCGGAAATCCGGCGGGCGGGCTGACTGTCAGTCCGCTCGCACTCGCTGGGTGCTGCCCGGCCGGGTTCTTGTGGTTCCGGCTGCCGGAAGCCGGTTGCCGAATGTCTCAAGGATTGCATTGGTTTTTCATCGCCCGGCAGCGAATCGGAGCAGCGAACCGGCATTCTCCTGAAGGTAAAAGCCCTATCGATACGAATGCAACTGGGCACGACGGGAGCCATGCGCATTCAAAACGGATCAACCATCATCAATCATCCGCGGCAGAGATCACGCTCGTGGTGTGTCTCAATCATTGCGTCTGTTGTCAGCACGCCACAACGCGTCAGGCTGGGTTGAACGGGGTCCCCTCGGGGGCTAAAGCCCGGTTGATTTTGCAGGCTTTACGTACCGGCTAAAGCCCGTACCCTTCAAGTCCGAGAAACGATGATCCAAGTGAGACATACCACTCGTGTTTTGACCGCAGAATTTCGTCGTTTCCCAGGTCTCAAAAGCGAGACCTGGGGCACCCGAGCGCTTGGGGTTAAATTACGAATTCACCAAGTCACGGTACTAGTGTTTAGACCGCATGAATTGGTCATTCATCGTGGACAAGCGCGGACGAGGACGTCCGCGCTACAGCCGGCCGGGAGGCCGGCGTTCCATTCATACAATGACCAATTCACGCGGTCACGGTACTAGAAGGTCGTGGAGACCGTCAAGCGGAAGGTCTTGCTCGGTTCCCGGAATATGTTCTGCGCGCCGTAGGCCGAGGTCACCTCGGTGTAGGTGTAGATGCCCGCAGAGTCGTTCGGGAACATGGACTGAGTAATCAACTCCGCGGAACAGCTCTGCTTGTTCTTGCCAATTCCGAGGTTGCAGTACGGCCTCTCGCTCAAACGCAACGGATTGTATGCGTAGTAGAGACGGAAAGGAGCGTTGATGACCGGCACGACGACGGAAATTTCGCCGCCGGTGGACATACGGGGAACAAAGTTGGTTCCGGAGATGACGTGAATGTCCTTCTTGAACCCAACCAGCGAACCGGGAATACCATTGCCGCATACTTGAGAGCCGTCTGGAGCCTGGACCAGCTCCGGGCAGCCATAAAGCGGCGCCGTCAAAGCGGCAAAGCCCTCGGGGCTCTGCTTCAACTGCCCCTTGTTGAGGGCCACATCGATTCCAAAGTCGTCGAAAAGCGAGAATGTCACCGGACCGGCGATGGGAATGCGGTACTCGACATTGGTCGTGAAGTTGGTATCGCCGCCGATCGAGGCGATCCCATAGATGGGCAGCGGCACCTGGACGCACAGGCCGGTCTGCTTCTCGTTCGGGTACTGCGGAACGCAGGTACCGTCCGGATTTGTCAATTGCACATTTCTCAGAGTGGGAACGTAGCCGTAGGGCATGGCTCCGCGAATATCGAAACCGCGCAGATCGCCCTCGCCGCCGGAGAAGAAGCGGTTGTTGGGCGGTGCGACAGCTCCACCGTAGCCCTGAATGTAAGCCAACTGTGTGCGGATGCCCAGCACGTTGCGCCCGGTGGGCGACGGGGTCAGCAGGTGCATCGGCGTGAACTGCTTGTAGGCGACCATGGGCGCGATATAGCGCAGGTTGCCCCAGATGCCGGAGACCTGGAGAACGGCCGTGTATTCCTTGCCGCTGCGCGGGCGCATCGGGTTGTTGATGGTGTTGTAGCTGTAACTCAGCGAGACCATGCTGTTTTCGATGCCGGTCAGCGCGTTGGCCCCCTGAACGCCAGAGCGGTAGCCGATGCTCTGGAAAAAGGTCTGCGAGGCGGTCGAGAACGTGGTAATCGAAGACCGGCTCCATGCGTAGGTGAAGCCCACGCGCTGGAAGACGTGCCGCTTGAGCGGATAGCTGATCGAGAAGTTCATCCCGTCAGAATCCTGATTGTAGTTCTGCGTCAGCGATTGCTGGGCCGCGCTCAGGTTCACCGATGCCCCGGTGGTGGCCTGGTAGTTCTTGGCTGCGTTGTAGTCCTGCTTCTGGTTGTAGATCTGGAAGCCCAGGTTGAGGGGGCGGTTGCGAATATAGGGCTGGGAGAAGCCAAACATGAACTGGCGGCTTATGCTGCCCAAGTTGCCCTGCAGGCTGAGCGTCTCGCCCAGGCCGAGAAAGTTGTTGGTCTGGTAGTTCAAGCCCAGAAACGCGCCCGACATCCCGCTCACGCCGCCGTTCAGGCCGATCGAGTTCTTGCCCTTCTCCTTGACCTTCAGCAGCAGGTCCACCGTGCCGGCCTCGGTATTCTGGTGGGCTTCGGAATCCTGATCCACCTTGAGCGGCTCGAAGTACTCGAGCTGGTTCAGCCGGAGCAGGCTGTACTCCCAAAGCTGCGAATTGTAGACCTGCCCTTCCTGCAACAGCAGCTCGCGGCGGATCACCCGGTCGCGGGTGACGGTGTTGCCCTGGAACTCGATGCGCGAGACGTAAAAAGGCTTGCCCTCATCGATGTCGATGTTGAGCGAAACAGTCTTGTTCTGGTCGTTGAAGATGGGATGGGGAATGGCGCCGAAGTTGATGTACCCCAGTTGACCGTATGCTTTCTTGAGGTTCTCCAGGCCCTTGCCGATGGCGGTGGCGTTAAACCAGTCTCCGTCCTTGATGGCGAAGGTGGCGCGCAGGGCCTTCACGTTTTTCACCGCCTTGTTGCCGGTGAATGTGATGGTGCCCAGGCGGTAGCGTCCGCCCTCTTCAATGGGCATCAGAATATCGATGCGCTTGCCCTTGTTGGGCCGGAAGGTGAGCCAGTTCAGACCGCCCTGGTCGCGGATCTGCGTCTTGGGCTGCTCGACTGCGGCATTGTAATAGCCCTTGTCGCGGTAGGCCTGGCGCACCCGCTCGGTGTCCTCTTCCAGCTTGGAGCTGTCGAAGGTTCGCGGAAAAATATCCTCGAAGATCAGCGAATGGGGGACGCCGATGGGCCGGAGATTCTTCATGGCGCGGCGCAGGTCGAGCGAGCCGATGTGCTGGTTGCCCGTAAATTTGATGCGGCCCACCTTCACCACAGGGCCTTCCTTGATGTTGAAGTTCACCTGCACCGAGGCCGGGGGAATCGTCTTCACTTCGGTCTTGATGGTGGCAAACTGGTGACCGTGCTCGGCCAGAATCTGCTTGAGCACCGTCTCTCCATGCTTGATCTTGGCCGGGTCGTACTGACTTTCCACGGTCAGGCCGACCTTCTCCTTCTTGAACCGGTCCAGCACGTCGGACTGCGAAACCGCACTCAGACCCTTGTAGTTGATCTCGCGAATCGTGGGTTTCTCGCGAACAAAAATGTTCAGGATGATTCCCTTCTCCGAATCTTCGCGCTCGATGCGCAGATCCTCGAAGTACCCGGTGTTCCACAGCGAGTTGAAGTCGCGCTCAATCGACGCCGGGTCATAGGTGTCGCCGGGATGAGTGAAAATGCGCGCAAGAATGGTTTCCTTGGGGATGCGACGGTTGCCGATGACCCGAATCGATTCGATGGTCTGCGACAACTGGCCGGCGGTCTGCGGCTCCTGAGCCAAGGCAGACGCGGCACTGAGCGCCAGGGCAACAAGAAGCACCGTGCGCGCCAGCAGGCTTGCGGTCCGCAAGGCACGAGAGATGGGATTGCGCTCGATCTTCGCCGGGCGGACGCCCTGCGCTGAGCACAAGTAGTGGTGCGGTCCAAAGTTCGGATTCACGGCAAGAATATCGACACCCTCAATACTGAAAATCTTATCCTGTCTCGCGGAAAGACTGATTTTATCACCCCAGATACAGGTCTTCCTCTCGGGGGCCCCGGTTCATTGGAGCGCGGCCATGGAAACTCAATCACCGGACAAAGAATTGCCCCGGAAACCGAGCCTCTCCCAGAATCCCCAGCCGCGAATCCATCCCTCGTGCGCAGGCCGCCCAGCAACGGGAATCTTTCACGGGGCCCGGCCCTTCAATGGACAAAACCAGCCCCTGAGAATCCCAACTGTTGGGAACCTAAGCAACAGTCTAACGGACTCCGGCAGGTTGGAGCATTTTTCTGCCCGCAGGATTGGGCAACTTCCTCTTTTTTATCCGCACCCGGCCGCTGCGCCGCATCATTCCGCGGCCTTGTCCGTCTGACCTTCAGTGCTTTTGTGCCCACCGCGAAGCTTCGGCCGCTGTTCGGTTCGGTTGGTCGATCGAGCCGCCATGAAAAATTTTGCCGTGCTTCTTCTTTTTCGCCTCGCATTTGATTCCTGAGGTATGCTTTTCAACATCGGGCTTGGAAACAGGCTATTCCCCGAAAGTCAAACAGGTCCGACCGGAAACAGCCGGCAAATGGAGACAGCGTTGAACCTCAATATTCCCATGCTCCTGATCCGGATGGTGGTGGGTTTTGTATTCCTCCTCGAAGGCGCTCTCATGTTCCTCCGGCCGGCAGAGCTGGGCGCGGCTCATTTTGCTTCCATCGGCCTGCCCTTTTCTCATTTTCTGGCGCCGCTGGTGGGGGTCTTCGAGATTGCCGGCGCCGTGGCAATCCTGCTGAACTTATACGCAGGCGATGCCGCGCTTGCGCTGCTTGCCGTGATGGTCGCCGCCCTGATCACTACCAAGCTGCCCATCCTGCTGGGCAGGCCGTTGGGCCCATTTGCTCCCGAAAAACTGAACGATTACGGATGGCTGAGCTTTTTCCACGCGGCCCGCATTGACCTGTGCATGATCTTTGGCCTGCTGGCCATCGCCATCGACTCCGGTCTGAAGGTCGGGCGCAGAAGGCATTGGTACCAGAGCGGCAAATAGTTCCGGGACCGTTTATTTTTGCACCAACCAGGGTGCCCCAGGATCCCGCATCTGGGACCTGGGATGAGAAATGCAACGTACGATATCGCGCGGTCAGAGCCCCCGCCGCGCCCTGTCAGGCTTGCCTGAAGCGACTCGCATGGACTTCAATATGACCGATTCTTTCAACCTTGAACGCTTTGTCAGTGCCCAGGCCGAGGTTTTTCCCCAGGTTCTGGCCGAGTTGCGCGCCGGCCAAAAGCGCGGCCACTGGATCTGGTTCATCTTTCCGCAGATGAAGGGCCTGGGCCACAGCCCGCAGTCGGACTACTACGGCATCGGCTCGCTCGATGAAGCCGTGGCCTACGTCCGTCATCCGCTGCTCGGCCCGCGGCTGGTCCAATGCACACAGCTGGTTCACCGCATCGAGGGGCGCGAGGCCGGCGAGATCCTGGCGTTTCCCGACGACCTGAAATTCCGCTCCTCGATGACGCTGTTTGCGCGCGCCGCCCCTGAAGTCCCGATCTTCCGCGAGGCCCTGGAGAAGTATTTCAACGGACAACCCGATCCGCGGACGCTCGAACGGCTGGGTTAGGCTCACCGCCGCTCAGGAGCCGCCGCGGCAGCCTGGAAGGGGCCGCGTTATTCGATGGCGAAGACCGCGTAGACGCTGGCCTCGCGGCTGACTGTGTGAGGCTCGATGGCCAGCGGTTGGGCTGGCTCGGCACTCCTGGCCATCGAGAAGATGCCGCCGACCATCGGCCTGGGATACCCCGGCGCGGAAAGCTGGTTGCTGACATAAATCGGCTCACCCAGGCGCACGCCCATCCCCTTGGCCAGCAACGCGGCCGTTTCCCGCAGACGAGCGGTGGCCACTTCCAGCGCCTTCTGCTCCAGAGCGTGCTCGTCCTCGACCGTCCAGTCGATTGCGCCGCTGCTCGTAGAGCCCGCACTGACGGCCGCGTCGAGAATCTCGGCCGCGCGCGCCGGCGTGGTTTTCACGGTCCATTGCTGCGCCAGCCTGAACTTGTGAGGCTTGTCGTATTCAGGCTCAAGATATTGCGATTCGCTGTGGATGGAGGTGGCCGGAATGCCGGCCTGCCGCAGCGCGGCCACAATGGCGTTCGAGGTTCGCGCGCCCTCGGCATAGGCCGATTTTGCGTCGCTGGGCTGGGTTGCGAAGCCGATGTGCAAGATGGCCACGTCCGGATCGGCCGTCGCCTGCCCTTCCGCGCTCACGGTGAGGGTGCGGTTGGTGGAGTCGATCTTCAGCTCGGGCGGGCTCGCCTGTTGCGCCGTGAGGGT
>Ga0255348_1000473_pt1 | contig 16585 bp, 10 predicted proteins | sample CBST25v5metaG_FD_189945 | JGI IMG/M metagenome (GOLD analysis project Ga0255348, IMG submission 189945) | Peat soil microbial communities from Stordalen Mire, Sweden - C.B.S.T-25.v5 | ecosystem: Environmental > Terrestrial > Soil > Wetlands > Peat | place: Sweden: Norrbotten County, Stordalen... | reverse complement strand
ACTCAAGCGTGTTCTGTCTGTGCAACAATGGCTGCGGCAGCGCAATTACCAACCACATTCATTGCGGTTCGCCCCATGTCCATCAGCGCATCGACACCAAGAATCAGCAGAATAGGCGCCACAGGCAGACGAACGGCGCTCGCTGTGGCCATGAGAACCACGAGCACCGCGCGCGGCACACCGGCCACGCCCTTGCTGGCCAGCATCAGCGTAGCGAGAATACCGATCTGCTGCGCGACGGTCAGATGAATGCCGCCGGCTTGCGCACAAAACACTGCGGCCATCGATAAATAGACGCTCGCGCCCGTCATATTGAAGCTGTAACCGGTGGGGATCACGAACGAAACGATCCAGCGCGGAACGCCAAATGCCTCCATGCGATCCATGGCCAGCGGCAATGCGGCCTCTGAAGAGGTCGTTGCAAAACCAAGCACGGCCGGCTCGCTGACAGCGTGCAGAAAACCGTGCAGGGGAACGCGAAAGAGTACAAGCGAGGGCAACAGGACAAACAGTGCAAAGACAGCAGAGCGCCATAGTAGCAAGTCACCAACTTCGCCAGCGGCAACAGCGTAGCAAGCCCCGCGCCGGCAACCGTGCTGGCCAGAGCAGCTCCGGCGGCCACCGGGGCCAGGAACATGATGAACCGCGTCATGCGAAACATGGTTTCGGCCAGAGCTTGCAAAACCGTAACGAGCGGTGCTTTTTTCTCTTCGGGCAGCAAAGCCAACGCTACGCCGAAGAGAATGGAAAAGCAGGCGACCTGCAATATCTGATTCTGCGCCACAGCCTGCGCGATATTTTCCGGGAAGAGATTGACGAGAATCTGCTGCCAGCCGTGCGGCACGCCCGATGGAGCTGGTTCCTGCACAACAGGCAGCGCTACGCCCCATCCGGCGCCGAGCAGATTCATCGCCGCGGCGCCGATCAACAAGCCGAGTGTCGTAACAACTTCAAAATAGACGATCGCCTTCACGGCGACTCGTCCCACGCTGCGCAACTGGCCGTGGCCCGCGATGCCGGTCGTAATCGTTGCGATCAGCAACGGGGCAACGATCATGCGAATCAAGCGCAGGAACAATTCGCCGAGAAAGCGTGTTTGCACAGCCCATTGCGGTGCGTCCAAGCCGAACTCCGCACCAGCCAGCATGGCGAGGAAGGTCCAGAACAGCAAGGAAGGCCGACGCACGCCGACGACACAAAACACAGCAAGAGCCGCGCAGCGCAGCACGATGCCCGTCTGGCCTGTGCCAGCAACGCCACACCCGACGCCGACGATCCAGACAGCAAGACCGATCAATAGCAGACCATTGGCCGCACGCAGATTCGATAGAGACAATCGCATCCTCGAGTTCCCTGCTCCTCGCTTATTTTTGCGCCAACGATCGCGATTCAAGCCCGATGAATATTGAGCGCCTCGGCAATCACTTCCGTATATTTCAATCCCGATCCGGTATTGAAGAGCACGACGCGATCGGCCGGTTTCAATGTTCCGTCGGCCAGCAGCTTGTCATAGGCCGCGGTTACCGAAGCGCCCTCGGGGGATAGATAAACGCCCTCGTTGCTCGCCCAATCGCGAATTGATGCGACGATCTCCGCGTCGGTCACCGACAGCGCAAGACCGTTGCTGGCCTTGAGAATCTCGAGCATGATAGCGTCGCCATACGGCTTGGGCACGCGCAGCCCGGCGGCAATCGTCGCGGCGTTCTGCCACATCTGGCTCGCCTTGCTGCCTTCGTGAAACGCCTTGACCATCGGCGCGCAGCCGGAAGACTGCACGCTGATCATACGCGGACGCTTACCGGGTTTAATCCAGCCAATCTCTTCGAGTTCATCAAAAGCCTTCCACATCCCGATCAGACCGACGCCCCCGCCAGTGGGATAGAAAACGGCGTCGGGAACTTCCCAGCCGAGCTGCTCGAGCAGTTCGTACCCCATCGTTTTCTTGCCTTCGATGCGGAACGGTTCTTTCAACGTTGAAATCTCGAACCAGCCTTCTTTCTGCTTACGCTCGGCCACGATACGTCCGCAATCGGAGATTAGGCCGTCGACCAATGTGACATGCGCACCGTAGGCAACGGCCTCGACGTAATTGGCGAAAGGCACATCCTTGGGCATGAAAATATATGCCTCGATACCAGCGGCGGCCGCATAGGCAGCCAGAGCGCCAGCCGCATTGCCGGCCGAGGGTACCGCAAGCTTGTGCAATCCGTAGTGGCGCGCCATGGTAACAGCCATCGCCAATCCGCGCGCCTTGAATGTGCCCGTCGGGTTGGCGCCCTCATCCTTTACGAATGTGTTCGGGTAGCGGCGGCTGGGCAGCATCGGTGTCCAACCCTCGCCTAGAGTCACCGGTTCAACCTCGGGCAATACCGCGCGATAGCGCCACATACCGCTCCACGGCCTCTCGTCCTTCACCACATCTTCGGGCTTGGTTCCTTTCAGATGCATCAAGTCATATCGTACAAATAACGATCCTGCCGGTTGCTCGGTGCACTCTGGACAAACCGTCTGGGGAAGATCGGCGGAAATGCGAGCACCGCACCGCGCGCACTCGAGATAAGCAATGGAAGGCATGAAAACTTTCTCCTCTTGTGATATATCAGATGTTACGTGCCAGATCGAGTAGAATGCAAATGCGATGACTTGCTCGATCAAAAAACTTAAAACTCCGCAAAACCTCACAACTCAGGCTTATGACAGCATCAAAGCCTATATTCTCCGGGACGATTTTGAGGAATCGACCAGACTTACGGAAGAATTTCTTTCCTCCCAACTGGGCATCAGCAAATCTCCTGTGCGCGAAGCACTCAATAGTCTGCACACCGAAGGCCTGATTCGCATCGAGGCCCGTCGCGGGGCATACTTGCGCAGCTTTTCGCTCAAGGAAGTTAAGGATCTCTACGAATTGCGCGAGGCTCTCGAGGTGTTCGCTGTCGGCGCCTGCCAGATCACCCCGAATCTGATCGAAGAATTGCGGCAAAGCGTACGCCGCACCAGTTCCGACCTTCACGCAAGTGATCGAACGGCGCACATTGCCGAGGACACGCATTTTCACATGCTGATCGCCAGAAGCACGGGCAATACAGAGCTGTGCCGTATTCTCGAAAACATTCAGAGCCAACTCTGGATTTGCCGACGGCAGACGTACTCTCTCACCTCCTCAACCGCACCCGATGCTCATTTGGAAATTACCAATGCACTTGCGGCGGGCAAGCGTGCTTCTGCGCAAAAATCCATGCGCAACCACATCTCCCTGGTCCGCAAATGCTTGCTCGACTTCATGGAAACCAACGAGTAATTTTCAGATGCAGGTTTGAGTCCAATGCCACTGAATGGTGCAAGACTCAAGCCCCTATGCGTATCGGTTATTTTCCACCAGCGGTAAGAATGTTTTTGTAGACGACACCAGATTTCATGACAAAAACAACATGCTGCAATTGTGTAATGTCATGTAGGGGATCGCTTGGAACCGCGATGATATCAGCCCACTTATCGGGTTCGAGAACGCCGGCGCGATCCGACCACCCCATCAGTGCAGCAGCGTTCAGCGTACCGGTTTGCAGAGCGGCCAACGGCGTCAGCCCATAGTCGACATAGGTGGCAAACTCGCGCGCATTTAAACCGTGCGGATATGTTGCCGAATCTGTCCCGAAAGCAACCTTCAGTCCAGAAGTTACACCACGCCTTCCGGTTTTCTCTTTCACGGCAGCAACAAGCCGTTCCTTTTCCATCGTCGAGGCCGGATAGTGCCCATTCTGCAGAACCCATCCGTAATGATAAGCAGTCGGGACATAGTAGGTGCCGTGGGCAAGCATAGCGGCGAGATTCTCATCGTTCAGATAGGTGGCGTGCTCGATCGAATCAACCCCCGCCTCGGCAGCCAACAGAATTCCCTGCGCCCCGTGCGCATGCGCTGCGACTTTGCGACCGAGCCGGTGCGCCTCTTCGACGATGGCCTTCAATTCTTCGAGCGTGTATTGGCTGGCCTGTGGATCATCGCCCTTCGAGAACACGCCGCCCGTGGCACAGACCTTGATTAGATCGGCTCCGTACTTGATGTTCTCGCGGACCTTGTGGCGAACCGCATCGACGCCATCGGCCACACCGTCCGAAGTGACGTGATACTCGAAAGGCAAAAGATCGTTATCGCAATGCCCGCCGGTAATACTTAGCGGCGGACCGCTGACCTGCATGCGCGGCCCCTCGATCTCTCCGGCGTTGATTGCGTCGCGCAGCGCTACGTCGGAAAATCCGCCAGCGCCAACGTTGCGAACCATCGTAAATCCGGCTTCGAGTGTGATCTTCGCGTTCTTCACCCCTACCAAAGCCTGACGGACCGGCGTATTCAGAAGTGATTGATAGCGGTCCTGTTGCGCATCCTCGGTTAGGTGGGTATGCGCATCGATCAACCCCGGCAATACCGTTACGCTGCGCAGATCGATCTCCTCGTCTCCATCTTGGCGGGGCGTTGACTGCGTCGCTGCGATCTCGACGATCTTGTCGCCCTGCACAACAATTGTTTGATCGGCAGGCTCCTGTCCGGTACGCACATCGACGAAATGGCCAGCACGCAACAAGATGCGGTGCGCTTGGTTGCGTTCGGCCGCCGACACATTCTGCGCAACCAGTGCAGGCACGAAGAGGGCAATACCGAGCGAAGCGGCCACCCACGCAAGTTGCTTTGTCAACGACATGAAATCTCCTTGAAATACGAAACACTCGAACAGGAGAAACGCGCAAATCGCTGCGCCGTTTCTCACCTTGAACAAATCCAACAGTTAGAAAATGACTTTGAGCGCGAATTGTGTCTGACGATTCGAGGAACTGGTCGAACTCACTGCACCAAAACTCGACCCACCTTCGACGTTCGTGTTAGGAGCGCTAAAGTTTGGGTGGTTCAAAAGGTTGAAGACTTCCGTTCGAAACTCGAGTTGTGTGTGGCGAACGGTTTGGAAGCGCCTGTACAGTCCGAAATCGATATTCTTGACACCATCAGCGGCCAGCGGATTACGTCCTGACGTGCCATAGGCGTAGGTATTGGCTACCATTGTGTCTGAGAAGGCAGCGGTGTTGAACCACTTTGTCGGACTCGGATGCGCGACATGTGGATTTTTGCCGGCCACGAGATTGGCATAAGTGCTGCTCAGACCCGTGTTTGAAATATCCTTCGTGGTTGTTACCGTAAATGGCACACCGGTTTGGAAGACAAAGATACCGTTCGTCTGCCATCCAGAGATGAGCTGCCGGCTCAGTGCGTTCAGCCTAGAGCCAATCGCCTTGCCTGTTCCGAAAGGAAGCTCATAGGTAAAACTGGCCACGAAGCGATGCCGGATATCGAAGTCCGAAGAAGCCCACTGCGATGCAATGTTCTGCGGATTCTGCAGGGCACCAGTATACGGAGCGTCATCGAGCGAGTGTCCGTAGGTATAGGAAGCAAGCAGCGTCATCCCCTGCGAATAACGGCGTGTAAGCTGCGCCGCGAAGCTATTGAAGCTCGATCCGCCCGAGGAGTTGACCCACGTAATGCTTCCCCACTGTGTAAAGGGCCGACGAGTTTGGATCGTGCCCGCTCCCGGCGTCGGTTGATTCAGGTTATAGCTTTCCTGCAAGTGCGAGCCGTGAGAACCGAGATAGCTCAGTTCGAGCAGCAGGTCCTTTTGCAGTTCACGATCGATCGAAAGGCTCCACTCCTGAATGTAGGCTGTATTGTAATTCGGGTTAATGCCGTTCGGCGTGTAACCGCCCGAACTGCTTACGCCGGAGGGAAACGGACTAGTCCATGTTAACGTCGGAGTCGTGCGTGGATAGCTGCTGCTGGCCGTATTCAAGAACTGCTGACGCGTACGGAAGGGAATGCCGCGCCACATCTGCGAAATGCCATTGCCAGCAACAACTTCGTCGTAGAAGATTCCATAACCACTACGTATGACCGTCTTCTCGTTGCCAAAAGGCTGTACAGCAACCGAAACACGTGGAGCAAAATTGGTTTTACGCAAACGCCACACTTGGCCAATTAACGGACTGGTGCCAATGTTTTCAAGGTTGCCGCTCGCGTCGACGGTGAGCAGTTCGCCATTCGCAACCGGGACGTAACCGGTCGTCGGATCAAAGGTTGAAATGCGATTCAGCCTTTCACCCTCGGGAAAATTCAGCTCATAGCGAGCGCCATAGGTCACGGTGACATTGGGCGTCAACTGCCACTGATCCAAGGCGAAGAAATCAGTCGATGCAGTAAAGCTGTGGACCGCTGGATCGCCGGGGCAACGGGAAGTGGAGCGCAGATAGCCAAGCAGAAAATCGGCGAGAGCACTGCCTGTGTACTCACCATTAAAGGTGAAAACGCCACGTCCATATTGGTAATAAATCAGGTTATAGATAAAGCGTTTGAAATCTCCGCCGAATTTGAATGAATGCTTTCCGAATGTCCACGAGAGACTGTCGGCGATGTTATAGGTATTGTCGCGTCGTCCTTGCGGCAGATTCGTCGCGCCACCCAACGTAGCATACCCAGATACAGTCACCGATGGCACGCCAACATTCAGTCCGCTCTGCGTTCCGACGCCAGTCGAACCGGAAGTCGGAATACCAAGAGTATCAAGCACATCGCCATATTTTGCATCTTCGAGATTGCGATTGGTCCGGATTCGGTTATAGCCGACCCGAAGCTCGTTGATGATCGATGGCGAGAACACATGCGTATCGTGAATTGAAATCGCTTGGTCGAGTTCTGGTGTCGTGCAGCCGAATCCCGGCAGCTCCGATGAACCGCAAAGCGAATTCGACGGTTCGAAGGCATTCAGATTTTCGTACTGATAGCTTCCGTAGATCGTGTTACCGGTAAACAACATCCGGTCGATGCGCGTGGAGAACTGATCCTGATTTTGCGTGCGCATTTCGCTGAACAGGTAGTTGCCGCTCGTACTCGAGTAGTTGGACCTTGGATAATATGCGAGCAACTTGCTGCTGACCGGATCGAAAGCCTGCAGTTGATTGCCAGGATACTGCACGCCCGTTGTCGGATTAATAACCTTGACGGCGGCACCGCTCGAGCTGACGAGATCGCTTAGATTGCCATCGTCGCGCTCCTGATCGGTCGGCACTACAGCTACCGCGCTGATTTGCTGCGATAAACGTAGCCCTTCATAGGTCCCAAAGAAAAACGTCCGATCCTTTTGAATCGGTCCGCCAAACGACGCACCATACTGATTGCGGTGATAAGGAGGTAATGAACCGGGGCTGAAATAGTTCTCAGCATCGAGCACGCTGGTGCGATAGAACTCATAAGCTGAACCGTGAATCGCGTTGCTACCAGATTTGGTCGTAATTAGAATCTGGCCGCCTGAGAAGCGTCCGTATTCGGCATTGTAGACGCCGGTCAGAACTTTAAATTCGCGAATACCGTCGACTGACGGAGAAACAACAGGTTGCATCGTCGCCTCATCCGAGTTGTCGATACCGTCGAGCAAATAATTATTGTTAACCTCCGACTGGCCGGCGATATTGAACCCACCGCGGAAGGCAAGCGACGAGCCGGAGATTGGCGGATAGGCATTCGGCACAAGTTGTGCAAGCTGCCAGAACTGCCGCCCGTTCAGTGGCAGTTCGGCGATCTTCCGATCGTCAACCACGGCGCCGAGCGTGGCGTTCTCCGTTTGCACTTGCGAGGCATCACCGGTTACCGTCACTGTTTGATCTACGGAACCGAGTTGCAAGACAACATTGATTCGCGCCTGCTGCCCAGTTTGCAGTAGGATGCCGCGACGCACACTCTTCTGAAAGCCCTGGCTCTCGACGCTCAGTTCGTAACTATCCGCCACAAGTTCAGGAACGTCGAATTCGCCGTGCGCGTCGGTCACACCGATTCGTTTCCATCCTTTGGCTGTATCCAAAACCATCACCGTTGCATGTGGAATCACAGACCCCGAGGCATCTGTAACCGCACCTCGGATCTCAGCGAGTACGCCCTGCGCGCGCCCCGACAAGGAAGTTGCTAAAACAAAAATCGCAATTGCCGATAGTTTCAGAACATCGTTCCGAAATCGGTTTTTACGCTTCACTGTTTACCTCCAGATGGTTCAGCTCGCGACTTGAAAGTTATCGGACCGAATTTGCTTTATCCGCATACACTTGTGCTACTACATGCGGAGGGTGGGGAATGCATGTTACGGTGAGCGTGCAGGCCAGCACACCCACCGCAATCGTCATCCTTGCGCACTAGAAAGACAATTTGAGAGCCAGCTGACCGACACGTGGTGAATACGTACTGGTCAGATTTCCTGTAGAAGTTGTATTGATGTTGAGCGAGCTAGGCTCGGTGAAGTTTGCATGGTTAAGAACATTGAAGTACTCGGCGCGAAACTGGAACAGAACCCGATCCGCGAACGATGGCAGCCGGAAAGACTTGAACAGGCTGGTATCAAGGTTGGTGTAGCCAGGTCCATGCAAGCTCTGGTTGGTATAGTTTCCCGCGCTGCCGGCTGCCGGATTGCTCAATGCGGCCAGTTGCGCTGAAGTGATGTAAGTTACCGCTGTGCTGCTCTTATTCACCTTGCTCAAGCTTGAAAATGCGTGTGTAAAATTCGGCGCACTCGCGACGTTCTGGTTGAACTGGTAATAGCCGGTCGTTACTGGAATTGGACGGCCAGTTGTAAAGTTAAAGATGCCGTTCGCCTGCCACCCACTCACGACAACATCGATCCACTTGTTCGTGCTATTCAGGAAACGCTGGCCATGACCAATTGGTAGAACATAGAGTCCATTGATCAGCACAACGTGGGTCGCGTCCAGAGGAGAAATTGTTCGGTCGAGTTTGTGATTGGCATTGTCGCAGAACGGATTCGTGTTGAAGTACTCCTCATCCTGCGGGTAGTCGACCAGCCCCTTGCTGAGTGTGTAGTTCGCCTGCAGATAGACACCGCGCTCGAATTTACGGCGCAACTCGAGTTTCAGGCCGTTCCAGGTTGAGCTACCGTAATTGCCTACGATATAAATGCTCGAGAATTGCGGGTTATAGCGGAAGAACGTCGCAGGCAGGCCAGCCTTCGTGACCAGATCGCCGGCTGCTCCGCCTGCGGGAACGGACGTGTCTAGATACTGCGCCAACGAAGCTGCCTGACCTTGGCTGATGGTTGTGTAGTAGCCGCTTGGCACTTCGGCAAACAGGCTTTGCAGACTTCCCAGGCTTGTTCCAACCGTAGGCGATCCGTTTGCGGCGAGATTGTCTTGCGCGTTTTGGAAAGCTGCCAAGAATCCATTGGAGGTCAGACTCACTTGATTCAAGTCCGTCGAGCGTAGCATGCCAACCGCGTGATTGCCGATATAGGTAGCAGAAAGCCGCCAACCGTAGAAGATCTCGCGGTCCAGTCCGAAGGTCCACTCTTGCACGTACGGAATCGAAAGATTGGGATTGGTGGCAACCGCATAACCTTGGCGCGTTGTGGGTACCGCTGCAAAAGGCGTCGGTAGCGCACCGGAAGTTACCGTGCTCAACTGCGACAGCGTAATAGCAGGCGTCTGCGTCACGCTAGTCGACGATCCGTTTTCGAGTTCTGACAGATCGAGGCTGATCATCATCGTGCGCACATTCGAGATGTGATACGAAGCGCGCACCACCGACTTGCTGTTTCCGAACGGATCCCAAATCGCGCCCACCGAAGGGGCAAAGGCGTGCAACTCTGTGTTGAAGATGTTGCTGCCATGATTCGGTGCATACGACCAGGTTGTTGCCGTTCCTGTGGGTCCCTGTGTGCCCAGCAGGCCGTTCAGGCCGTTGGTCGGATATACATAGCCATCCTGATTGCTAACCGGCGGAAGAATGTCCCACCGAAGGCCGAGATTGAGCGTAAAGCGCCGCCGCAATCTCCATGCATCGTGCAGGAAAAACCCGTATTCTTTCTTGCGCAATTCTTCCTGCAATGGAAGGTACTGTTCATATGTGCCCTTGTTGTTCAGATAGAAGGTCTGCTTAATCGACCCCACACTTCCCGTTAGGTCTTTTTTCCACTGTTGCGCATCACTTTTGTCGGTCGAGTTCAGTCCTGTCAACGTTGGAATGGTCGCTGGGTTGTAGGAATTCGATGTGTTGATCAGCGGATAGCGCGTGCCGCTGGTACGGTTCAATGTCTCGTACCAGAACTCGGCGCCTGCCTCGAATGTATGGTTACCAACGACGCGCGTGGCGACATCCTGGAAACCTTCGTTCACCGCTGGATTGAACTGTGTTGAGCGGCTATCGCAAAGCGTGCCGAGTCCGGTCAGCGTAATATTGCCGGTCGACGTTTCGCAACTCGTCGTCGTATTGGCACGCGTCGCTTGCCGCAGCGCACCTCCCACGCTCAGTTCATTCATAAACTGTGGGCTGAAGGTCGTCACCAGGCGCAGGGACAAACCGCGGCGCAGTTCCGCATACCCCTCTTTCACAACATGATTGAAATACTGCGAAGACGGAGCATTTTCGGTGTAGCGCGATAGTGTCAGCGACAAGCTATTGCGCGGTGTGGCCACATCGTCGACCTTGATCAGTTCCTGATCGTAGTTGTCCGGATCAGGCGATTGATAACGGTAGCCAGCGGTATTGAATCCGTCGCCGATATCCCAAGCATTCGGTTCCGGCATCACGCTCAAAACATACGGGAGATAGACCGTGTCGAAAGTGGTTGAGTCTGCGAGCGAGTACGAGTTATAAGCCACCAGCGGCGCTCCGGTCTTCGGATCGACCATGCTTGTCGAGTTCTTGCTGCCGCTCGTGTTGTAGCGGAAAGTTCCTGCCCGAAGATTATCCGTATAGACCGTCGATTCCAACAGTGTGTTCTGCGTCTGCCGCTGCCACTCCGCAGTACCGAAAAAGAAAGTCTTATTCTTCCGAATCGGGCCGCCAAGCGAAAAGCCAAACTGATTGCGATGCAGCGCCGGCTGTTGGACGACGTTGCTTGCACTCTTGTTGAACTTGTTAAAGAAGTAGTTCGCTTCGAGAGCCGTATTACGGTTGAACTCGAAGGCCGATCCGTGAAAGCTGTTCGTGCCCGACTTGATCAGTGCTTTGATTTCGGCACCCGAAGCCGGCCCGTCAGCCGCGCTGTTACCAGAGTTGCTTACCTGGTATTCGCCGACCGCCTCCTGAGGAACCGGAAACGACGGATGCGCGGGCGAATAATCGTACACCGAGTTGATGGCAAGAATGCCTTCGACGCGCACTTCGCTAGTTCCCGGCGGCAGACCGTCAACAGCGCCTACCTGCTGCTGCGAGCCGCTCGATTGTTGATTATCGAGAGGATTGGTTCCGGCCTGCAGATAAAATAACGTCATGGCATCGCGACCGTTTAGAGGAAGGTCGACAGCCTGGCGGTTTTCGACGACCGCGCCGACTTGCGTCGAGCCGGTATCGATCGTCGGCGCACTTTCGATCACCTGTACGGTCTGCACTGCAGTTTGCGGCGCCAGAACAATATCGAGCGTTTTGGCATCGCCGATCTCCAGCACGTAATTCTTGATCTCCGCACCAGCGAAATCGGGCGCCGCTGCGAATACCGCATACCGACCGGGGATGAGGTGCGGAAAAGTGTACTCGCCCTGGGCATTCGTGCGTATCTGTGCAATCACACCAGTTTCTTCGTTACGCACCTCGACGGTTGCCGCAGCGATCCTATACTTCGTTGCGTCCTGCACGGTTCCCACAAGGCGCGCCGAAACGGCTTGCCCAAGCGCTGCAGGAACAGCCAATACCAGCAGAAAAATCAGCGTGTACGCCCATGTACCAATCTGAGTGTCGAATCCAGCAACTTGCTTCGTCCGGAACGAAACCGGCCTCGCGCCGCTCGCACGAGTCACACGTATATCTGCGTCGCTCATCGCGTTTTTTCCTCTCCGGTGATCATTCCCCGGCCATTCTGTTCACTAATTGTTGTGCCGTATTGAGCTGACAATTTGGCAAGATGTTCAATAGTCTGTTTAGACTGTTCGGGACCAGCCAGGCGCGGCCGTCCTCGCCTGCTGCGTGGTTCTTTGTATCCAAGGCTGATCGGAGTCAGTACAACCTTATTGAGCGTATGGTCGGTATGGAAACTGACCTCAGCAATTGAACTTTCCCACACGCTTTTGTTGGCTGGGAACCCGCGCGTATCATTCGCAGAGCGGGCATCGTAGTAGTCCGCGGTTGTTGAATTTGCCGGAAGTCCGAGATCGTTATAGCTCTCGGCCGGCTGAAAGAGCATGGTTTCGTTTTCGAAGATGAAGTTGCCCAAGCTATAGAAAATCGGCTTGTTCTTGTATATCTCGATGCCACGCAGGATATGCGGTCCGTGTGCGACGAACACATCGGCACCAGCATCGATCGCCGCATGAGCCGCCTGAATGAGGAACTCCGGAGGATTTTCCTGCCGGTCGCCGCTTTCGTGCGTGTGGCTCGAGACAATTACCCATTCGCTTTCACGACGCGCATTGCGCACTGAGGCAATGAGACCTTCGAGATCGTTTTTGTTCAACTGAGTGTGCACGCCCTGCCCGTCACCGACGCAAAACTGCAGACCGCCGATACGCACCGACGAACGCGCAGATCTTCCCCGTCGTTCTTCGCCTGCGCCACCGTGCTCTGCCAAAGCCGACACTTTCAACAAAGCATCGAAAAGCTCCTGATTGACGGTATAGGTCGTTGTAAAGCGTAGCGGGTTGACGCCTGGACGGCCGATCAGATCCGGACGCTGCTCGCCGGCAATGCTCGCACTCGAAAAGGTAGAAGTGACGGCCACCAGCGAGAATCGTCCCTTCGGCGTTTCGACATAACCCGGTGCGCGCGCAAAAGCCAGATTGATGCCGGTTCCTGCATGTGCAAAGCCGGCATCGTCGAGCGCTTTGAGGGTACTTAGCAAACCACGCTCACCGAAATCGTAGGAGTGGTTATTGGCCGTCGAAAGTAAATTAAATCCAGCCCATTTCAATTCGCTCGGGAGCCACGTCGGTGCAGAGGCATAGGCTCCGCCGCTCTCAGCCGCGGCTGGAAAAGCATAGCTGTGGATCAAGGTTTCGAAGTTGGTAAAGGCCGCATCTGACTGCTGAATGATGCGAAACAGCGCGACGCCGGCAGGATCGGTCGAAGTCGAGAGCCGTTGATTAACAAGCGAATCGCCCGTCAAGACAATCCGCACATCGCTCTCTCCGCCTCCGCTCTGCGCCTGCAAAACAGACGCGAGCGAAAGCAGAGCAATCAGTGCCCAACGAATCGATCGAAAGGATCGACCGAAGACAAAGTTCATCGTTTGCCTCCCGCCGCCACGGTCTGAACTGCCGTTGAGCTGGAGTAGAGCAACGAGTTAAAGAAAAACTTATAGGTTACTTCAGACTGCGCGCGATACTGCGGACGGAAGCCAAATAGGATGATGTGGCCTTTACCGGAAGGCTCGTCGACGATTGCCGATGTGCTCTTCAGGTATTGGCCGCCGAGAATCCATCCGCTCAGCAACGGGTTATCGCCCGCGTAGCTTGCAATGGAACGCGCATCGCCCTTGATGTTAAAAAACGGACTCTGTTCGAAAAAGATCGGAACCGTGCGGGGAGCACCGAAGGCAATCGGATGCGTCGGATCAACGCTCACTTCAAGAATCGACCCAGGAATGTAGAAGTCCTTCTTGTTGGCGGCGCTCAGCGCGTTTTGGACAGATGCGTCCGGTGCCGTGTAGACCAGCGACGCCTTGTTCAGAGCCACGATCGTACCGCCGTTGTCGGCAAACGACTTCAGGCTTGCGACACCGGCGTTGCCGAGTCCTCCGGTGAACTCCGGAGGCGTCTTCGGTGCACTCGACGCTTCGCGTCCTTCACTCCTTTTTGCACCGATTTGCGCGCCGGAAGCGCTGGCAAGAACCTGCACATCTTCCCAACCCCCTCGACCGGTCGTGATGGCGCGCGGTGCATTGTCAGGCAGAATCACCACATCGAAACGCTGATTCAAGTTCCCATTGCGGATGTCGGCGTCGACAACGCGCGTATAGGGAATGTGATTCTGGTCGAAGATCAACCGCGTCCAACCTTCATCCATCGACGGAACCCAGCTTTGATAGAGCGCGATGCGCGGCAGTCGAACCTCGAGCGCGCCTCCGGCTGGCGTTGCAGTCACGGCATCGATCTCAATGGGAAAGCGCTCGGCAATTGTGGTCAGTTTCTTTTCGACGCCAAGCTGTTTTGGAATATAGATCGTCCCCGGATCGGAGTTTGGACCTGTTAGCCGATACGCCTTGACTCCATCGCCCAGCAATGCGAAGAGCGCGTAGAGACTGCTATTGGTGTGGTCGTCGATCGTATAGCCAGCCGCTTTCGGCGCTTGCTTGAATACGCCCGCATCTACCTTCGCGTGGTCGACAGGAGCCGAAGCAGCCTCGAACGATTGCTGAATTTCATCGGCCTTGACACCAAACAATAACGGCAACGTCTGCGCCGTCACGTCGTACGGCCGCTGGAGCGGGCCGCCAGGATACTCGGGAATGTTCGGGTAGTGCTGAATCTCAAGCATCGTCTTGGCGAAGGCTCCGAAAGGTTGTGCCAATCGTACGATATAGCTTCCCTTTGCGTAACGATGGCCTCTGGCCTCGAAATCGGCCGTTGCCTGCTGAACCTCAACATTGCCAGTACGCAGCGTATTCACAAGCCGAGCCACCGAAGCAACATCGAGTTGTTCGGCTGGAATCACATAGGCGTAGGGCCAATCCGTGCGTTCAATCGCATGACGGCCGATCGTATAGAAGTTGCTCAAGTAGCGCTCGCGAAATAGCGCGGCGTTGTTCGCAATCGAGAAAAAGGCATCAAGTTGATAGTCGACGATGTCGCGCAGGTGCCACTCGCCGCCCTTCCACGGGTCAGGATAGTTCCAGGTGGAAACCTTGGCGTCGTAGCCGATGCCGCGGTCGAGCCGCTCATATGGGATGTTGATCGGGCTGGCGATGTTCACGCTGGCCGATTCGGTCAGTACCCTCAGTCCGTTATGCAGCGCAATGTAGTCGCGCAACGGCGACCAGAAATCGTAGACTCCATGTACAAGAATGCCCTTCTTGCCGGTCTGCGCAATTTCGAGTGCTGTGTTCTCGCCGAGAGCATTCATCGATGAAACCAGCAGCGGATCGACATTGGGATCGATTGGATCAACCCACGGCGGAAGATAGATGCGCGGGCCGTTGGCGCCCATTTGGTGAATGTCGTAGAGAATCTGCGGGTGCCACTTGTTCAGCACTTGAACGGCCAGCCGTGTTTCGGCCAACGAAAACGTGGCCCAATCGCGATTGTTGTCGTGGCCCACGTAGTGATGCCAGACGACCGTCGGACCGCTGCCTTCGTACGGAGTGCCGAGATATTTTTTGTACCAGTCGACGACTAACTGCTGGCCGTCGGGATTAAGCGACGGCACCAACACGATGATTACGTTGTGCAGGATGCGCTGGGTCTGTTCACTGTCGTCGGTCGCCAGGCGATAGGCGAATTCCGCCGCACTTTGCGAACTGGCAATCTCGGTCGAGTGAATGTTGGCGGTTACCGCCAGGATGGTTTTGCCTTCAGCGATCAGCTTCTTGGCTTCGTCAGGCGCGGATCAGCCAATTTCTTTTGAATCTCGAGATAGTGATCGAGGTTGGCAAGATTCTCAGCTGCAGAGATCGTCAGGACAACAAAGGGACGGCCCTCTGTCGTTTTGCCCACTTCCTCGTAACGAATACGATCCGACTCGGTGCTCAATTTCTGGTAGTAGGCTGTCAGCTCTTTCCAGTCGGCGAGTTTACGATCCGTACCCGGCTGAAATCCGAAGGCTTCGGTTGGCGACGTGATTTGCTTTGCGGGAGCGGCAAAGGCAAAATTCGACAAGAGTAAAAGTGCAACGATCAAACGCTTCATCGATCTTTTCCTTTTTGTATCCTTGTGCGATGCGGGTATCGACGAACGTTAGGAATGCGACACCACGGCTGGCCGTGTGTACACATACACCTGAGCCTTCCGCGAAGCGGAAGGCTAGATTGCTCATCGAGGATAAAGGTTTGCACTCGCGGTCTTGCCTGACCGTCCGATCTCAGAAGACACGATCGCCGTGTTATCGATACACGCCGACGCACACATTCCGTATACGGAGGAGGATGAAAAAAACAGGTAGGCAATGTAGCCGCGAAAACGGTCAAGCCAAACAGGCGGGCGCCTGTACTAACGGCGACATCGAACCGAGGCACGGTTCTGGCCCAAAGGAAGGAGAGCCGGATTGCCGAGTCTGTGCCTCATGTGCATAAAATATCACATATCAGTTTCGTGTCAAGTATTTTCTCGTCTTGCTTTCCAAGCAACGCTGCATCCGAGCGCACCTATCGCTTCCGATTCGCTTGACAGTCCGTTCCGACGCACATACGATGCACTCATGGTCGGCTTCTTTCTTTGTATCCTCCATGCACGTTCTTTTCCTACGGGTAGATGAAGCCACTCTCGATTTGAATTTCGAGCATTCCGACTTCCCCGTATCCGCATTCAATTGATGCGGGTATTTTTGTCTTGTGCTCGAAACTGGAGGTTTTCATGAGTGATACAAAGCCTGTCAAAGAAACGGCGGCTCAGCGCACCGAAAGACTCAAGC
>Ga0255348_1000455_pt1 | contig 17060 bp, 13 predicted proteins | sample CBST25v5metaG_FD_189945 | JGI IMG/M metagenome (GOLD analysis project Ga0255348, IMG submission 189945) | Peat soil microbial communities from Stordalen Mire, Sweden - C.B.S.T-25.v5 | ecosystem: Environmental > Terrestrial > Soil > Wetlands > Peat | place: Sweden: Norrbotten County, Stordalen... | reverse complement strand
ACCGACCGCCAGGGCGCGAGCGGGCTGGGCCTTGACGCGCAGCGTCAGGCCGTCGCCCGCCAGGTCAACGGCGGCCAGCTCGTGGCCGAGTTCACCGAGATCGAGAGCGGACGCCGGCACACGAACCGGCCTCAGCTCTTGGCCGCCCTTGAAGAGTGCCGCAAGCGCCACGCTACCCTGCTGATTGCCCGTCTTGACCGGCTGGCCCGCAACGTCGCTTTTATCGCAAATCTGATGGAGAGCGGCGCGGACTTCATCGCTTGCGATATGCCCCAGGCCAACCGGCTGACCATCCACATTCTGGCCGCCGTCGCCGAGCACGAGCGCGAGATGATTTCCCAGCGAACGAAGGCGGCGCTGGCCGAGGCCAAGCGCCGAGGGACCAGGCTAGGCAATCCGCGCATCGAGGCGGCGCGGACGTTGGCGCTGGCCGCGCATCATGCCCACCGGCCAGAGCCGGAGGTGTTGACGCTCATGGTCGAGTGGCGGAGCCAGGGGAAGACATTGCGAGCTATCGCCCGCGACCTCAACCGGCTCAATATCCGGCCAGCCAGGGGCCGCGAATGGTACGCCAGCAGCGTCAGGGGCCAGCTATTGGCCGCTGACAGCAAAAGCCCCGCCGCAAGGCGGGGCTGACGTTACACAATCCCGATTTATCGGGTGACATCTTTACTCTCTCACCATTCCTGCCTATTGTCAATACTAACTCGCTGTCAAGTGTCCAAGCCCTATGGCGTTGATTACGGCTACCTGAATGCGCTTTAAGTCGTCTGGATTCAACTCTGCATGAGAATATCGCCCGTCAATCAAGACCCTGTCTAGTCGAGCAAATGACACGTGGGTGATCAGGTTAGCCTTTGCCCAGACCTCTTTATCTGCATGGAAAAAAGGGTAGACCCTCTTGGGCATCAGCACATGATACGGCTCAGGATGAGCCGGAGGCTCAGTGCTAAATGGAACGACCAGGCACGTGCCGTTATGGATGTTTACCCGGCGACCTCTCGGAGAAATAACGACCACGTGACGAATCTTTGTCATCTCGGGAGGAATGAAGCTCGTAAAATCACACATCAAAACAGTGCCAGGGTTCGGGACGAAAGGAATAGACATACTTCTCCATTATGACGTAAAAGCGTCAATACGTCATGGTATCATGGCGTCATGAAGTCAATTGCGTTTCTCAGTCAGAAGGGCGGTAGCGGCAAGACAACGCTCGCGGTTCACACTGCGGTTGCGGCTCAGGAGTCGGGGGAGCGTGTTGTTTTGATCGACACAGACCCCCAGAAGTCGGCCACAGTGTGGGGGGAGACGCGCCAGAGTGAATCGCCTATCGTCGCCACGGCAGCGGCAAGCGATCTGGAGAAGGTTCTCCAAGCAGCACTCCAAGAGGGGATGAGCCTAGCCATTGTCGATACAGCCCCACACACCGCGCCGGATGCAGCAAAGATTGCGAAAGCGGTCGATCTGGTAGTGATTCCATGCCGACCGACAGCCTTTGACCTGGCCGCCGTGAGCAATGCTGTAGAAATTGTAAGAGCCGCCAAGAAGAAGGCGGTACTTGTACTTTCAGCGTGCCCTTTTCGTTCTCCTGAAATTGCAGAAACGCGGAATGTGCTCTCTGAGTACGGCTTGCCGGTGTGTCCTTCTGAAATTACTGATAGACGCGCGTTTTCCAGGGCAGTAGCTACAGGCAGGGCCGTTACAGAGTTCGAGGAAGACGGCAAGGCCGCAATCGAAATACGAGCCCTATGGGCGTGGCTCAAGGAGCAGATGCAATGAGTTCGAAGCCAACAGGACTAGCAGCATTCACTCGAAAGAGCGTTGCGACTGCGCCGATAGCAGCATCAGAAGAGGCTGCTACACCTTCAAGCGTGGATAGGCAGCGCGGCAAAAAAGAAGTAGTTGCGCTTACCGTTCGTCTACACCGGACCGAATGGGAGCGCCTGCATCAGCTAGCCGTATCGGAAGGGACGAGCATCCAATCTCTGGCGGTAAGAGGGCTTAGCCGGATGTTCAGCGAAAAAGGTCTTCCGCAGCTCAGAGAAGAATAGCGCCATTACGTCTTGACGCCATTACGTCAAGACGTAATGGCGCTATGGGGAGAGGTCTATTTCGTCAGCTATTAGCCAGATGCTAAGACTTGCTGTGCCTGCTGACGTGGGTTAATGGCGAGTTTGGTGCCGGGCAAGAAGGTAAGACCGTTTCGTGTCCATGTATGCTTTAACCCTCCAGGAAACACCACCGATACTTTGCGCAGCGTTATTTTCGCCTTGCCTTTGAAATTGTCGATGCGCTCCGGGTCGTAGTCTGCGCCGAGTTGCCGGAGCAATCCATCCCAGGGGATGAACTGCGCCCCATTTTTGTTGGCCATGAATGCCTTGTATGCAGCGAGGGCATAGAGATCGAGAGCCAATGGAGAGCGCTTCAATGCCCTCAGGGCGCGCATATCGAGTGGCACAGGGGCGACGGTTATAGCCTTGTAAAAATCTTCTCCTAGTTCAATCCAACTTCCCCAAAGAGCGCCCTGTCCAGGGCTTTTCGGATCCCACCAAAATTCCCCTTTGGGTGCAACCTGCATATCTAGCCAGCTTGTGCCGTGGCGCTCTGGCGTACGGGTATTGATTTCAAAACTAATGAGCGCCCGGAATAGTCGCCGCATTTGATCTTGCAGTCGCCTTGCGTCACTGCGTTTGCCGCCCCCTGCACTTGCCGGCACCAAGCCCAACTGCCGCATGAACTCCGAGAGGCTATGGCCTAAAGCCAAACGGCGGTTCTTGGTGCGAATTGCCTCTGTGGTCACCCAAAACAAGAGCAATCGGGGGAGGGAACCATAAGGGTAGCCAATCGGCGATTTCTTCTCACTGTCCCATCCAGACCGAATTACCAACGTAAGATTGCCGTTTCGGCGTTCCCACGCCTCAACATTGCCAGGGTTGCTGTGGGGCAGTGTGCATTGTACGAGCTGCCGAGCCAGGAATGATGCTTCCGCATCTTCAGGGGCTTGACTAATCACTGTCGCTGCATCGAGTAGCTTTTGCTTTTCGACCGTGATGACATTTGCCCTGGTACGCCTTACCAGGCTTTTCATCAAGGGAATGTCGCCGACTCGATCCATACCTCAATCATTGCCCGAAAATGTCCATACCGCAAGTGTGCCGCGGATGTTTATTTTCCACAGATGTCCTGTTGATCGTGCAGGTTATCCACGATGAAACGGTAGGGGCAAATACGATGAAACGGTAGGAGAATGAACGATGAAACGGTAGGAGCCTCTATCCTGTAGTAAAAAATCATAGATAGCCGGTAGTCGCTTCGCTCCACTCTGTGAAAAAGGAGCGCCCTAACGGGCGGTCAGCGAGCTTCGCTCGCATTCAGCGGGAGGGCGCTAGCGCCCCTCCCGCACCCACCCCGCGCAAGTACAAAAACAAAAACCTTGCTGGGGATGGTGTGGGTTGCTCCGGCCTTTGTGCCTGAGAGTAGAGCTGTGCGAGATCGAACAGAAAGGCCCCAGGACGAACCCGGAGCAATGCCGCCTGCCCCCGGCTATCCAAAATACGCCTGTGGCCGTTTTGCCATCGGCCCACCGGTTATGAATCCGGCGCTCGATTTCGTTTCCGGCCGGATTTTTTCCGCGCCGCGTAAAGTGGATTTATGCGCGCCCTTTTTGTTCGCCACGGAGAAAGCACCGGCAACGCCGGAAGTCCATGTCACGACCTGGCCAAGTTGGAGCTGACGGAAAAGGGAAGGGAACAGGCGCGGCAGATCGCCGATGAATGGACCGAAGCTCCCGCCTTGATAGTTGTCTCCCCGTACCTCCGCGCACAGCAAACCGCCCAGCCAACCCGCGACCGATTTTCCGCCGTCCCCGTACAACAGTGGCCCATCGAGGAATTCACATACCTGGAACCCAGCCGGTGGAACGGAACCGCCAGAAGCGAACGGCTCCCTCACATCGAGGACTACTGGAACACCGCCGACCCGATCTATTGCGACGGACCCGGCGCGGAGAGTTTCGTCTCCCTGCTCGGTCGTGCGGAAATTGCCTTGGGCAGGTTGCGCAGTTTGCCCGACCAGGCCGGCACGGTGGTCCTCTTCAGTCACGGACAGTTTATGCAGGCCGTCAGAATGTCCGTGCTCTACCCAGGAGCTTCGAACCAGGACAAGATGCGCAGCTTTTGGCTCGACTCTGGACTGCCAGCTTTTCAGAACGCCGAGCGGTTCAATATGGAGTTGCTGGCAAAAGGTTGGGCGATCCAGCCAGCTCACGAAACGGAAAAAATAGTGAGCTGATCCCAAGAACAACAACCCGAAAAACCTGCCTGTCCATGGTTTGAATGTCTTAGCGTTCGCACGAATTCAAACCAGTTCCAATGGTGGATTCGCTACGAGGCGTAAAGGCCGCTACGCGCCGCTTTCAGCGGTGGCCTGCGGGCCAGCCTTGACCCCTCTACGCTCAAAAAAGTTCATCAGACATCGGACAGATAGCTTTCCCCATGCCTTGAAAAAACTCAGTCATCCAGCCGCCGCGCAGAGGCAATCCCAGCCTTTATCTGCTATAAAGGAACAACCGCGCTGCTTCGCATCGGAAGAAGTAGTCTGACACATCACCCCCAAACGGGAACTGTGAAACGCAGGTAATGTATGCAAATGTTAACATTCATGTAATCATCGACTTAGTCGATTTACGTTTACGCTTGTAAACGGCTGCTTTCAGGAGAAATCTATTTTTTGAGATTTTCAGTTAACACATTTAATTACTATGACATGACTCTAAACGTCCAGATGGGCAGTTCTGACGCTCGGAGGCTCTGAGTCCATGTCAGCAGAGAGGCGGGCTTCCCATGAGCAGCACTCGCACCGGCCAGAATATCGATCCGCAGCCGATTCCAGACGCGGAAGCACGTACGGTTCAGCGCCCCAAAACGGCGGCGACGCGGCTCTCTGTTGAAGAGCTGGAGGAGGTCGAATCGGCGGCCAAACGGGATGGCAAGTCGCAGGCTGAATGGATACGCGATACTGTCCTGCGGGAGGCGCGGCAGCGGTCAGCCTCGGTCGATCTAGTTTTGGCAGAGCTTTCGGCCAACCGCGTCATCCCGGATCAGATCGCCCAACAAGTGAGCCGGACGACGCAGGAGGTTTCTCGGCTGGTCAGCCAATCCGCCGACCAGGCGTTGGCGCGCATCGAGGACGGAGCCGTGAAGGCCATTCGCAATGCGACCGTCAGGGAAGTGGGCGCGAAGATCGAGAGCGCCATCGCTGGCCCGATGGCGATTACCGAAGAGGCACTGCGGAAGCTGAGGAGTTCTGCTGAGCGCGCGGAAACAGCTTCAAGCAGTTGGAGGAGTTTTACCGACATCTTCCGCTGGCAACAACTTGCCATCGCCGTTCTTGTCGGCATCGTGATCGGCGGAGCCGGGACGTGGTACTTTGCCAGCGGCCCACTCAAAGAAGCGGCAGAGTACATTCTGCTTATCAAAAAGGCTCCAGCCTCTCCGCAGAATGCGACCCAAAGCACGCCGCCTGCTTCCCACCATATCCAACACAATCAGAAGTCGAAAAGCGTTCAGGAGCCGCAATCACAGGTTGAGGCAGCGCCAGTGACGCAGCAGCCGTAAGGACCGAGGCGCACATCATGCTTTCCATTTCGCAACCACTCTCGGCAGGCCAGGCGCGGACGTACCACGCGCGGGAGTTTGCTTCGAGTGAGCAAAATTACTGGAGCCGCGACCAGCAGGGGCATAGCGAGTGGCAGGGCAGGCTTGCCGGAGAGTGGGGCCTTTCGGGCGCTGTCGGCGCGGAGCACTTCGCCCGCCTGAGCGAAGGCCAACACCCGCAGACGGAAGCGCAGCTCGTCCGGCATCAGACAGCCAAAACCTATGCCGGACAGTTTGGCAGGGAGACGACTTCGGTTGAGCACCGGGCGGGCTGGGATGCGACCTTTTCCGCGCCGAAGTCGGTTTCATTGACCGCCCTGGTCGGCGGTGACGACCGGGTAAGAGTGGCGCACCGGGAGAGCGTCCGCGCGGCTCTTTCCGAGCTGGAGCGGTATACCCAGGCACGGATCGGCAACATCCGCGCGCCGGAGACGACGGGCAAGTTTGCCGCCGCGACCTTCGAGCACGACACCGCCCGGCCAGTCGAAGGCTACGCCGCGCCGCAGCTCCACACCCATGCCGTGATCTTTAACGTGACCGAACGGGAGAACGGTCAGACACGGGCCTTGCAGCCCCAGGAGCTATTCGCTTCGCAGAACTATGCAACGAATGTTTACCGATCGGAGCTGGCCGTCCGGCTCAAGGATCAGGGATACACGATCGAGCGCGGCGAGTTTGGCCAGCCTGAAATCAAGGGATACACGAAGGAGTACATGGAGGCCAACAGCCTGCGCCGGGAACAGGTAAAAGACCACATGCGCGCCAGCGGTCTTGATAGTCCAGCAGCCGCGCAGATCGCCGCGCACCGGACGCGGGATTCCAAGCAACTGCTATCGCCTGAAGAGGTGTTGCGGCAGCATCGGGAGCTGGCCGCGCAGCACGGCAACCAGGCGGACCGGGTGGTAGCCGAGGCGCGGCAGCACGTCCAGCAACACGCATACGTTCCCGACAAAGCCGCCCAGGTGTCCGTGACCTATGCCCGCGACCACCTCTTCGAGCGTTCGGCGGTCGAGAACGAACGAGCGATTCTGGCGGCGGCGCTCGGCAGGAGCATGGGCGAGGCGAACTTCTCCCAGGTCCGGCAGGAGTTCGACCGCAGGGTTCAGGCGGGCGAGTTCCACGCCGTTGAAGCGGAGGCCAGGTTCGGGAGCGCGGGCCAGCAGTACACCACAGCAGCAATGTTGCGCATGGAGCGCGAAACCATCGGCCAGATGCAGGAGGGCAACCGGCGAGGCTTTAGCGATCCAATGCTGGTACCGGCAGAGATTCGTATCGCAACCGAAGACCGGCACCCGAAGCTGAATGCCGGCCAGCGCCAAGCGGTCGATGAGATTTTCCTGTCGCGGGAGAAGATCATTGGTTTGGATGGAGTTGCGGGCGCTGGCAAGACGACGACCCTGGCCGTGGTGCGCGAGGGCGCGGAGCAGGCCGGGTACAGGGTCGAGGGCTTTGCGCCGACGAGCCGCGCGGCGGACAAGCTGGGCGAGGCCGGTATCGAGACCAAGACTTTGCAGGCCCATCTTGCCCGAGGCCAGCGACCGGACACGGGCGAGCACCGACTCTATGTCATGGACGAGAGTTCGCTTGCGTCCACCAAACAGATGCACGAGTTTGTGAGCCGCTTGCATCCGAACGACCGCGTTTTGCTGGTAGGCGACACCCGCCAGCATGAATCCGTCGAGGCGGGCCGCATCTTCGCCCAACTTCAGGACGCGGGCATGAAGACGGTAAAGCTGGAGGAGATTGTCCGCCAGCGCGACCCGGAGCTGAAACAGACCGTCGAGCAGCTTGCGCGTGGAGAAGTGGGGAAAGCGGTACAAGGGCTGGAACGGCAGGGCCGCATCCATGAGGTGCAAGACCATGCAGGCCGCATCGCGGCTATTGCCAAGGAGTATGCCAAGTCGCCCGATAACACGCTGGTCGTCTCGCCCGACAACCGTTCACGCGCGGAGATCAACCAGGCCATTCACGCCGAGCTACAGGCCAGGGGCGTTGTCGGCAGGGAAGAGCACCGCGCCCAGGTGCTTGTACCGCGCCAGGATCTCACCGGAGCGGATCGCGCGTGGGCGGCGCGGTACAACGAGGGCGACGTGCTGCGCTACAGCCGCGGCTCGAAGGAGACCGGCATCGGCAAAGGCGAGTATGCGCGGGTTAAGAGTGTCGATGCGGACAGCAACCAGCTCACCGTCGAGCGCAAGAGCGGCGAGGAAGTGAGCTACGATCCACGGCGACAGCAGGGTGTTTCCGTCTACCGCGAGCAGGAGCGGGCTTTCTCCGTGGGGGATCGGGTGCAGCTCACCGCGCCGTCGCGCGACTTGAAGCTGGCCAACCGCGAGCAAGGGACCGTTGAGGGCATCGGCCAGGATGGAAGAATCGGTTTGAAAATGGATGGAGGCCGCCAGGTCGAGATCGATTCACTGAAGTACCCGCATCTCGATCACGGCTATGCCGTGACGAGTCATTCCAGCCAAGGCCAGACCGCCGACCGGGTACTGATTCACGTCGATACCGAGCTGGGGGCGAAAGACCTGCTCAACAACCGCATGGCCTACGTCGCCGTCTCGCGCGGCGCATACGACGCGCAAATCTTCACCAACGACCGCGAGAAGCTGGGCGCGGCGCTGGGGCACGATGTATCGCACAGCAGCGCCCATGTACCGGAGATGAAACTGGAACAGAAGCAGGAACTGGCCGTCTCGCCGCAGCGGGAGATTGCGCCGAAACAGGAGCAGAGCTTAGATTTTGGCTTGGGCCTCTAAGGGAGCAATCCGCCGCCCCCTGCTACCATCTCGTAAAGAACCGTTCACAGATCAGCGAACCAAGGGGGAGGGCGTTTATGAGAATCCGTTTTGCAATTCTGCTTGCCGTCATTTTTGTTGTGCTCCCAGCGTCCACGCAAGCCGCACAAATGACACTTTCAGACCTAAGAGACATTTGCGGGGGAACCGATGAAGCAAGTACAGCCGCGTGTAGTTTCTATATTTTAGGGGTTACAGAAGGCGCGGGACTCGGCGCGGGCGTTGCGAAGGACAAGGGCCATTTTTGTATCCCCGAAGGCGTGTCTTCAAAACAAATGGTTCTCATCGTTAAGAAGGCGATGACCGCAGACCTCGCCGCCTTCCCCGAAGACAAAAACATGCCCGCCGTTTCGTTTGTTGCAGCGTCGATGCAGCAGGCTTTTCCTTGTGGCAAATGAACGAGGCGTTTCAGGATCGAAGGCTTTTAGGCTTTCTTTTTCTCTGAAATTTCCGTTAAAGGGTCAGGATGAAGCGGAAAAACAGAAGCAAAGAAAAGGAGTTCTTTGTGCGACTCCAGTCTCTACCGCCAACCGTGGACAACCAGGAGCGAGAACAGCCCTAACCATTGCCACCCCCTGCGGCCCCGGCACCCCGCCCGCGTACGGGCTTGCAAGCACGATTGCAGGTATTCAGGACGAAGAGATTCTCGGACGCGATACAATTTGCTCATGAAAGTCTACGTGCGCGGCTATCGACAGAAGGACAAAGACAAGGTACTGCCGCCCAAGCGCCCTTTTGACCCCATAGAAGATGTTGATGTCCAATACTGCAAAGAGCCGGATTGGAAAATTCCGCTCCGAGAGTTGGCGGAACCGGAGTTGCGAATTCTCCGCGATATGCGTGTGCATGTTGGCTCGCACTACTGTGAGTTCTCAGTCGAAGAGTTACCCGATGGTGCCTTCGCCATCGTCTGTTTATCTCACCCGGAGCTGGCCCCCGAATTGCAGCCCGCTGAAAGCACAAAGCCACAATAATTCGCACGTTAACAGGGAACGAAAGGTAAACGACGACATGAGTAAGTCAACCGTGTTGGTGTTGTTTGCATTCCTCGTGCTTGCGGTGCCCGCAAGCACGCAAGACAAATCTGACAAGTTCGCCGTATTCGTGACAGGGTTAGACGATGCCGCGCCCGTCGCGCAATCCTTGATTAAGAAGCTGAATGCCTCAAAACCCTTTGAGGTGGTGGGCAAGGACGATACTGCAAAGGTTGTTGTATTGGTTTCCTGTTCTTCGCGCAAGCAAACTGACCCCTTCTTGTGTATGTATGTCGCACACTTCAACGGGCCAGCATTTAAGACATTCTTGGGGGGAGGAATGTGGGCCGCTACAAGTGCGGATGCGGTTTCAGATAACTTCCTTGCGTCGATTGCCCAAGACATTGTGGAGAGGTTCGACAGCACAAGCAAAGACAATTTGAGGGAGGCCCTGCTAGCTTGTCTGCTCATGACAGATTCCAAGTGCAACGTGCCTGACCCGCTACAGAAGGAATTCAACGCAAAGCAACTCACTCTTGGGCAGTATCTCTTGAAGAAAAATCAATAAGGCACATGCCTGGAGTTTGGAACTGAGATTGAGTCGAAGGGAGAGGGGGCTTTTATACCTACTTCTTGGGTGCGACGCAGTTATTCTTCAGAATATCCGCACACTTTCCAGCCACCTCAGCACCATGAGTCGCCAATTGCTGCTCGGATTCAACGTATCTCAGATACAAGGAACCCGCGTTCTCGCTTACCGTATAAAGCAACGTGGATACATCTTGGCAGCTTCGACCTAGATCAATCAGGGAAGAGGCTTTACTCATGTTCCCTGCCATCATTTCCGTCATGGCTTGCGTTCCTGCGCCACTTGCGCAGAGCACAGCGTTTCGACCTGCGTCATCCAGCCATTCGAAAAAAGCGAAACCCAGCGGCCCGTTAAATGCCTGGGGCTTGCGTTTGAAGGCTTTCACTGCTATTTCCAACGAATTCACAACATTTCGGTCGTTAGCGGCAGCATCCGTATAACTCTTTCCCATCTGAATCTCTTCTTGGTCTATCAGGGGCTTGTACTGCTGCATCGCCCGGTCGGTCTGAGTCAGAACCAGGTTGATCTCATCATCAGTCGGAAAAGTCTTCTCAGTTTGCGCGTAAGCCGCATCCGCAAAGCCGATGGTAAGAAAAACAAGTGCTGAGGTACACCGTAATAGACCCATTGAGGCGCTCCTTTGCGTTGGTACTTCGTGCCGCAGCTTATTCCAAAGGGAAAGCTGCTTTTTCAAACTTATCTCGCAGCCAGAACGCCATACGTTGAAGTCGTCCAAGGCGTCAGAACATCACCGGGGAAATCACAAACCTGTCACACCGCTTCTTTTGCTCGTTGCGTATGCTCAAAGGCTGTTGCGGGTGAGCACGGTCATACGATACGTTAATCTTGCTCGGACTCCCAAACAGGCCCGCTTGCCAGCACAGCGGGAAAAAGACAAGGGTATCCGGGTGAGCAAGCACTTCAGGAGTGACACTCTGAGCTACCAATGTTCCCTGTACGATGATGGCTTGGTCTGTCGCACAGTATGGGTTAGTCTCATCATCTGTGTACAGCAAGCACCAATCCATCTTCTTAGGCCATAACACGTTTGATTGAACATCTGCCAGCATTTCAGCAATGGTCATGTTCCGCACAACTGGCTCGGGCATCTGATACGGAGTCATCGAATCGAGCACAACCCCGGTCAGGTTTGGATTCGTGGGGTGAGGCACAATACTGGTTATCTTCGCTCCGCGACGGGACAGAGCGTATGCACGTTGTTGCTCCATCGCCATCGGAGACCTTGCTCTTAGCATGTGCATGAACTCAATCAAAAAATCTTTATGCTTCGCCCATGATGCGAACTTGTCACGCTCCATTAGCTCACGCTTCGACCGCCATTGCTTCTCGAGGCGTCCGAATACAGAGTCGGGATGCGTGACGGCATCGTAGTCGGTTCCCTCGGCGTAGTCATAAAACCCTTCGCCCTGTCCGATTTCTCTAGTGCTGACCGGTCTCCATTTCTGAGTCTCTTTCTCGAAACAGAAAAGAGGTCTGGGCTCTTCCTTGCGTGACGGGCCGATGAACCCTTGCATATAACACTTCGGGAGCCAATGGTCTTTTCTTCCCGTCAGTTTGGAGCCGTTTTCTTCTGGAGACATTCGCGCTATCCTCCAGCTTCATAGTAAATCCTGACCCGCAAAACGGGTCCGTACAAATCTAAACCAACGTTTAGAATTTGTACAAAGGGCAATTGTCGCGCCAGTGGCGCGACAATTGAGGCGCTGCCGTGGCTGATTTCGTTTCCTATTACCGTGTTTCGACCGACCGCCAGGGCGCAAGTGGGCTGGGCCTTGACGCGCAGCGTCAGGCCGTCGCCCGCCAGGTCAACGGCGGCCAGCTCGTGGCCGAGTTCACCGAGATCGAGAGCGGACGCCGGCACACGAACCGGCCTCAGCTCTTGGCCGCCCTTGAAGAGTGCCGCAAGCGCCACGCTACCCTGCTGATTGCCCGTCTTGACCGGCTGGCCCGCAACGTCGCTTTTATCGCAAATCTGATGGAGAGCGGCGCGGACTTCATCGCTTGCGATATGCCCCAGGCCAACCGGCTGACCATCCACATTCTGGCCGCCGTCGCCGAGCACGAGCGCGAGATGATTTCCCAGCGAACGAAGGCGGCGCTGGCCGAGGCCAAGCGCCGAGGGACCAGGCTAGGCAATCCGCGCATCGAGGCGGCGCGGACGTTGGCGCTGGCCGCGCATCATGCCCACCGGCCAGAGCCGGAGGTGTTGACGCTCATGGTCGAGTGGCGGAGCCAGGGGAAGACATTGCGAGCTATCGCCCGCGACCTCAACCGGCTCAATATCCGGCCAGCCAGGGGCCGCGAATGGTACGCCAGCAGCGTCAGGGGCCAGCTATTGGCCGCTGACAGCAAAAGCCCCGCCGCAAGGCGGGGCTGACGTTACACAATCCCGATTTATCGGGTGACATCTTTACTCTCTCACCATTCCTGCCTATTGTCAATACTAACTCGCTGTCAAGTGTCCAAGCCCTATGGCGTTGATTACGGCTACCTGAATGCGCTTTAAGTCGTCTGGATTCAACTCTGCATGAGAATATCGCCCGTCAATCAAGACCCTGTCTAGTCGAGCAAATGACACGTGGGTGATCAGGTTAGCCTTTGCCCAGACCTCTTTATCTGCATGGAAAAAAGGGTAGACCCTCTTGGGCATCAGCACATGATACGGCTCAGGATGAGCCGGAGGCTCAGTGCTAAATGGAACGACCAGGCACGTGCCGTTATGGATGTTTACCCGGCGACCTCTCGGAGAAATAACGACCACGTGACGAATCTTTGTCATCTCGGGAGGAATGAAGCTCGTAAAATCACACATCAAAACAGTGCCAGGGTTCGGGACGAAAGGAATAGACATACTTCTCCATTATGACGTAAAAGCGTCAATACGTCATGGTATCATGGCGTCATGAAGTCAATTGCGTTTCTCAGTCAGAAGGGCGGTAGCGGCAAGACAACGCTCGCGGTTCACACTGCGGTTGCGGCTCAGGAGTCGGGGGAGCGTGTTGTTTTGATCGACACAGACCCCCAGAAGTCGGCCACAGTGTGGGGGGAGACGCGCCAGAGTGAATCGCCTATCGTCGCCACGGCAGCGGCAAGCGATCTGGAGAAGGTTCTCCAAGCAGCACTCCAAGAGGGGATGAGCCTAGCCATTGTCGATACAGCCCCACACACCGCGCCGGATGCAGCAAAGATTGCGAAAGCGGTCGATCTGGTAGTGATTCCATGCCGACCGACAGCCTTTGACCTGGCCGCCGTGAGCAATGCTGTAGAAATTGTAAGAGCCGCCAAGAAGAAGGCGGTACTTGTACTTTCAGCGTGCCCTTTTCGTTCTCCTGAAATTGCAGAAACGCGGAATGTGCTCTCTGAGTACGGCTTGCCGGTGTGTCCTTCTGAAATTACTGATAGACGCGCGTTTTCCAGGGCAGTAGCTACAGGCAGGGCCGTTACAGAGTTCGAGGAAGACGGCAAGGCCGCAATCGAAATACGAGCCCTATGGGCGTGGCTCAAGGAGCAGATGCAATGAGTTCGAAGCCAACAGGACTAGCAGCATTCACTCGAAAGAGCGTTGCGACTGCGCCGATAGCAGCATCAGAAGAGGCTGCTACACCTTCAAGCGTGGATAGGCAGCGCGGCAAAAAAGAAGTAGTTGCGCTTACCGTTCGTCTACACCGGACCGAATGGGAGCGCCTGCATCAGCTAGCCGTATCGGAAGGGACGAGCATCCAATCTCTGGCGGTAAGAGGGCTTAGCCGGATGTTCAGCGAAAAAGGTCTTCCGCAGCTCAGAGAAGAATAGCGCCATTACGTCTTGACGCCATTACGTCAAGACGTAATGGCGCTATGGGGAGAGGTCTATTTCGTCAGCTATTAGCCAGATGCTAAGACTTGCTGTGCCTGCTGACGTGGGTTAATGGCGAGTTTGGTGCCGGGCAAGAAGGTAAGACCGTTTCGTGTCCATGTATGCTTTAACCCTCCAGGAAACACCACCGATACTTTGCGCAGCGTTATTTTCGCCTTGCCTTTGAAATTGTCGATGCGCTCCGGGTCGTAGTCTGCGCCGAGTTGCCGGAGCAATCCATCCCAGGGGATGAACTGCGCCCCATTTTTGTTGGCCATGAATGCCTTGTATGCAGCGAGGGCATAGAGATCGAGAGCCAATGGAGAGCGCTTCAATGCCCTCAGGGCGCGCATATCGAGTGGCACAGGGGCGACGGTTATAGCCTTGTAAAAATCTTCTCCTAGTTCAATCCAACTTCCCCAAAGAGCGCCCTGTCCAGGGCTTTTCGGATCCCACCAAAATTCCCCTTTGGGTGCAACCTGCATATCTAGCCAGCTTGTGCCGTGGCGCTCTGGCGTACGGGTATTGATTTCAAAACTAATGAGCGCCCGGAATAGTCGCCGCATTTGATCTTGCAGTCGCCTTGCGTCACTGCGTTTGCCGCCCCCTGCACTTGCCGGCACCAAGCCCAACTGCCGCATGAACTCCGAGAGGCTATGGCCTAAAGCCAAACGGCGGTTCTTGGTGCGAATTGCCTCTGTGGTCACCCAAAACAAGAGCAATCGGGGGAGGGAACCATAAGGGTAGCCAATCGGCGATTTCTTCTCACTGTCCCATCCAGACCGAATTACCAACGTAAGATTGCCGTTTCGGCGTTCCCACGCCTCAACATTGCCAGGGTTGCTGTGGGGCAGTGTGCATTGTACGAGCTGCCGAGCCAGGAATGATGCTTCCGCATCTTCAGGGGCTTGACTAATCACTGTCGCTGCATCGAGTAGCTTTTGCTTTTCGACCGTGATGACATTTGCCCTGGTACGCCTTACCAGGCTTTTCATCAAGGGAATGTCGCCGACTCGATCCATACCTCAATCATTGCCCGAAAATGTCCATACCGCAAGTGTGCCGCGGATGTTTATTTTCCACAGATGTCCTGTTGATCGTGCAGGTTATCCACGATGAAACGGTAGGGGCAAATACGATGAAACGGTAGGAGAATGAACGATGAAACGGTAGGAGCCTCTATCCTGTAGTAAAAAATCATAGATAGCCGGTAGTCGCTTCGCTCCACTCTGTGAAAAAGGAGCGCCCTAACGGGCGGTCAGCGAGCTTCGCTCGCATTCAGCGGGAGGGCGCTAGCGCCCCTCCCGCACCCACCCCGCGCAAGTACAAAAACAAAAACCTTGCTGGGGATGGTGTGGGTTGCTCCGGCCTTTGTGCCTGAGAGTAGAGCTGTGCGAGATCGAACAGAAAGGCCCCAGGACGAACCCGGAGCAATGCCGCCTGCCCCCGGCTATCCAAAATACGCCTGTGGCCGTTTTGCCATCGGCCCACCGGTTATGAATCCGGCGCTCGATTTCGTTTCCGGCCGGATTTTTTCCGCGCCGCGTAAAGTGGATTTATGCGCGCCCTTTTTGTTCGCCACGGAGAAAGCACCGGCAACGCCGGAAGTCCATGTCACGACCTGGCCAAGTTGGAGCTGACGGAAAAGGGAAGGGAACAGGCGCGGCAGATCGCCGATGAATGGACCGAAGCTCCCGCCTTGATAGTTGTCTCCCCGTACCTCCGCGCACAGCAAACCGCCCAGCCAACCCGCGACCGATTTTCCGCCGTCCCCGTACAACAGTGGCCCATCGAGGAATTCACATACCTGGAACCCAGCCGGTGGAACGGAACCGCCAGAAGCGAACGGCTCCCTCACATCGAGGACTACTGGAACACCGCCGACCCGATCTATTGCGACGGACCCGGCGCGGAGAGTTTCGTCTCCCTGCTCGGTCGTGCGGAAATTGCCTTGGGCAGGTTGCGCAGTTTGCCCGACCAGGCCGGCACGGTGGTCCTCTTCAGTCACGGACAGTTTATGCAGGCCGTCAGAATGTCCGTGCTCTACCCAGGAGCTTCGAACCAGGACAAGATGCGCAGCTTTTGGCTCGACTCTGGACTGCCAGCTTTTCAGAACGCCGAGCGGTTCAATATGGAGTTGCTGGCAAAAGGTTGGGCGATCCAGCCAGCTCACGAAACGGAAAAAATAGTGAGCTGATCCCAAGAACAACAACCCGAAAAACCTGCCTGTCCATGGTTTGAATGTCTTAGCGTTCGCACGAATTCAAACCAGTTCCAATGGTGGATTCGCTACGAGGCGTAAAGGCCGCTACGCGCCGCTTTCAGCGGTGGCCTGCGGGCCAGCCTTGACCCCTCTACGCTCAAAAAAGTTCATCAGACATCGGACAGATAGCTTTCCCCATGCCTTGAAAAAACTCAGTCATCCAGCCGCCGCGCAGAGGCAATCCCAGCCTTTATCTGCTATAAAGGAACAACCGCGCTGCTTCGCATCGGAAGAAGTAGTCTGACACATCACCCCCAAACGGGAACTGTGAAACGCAGGTAATGTATGCAAATGTTAACATTCATGTAATCATCGACTTAGTCGATTTACGTTTACGCTTGTAAACGGCTGCTTTCAGGAGAAATCTATTTTTTGAGATTTTCAGTTAACACATTTAATTACTATGACATGACTCTAAACGTCCAGATGGGCAGTTCTGACGCTCGGAGGCTCTGAGTCCATGTCAGCAGAGAGGCGGGCTTCCCATGAGCAGCACTCGCACCGGCCAGAATATCGATCCGCAGCCGATTCCAGACGCGGAAGCACGTACGGTTCAGCGCCCCAAAACGGCGGCGACGCGGCTCTCTGTTGAAGAGCTGGAGGAGGTCGAATCGGCGGCCAAACGGGATGGCAAGTCGCAGGCTGAATGGATACGCGATACTGTCCTGCGGGAGGCGCGGCAGCGGTCAGCCTCGGTCGATCTAGTTTTGGCAGAGCTTTCGGCCAACCGCGTCATCCCGGATCAGATCGCCCAACAAGTGAGCCGGACGACGCAGGAGGTTTCTCGGCTGGTCAGCCAATCCGCCGACCAGGCGTTGGCGCGCATCGAGGACGGAGCCGTGAAGGCCATTCGCAATGCGACCGTCAGGGAAGTGGGCGCGAAGATCGAGAGCGCCATCGCTGGCCCGATGGCGATTACCGAAGAGG
>Ga0255348_1000452_pt1 | contig 17170 bp, 15 predicted proteins | sample CBST25v5metaG_FD_189945 | JGI IMG/M metagenome (GOLD analysis project Ga0255348, IMG submission 189945) | Peat soil microbial communities from Stordalen Mire, Sweden - C.B.S.T-25.v5 | ecosystem: Environmental > Terrestrial > Soil > Wetlands > Peat | place: Sweden: Norrbotten County, Stordalen... | reverse complement strand
GCCAAACTCTCCAAGCGCAAGCACGGTCCAGTCGTCAGCGTCACCACATACCGCGATGCCGGCTTCCTCCCTCAAGCCTTCGTCAACTTCCTCTGCCTCCTCGGCTGGTCACCCAAAGACGATCGCGAGTTCCTGTCTCTTGACGAGCTCGCCGCCGCGTTCACTTTCGAAGCAGTCAACCGCTCCAACGCCGTCATCAATTTCAGCGACGACGACCCTTTCGACCCGAAAGCTGTCTGGCTCAACGCCGAACACATCCGCGCCCTGACAGTCGAGCAGCTCAGCCCGCTGCTCCAGCCTTTCTTCGAGCAGGCCGGCCTGCATACCTCGCCTGAAAAGCTCCTCGCGGTCACTCCTCTCATTCGCGAGCGCATCAAACTGCTTAGCGAAGCTCCTGCCGCCGCCGATTTCTTCTTTCTCAAAGAACTCGCGCCCTACGCTCCCGCCGAGTTGATTCCGTCCAAAGGCGGCGATGCTGCCACGGCTCTCCGCGTCCTTCAGCACGCCCAGGAAGTTCTTGCGAAAACGGCTTTCGATCACGATTCGCTCGACCAGGCACTCCGCGAAGCAGCCAAGTCTCTCGGTCTCAAAGCCGGTCCAATGTTCCAACCCATAAGGGTTGCCGTCTGCGGACGCAAAAACGCCCCGCCGCTCTTCGAGACCCTGGTAGTCCTGGGTCGCGAGACTTGCCTCGCCCGCATCCGTCAGGCCGAAGCCAGCCTTCAATCGCTCGCCTGAGGCCGAGTGGTAAGGAGTAGCGCCTCCCGGCCGGCTGTCGCGTGGGTCTCCTGGCCCACGCCGGGTGCCCCCAGTCTAAAGGAGACTCTATCAAGTTGAGGGTGCCCCCGGTCCCTCGCTGTTGGGGACCGGGGATTCCATGCAAATATTTTGCAGTTAATTAAGTGGTAAATATGACCATAACATCAACTGAATCAATATGTTCCACGTGGAACATATTTAGTGAATTCTCTCTCTCTTCCAAACCCAAAATAAACCGCTCAATCCCGGATTTCCACCCGCCCTTTTACGGCCAAATTCACGTCAAAAGCCGCATATTTCAGCTTTTTTACAACATTTTTCTCACTTTTCGCTGTACTTCTATGTGCATGGTGCGTGGTCCTTCCGCACGCCGCCAAGTGCATCTCAAGCGTCACCCCTGCAAGACAGTGACTGATGAATCCAAGCCTTCGGCAAATGGGATAATAAAAAGTAGCCATGACCAACTCAAATTCGGAAAGCCAAGCCGCAGCCATCCCTTCCAACTTCCTCCATGACATGATCGCCGAGGATGTGCGCACCAAAAAATACGGCGACGCCGTCATCCAGACCCGCTTTCCACCCGAGCCCAACGGCTACCTCCACATCGGCCACGCCAAGGCTATCTGCATCGACTTTGGCCTCGCCGACGAGTTCGGCGGCAAGACCAACCTGCGCTTCGACGACACCAATCCCGAAAAAGAAGAGCAGGAGTACGTTGATTCCATCATGGCCGACGTGCGCTGGCTCGGCTTCGATTGGGAGCGCCTCTGCTACGCGTCCGACAACTTTGCGCAGCTCTACGAGTGGGCTTTGCAGCTCGTCAAAGCTGGAAAAGCGTATGTCGATGACCTCACAGCCGACGAAATTCGCCAGCACCGCGGCACGCTCACAGAGCCCGGCAAAGACAGCCCTTATCGCAGCCGCACTATCGAAGAAAATCTAGACCTCTTCACCCGCATGAAGACCGGCGAATTCCCCGACGGCACGCGCGTTCTGAGAGCGAAAATCGACATGGCGTCGCCCAACCTCAACATGCGCGATCCGGTCATGTACCGCATTCTCCACGCCTCGCACCAGCGCACCGGCGATGCGTGGTGCATCTATCCCATGTACGACTACGCCCACGGCCAGTCGGATTCGATAGAACGCGTCACCCACTCCATGTGTACTCTCGAATTTGCTGACCACCAGCCCCTCTACCGCTGGTATATCGAACAACTCGGCATCTTCCCTTCGAATCAAACTGAATTCGACCGCCTCAACATCACCTACACCATGCTCAGCAAGCGCAAGCTCCTGCAACTCGTGCAGGAAAAGCGCGTAAACGGCTGGGACGATCCACGTATGCCCACTCTCCGCGGTCTCCGCCGCCGCGGCTTTACCCCCGAAGCCATCCGCGCCTTTGTCGCCGCCAGCGGCGTCTCGCGCACCAATGGCAGCACCGACGTGGAAATGCTCGAGCACTTTCAGCGCGACGACCTCAACCACCGCGCCAGCCGCGCCATGGCCGTTCTTCACCCGCTCAAACTGGTCATCGACAACTATCCCGCTGGCCAGGTCGAATTCGTCGAGGCGGCCAACAACCCCGAAGACCCCTCCGCAGGGACGCGCCAGGTGCCGTTCTCCGGGGAGATCTACATCGAACAAGACGACTTCCGCGAGATTCCTCCGCCCAAGTACTATCGCCTCTCGCCCGGCAAAGAAGTCCGCCTGCGCAACGCCTATTTCATCACCGCCCAGAGCGTAGTGAAGGACGCGGCCGGCGACATCGTCGAGGTGCACTGCACTTACGACCCAGCCAGCCGCGGCGGCAACTCTCCCGACGGCCGCAAGGTGAAGTCCACCATGCACTGGGTCTCGGCCGCCCACGCCATCTCTGCCGAAATCCGCCTCTACGACAAGCTCTTCGCCAAGGCCGATCCTTACGACCTGGAAGAAGGCCAGGACGTCCTCGACAATCTCAATCCCAACTCCCTCGAAATTCTCACCGGCGCCAAACTTGAGCCCTCTCTCGCCAACGCCAAGCTTGAGGACCGCTTCCAGTTCGAGCGCGTCGGCTATTTCTGCATCGATCCCGACTCCACGCCGAGCAATCTGGTCTTCAATCGTACCCTCGCGCTCAAAGACTCCTGGGCCAAAATCGAGAAGAAGTCCGGAGCGTAGAGCACCGCCAAGCCAGTTGAGAAAATTCGTGCACCTTCGGCGGCCTCAAAAGACACGGCTTCAACGGCGCTGAAAATGCGGTAAAACGACCGTATGCCTTATGCGGATAAGGCAGTCTTTTACTCCGTAAGCAGGCATGTAGGCGCCCACTCCATTACATTGGTAATATATTAGAGTTACTACGGATGCGTATTTAGCCGATCTATTGCGTATATTGGTAACCAGCCGGTAATGCGAAAGGAAATTCCCAGCTGAAAGCCAAAGTCCAAGTTTGAAAGGTAACCTTCCGTAGCAAGCTATATTTCGATTGCTGGTGATTGAAAGAGCTTGTCTTAGGTAGATTGTGGGCCCCAATAAATGGATTCTGCGCGACGCTTCATGAAGTGCCTCCTCTCAAATGCAGTTCTCATTAACCTCTCATCCTTGACGGAGGCGAACTGCAAGCCGCATGTCTTCGGCTCGAAAACTGAGCAAAAGAAACAACAAACCCCACTTAATCTCGGTTGGCCCCCGATGTGCATATCACCTGTCCGAGGCCATACGATGAACAGTGGAATCCATGCAGCAGATAGCTCCGCCAGCTCTTCTTGCGGAAGAAAACCCAGATATCCGGAACGCAAGTCTTTCGGTCTCAATCTTAGAGCTCTCGTCTTCATTCTATTTGCCTGTACCTTACTGGCCGGTTGCGGCTCGACGACTCCGTTGATGTCGGGCACTGGAAATGGCTCCAAGCCAACAATCAATTCATTTGCAGCCTCTCCGGGAAGCATAAATGCTGCTGTTTCGGAAGCCGCAAACTCCAGTTCCAGCATCACGCTGAGTTGGGCGACGAGCGGAGCGACGAGTATTGCCATCACGCCGGGGACATTCACGTCCACATCGGCGAGCGGTTCGACAGTTGTGAGTCCGACAGCGACGACAACCTACACTCTTACAGCATCTAACACTGCTGGCTCAGTCACATCTACGCAAACCATTACGGTAAACGCGGGAAGCGTGCCATCGATCAGCTCCTTCGCAGCCAGCCTCACAACTATCCATTCCGGCTCCAGCATCACGCTGAGTTGGGCGACGAGCGGAGCGACGAGTATTGCCATCACGCCGGGGACATTCACGTCCACATCGGCGAGTGGTTCGACAGTTGTGAGTCCAACGGCAACGACCGCCTACACGCTGACAGCAACCGATGCCGCCGGCTCAGTCACCTCTTCGCAGACAATTACTGTAGCGGGAAGCGTACCAGCGATCAGTTCCTTCGCAGCCAGTCCCGCAACTATCCATTCCGGCGCTAGCAGCACGCTGAGTTGGGCGACGAGCGGAGCGACGAGTATTGCCATCACGCCGGGGACATTCACGTCCACATCGGCGAGCGGCTCGACAGTTGTGATTCCGACAGCGACAACCGCCTATACGCTGACAGCAACCGATGCCGCCGGTTCAGTCACCTCTTCGCAAACTATTACTGTAGCGGGAAGCGTACCAGCGATCAGTTCCTTCGCAGCCAGTCCCGCAACTATCCATTCCGGCTCCAGCAGCACGCTGAGTTGGGCGACGAGCGGAGCGACGAGTATTGCCATCACGCCGGGGACATTCACGTCCACATCGGCGAGTGGTTCGACAGTTGTAAGTCCAACGGCGACGACTGCCTATACCCTGACAGCAACCGATGCCGCCGGCTCAGTCACTTCTTCGCAAACCATTACCGTAGCGGGAAGCGTACCAACGATCAGCTCCTTCACACCCAGCCCCGCAACTATCACTTCCGGTTCCAGCAGCACGCTGAGCTGGACGACGAGCGGAGCGACGAGTATTGCCATCACGCCGGGGACATTCACGTCCACTTCGGCGAGCGGCTCAATGAGTGTAAGTCCAACGGCGACGACAGCCTACACGCTGACAGCAACCGATGCCGCCGGCTCAGTCACCTCTACGCAAACCGTTACGGTTAATACTCCACCAACGATCAGCTCCTTCACACCCAGCCCCGCAACTATCACTTCCGGTTCCAGCAGCACGCTGAGCTGGACGACGAGCGGAGCGACGAGTATTGCCATCACGCCGGGGACATACACGTCTACTTCGGCGAGCGGTTCCACGAGCGTAAGTCCAATGGCGACGACAGCCTACACGCTGACAGCAACCGATGCCGCCGGCTCAGTCACCTCTACGCAAACCGTTACGGTTAATACTCTACCAACGATCAGCTCCTTCACACCCAGCCCCGCAACTATCACTTCCGGTTCGAGCAGCACCTTGAGCTGGACAACGAGCGGAGCGGCGAGCATTGCCATCACGCCGGGGACATTCACGTCCACATCGGCGAGCGGCTCAATGAGTGTAAGTCCAACGGCGACGACCGCCTATACGCTGACAGCAACCGATGCCGCCGGCTCAGTCACCTCTACGCAAACCGTTACGGTTAATACTCCACCAACGATCAGCTCCTTCACACCCAGCCCCGCAACTATCAATTCGGGCTCCAGCAGCACGCTGAGCTGGGCAACGAGCGGAGCGACGACTATTGCCATCACGCCGGGGACATTCACGTCCACATCGGCGAGCGGCTCAATGAGTGTAAGTCCAACGGCGACGACCGCCTATACGCTGACAGCAACCGATGCCGCCGGCTCAGTCACCTCTGCGCAGACCATTACGGTAAACGCGGCAAGCAAACCAACGATCAGTTCTTTCGCGGGGAGTCCAGCGACTATCACCTCCGGCGCCAGCAGCACCCTGAGTTGGTCAACGAGCGGAGCGACGTCTATTGCCATCACGCCAGGGACATTCACGTCCACTTCGGCGAGCGGCTCAACGAGTGTAAGTCCAACGGCGACGACCGCCTATACGCTGACAGCAACCGATGCCGCCGGCTCCGTCACCTCCTCGCAAACCATTACGGTAAGCGCGGCAAGTAAACCAACGATCAGCTCTTTCGCGGGGAGTCCAACGACTATCACCTCCGGCGCCAGCAGCACCCTGAGTTGGTCAACGAGCGGAGCGACGTCTATTGCCATCACGCCAGGGACATTCACGTCTACTTCGGCGAGCGGCTCAATGAGTGTAAGTCCAACGGTGACGACCGCGTATACGCTGACAGCAACCAACGCCGCTGGCTCAGTCACCTCTATGCAAACCGTCGCTCTAACGAGCAGTTCACCGACATCCAATACGACGTGGTACATCTCCACCAATGGATCGGACGCGAACTCCGGCACGTCTTCGGCTACAGCTTTCGCCACATTCCATCATGCCCTTGCACAGATGTTAGGCTGCGATAAATTGATCGTGGAAAACGGGATTTACTACGACAGCGCGAACTTGAACACGTCGAATCTCGCAGGCAATGTGGGAGGTACCGGCTGCTACACAACCATAGAGGCCGCTACGACCTGGGGAGCTACGATAGACTCCAGCCAAGTCACTCCGACACCAAACTCGACGGTGTTTATCAGTGAACCCTACATCCAAGTCATCGGAATCAAGGCCGCATCGAATCCCAATGATACCGGCACCGGCGGCGGCGGCTCACCTTGGGCGGTGAGCAGTACCAACCATGTCAAGCTTCAGCAGACTGCTGGGTATAACGCTCCGTGCGGATTCAACGGCGTTAATTGGAATGTAGCTGTATATGCCGTAGGCCCGTCTTCAAGCTACGTTCTGATTGAGGACTCCCACACTTGGGGGTGCGGGCGTTACAAGTTTCTGTCTTACCAATCAGACCACGTTATCTTTCGTCGCGATGTTGCGCGCCATGATTACGCAGGAGGTTCAACACCGACGACGGTTAGCTCTCAGGCCGCTGACTTCACGACCTACGACAGCCAGTACACGCTCCTGCAGAATGATATTGGAATCGACTCCGGCTTGGTCAATGGCGAGACGGGGAATATGTACGGTAGTTTGTGGAGCGAACACAATAACGGATCCATCGACAACCCAATAGAGATGGAGGGCAGCATAATTCTTAACGTACAGGCTACCGGAGCAATTCAAGACCAAAAACAATCGGGCGCACATACGTTCATCAATGATGCAATATGGAACAGCGAGGGTGGCTTAGGGGTGGGAGCAGAAATCACTTCGTCGGGTCTAGCCGGTACTGCGGTTACAGCCGTGACGCTGGGCGCATCCTCCGCAACCATCACACTTAGTAACCCCACTTTTGTTCAGACGGGAAACACGATTGTCTTTTCCGGTTTGACAGGTGCCGCGGCAGTGTTGAATGGCCCTACTAAATACAAGGTATTGGCGGGCGCGAATGATGTAACCCCTGTGTCAACGTTCACGGTTAACTACTCTTCCGCATCTTCCGGTGGGCCTTATTCGACAGGAGGCACGTTCTTGTGGGCCTCTGGTATCACCCTTCCGACAACGAACGTATCGCACATGACCATCGGCAACATTACCGGAAAGGCTCAGGATTATAGCAGGATGTGGGGCACCGATATTGAAGGAGATGAGGCTTTTGACTGGTACACGAGCCAGTCTGTCACGGACTCCATCTTCGAGTCGGCTAACAGTTTTGGCGCGGGTGACTGGGTGAATTCAAATAACAACTATTATTATGAGAATACGGCTAACTTTGGAACCAGCTTTTATCAAGGTTACATATCCACACTTGGGGCCGAGGATGTGCAGGGCATCAGCCCGCAGATTAAATACATTACCCGCGAGGAGCCGAGCACGCCGGTTTATGGCGCGGCCTCAGACGGAGGAAACATCGGGGCGACCATCCTTTATGAGATTGGCACCACCGGTACGCTCTTCGGCGACACGGGCTACGACACGCTAACTACTGCCTCTCTGTGGCCCTTCCCCAATGAGGATGTCATCAAGACGGATATGGCTTCGTTCACCATGGCGAATCCTATTTATGGCGGCACAATCTCTGGCGCACGCGGATTCGCGGCACCCGGAACCGGGTTGTACGGCGGCCCCATCACGCTGACCAGCTATATTTGGGAGGCCGTGGGCTACCCCTGTCCTGCCGGGATTTGCCCCATCCCATAGTCTCGCTCACTGCCGCTCAAAGCTCCTCGGCCAAAATCGATCCAGGGTCAGGAGCGTAGAGCGGCGCCAAGTCAGTTCGGAAAGTTCGAGGACCTTCGGGGTACCGATAAGCCGCAACTTCAAAGTGTACCCCGAACGCGCCGCAATCGCTATAAATCGAGCGTATACCTTAGGCGGGTAATACGGTCCCCTATTCAGCCAACAAGCTTGCTTGGCAGATCCGTGTTTTTGCCTTGAGAATCTATGCGAGGGGTAGGTCCGATTTTAGGTGATCTCGACGGTTGTTGCTCGGCGTATATGGCTTGCATTATGCGGCCCACGTAGCATTATTCGGCATTCCGTGTTGCAATCAGGAAAATTTGCTTTTTGTTGCGCCCCGTTCTCACCGAAAAAGCAGCAGGTTCTTCGGCTCTGCGCCACCCGGCGGCGAGGGCCTGTCTCTGGGAATCCCAGTCTCAAGGACGAGAACTTGTGCCCCGGCGCGGTGTTGAACAGAGAAAGCGGATAACCGCGACTGGCCCGGTCAAACGATGGGCGAAGTTGCCGGGAGAACGGGGCGGCGCCAGCTTTCGATCCGCGCGCGGAGCCGGAGGAAGGGTTTCTCCACGCCATAATAGGAGATGCTGGCTGCCGCATAGGAGACAGCCAGCACGGGAACCAACACGAGCGTTTTCGGCAGGCCTCCCATGGCTCGGACGACAAAAGTGCCGACCAGCTCGTGGTACAGATAAGTGGAATAGGAGATGGTGCCCAAGTACACCAAGAGAGGAGAGTCCATCCAGGCCAGCCAGCGGCTGCGCGAGGCCAGAAGTTGGACCATGAGAACTGCGACCAACAGAGGATCCAGGATAAAGCCAACGGTGTCGCGATAGTCAGTTCCTAGAAAACTCGCCGCGACGGTGGAAAGAAGCAGGCAGCCAAGCGGCAGCAGGATGTAGATGGTCCTTGATGAGATGGTTTGCAGTAAGCGGGAGAAGTAGCCGTAGCGGAGTGAAATCGCTACCACACATCCGACGAGAAGATGATCGACGCGCGTGTCAAAAGCGGTATAGATATACTCTTCCGGCGCTCTGAGGAAAACGAGGATACCGCGGTAGCCCCAAACCAACAGGATTGCCGCGCAGGTGGCGCGCAAGAGGGATCGAGGCTTGCGGGCCAGCAACAGCACCAGGGCGGGCCACAAAAGGTAGTACTGTTCCTCCACGCCCAAAGACCAACAATGGCTGAGGCCGGTTTCCGGATAGTGGTTCAATCCCTGATAATAGTTGCCTACATAGAAGAAAGTAGCTATTGCCTGCGCCCAGATGAGGTGTCCATGCTTCAGTAGAACGCCCCCGACGGTGACAGCCCAGAAGACGTAAAAAGCCGGAAAGATGCGGAATGTCCGTCGAAAGTAGAAATGCCCGAGCGAAATCGTGCCGGTCTTATCAACTTCATCAAGGAGTAGCCAAGTGATCAGGAATCCGCTAATGATAAAGAAGACCAGTACTCCCGTGCCTGCAGGAACAAAGTCGAAGCCAAAGTGGTAGATCACGACGATCAGAGCGCTGACGGCACGCAATGCGTCGATTTTGGGGATCTTCTTCTTGCGAAGGTTCTCTTGGAGGGTGCCAAGGGATCCCGAGCCACTGGGACTGGTCTCTGGCGGGGCGGTCTGCGTAGCCAGACCAGACACTGAACTAAGCATGCCGTTGTTCCTCGCTATCGACGGAAGTAAGCTCATAAAACCATAGAAAACGCTCCATTAAAGCGGAGCATACAACAGTCTGTTTCCGGTATGTGGGTTCTCGTCAGCACTTGTCAGTATACAAGACATCTGATCCCGGCCCATTGCTCCTACTGTTGCTTGATAAAAGGCAGTATTGAGAAGCAAAAAGCAACAGAAAAAACTGGCTTTGTTTCCGGCGAGGGCAATTGTGTATATTGTTTAGCAGCCGGCAATGCAAACGGACATTCCGGCTGGAAGCTCAATTTCCCCAATTGAAGGCTAACCTTAATGGGCTCCACTAGATCTTCTTGCAGAAGAAGGCCCAGCTCCCCGGAACTCAAGTCTTTCGGTCTGGATCTTAGCGCTAACATCCTCATCCTGTTTGTCTTTGCCTTACTGGCGGGTTGCGGCTCGACAACTCCGTCGATGCCGTCCCCAGGAAACGGCGCCGCGCCAACCATCACTTCATTTACGACCGATCCCGGGAGCATAAACTCCGGTTCCAGCAGCACGCTGAGCTGGTCGACGAGCGGAGCAACCAGCATTGCCATCTCGCCGGGGACGCTCACGTCCACGTCGACGACCGGTTCAGCGAGCGTAAGTCCAACAGTGACGACCACCTACACGCTCACAGCAACCAATAGCGCCGGCTCAGTCACCGCTTTACAAACCGTTACGGTAAACGTGGCAGGCAAACCAACCATCAGCGCCTTCACTGCTAGCCCTGCAAGTATCACCTCCGGTTCCAGCAGCACGTTGAGTTGGGCGACGAGCGGAGCGACGAGCATTGCCATCACCCCGGGCACATTCACGTCGACATCGGCGAGCGGTTCGACGAGTGTGAGTCCAACCGCGACGACCACCTACACGCTCACAGCAACCAATAGCGCTGGTTCAGTCACCTCTACGCAAACAGTTACGATCAGCACGGGAAGCAAACCAACGATCAGCGCCTTCACGGCCAATCCCACAAGTATCAGTTCCGGTTCCAGCAGCGTGTTGAGTTGGGCAACGAGCGGGGCTACGAGCATTGTCATCACGCCGGGGACATTCACGTCGACATCGGCGAGCGGTTCGACGAGTGTGAGTCCAACGGCGACAACCACCTACACGCTTACGGCAACCAATAGCGCTGGCTCAGTCACTTCTACGGCAACCGTCACGATCATCGCGTCTGGCGGTGCGCTGGTAATCACAACCACTACGTGCCCAGGCGGAACACAAGGCACGGCGTATGCGGGCTGCACAATAACCGCCAGTGGAGGAACTCCGCCCTACACTTATTCGCTGAGCGCGGATGTAATCAACTTCCCGCCATTGCCTGAGGGGATGTCTCTCGATGCCGCCACAGGGAACATCAGCAGCCCGCTGATCGGCGGTCAAGGCACTTACATTCCCGAACTTGTAACCACGGACTCGACAGGCACGCGGGCGACTGCGGAGATCAGCTTCGCCATCAATGGAAGCAACGCGTTTCTCGCCGGCATCTTCCCGCCAACTTCTATCTTTCACCATCGGGTGGACGGCTTGCCCGTAGATACTTCTCCAGCAGCGCCTATCTACAGTGGATACTTATCGGCGACGATCAAGCCGTTCTTCGGTGATGAGTATGCTAACTTCCCCAATGGAATACCGGCCATCGAAGTTCCTTACAACCAGCCGGAAATATCGGTGACAAGCAACCCTTCTACAAATAACGCCTTCAACTCCGGCCCGATTCCGCCGTATGCTCCGGTGGAGGGCACCGTTAACTCGACAGGAGACAGACATGTTCTGGTCTACCTGGAAGCGGGCGGCGGAAACAACCCAGCCCTTTACGAGATGTACCAGGGAATCTACGATGGCGGTCCCTGGATCGATACCGGCAACGGGTATTTCGCCAACACGGCATCGAATGGCATGGAAGCAGGAATAAGCGATGCCGCGGGACTTCCTGTGGGCCCGCTGCTCGTGAACGCCGACGAAGTTATCGGGACCGGCACACCCAGCGAACCCAATGGCACGATTCAACATCCCATCCGATTCACGCTCAATCACATGGTGAGGTACTGGGTCTGGCCTGCCACTGCTACAGCGGGTGTTGGCTATTGCTCGACCGCGGCAGGAGTGGAGATTCCCACGTTTACGCTGCTCTCGCAGTCGTCTCCTCCCGCGAGCTGCACCATGTCCGCGCCAGCCGGTGAGATCTATCGATTAAAGGCTTCCGTGGCAACTCCCATGTGTGCCTCGTCAAGTCCGCAAGCGGCCATTATCATCACCGCGTTACGAAACTACGGAATCATCCTGGCCGACAATGGGCAAACCGGAGGACTGATCGGCACACCCGACGCCCGCTGGAACAATAGCGATCTTGGGTGCCTTGGGAGTCTTATCTTGTCCGACTTCGAGCCTGTGAATGTCTCGAGCATCATGGTCAATAGCAGCAGCGGAGCCACCAGCCACTAACTATCCGTTGGCAGCGCAGGGGATTGCACGGGGAAGTGGGGATTTTGAAGAGAAGGCCGTGAGAGGCTCCATCTGCACGAGCGGAGCGTCTCTCTATCCGAGAAACGCCATCGTCAGATGATTGACGGCAAAAGCCGCGATCCAGGCCAGCGCCAGCATATAGAGAAACTGCACGGCGGGCCACTTCCAACTGTTGGTTTCGCGGTGGACCACCGCCATCGTCGAAGTGCATTGCAGGGCAAATGCGAAGAAGATCATCAGCGCCAGCGCGCCGCCCAGAGTCATGTCGTGGTGCAGTGCGGTTTGCAGACTGAGAGCGTGTGTGTCGGCTTCAGCGCCATACAAAGTTCCCATGGTGCTGACCATGACCTCGCGAGCCAGCACGCTCGATAGCAAGCCAATACCTATCTTCCAGTTGAAGCCGAGGGGCGCGATGGCCGGCTCGATGAAGTGGCCCAAGCGTCCGATCACACTGTCAGCCAGTTCGGGAGCGTGGATGGCGCCGCCCGGAGTCTGAATGACCGGCAGATGAGCCAGCACCCACAGCGCCAGCGTGACGCAGAGAATGATGGTGCCAGCCTGGCGCAGGAAGACGCGCGCGCGATCCACGACGCGCAGGCCGAGCGAACGCAGAGTGGGCATGCGGTACTGCGGCAACTCCAGAATGAACGGCGTCTCGCTGGACTTGAGAATCGAACTCTTGAGCAGCCATGCCGTGGTCATTGCGCCCACAAAGCCGGCCAGATAAAGGCCCAGCATCGTCAGCGTTCGCAGGCCGAGAAAGCCGTGCAGGTAGACAATGTTAGGAATGAAGGCGGCGATTAAGAGCATATAAACCGGCAGACGGGCCGAGCAGGTCATGAAGGGCGTGACCAGAATGGTAGCCAATCGGTCGCGCTTGTTCTCGATAGTACGCGTGGCCATGATGGCCGGGACGGCGCAGGCGTAAGCCGAGAGCAGAGGGATGAAGGCCTTGCCGTTTAGCCCGGTGGAGCGCATGACGCGGTCAGCGATCAGGGCTGCGCGGGAAAGATAGCCGGAGTCTTCCAGAATCCCGATGAAGAGAAATAGCAGCAGGATTTGCGGAAGAAAAACGAGTACGGACGAAATGCCTTTCCACGCGCCGTCGAGGATCAGCGACTGAATCCAGCCGGCAGGCAAAAGGGGCCGGACCAGGTTGCCAATATCGGCCAGTATGGCGCCAAATCCGTCAGAGAGCGGCTGGCCGACGGAGAAGACCACCTCAAATACGCCCACAACCACGACCAGGAACAAAAGCGGTCCCCAGATGCGGTGCAAGAGCACATCGTCGATCTTGCGTGTGCCCTCGACCGAAAGCGGCGCGCTGTAGCCGGTGCGGCGGCTGAGCTGCGCGGCCCAGGTGTGCGCGCTTGCGGCATTGCCCATGACGGGCAGAGTCAACGGCTTGGCGCCGGCACGGTTGGTCTGCTGGTGGAGGAAGAGCGGCACGGCGTCGAGGCCGGTACCGCTTACGGCGCTGATCTGGGCGACGGGAGCGCCCAATTCGCGGGCCAGCTTGAGGGAGTCGATGTGTCCGCCGCGAGCCTCCATCAGGTCGCTCATGTTGAGCAGTACCAGGGTCGGCAATCCAAGAGCAAGCACCGGCGCGGCCAGCATCAACTGACGGGTCAGGTGCAGGGAATCCAGCACCAGCAGCACCGCATCCGGCTTGGGCGTGCCGGGCATTTTGCCGCGCAGCACGTTGATGGAGACACGGGCGTCTTCAGAATATGGATCAAGCGAGTAGATGCCGGGCAGGTCAATGAGGGTCAGATCAGCACGGCCCACGCCCGCCATCAGTCCCATGCGCTGCTCAACGGTGACGCCGGGGAAGTTGGCCACCTTCTGGCGCAGACCGGTCAAGCGGTTGAAAAGGGTGGACTTGCCGGAGTTTGGCGGCCCGATGAGCACTACGGTTTTTAGCTCCCCTGAGTGAGGCGCAGATTTGGGAGTTACGAAAGCTGGGGTTTCGCAGCAAGCGTTCATTTCGCGGCCTCGAGCGGTTGGGGAACGTCCTTGTTCACGATCAACTTCGGGACATCAGCCTGCCGGGTTTCGGGACTGATGGGACGCATCCGGAGGGCCGCTGCCGTTTCGCGCCTGAGGGCAATTTCCATGCCGTCCACACTGTAAACAGTGGGGTCGCCGGCTGGGGCGCGGCGCAGCACAGTCACCAGCGCATCGGGAACAAAGCCCATATGCATCAGATGATTCTGCACGGATTCAGGCAGGTCGAGGGCTACCAGAACCCCGCTATCGCCCACATTCAGTTCGCTCAGCGCACTCAACTGACTACCTCCGATGGGTCGCCGGAAAGGTAGGACCCTGGAATTACGACCAGAATGGTCTGATTTCAGTATACGACCGCTTTACGCGGAGAAGCAACCTTGTTTTGCACAGGATCAAAGACGGTTTTAGCCTCGGGAGCGGGCACGGCTGCCGGACGAGTCACCCAACCCTCTTCTTGGATCCCATTGGCTAAATTCATCTCGACGTTGCCCTATTTTTAGCGAAAAAAGGGGATTTTTTATGTGACCTAAATCACGTCGATTTCCGCGCCCGTGACTCCAAGCTGGAGGCCCCGGATCATGGTTGCACTCCATTGAAGACGAATCGGACAGGAGTCGCGCGTTCCGAGTAAAATTCATTGTGCTAACCAGTGGAAGCGGGAGAGGCGATGCAATTTCGCAGTTTTGGCAGGCTCGATTGGAAGGTTTCGGCGCTAGGCTTTGGCTGTATGCGTTTTCCCACCTCGGATGGCGACCGGATGAGTCCCAACATCAATGAGGCAGAGGCGATACGCATGGTTCGCCATGCTATCGACCGCGGCGTAAATTATTTGGATACCGCGTATCCCTACCATAGCGGCCAAAGTGAAGTCATGGTGGGAAAAGCTTTGCAGGATGGCTACAGGGACAAGGTCAAGCTGGCCACCAAGCTGCCGGTCTGGATGGTCGAGAGTCCGGCAGACTTTGACCGATTGCTCGATGAGCAGCTAAAAAAACTGCAAACAAGTTACATTGATTTTTACCTGCTGCACGCGCTGAGCAGCAGCCGCTGGCGGGATATTGTCTTGAAGCACGATCTTCTCGGTCGCGCTAAAGCTGCGTTGGATGATGGCCGTATCCGGCATCTCGGCTTCTCCTTTCACGACGAGTACGAGAGCTTTGAGGAGATTGTCAACGGCAGCGGTCTGTGGAGCTTTTGCCAGATTCAATACAACTACATGGACACGGAGAATCAGGCCGGAACGCGCGGCCTGAAGCTGGCGGCCAGCAAGGGTCTGGCTGTTGTTGTGATGGAGCCGCTGATGGGCGGCAGGCTTGCGGAGCCGCCCAAGGATGTAATGCAAGAATTGGAGAGTTGTGCCGTGCGGCGATCTGCTGCCGAGTGGGCGCTGCAGTGGATCTGGGATCAACCGGAGGTCTCGGTGGTTCTGAGCGGCATGAGCGACATGAGCCAGGTGGAAGAGAACCTGCTCTTTGCGGATCGCTCGCGCATCGGGAGTTTTAGCGCAGCGGAGCAGGCGGCGATTGCCGAGGCGAAGGAGCGGTATAGCGCACGCATCGCGATTCCTTGCAGCAAGTGCAGCTATTGCATGCCTTGCCCCAATGGATTGAATATTCCAGCCAACTTCGAGTTCTTCAATTACGCCCGCTTGTACGACAATGTTGCGGACGCGCGCTTCAAGTACCAGATATTTCTCACTGAGGCGCAACGCGCCAGCGCCTGCACGGGCTGCGGCATTTGCGAGGAATTATGTCCGCAGAAGATTGCGATCAGCGATTGGATGCCCAAGGTCTCCGCGCTGCTAGCGTGAGCGGAATTTCCGGGATGTTTTTTGGACGGCCGGGCAAGAAAGAGCAGGCATTTCTTTTGAGGCCCAAGTCTGATTCATATTGTGAGAGCTGCATCGCAATGTGGGATTTGCGGCCCACCTTGTGTCTTGCATCACAGCGGGGCTACCTTCCGGAGATGAGACTTGGAATAGCGGTTCATTTTCCTCCGGCCGCGTCATGAGGGACTGAATAATGAGCGAAAAGGAAATGGTAATTCTGGATGGGAATGAGGCTGCCGCCTCGGTTGCCTATCGACTCACTGAAGTTGTCGCTATCTACCCCATCACTCCCTCGTCGCCGATGGCTGAGTGGGCCGACCAGTGGCGCTCGGAAGGAAAGAAAAACATTTGGGGCGCATTGCCCATCGTGGAAGAGCTTCAGAGCGAAGGCGGAGCGTCGGGCGCATTGCACGGCGCGCTCCAGGCGGGCGCCTTCGGGACCACGTTCACGGCCTCGCAGGGCTTGCTGCTGATGATCCCCAACATGTTCAAGATTGCCGGTGAGCTGACTCCGGCGACGATGCATGTGACGGCCCGCACGCTGGCCACTCATGCGCTGTCGATCTTCGGCGACCACTCCGACGTGATGACCTGCCGCGCGACGGGCTGGGCGATGCTGGCTTCCAATTCAGTCCAGGAAGTTGCTGACATGGCTCTGGTGGCGCAGATCGCCACACTGGAATCTCGCATTCCTTTCATGCATTTCTTTGACGGCTTCCGCACCTCGCATGAAGTGGGCAAGATCCTGCCCATCACTGACGAGACCATCCGCGCGCTGCTCGACGACAAGTACATCATTCAGTACCGGCAGAACGCGCTCAGTCCGGATCGTCCGATAATTCGCGGCACAGCGCAAAATCCTGATGTCTTTTTCCAAGCCCGCGAGGCCTGTACGCCCTTCCACGCAGCGGTTCCGGGCATTGTGCAATCGGTGATGGACCGCTTTGCCAAGGAGACGGGCCGCGCTTACCATTTGTTCGATTATTACGGCGCGCCTGACGCAGAACGGGTCATCATCATCATGGGTTCCGGCGCTGAAGCTGCTGAAGAAGCCGTGGACCTGATGGTGAAGCAGGGCGAAAAGATCGGCATGGTCAAGGTTCGCCTTTACCGGCCCTTTGACTCGAAGGCATTCCTGGCCGCGCTGCCCTCGACCGTCAAGTCGATTGCCGTTCTGGACCGATGCAAGGAGCCGGGCGCCACTGGCGAGCCGCTCTACATGGACG
>Ga0255348_1000433_pt1 | contig 17553 bp, 27 predicted proteins | sample CBST25v5metaG_FD_189945 | JGI IMG/M metagenome (GOLD analysis project Ga0255348, IMG submission 189945) | Peat soil microbial communities from Stordalen Mire, Sweden - C.B.S.T-25.v5 | ecosystem: Environmental > Terrestrial > Soil > Wetlands > Peat | place: Sweden: Norrbotten County, Stordalen... | reverse complement strand
GAACATCATAGGTGCCTTCCGTGTTCGGCGCGGTGTCCACATCGAACGACAACGGCGGCTCGCTGGCCACGCTCCACTCCTTCGGCGTCTGGACGGTCTGCAAGTAGTCCGAGTCGAAGTAGTGAAATGCTTGCGTGTCGGACCGCTTCAAGTAGAAGTATGTGGTGACACCATCGACGACTTGAAGGAACCGGATGCGGCGAGTTTCCAGCGTGGTATCTGGCAGAACCGTTCTGCTAGTACCCGGAGTGGCGTTGATGGGGGGAAGGTTGACCGTGTTGCACCCACCTACCTGAATCACCTCGTTGCGCCTGAGCGATATAGCCGTCTGCAATTTCTCGACAGAGAACTGGTTCGTCCCGGTCCATGGTCCAATCCCCACCGCGGGCTCAAGCAGCATATACTCCATCTGCGTAGCAAGGTCATCATCCGTCACGGTGCGCAGACGCGGCGAGCCGGCCAACGTGCCGATGTTCAGCCACTGAGAACCGGAAGATGTGAAAGCAAACTCCGAGCGCCACGATTCCGTGAGCGCGTTCAGGATGCGAAGAGCCTCAATCAGGTAGGTTTGGATTTCCGCCACAGACCAAAAGGCTCCCTCATCATTCAGGCGGTCCTGAATGTTCGCTATTGCGGTCGTCAATGGGAGCCAAGAATAAGTCGGCATATCACTCCAAAACAAGAATGTCGTAGGCGTCGCCCGCCGTGCCTAGAATGTAGAACTCGCTTACATCTCCGCTGTACTGGAGAGCGCTGAACACTTGGGACGTTCCGGCGTTTGTGGCCGAGGCTGGATAGATGGTCATTCCCCTGCTCGACGTGATCGAAGCATCTCCGAAGCGCATGACATTCGCGCCATTGTTCTGCGGCAAGATCAACTGAAATGGAGTGATCCTGTCCGGCACAACAGCGGCGGGGCAAATAGGCTGTGCGACGTTAGTGGATGCGATGGTTCCATGAATCAAGTGCATACTCTCTCCTTAGTCGCTGTAGTCCGGGTAGCCGCCAACGTTGAAATCGCCAAGCTGGTTGGAGTACGGTTCTCCTGAGATGGAAGCGCCATGTTTCGGCAATCTCCCAAAAGCCTCGCCGTTCAAGTTGAGATCGACGGCAATAAGTTTGTCCAGCGTGGCTCCGTATTCCTTTGCCGCGCCTTGCGCCAGCATCAGCCAGTTCGCGCCAGAGCCACGAGCCTGCTGCGTGTCCTTCTGCGCTTCCTTGTACTGGTAGAGAACTTCTTTTGTCTTCCAGCTTAGAAGACTGGTCGTGATCGGGAAAGGCAACTCCATCGTCTGAAAATCCTGAAAACTCTCAGGGATCTGGCCCTTCCGCCGATAGCTAAAACTGTAGGGCAGGTAGCACAACTGCTGGGGCCACAACTCGAACATCTGCCAGCCCGGCGTAGAGGTTCCTGGCCTCTGGTCCACGCCGGCCGGAACACAATAGCTCGGGTCGGCAAACTCAGTGCGCTGCGGGTCTCGTATCGCCAGCTCCGCCTGCGTCATGCTCCAGAAATTGATAGGCGAGGAATTGGTCGTGTCCCTCATTTCTATGAATTTGTGGAAGTCCTTGACCGGCGCCACGAAGTACGCCTGATAGATCATGTACGGTTGTCCAGGCCCAGCAGTCGGTTCCAGCCATGGCCTGTCCAGCGTCAGAACGACGTTCTGGAAGACTTGGAAGGTAGCCGGGGTGCCACCCTCTGCAAAGTCGATGTAGGGGTTCGTATAGCCGCTTCCAAGCGTCAGGACTTCTACCTGCCACTCAATAGGAGGCCCATCATGCCATCTGCCACGCTCCCATACTGGAATCCCCTCGACTTCACCAGCGGTGTTTATGACGACTGAAACTGTCCCGCCAACCCCCGGCCCGCCGTTGTCGAGCACTGGGACGGTGTAGGTTCCCGGCGTCTGTCCTGAGCCTCTGGTGAGGATGTTGACATAGCTCGTGGTCCCATCACCGCCGACGCCGCAGATGTTGTAAATCGAGTACGCCGGGTCGCGATACTGGAGGGTAGTCAGAAGCGCCGCGCCCGGAAAGGATGTGTAGCGGTTGATGGATTCGCTTGCCGCCTTGTTTGCGGTCACGGTGTTCGAGTAAGGCGTGACCGTGAAGCATCCCCAGCTTGCCACTTCACCAGGGCATAGCCAGTTCGCATAGGTACTCGTCCGCTGAAAGCTCCAATCGCACTCGTCGTAGATTTTCGACAGCGCCTCGCCCATCTTGTACATGACAAGATCGAGATCGCAGCCGGGAACCTCTCCCGATATGCGGTTAGCGAGTTTGTACAATGACGCCATTCATGCTCCAAAAAAACGGGCGGGTAGCGGATTCGCCCGCCCCCGCCCGAAGGCCGTTTCGCACTTCGCCCGTCACAACTGACTGATTAACGCCCCGAACACCAACGTCTCTGCCGAAAGATTCACACCGTTTCCCACTTCCGCGCCGGTAGCCGCGATAAACCACCGTGCTATCCAACCCGAAACCGGAGGGCTTGGCGATCCTTCCCGAAGAGTGGTAGCCAGCGGGTAGAACTCGACGGTATAGGTTCCGCTGGTCGTCTCGCTCTGCATCGGGAACTCGATGTAGTCCCCCGCGCCCGGATTGTTTACCGGGTCGCGCGTGGTCTGCGAGTAGGAACTTGGCCCGTTCGTCCCCAAGAGGATAGCGGGCTTCAAGTCTCCATACTGCGCGGTCTGATTTCCCAAATACTGAGTCTGCATCGTATCCCCTTAGTCGAACACTTGTGGAATGGTGAGTTTGGTCGGCACCGTGACACCAGCAGCGGCCAGCGCCAAGGTATAACCAATTTCGACCGCGCTATAGGTGCCAGGATTTCTGGTTGTCACAGCCCCGCCTATCGCCGCAATCGCCTGCGCACCCGGAGCAGTATTCGTTGCCGTGGTCACAAGAACTTGGGCAACGCCTGCTTCCTGAACCACGATCCACGAGCCAGCGGCGATCTGCGCAGCCGAGACGGGAGTATAAGTCACGCCGCGCACCATCGAAGAATCGGCAACCGAGGTCGAATCGAAGGACGATACGTAGCTCTGCGACTGGTAAAGTTGCGCCAGAAGAGAACCGCCGATCAGTCCTGGGACTTCGGTCAAACCGAAGGTAGGAGCCGCCAAGAACGGGCCGCCACCTTGAACCAACTGCGAAGAGATGATGGCACCGCCAGAAACCGTCACCTGTGCGATAGCGGGCATCTGTGAGCCGGCATTGTATGTCGAGGAGACGTTATAGGTTCCGGCTGTTCCGCCCGTTCCGCCCGCAGCGATAACCGTACTGCCGACATATGTTCCCGCAGCCCATCCCACAGGAACGCCCTGACCTGCGATCTGCGGAAGGTTCGCGCTGTTGGCGTTCTGCGCCAAGCGGCAGATGCGATAGCGTCCGGCCTTCAACTGCGTTCCGTAGGCCGTGTTCCACTGCGAAACATCGTCCTCGGACAAGTCCGCGTAGTTGTCTTCGAGGAAGTCGGTGCCGAGATACGCGCTACCGTCCCGAACGTCTTGCTGCCCCGTCTGAATCGGGTACACCGCCAGTGGGCCATTGAAGAATGCTGTAAACGGAACCTGTGGCATCGAAATTCTCCTTAGATCGAGCGGAACCCGAAGATGATGGCGCCATGCGTGTTCTGCGGCGTCCAAAGATTCGTCGCCAAGCGCATGAAGCGGTTGTCAGTCGAAATGTTGGTGGGGATCGGCACAATTCGGTCGTCCCATTCCCACCCTGAACCCGGCTTCGGAGGTGTCATTACCAGCGTATCTGGGTCGATAACATACAGGCACTCGCCGGGGTTGACCATCGCTGCCGATGGGATATTCGAGCCGGTAGGCGATAGGGTTCCAGCCGCCACCGTCGCGCCGTTGATGGTATAGGTCGGGGAAAGGAACGGAACCAGCTTTGTGTTCTTTCCCATGCCGTCGAGGAACTTGGCCGGCGAGGCCGTTCCATAAGCCGCCGGGTTTCCACCGGGGAGATAATTCCATGCGGTCGAAGACGGAGCCAGCGGGTCTTCGTGAACGCGCCACCCGCCAAAGTCCACCGAGCGCCACCCGAAGTCTGTGCCTTCCTTGACTTCAAGATGCTGAATCACAGCCGCCGAGCGGAACATCACCGCGAGCGCTCCAAAGCCGAACGGATTGGCGAACGCCACCCGCGCCTTCGCGCCCAATACTGCGAGCTGCGCCAATACGTGCTCCAGAACCGGGTAGGTAATCGAACCCGGTGTAGCCGTATTGTTGCTGGCGTTGTAAGAGCCGCAGTAGTACGGAACCGAGTTGAGAACCTGCCCGACTTGGCCATTGCGCTTCTGGCCTCCGTAGTACTGGTAGACGTTGCCGAAGGGCGACGGGTCGATGCCGTTGTTGTAGGCTTCGTCGAAGCCGTTGGCCGTCTTGTAACGGTTGTCCGAGACGCCTACCGTGGACGGTGCGCCCGGCTGGCCTGAAGCCGCCTGACCGTGGCGGTAGAAGTCCATCTCGATCATCGACTCGATCTTCTTCATCATGCAGTACGTGTCGAGGTCTTCCTGCGAGAACTTCTGCGTGTCGCCCGCCGCATTGAAGAGCCGGTAGGTCGTCTGGTCGATGGGCAGATTCGACTGATAGAACCGCTCATCAAACTTGACATTAGACGCCATCTGCTTCCGCTGCGGGGTGATCGTATCGTTCGGCTGAGTGGCTCCGCCGTCCGCGTAATCGTAGATGTACGCCGACTCGATCCCGGTGCCCTGGAAGAGAACTTCGGTGATTCCCGCCTCTTTCAGCAAGCCAACGAGCGGAAAGTTCGTGCCGAAGTTGTCGTGAATGATTCCGTACCGAATCAAAGTCCGGCTGGCGGCATCTCGCTCGTTGTACAGCGGATCAAATGGAACCATGTCAATTCACCCTTTCGCTTACTCAGCGTTTGAGGCCAAAGCCTCGCGTACATGCGACACTGACGCGGCAATGCGATCCCGAACAGGCATCCTTCGGAAATCGTTGGTTTCCTGCGCAGTGCGCGGTTTGAAAACTTGAGGATGACGGGAAGCAAGGCCGGGAGCAAGTCCCCTATGTCCCGCCGTCACTGGATGCTCTTCCTGATACTTCTTCACGCCAGCAGATACGCCGGCATCGATCCTGGCTTGCACTTCTGCCTGACGGATTCTCTCCGTCTCTTCGGAGAACTTGTACTTGCGCTCGGCGTACTCGGCCACCGGCAACTTCGCGGCAATGGCTTCGTCAACCAGCCGAACCGGGTCATCCACGAACGGCTTGTTGAAGACGGCCTGGAACCTGGCCTGGACCCGAAGAGCTTCGCCCATCTGCGCAAATCCGCTGCGCATCGTGTCATTCAAAACTTTGGTAGGATCGGCGGCGGCGACAGGGGCGGATTTCGGAATTCCGGAGAGGTCCACGTTGAGGCCCATTTCTTTCGCTTTGCCGAGGGCCGCTGTCAACGCGGCATTGGCGGTTTCGAGTTCCACGAGGCGGGTTTCAGTCACACCAAACGACCTGATCTGTCTATCAATTTCGGCTTGTTCGCGCTGCGCCCGTTCAACATCTTCGGCAGCCTTCCGCTCGGAGGCGGTAGCCTGCGTATACTTCGTGTCAGCTTCCGCGAGGTAGCCATTCCACTTCGCGGCTACTTCCGGTTTGGCCTGGAGAGTGGCCGGGTCGATGCCTAGCTCGGCGGCCAGATTGTCCAACGTGAATGCCATTTGCTGTTCTCCCTACTGCTGCGGTGCTTGCATCGGTTGTGCGGGTCCAGGTGCGGCCTGCGAGGATTTCTGCAACGCCTGAATAACGGCGGAAGCAGCCTGCTGCATCTCCGGCTGAATGATGGTGTTCTGTGCGCCGATAGTGCGCAGGGCGATTGCCAACCTGCCCAGAATGGTTTGGAGGGGGTTAGCGTTTTGCTGCCCTTGAGACGCATCGCCTCCGCCCCCCGCTTGCGGCGGGGGAGCAGAGGCTTGCGGGTTTGGCATTGAAGTGGCCATGTGCCTACTTCTCGGCTTTCTTACCGCCATGCTTCCGGCTACGCTTCCGTCCACCCTTGCGGGATTTCTTGTGACCGCTGACGCCCTTGACTGTGAATTTACCCTTTGCCATGATGCTTCTCCTTTTGTTGAATTTGCCTGAAATAGAAAACGCCCCGAAGGGGTTTCCTTCGAGGCGCTGGCTGAATCCAATGGAGGAGGGCTGGCGAATCTCTAAAAGCAAGTAGAGCGCAAGTTGCTCATTCTGTCAAATCTTTATTTTCTTTCACCAGTTCTCGCGTCACCTGCTCGGTCACAATTGCCCTGCATCCGCCCTGGTTGAAGCGCACGGTAAATTCTCCGGTCGCCTTCCCTCGGCGAAGGTAGCGCGAGAGGTCGCCAACCACGTCCGGCACCGCGTCTTGATCGGTTACGTGGATGTGCTGCCGGAAGATTGTAATCTCTTCCTTCTTGTCAACTTCGATGTGGTCGGCAATCAAATTCTTCGGCCTGTTTGCCATGTGCTCTCCTTGACTAACTTGTCTTGTTCACAGCCCTTACATCACCGCTTTGCGACCCCTTCACAGCCCCTTGAGGCGGCTTCTTGTTGCTGTTGGGCCTGCCGCCACCCTGCCCTTGCCCCGGACCACCTTGTTCCGGTAATTGTATGCCAAGCTCTTTTGCCTTTGACGCAAGAGCAACTTGGGCTTCAAGTTTCCATTCGCCTTCTTTGAGCTGCTCTGCTTTCCATTCCTCATGCAGAGCGTCGTAGCCGGTGACGCCAAACTTCTCCATATAGGCCGACTGCGGAAGCTGCGCACCTTTCTGGTAGAGGAACATCCAAAGCATTTTTTCCTGCATCTGCGTAATGTCCAAAAGCTGCATCGGCGTCGAAACAATTCCGATGCGCTCAAGGAACCACCGCGCCCTCTGCGCCTTGGTGTAGCGCGATTCGTCAGTATTCAATTCGTTCGGCAAATGCGAAGGGATGAGCGAGGTCGGGTCGTTGTCGTAGGTTTGAAGATCAATCGCTTCCGGCCCAATATCTGAAATCAGTTCATCGACAGACTTGTACTGCGCGATGTTGTATTTGATGAGTTGCGCCAGCCGCGAAGAACCCCGCCACATCACCATCGCTATGCCCTTAGCCATCGGACCGAGATTGGTGATGAATTTATCTAAAGACTGCTCCGACATGTTGCTCTTGAGATCGCGCAGACTGGCAATATCGTTCAGGCCGAGAATCGACTTTACCATCGAGTCGTACCACTCCTGGCCCTTCCAATCCTCAGTATCCACCGTCATAGAATCCGGCAGAATGCTTTGCAGTCCCTTCTTCGGGTCGCCCTTCACTCCGACCCGCACGCCCTCGGCCCGCAGCATATCCAGTTTTTCCAGTTGCGTCCGGCTGGCGCCCAAAGTGAAGTCGTAGCCCATGGGAGGGTCTTTGCGCACAGCCAGCGTCTCGTCAATCTCCGAAGCCCTTGCCCGCCGCGCACGCTCTACGCCTGCCACTTGCCGCACCGCGGAGTATCCCCTGGCAGCCCACGGGAAATCGTTCACGTCGAATTGCACCACGGGAATCTCGCCGTGCATATCGTAGGCCGTGTTGTCGTACATCGGAACAGGGCAGGTAGGAGAGGTGATAATCTCGCGCATCTGAGGGTAGACGCGGCAATCCTCCTCCTCCGCGCGGCGCGATTCTGGCAAGCCGTTCTGGGGGTTAGTGCTCACCAGCAAGTCGCCGTAGCTGGGCACCGTGTAGCCCCACGTAGAGCCGGGAACACCCATCTGGATAGCGTGTTTCGTCTCGTTGATACGGAGGTCATGGATGAACGTGCGACGGATTTCGCAATACCGATTTTCCCACCGCCAGCAATCCGAGAAGCGGTTCCGGTCCCAGTGGTCCAACCGCCGGCCGCCGTTCGCTCCGTACTTCTTCCAGTCGTAGCGGCTGATGGGCTGCAAGTACTCGGCGAATTCATGGAAGCGCCCGTGAGCTTCCCATATCGGCATTGGGGTAATGATCGTGAAAGCGTAAGAGCCCTGAATGTCGTTGTTGAAGGGAAGCTGCTCGGGAAGGCCCTCGAAGGGGCCGAGAGCATCGAAGATGTTCCTCGCACGCCCAAAGCAGTTCCCATAGAAAGGCCGCGTGTAATGCAGCCACACCATGCCGGAGCCGAGCATCGTCCACTGGAGAGTCCGGCGGATATTGAACACGTACTCGCTGGCCCAGTAGATGTGCTTCAGTTCGCGGTTGTAGGTCTGGACGTACTGCTTGTACTGCTCGGCGTTTGTGCCCAGCGTGGCAATCTGACGAAGGTCGGAAATCGTCTCAACAAAAGTTCGGATGTTGGGCATCAGCATATTCGACTTCATGCTGTTGTCCTGGTCCAAGCCCAGAAGCAGCCGAATGTCGCGCTCTACGTTGCGCGTTCCCTCTTGGTCCCGTGCCCACCTATCTCCATTTTGAACCAGTTCATCACACCACGACTTAACGTATTCTGGCCCCGCCTCGTATGGCGGAACTTGCCAAGAAATGTAGGACTCGTGATCGATGATGTTCATTTGCTCTCGACCGCCTCGCCCTCGGCAATCCGTTCTGGACCATGCTTGAAGTAGGGGCTGTCCAGCGCAAACTCGTGAGCGGTCATCGTCGCCTCGTAAGCCTCATTCATCCCGTAGACCTGCGGATGCAGCATGGCGGTAACAATTTGGTTGTACCGGTGATCCATGAGCCGAATCAGGGTGTTGTTCAAGTCCCGGTTGAACTGGTTGACGTGTTGGTTCCTCTCCTGAATCGCAGATGCCAGAGCCTTGCGGAACCTCTCCTCGCGTTTGATGCGAAGCAGGGTTGCCTCGTAGGCGTCCCGCTCCTGCTGCTCACGGTAGCGCTTCACGTAGCGTTCAATCTCGGCGGCGTGCAAGAGCGTGTATTCTTTATAGCGAATTCCCGCAGGATACATCGGTTTGGCGAACTCCGGCGTGAATCCAAGAATCCGGTCAGTATCCAATTCAATGTAAACTTTGATTCGTTCTGTCGGTCCAAGTTGAACGCTCATGAGGGAAATCGTACCACAAATCACTCAATATTCGTCGATTGTGATTTCTCCCGTACACCATTCTTCTGAAACTGTACCTGAATTTGAACTCGGATTGTAACGCTTTGTGATTCTGCTGGCCTCAATTTCCACATCGTGCCCGGTCAAAAGCGCCATTGCATTTGCAAATAGATTGTCGTCGTGTTCGCCCTTTTCGTGAATCATCTTGGCTTTTTCCTCGCCAACCTTGCGCCGGATGAAAGTCTTCATCTGCCGGATTACGATGGGGTCGTTCAGCTTAACCCAGCCCATGTTCACGTAATTGACGAACTTCGAGAGCAGGATGTCCCGGCTCCACTCAACCGTGCGCCATCCCTCTTTCTTGCCTTTGTCGGGATTGATTGGCCCCTTATCGTCGTAGAAGTGCATGACGTGGTGGTTATAGAAGCCCATCAGCTTCAACTGGTTCAGGCACTCATCCCCCGACTTTCGGATCTGCTCGATAATGAACCGCATCCCCATCTGGTCAGCGCAGGTGTTCTCGCCCATTCCGTCCGTCGTGAAGTAGACGGCCACGGCGGCGGCAATACGCGCCATCTGGGCGGCGTTCACGTCGAGCGAGGTAAAGCTGGCGCACTGGTTGTCCCGGTCGCGCCCATACTCGTTCCTGAGCACAGATAGCGTTCCCCGGTCCTCGTTGGGCAGTCCAAGGCCCTGGGCGGTGTCAATGCCCTCAGAGTACCGCTTGCCGTCCTGCGGCTCCTCAAAGACAAGAAGTTTGTTAAAGCAAGCCTCGTCCGTCGCGTCATCGAACGGCTTGAGGGGGACTAGTTCCCACGTGTAGACATTGCCGTCATTGGCTTCCCATCGAAGCGGGATGCGCTCGGCCGCATAGTCGATCTCGTGAGTCGGAGGCTCATAAGGCTTGTTCTCATTTCCAATAATGATCGTCTTGCCGGTGATTGCGTATGCCCTGTAGGAGCTTTGCCGCTCCTTGGTCGTTACCTCAATCACTTCATCAGAGAACACCGGGTCATGCTTCGACTGGAAAGCGTCTTGATCGGTCACGGCGTTCATCGCGAGGAATGTCTTCTCCGAATGCGACTTGACGGCTTCTTTATATCCAAGCCACCAGTACCACATATAATCCATCGGCATCTCCCAGGATGCCCCCAGGGACCGCGCCAGGTAGTCCGTAGAGCGCACGAACAACTCGCAGCGCCGTTTCATACGCAGAACTTCAATCGCCGGGTTCCAGCCCTCGGGAACCGGGTTGCCGCGTATCCAGTCCTTCGTCGGGTAGATGTCCGAAGCGCAAGCCGGGGGGATGAAGATCGCCTTGAATTTCCTCTGCGTCTGTCCAGACTTATATTCTTCCCACTTCGACTTTTGCCACGGCGAAGCCATCGAGCCGGTTCCTTCCATCACAAAGAACAGCGAAGAGGTCTGGTGAGCCGCGGGGAACACGCCCTCTTCAATCGTCTTGATGGGATTGTCGTAGTCAGCCAACTCGGACAAGTGCAGGCAGGTTGGCGTTGAACCTTGCGCAATACCGACCGTCTGAGAGCCGGCCTGAATCGAAAGTGCAGAACCGTTTTCCCACTTCGGCTCCTTTGCCCGTATCGAAGTCTTGGCCGGAGGCAACCAGAACGGAAGGCGCTCCCATGCCGTGTCGATAATCATGTTCAGCTTGGTCGATTGCTCCACCTGAGCCGATGCCATGATGGCGTGCGTATTCGCGCGGAATAGGATGCGATGAAGAAAGAACAGGGCGACTTCGGTCGAGATGCCCACCTGACGGGCCTTGAGCACGAATATCTGGATGGCAAGCTGGAGGTCGTCGAACTCGCCAAGAATCTCAAAGAAGATGCGCTGGCCCAGCCGGAAGTCAAAGGGGATGATCCTCTCATCCACGGCCCTGATTTTCCCGTAGTGGGTAACGAAATATTCGGCATCAGCGAAGCAAAGGAATTTCTCGCTCTGGCACCAGCGCTTGATCCATGCCGCCCGTTTTGTTGTGGGTTCACGCCCAGGGCGCCAGTCGAATGATGAACCGAGCTTGTTTGTGGACTTGTCGGTGATGCTCTCGATGTAGGTATTGAACTCGTCAACTTCCCAGCGTTCGCGGCGAACCGGCTCCCAGCCGACTCGATTCCCGTTCTTGTCCTTCCGGTCAGCGAAGTCCCGGATTACCGACTCGACGATGCGTTTGCTATAAATGGCTCACTTCCCCGCTTCCAGAAACTTTCTGAGATCGTCTCCTGATGCGTCGATACTCTCTTGTAGCCATAGAAGATTGATCGCCCAGCGGATCAGGCTCCTGTCGTAATGAAATCCGATACTTGGACTGTGCCACTCGCGAATGATCTTCAAAATGGCTCCTTTCCTCTTTTTCCTCTCCATGGATATGTTCCGCTTCCATAACGCATTCACCATAGAGCTAATGTGCTCTGTTTCTCTTGAGGATATTTTCTCCCGATCTTCCATGTCGAAGATAGTCGTGAAAATCTCATGCCATCCTGCCTTGATTCTTTCACCCTCGGTCATTTTCCTGCCTCCAGTAACTTTCTACGCTCTTCGCCCCAGTTCTCAATTTCCATCGGGTCCGAGCCGAACACGCCTTCCAGTGTCGGGGTTCCGTCGTCCTCTTCCTCACTGCCAGCCACCTGCTTAGGGTCGAAGACGTTGACATTGACACTGGAACCCTTCGACGCAGGGAGCCATCCGGTAGCCTTGTGGAACATCTCCCGGTCCTTGGCGTTGTCAGCAAGCATCTGGCCCCAGTGCGCCGTCGCCTGGACCATGTTCGGATGCTCTCTCATGGTAATCAGAGCCGACTCCATGCGGGACACGTCGCGGGCAGCCAGCACGAGCGCCCCGGCGATGGTCGTAGGGTCCACCCCCGCGCACAGGCACAGCGCCTCGATAGGTATGCTGTCGCGCGTGCTCCACGAAAGCCTCTCGCAGAACTCCAGCAACTTCACCGCCTGTGGGTTTTTGGAGAATTTCAGCGTCTCAATGGCCCGGTTCTTGCCGCCTATCGCCCGGTAGATCACGTCGCCGATCTTGGCCGACAGCTCGTAGGAGCGCTTGCCGATCTTGTACCGGCCCAGGAACTTCATCAGCTTCTTTTCGGAAGCAGTCTGACCATCCACGGGCGCGGGAATGCCCATCTCAGACGGAACGGTTTCGATTGGCGGCGTCGATGGCTTGCTGAAACCGGCCTGGCTGATCGGAGGGAAATTCACGATATTCTTCCGCTGTTTGGGGTTGCGGGAGCGGGTCGCCTTTTCGCCAGACTTCTCCATCTTGCTCCTTTTGAATAGGGTACTTCCGCTCAATCCACTTGTCGAACAGGTTCAAGGCCCGGTCCAGGAAATCAAATATCTTCGTCTCCGTTTGCGCGTCCAACTTTCGGCCCCCTTTCCCGTTCCTTGCGATAGAAGATCGCTTTTTGCTCGACCGAACCATCGTCATTCTCGACAATCACCGGAATTGATTGCCCGGTTTGTTTGCGAAATACATTTGGCGGTGTGAATGGGATTTCGCCTTCAATTTGAATTTGCTGCGGATTGTGGAATTCGCCTTCGGATTCAGTTTCACCGGCAACCACGTCCAATCTCACATCCCCAAAATTGTCCAAATTCAAATCAATTACGAATTTCGCTTTGAATTTCGGATACGCCACGCCATACAAATTGCAGGTATTGTTTAAAGCATCCCAAATTGATTCAGCAATCTTTGTGACAATTCCAGATTTGATTTCGTCACAGTCAAGCGGCAATACAATTTGAGTTTCAGGCATCGCGCTTTTGCTCCGATGGAATTGAACCGACAACTGGCCATTCCTCGAAACCGCCTCCATCTCGTACGGGAGATGGTTTCTGAGAACCATAATTCGCCTCGGCAACTACCGTTGGGAACCACTGCTCCCTGAGCGCCTCGACGATGACCGTGGCCAGGCGGCGGTTGCCGGCCAGTTCGCGGCCTCGCGCTTCCAGTTCAGGAGGCAGGTTCAGTTTGATGGGCTTGCTCATCCGATACCTGCAATCTCGCCAGGGACGCCATTCTCAGGCTCAGGAAACGGCAAGGGGCGCTCGCCCGGTAGGCGATGAACCTTCGATGGCCCCATCTCAGGATGGTGGCAGTTGTGGTGGACGCGATACGACCAGTGGAACCACAGAAAATGACGATAGACGCGGTGCCAGTGGTGAGCACGCTTGAACGGCTCTTTGCATGTGTGACAGGTTTCAGCTTTCACGATTCTTCCTCGATATTCCTCTTGAGTAGTTCCACTGTATTTTGAAATGCCCTCATCAAAACATCCGGTTCGATATTGATAGGGTAAACTGACCCAGATCTAGCCATACCAGCCATAACGCAATCGGCTATCATGTCCAAAACGTCGATCAGGTTCACGTCTTCTGGCACACCATCGGCTTCCAAGAGGTGATGACGGTTAACTTTTCGGTGATTATCCCACCACGTTGTCTCTTTGAAGCCGGTCAGGAAGTCGCGGTGAAATCCCTCAATATCGCTAATCTTGTCGTGATCGTGGTTTTCCGCCTGATTGCATAGCATAATTGCGAAGTAACCCATAGCCACTCCAACGTCTTGAATGTGCTGATGGCTGCTGGCTAGCAAAGTTTCCTTACTGACTTTCGAGAAATCACAGGTCCGCGTGTCGGCAGTTGGACTTTTTCTAATCCTTATTTTCATTTTTCTTCCTTTCCCGGTACGCATTTCGCGACCGGACTCGATTCTTTGTCTGGCAGACCTTGCACCGTCCCCCGGAGACGATAGGACGCTTTCCGCAAATTCCGCACTTCCCCTCGGCGATCTTGCGAAGCTGCCAGTCCCGCGCGGCCTTGGGGTGAGCAGGCTGGTTCGTCCGTTTGGTACCTTCCGTCACTTGAGCGCCTTTTTAACCTCTGGACCCTTAGCCTCGGCGCTGATGGCGAAGGTCTGCGGGTCGATGCGCCAGCCAGGATGGGCAGTCTGCCACTCGCGCAGGATGGTCAACTCCTGCTGCTGAATCTCCTGAAACTGCTTCTGGAGGTCCGCCTTGGCCTTCTCGATGGATTGAATGGCAACCCTATCCGCCGTGCTCAGCGACGGCGCTCCGGGCGATTGTGGGGCAGGGAAAGCGGGCTTAACGGTCTGAGCGGAGGCAAAGGCGAAGAACATCCACAAGCCAACGAACGCGGCAATTCTGACAATTCGTTTCATCGGTTCCTTTCAGGTGCTATATCGCACCTCGTTGAAGCAAGCGGGCGAGCTTCCCGACGCCGGTGGAGGCTATGTCCCGGCGAACTCGCCCGCGCTCATTCCCAAGCGCCAAGGGAAGCCGCTAAGCCGTTGGCGCCGGGGAAGCCTGTGTCGTCGATGTGGAGGCCGGTGTGAGGGTCGCCACGGCGGTATTCAGGGCGGCGACGGCGGTGTTGATGTTGCCGATCTGGGTTTCCAGTTCTTCGGCATCTACTTCCACGGTTCCGTCTTCAACGTTGGTTGACGCCCCAGATTTGATTTCATCCACGGCGGTAGAAATGGCGGCTGCGGCTGCGCTGACGGCAGCGGTGAGAGCGGTTACGGCGGTCGTCTCGTCAGTGACGGCTTGAGTGAGTGCGGTGAGTCCGGGTTGCGTTGACATTCTTAACTCCTTCGTCAGTTCTTCAATTGCGAGTTTGAGACCTCGGTTGAACATGAATCCAATCTACCACCACATCAAATCATGTCAAGCAAAATCTTACTTCGATGCCTTGCCGCGCCGGTAGGCTTCCATGATGAGCGAATTCAACTCGCCTTTTAACGGTTGAACATCTTTGTGACTCTGTTCCGTGAGCAGCAAGTCTTTGATCTCCTCTGGTACTTCCGGCTCAGGAGCAAGGTACATTATGCGCAGCCACTCTATCGCCACAGCTCGAACAGAGTCGCAGTAGCTAATAACACTTCTGTTCGCGAAGATTTCACATAGGTGAATCACCTGCTCATGGCTCGGCACAATCAGGTTCTCCGACTGCCAGCGGATGAAGGCTTCAAGCCCAAGGGATGCACACTGCTCTGTCGAGAGAAACTTCGTGCCGCTGGGATTTTTCATTGCTTCCACAGTCGCCTTCAACCCCTCTTCTGGTACGGTATATTTGCTCACTTCGCTCATTTGGTCCTCCATGGACTATCGAACTTCCACCAAATAACAATCCAGTTGCGCGGATACTCCCACATCCAGATTACCGGCCAGTACCACCAAACAGCACCGCCAATCCATCCTCTATACCGGCTCTTTTCATAGTCCCAAAGAATGTTTCTCATCAGAAATTCCTCCCGCAATCCACACAACGCTTCTGAGAACCCCAGGCGATCAACGGCCTTCCGCAGAGCGGGCAGCCCGATTCCCGTCCCGCAGCTCGATCATCCGGCGCAGAAACCAGCGGCGATAGGCCGCCGGATTTTTCCCCCCGGTGAACACCAGCCCCTTCGCCTCCTGCTCCGCCCTGAACTTGTCGGCCAGAACCTTCATCCCTCGCCGCATCGTCTCCCCCTACACCCTTCCGCCGACGCTTCGCCGGCATCGCCAATCGCTGACAACACCTCGGGCACTGAATCGGATTCTCAATCCGACTCTTCCACTCCGCCCCACAATGTCTGCATGGTCCTGCCATAATTAAAATGCTACTACTACTGCTACTACTTGTCAATTGAAAAATTTTCCATCCTACCCGCACGCGAGAAAAACGGGTCCATGCCATCACCACCCCTCCCCTATGGACAACTTCGGAGCTAAACTGGACTACATGAATCCCCGGACATCCCCGCCCATGTATCCATGCGGACACTGCAAGACGTTGATACCACGCGCCCGCGCCCTCCGCCAGGCCGGGTACTGCGATCAATGCGAGTGGATGACTACCTCTGACGTTAGGCAATACCTCATGGTCGGACCAAACACCCCTAGAAACTGGACCAAACAAGGCCGCATCCGACAAGCCAAACTCAACGGCCAACCGCTCTATCACCGCGCAGATATTGAACTTATGAGAGCACAGTGGATACAAGAAAAAAGAGGCTGGGTCGGGTTGGTGGGAGCTGTTTAGGTGTGAGGTGCAACAGTGGGGCTGTGATATATTTCGTGGAATGGATGAGTGCTGGTATTGCGGTACGCCTATCTTTTCAGCCTTTGGGGGGCGCACTGGAGGGCTTTGTGAGGCTCACGAGCATATGACCATCAAGCAGGCCGGGGCTAGGCTCCATGTCACTCCTATGACGATATTCAGGATGCTGGCAGATGGAAGGCTGACGAAGTACAAGCCATGCACTCACGTACTCATTAGACGTGCTCAAGTAGAGTCACTACTACAAGGACACTAAGAGACCTCGTTAGAAGCGTTCAGGGCTTGTCGGCGATAGGTCCGGGCGGGCTTCCCGGAAAATAGTTTCGGCTGACTGTATTTTTAGCTTGACATGGCGCGCGCCTTGTGGAATCATCCGTAAAGAGCACGAGAAAAAGGAGACGCCACTATGAAGGTCACTCGCAGGATGCTTGAAGCAAGAGTCGAATTCCTCAATTTAAACCTCAACCGGCCCACTGAGTACTATGTTCCTTGCTTCCCTGGATCTAAGAACACTTTCAACCAAATAGCTGTTGGGTACTTCCACCTTGGAGCGTCAAACCCCGGCGACCGATGGACCCGCTACGAATTGCTTGAAACCGTCAACGCACATGGCGGTTGCCACATCCATTTCAGCGGAAACAATCAAGATATGTGGGCTTATCTGCGCGGTGTCGATGATGCCATCCAGCTCCAGATGTTCCCTAAAATAGCGTGATTACGGCCCATCGGGAGCCGTAATCCCGAAATTGAAAGGTGAGAGAGGTATCCACCAATGAGCACCATCTATGTCAAGACTTCCAAGCAAGCAGCTTATCTCTTCTTCTTGCGCAATGGCGCTTGCGGCTACAATCCAGCCACTGAAACCAAACGTCAAGGCTATGCTCGGCAAGCCCGCCAACTGGCGAAAGCTGAGCGTGACGCGCGGGCGCTCGGCTACACCTTCGCCTGGCAACCGGACTGGCAGGTTGACCACCAGAAGGAATACGACCGCTACCCAGACGGCGGACCCGAGACTTGCGAATCCTGCCTGATGCTGGACCCAGATGGCAAGGTCGTTCAGTCCCTTGGCTGCATCGACGACGCAACCCCCGAATACCGGATAGTAGTTGAGGCTGAATTGGCACTGAAAGCTCTCTCGGAGGTGACAGCATGAAAACTTGCCCAAACTGCGGTAAAACGCTCGATTCGCTCGGCCTTTGTCCAGACGCCAAGCCGGACGATGTACGCAAGGGCTTTGCGTTCTGCTCGGCTATACCAGTCACCGAGTCGCACCCTGAGTCCTGCTCTTGTGACCGTTGCAAGCTCACCAGGAAGATCATCAGCGCATAACCGGTATTACATCATGCAAGGGAGGAAACAAAAATGAAGTTTGACGCTATCAGGGTACAGAAAGAGATTGAACATTACCGATCTGAAACGGCTTATCGGTTCGCGTTTA
>Ga0255348_1000427_pt1 | contig 17712 bp, 15 predicted proteins | sample CBST25v5metaG_FD_189945 | JGI IMG/M metagenome (GOLD analysis project Ga0255348, IMG submission 189945) | Peat soil microbial communities from Stordalen Mire, Sweden - C.B.S.T-25.v5 | ecosystem: Environmental > Terrestrial > Soil > Wetlands > Peat | place: Sweden: Norrbotten County, Stordalen... | reverse complement strand
CACGCCTCGTCGCTCGCGAACCGCCGCTCCATGTCGAGAAGAGTATGAGGATAATCTTCCACGGCCATACACTACCGCTTGCGGTCGGTTGAGTCAAGTACATAGCCCTATTCCGAAAATGCTATAGTCGTGCCGCAAATGGTCCATTCAAACTTTCCTACCGCCTCTGCGGGGGCGCAGATCCTCGGTCGCACGCTTCCCCGTGGTTTTCCCCTGGGCTATTTCCGTCTCTTCCCTCCGGGAAGAACTGCGCTGAATGCCTCGTCCTTCTCCCACTTGGAATTGCTGGAGCGCAAAGCTCGCACCCGCCAACCCGCACCCGCCCGCGCTATGCTTAAATGTTCGGCCGCTACAGCGGAACCAGAGTTGATGTATCCCGAAACCTGAGCACTTGAGTCCGGGGCCCCCAACGACGGGTCTTTGTCGTTGGGGTGGAAGTCGACGCAACCAACAGAGAGCGGCGACCTTCGTGGATTTCATAAGGCTACAGGGACGCTGGTTCCGCTCCAAGGCCACCAAGGAACCCTATGCCAGAAGAAAATACTCCCGCGTCCACGCCCTCCGTGGCCACCATCGACACCATCGCCCAGCATGAAGGCCAGACCGTCACCCTGCGCGGCTGGCTCTACAACCACCGCGAAAGCGGCAAGCTGCTGTTCCCCATCTTCCGCGACGGCACCGGCACCATCCAGGGCGTCGTGCCCAAGGCTGCCGTCTCCGCTGAGGTTTTCGAGACGATCAAGGGTCTGACGCTCGAGTCCAGCGTGATCGTCACCGGCAAGGTCCGCGCCGACAAGCGCGCCCACGGCGGCTTCGAGCTCGACGTCGAAAACCTTCAGGTCGTCCAGCGCATTCCCGAGTCCGACCCGTACCCCATCACGCTCAAGGAGCACGGCGTCGACTTCCTGATGGAGCGCCGCCACCTCTGGCTTCGCACTCCGCGTCAGACCGCCATCCTCCGCATCCGCGCGGAAATCATGCGCGCCGCCGCCGAGTTTCTCGATCAGGACGGCTTTATCCGCACCGATCCGCCCATCCTGACGCCCGCGGCCTGTGAAGGCACCTCGACCCTCTTCCCGGTCGACTACTTCGGCGATCCGGCCTACCTTTCGCAGTCCGGGCAGCTTTACGAAGAAGCCACCGCCATGGCCGTCGGCAAGGCTTACAGCTTCGGCCCCACCTTCCGCGCGGAAAAATCCAAAACCCGCCGCCACCTGACCGAGTTCTGGATGATCGAGCCGGAGGCCGCCTTCATGGATCTGAACGGTCTGCTCGAGCTGGAGGAGAAGTTCATCTCCCACATCGTCCAGAGCGTTCTGAAGAACCGCGCCACCGAACTGGCCGTGATCGAGCGCGATCCCGCCAAGCTTGAGAAGATCGTTCCGCCCTTTCCGCGCCTCAGCTATGACGATGCCGCGGCCATGCTGAACGAGGCCCACAAGAAAGGCGAGTTGGAGCTGCCCTTCGAGTACGGCAACGACTTCGGCTCTCCGGACGAAACCTGGCTCAGTTCGCAGTTCGACAAGCCCGTCATGGTTCACCGCTATCCGGCCGCCGTGAAAGCTTTCTACATGGAGCCGGACCCAATCAACCCGAAGCTCGCCCTCTGCTGCGACGTTCTGGCTCCCGAGGGCTACGGCGAAATCACCGGCGGCTCGCAGCGCGTGGCCAGCTACGAGCTGCTGAAGAGCCGCATCGAGGAGCAGCACCTGCCGCTGGAGTCCTTCCAGTGGTATCTGGACCTGCGCCGCTACGGTTCGGTCCCGCACAGCGGCTTCGGCATGGGCGTGGAGCGCGCCGTGACGTGGATTTGCGGCCTGGAACACGTCCGCGAGACCATTCCCTTCCCCCGCACGCTTCACCGCATTTATCCGTAGGATCAGCCCATCTGGGTGCCCCACCCTCGGCGCGATTTTGTTTTTGCGCCGAAGGTGGGATATTTATAGCGTTTTATAGCTTTTTTCTACAAGCTTTTTATAGTTTTCACTCACCTGTTGCCACGAACCTGCGTTTGTCTTCGCTTTTGGAAAGCGATTCGGCAAGCCCCAAGCAGCCTGTACCCCGCATTCGATACACTGAATATGCTATGGATTTCCGCTCAGGCAACGAGATACGCGAAGCTTTTCTGCGCTTTTTTGAAGCGAAGGGGCACCGCCGTGTGCACTCTTCCTCACTGGTGCCCGCCAATGACCCGACGCTGCTGTTTACCAACGCCGGGATGAACCAGTTCAAGGACCTGTTCCTGGGGGCGGAGCGGCGCGAATATACGTGCGCCACCACCTCGCAGAAGTGTGTCCGCGCGGGCGGCAAGCACAACGATCTGGAAAACGTTGGCTTCACGCGCCGCCACCATACCTTCTTCGAGATGCTGGGCAACTTTAGCTTCGGCGACTACTTCAAAAAAGAGGCCATCGCCTACGCCTGGGAGCTGATCACCAGCCCGGAGTGGTTCGGGATTCCCAAGGACCGGCTCTACGTCACGATCTTCGAGGGTGCCGAGGGCGTACCGCGCGACGACGAGGCCGAGCGCTATTGGAACGAAATTGGCGTCACCAGCGACCGCATTCGCGAGTATGGCCTGAAGGACAACTTCTGGCAGATGGGCGAAACCGGCCCCTGCGGCCCCTGCTCGGAGATTTTCTACGACATGGGCCTGGAAGCCGCGGAAACGCCCGGAGTCGACAAGCCCTTCGGCGAGGACGAATCGCGCTACGTGGAGATTTGGAATCTGGTTTTCGACCAGTTTGACCGCTCGGCGGTGGTCGACGCCAAGGGCAAAACTACCGGCTACAAGCTCGTTCCGCTGCCCAATCCTTCCATCGATACCGGAGCCGGACTGGAGCGCTTGGCGGCCGTGTTGCAAGGCAAAGTCAGCAACTTCGAGACGGATCTGTTCACGCCGCTGATTGAGAAGGCAGCGGAGCTGGCGGGGTTAGCTGCGAAAGCGGAGCTAGCGGAGTTCGCGGAGTTAGGGAAAAACAAGCAGGCTAGCCAGCAGGTCGATTTGCCGGAAAAGTCTGATTCCGGCGCAGGTTCTGTGTCAGGGCACGACTTCAGTCGTGCCAAAGAAACGCCTAAAAATGAAGGGGCTTTAGCCCCTGAGGCCTTGCAGAAGCTTGTTGCCAATGCCAGCCTGCGCATCATTGCCGACCATGCCCGCGCCGCGACTTTCCTCATCAACGACGGCGTTTTGCCATCGAACGAGGGCCGTGGCTATGTGCTGCGCAAGATTCTGCGTCGCGGCATCCGTCACGGACGTTTGCTGGGCCAGGAACAGCCGTTTCTCTACCAGATGGTCTATGCAGTCCGCGACCTAATGCAGGGCGCATATCCCGAGTTGAAGGATTCTGCCGATCGCGTCGCCAAAGTCGTGCTGGCGGAAGAAAAGCAGTTTGACCGCGTGTTGAAGATTGGTGTCACCCATCTGAACGAGGAGCTGCAAGGCAGCTTCACGGGCGAGAATGCCTTCCACCTCTACGAAACCTTCGGCCTGCCTCTTGATTTCATGGTCGATGCGGCGCACGACGCCGGAATCAAGTTTGACCAGGAGGGTTTCGAGGCCGCACGTGCCGAGGAGCAGGCCCGCGCACGCGCCAGTTGGAAGGGCGGCAACCAGAAGACGGCCAGCCCGGTTTATCGCGCTCTGCCGAAAACGGATTTCCTCGGCTACAAGCAGCTCACCGCGACCGGCGCTGAAGTCCTCGCCATCGTAAGCAAGGGCGCGGGCGTTCCGGCGGCGAAGGCGGGCGAGCAGGTTGAGGTTGTGCTCGATCAGACCAGCTTTTATGCCGAGATGGGCGGTCAGGCCGGCGACACAGGCCATCTGCTTTCGCCCGACGGCAACACCGTCGTCGCGGAAATCTCCAACTGCATGGCTCCCGTGCAGGGCGTGCGCGTCCACAAGGCGCTGCTCAAGGAAGACCTCACCGTGGGCGATCACCTCCGCACGGTGGTCGACGCGGACCGGCGCAACGCCATCCGCCGCAACCACACCGGCACGCACCTGCTACACGCGGCCTTGCGGCAGGTTCTGGGCGATCACGTGAAGCAGGCCGGTTCCTCGGTCGATCCCACGCGGCTGCGCTTCGACTTTTCGCATTTCGCGCAGGTTGCCGATGAAGAGCTGGAAGAGGTCGAGAGCATCGTCAATCGCGAGGTTCTGGCCGACGCCAAGGTCGATACGCTGGAAGATGTGCCGATCGACGTGGCCGTGAACGAATATCACGCCATGGCGCTCTTCGGCGAAAAGTACGGCGACAAGGTGCGCGTGGTGAAGGTCGCGGACGGCTTCTCGACGGAGCTTTGCGGCGGTACGCACACGACGGCCACCGGCGAGATCGGCCTCATCAAAATTGTGAGTGAAGAGTCGGTTTCCTCCGGCGTTCGCCGTTTGGAGGCCATCACCGGCTTGGGATCGCTCAGCGCTTTCCGCCAGGATTTTGCGGTTTCGCAAGTCGTGGCGCAGGTGGCTCCTGCTGCCGAGGGCGGTAGCCTTTCGGAAGCCTTGCGCGCCAAGCTGGCCGCGCAGGAAGACGAGCTGAAGCGTCTGCGGCGGGAACTGGACGACACGCGCATGAAGTCGGCCGCCGGGTCGCTGGACGAGGCGCTTTCTCGTGCCGTCGATGTCAAGGGCGTGCGGCTGGTGACGCTCCGCGCCGACGCTCTGGAGCGTGGCCAACTGCGGACGCTCGTTGACAACCTCAAGCAGCGGCTCGGCGAGGGCATTGTGGTTCTCGGCTCCGCGCAGCCGGAGGGCAAGGTCGCCCTGATCGCTGGCGTAACGCCGGGACTGACCAAGCGCATCCAGGCTGGCAAACTGGTGGGAGCGGTCGCGAAACTGGTCGGCGGCTCAGGCGGCGGCAAGCCGGAAATCGCCGAGGCTGGTGGCAAGGAGCAATCGCAGATTGACGCGGCGCTTGATGCGGCGGCGAGAATTGCCGGGGAACTGCTGAAATAAGCGGAACTGCTGAAAAAAGCGGAAAAACTGTAGTTATAAATATCCCACATTAGGCGCAAAAACAAAGACGCGCCGAAGGTGGGGCACCCGGCACCCGGTTTCGACGCTTTCATGCTGGAGATCCAGCGCGAAAGCAACAGCGCACAAAAAGGCCGCTCCGATTCGGAGGCGGCCTTTTTGTGCGCTGTTGCGCTGAAAGTTACCGGATGCGGAAGTTGTAGGCCACGCCGAAAGAAACAATGGGGAAGGTTTTCAGCGGATCCAAATCGCTTTTGTACTTGGCAACCTGAGCTTGCAGGTTGGTTTGCACATCCGCGTCCGTAGCCACATCGACGCAGTTGAGTCCCTGCGCGTCGCAGACCTGCCCTGAATTCAGCGCCACATTGATTGCGGGAGCGCCAACCAAGGCCACGCCCAGTTCAAAGGGGAAAGAAAGGTGCCCGCCCTTGCGGGAAATCATGTTGCCCCATCCGGTAGTGATGGTGAAAGCCGGATTCTGCTTGTGTACGCCAAAGGTGCCAAATCCCTTCACCGGATTCGTCGAGGAAGCGTAGTAATCGTAGTCGTTCAGCGTGAAGCTGGTGCCTCCCTGCACGGTGAAGGTGGCATTGGCCTCATTGGTGTTGTGGAAGAGCACGCCGGGACTGAAGCGCAGGCCGTGGGTGGGAAACGGGTAGAAATCGAGCGAGGCTCCGGCCGTGGCAAAGTTCATCTTCGCGTCCACGTTGAAGCCATTGGTGGAAATGTCGTTGACCGTGTAGTTGAGATAGTTGCCGGTGGCGCGCAGGTTCAAGTAGCGATTCACATTGGTAGCCGCCTGCAGATTGACGCCCATCACGCCGACGCCGCCACCCAGAGCAAGTCGGGAAAAGGGCTTGAGATGAGCTTCAACCTTCTTCTTTGCGGCCTTTGTGGCTTTGGTGGTGCTGGCAGTCGTGGCTGTCTGGGCGCTGGACGTGCTGGATGTTTGGGCCACAAGCGCAACAGAAGCAGCGGCAAAAAAGAAAATAGGCAACAAAAGGGCGGGTGATTTCACGAGCAAAGCCTCCGGGTAGATTGAGAGTCCTGGCCGCGAAAAAATGAGTCCATCGTCGCACGGCTTCAGAGCCATAACTTTTGCTACGGCTCTCGAACAGGAACCTGTCTTTGTTCTACTATCGACAGAATCTTGTTTGGCGTTTCTTTCCTGGTTTTCAACGGAGAGAAATGCCGGTTTTGGAACGATCCCAAAACCGGCAAGGAAGCTTCTATTTATTGTCGTTGCCGATGAGTCGGAAGGTGATGGTGCCCCAGAAGAGCCGTGCGCGCATCTGCACGGGCAGGTGGCGTTCGTCGTCGGTGTACCAGATCCAGATGTTGCCGCGATTCTTGACTACGCCGGCCGAGGCCGTGGGCTGCACGCGCAGCGTCTTGAAGGTGCCGAGCGGCGTTTTGACCTCTTCGCGGCCTTCCACCTTCATGGTCACCGGCAGAACGTGCATGGCGTCCACCACTGGAATCACGAAGCTGTGCCCCAACTCGATGGGCTGCGACGAAAAATAGAAAACACCCGAAAGCAGGTCCGTCGCGCAGCCAGGCAAGTAGGACTCGACGCGCTTCACTTGCCCTTTGACCATGTTCTTTTCGTACAGAAAGGAGCGGTTCTGGCCATAGTCCAGATGGAGCGTCGAATTCATCTGGCGGCGGCCCTCGACGGTCTGCTTGTTGAAGTCGGTAGTGCAGCCCCTGGAGCGCTCAAAACTGGACTGAAAGCGGTCGCTGACGTGAAACAGCAGGTTGATGGCGCCGCTGGTATCCGCGCTGGCGGTGACGTTTTCGCGGTCGCCTGCCGCCTCAAAGCGGATGACAGCCGTTCCAGCGGGAAAAACCCGCCAATCCACGGCGTAGGTGAGGGTTTGTCTCTGCGGAAAGCTGTAACCAGCGCGCGGCGGAGTCAACGAGGGCGTTTGCTGTCCCTGAGCCGCGGCGGTCAAGGCCAAGGCGCAAAAAATGGCTGCTGTTGTTAAACGTATCTTCACCAGCGGGCTTGGCTCCTCGTTGAATAGATTGCTGCATCCACAAAAAACCGCTTATTGCGGCAGATTTACAACGTTGGCCAAAAGCGGCCGCAGAAGAATCAGGCTGAGGTAGAGCAGCGTAGTGCCTATCCCTGCATTGTACTCGCGGTGCTGGATGTAGAGCGACAGGGAAAAGCCCCCGGAGTCGCTCTTCCGCACATCATTGCCGGGTTGAGGCACCGGGGTGAGGCGGGGAATCAACCGTGGCACGCGCCGACAATAATCGTCGAAACCGGGGAACGTGGCGCGCAGAAAGCGCTCCTCGCCAGCGATCACCGGCACATAAATCATCGCAAAGCCCAGCGCAAGCACCAGCGCCACCGGCCAACTGAGCAGCGCCACGGCAAATCCGGCGGCAATCAGCATGGAGCCCAGGTAAAGCGGGTTGCGGGTGTGCGCGTACGGGCCGGTCACGGTCAGCTCGCGATTCTTTTTCACGTAGCCGGAGGCGTAGGCGCGCAGCCACAACCCGGGCAGGACCAGCGCCAGACTCCAAGCCACGGCGGCCGACTGGGGCGCGCGCCGGTACAGTTCGAAGAGATAAAGCGCGGCGGTCAAAAAGCCCAGCGGCACGCGGATGCGCCGGGCAATGCGCTGCCAGCGGGTGATCCAGTCGTGCGGCTGCTGATCGGGTTGTGTGCTGGCGGACTGGCTCATAAGGCTGTTTCAGGATATAGCAATCGAGTGGCGGCGTGCAGCACCTCGTCCGGCTGGATGGTCAGCAGGCCTGCTTCCGGCGCGGCGCGGCGCGAGTGGTCGCGGCGGCTCTCAGAGCTGCGCAGGACTTCAAGCCGCGTGCCGAAAGGGCCATTGCGGCTGGGGTCTGTGGGGCCGTAGATGCCGACCACAGGCCGGCCCAGCGCACAGGCCAAGTGCAGCGGGCCGGTGTCTCCGGCCAGAGCCAGTGCCACGCGGCGCGTGAGGGCGATCAGTTGCGCCAGGGAGCAGACGATTGGCGTAGCCGCGCCGCCGGTTGAGCAGACGATGGGCTCGGCCAGCGCTTCCTCGCCGGGGCCGCAGTTGATCAACACGCGGCAACCGCGCGCTATAAGTCCTTGCGCCACAATGCCGTAGCGCTCCGCTGGCCAGCGCTTGGCGCCCCAGCCCGCGCCGGGACTGATGAGCACGGCGGGCTGCGTCTGGCTGACGGCATGAGGCAGAATTTCGTCAGCCCAGGCCTCGGCGGCCGGATCGATGGGCAGCCAGGGCGCGACGGGCGCGAGTTCGTCGCCGGCGATGGCCGCGGCCAGTTCCACGTCCTGCTCGATGACATGCGCGCCGTGGGTGGCCACGCGCTCCGTAAAGAGCCAGCGCGCCTCCCGCTCACGGGGCTTCGCCTCGCCGATCAGCCGCCGGCAACCGGCCAGGCGTGCCACGACAGCCGAGCGGATGGCCCCTTGAAGATCGAGGACGGTGTTGTATTTTCCAGCTCGGAGAGCCGTACGCAAAGCCTTGATTTCATGACGGGTTTGGCTGCTGAAGGGATCCTTGCGCCACCCCTTGGTCGAGGCGAAATGCAGGTGGTCGACCAGCGGCTGCGCGGGGCCACGCCCAGTACTGCCCTCGGCGGCCAGCAGTGCCCGCCAGCAGGGCTCGACCACCCAGTCAATGATCCAGGAGGGATGCGTCTGCCGCAGCGCGGTCACCGCAGGCAGAGCGTGCAGGATGTCGCCCATAGCGCCCAGCCGGACCACGAGCAAGCGATAGTTGGACTGCGTTTGCAAGTCTTGATTTTCTCACAGGGACGGGTCGAGCGAAACCAGAGCCAAACTGCTCTATTGAGCTTGCAATGGACCGTCGCTTCCTGATGGTTGCGGCTTTTGGAATGTTGTGACTTCCGGGCGCATCGGCTTTGGTTTTGCAGGCGCAACCCGGTCCAGCAGCCAGTCGATGGCCGCGCCTTGGTCCTCGATTTCGATGTGCAGCTTGGCGACCACCAGCGGCAAGGACTCGGGGAAGGCGGACGTGAGCTTTCCAAGCCGGACCAGGTCTTTTTCGGTGGTGACAAGCGCCTTGGCTCCGGCATTGCCGGCTTCGGCCAGCAGTTCTTTTAGAGCTTCGGGGGGGTAGGCGAAGTGGTCCGCAAAGGCGAATTGACGAGCAACTTCAATTCCGGCGGCTTTCAGGCCCGCGAAAAACTGCTCCGGCCGGGCAATGCCGCAGAACGCGGCGACAGGGCCTTCGACGGCAGGAGTTTCCATGACCCGGCGCAGCCGCCAAACCGGCCCCTGCCAGCTCCATGCGCGCAACGCGGCCTCCAGCTCCGGCTCGTCTTTCGGAATCGCAAGGACAGTGGCTCGCTGGGCCGCGCGGAACGGTTCGCGCAGATTGCCCGCCGGCAGCAGCCAATCCTGCCAGTCGCGGCTATTCAGAAGCAGAATATTTACGTCGCGAGCCAGTTGGCGATGCTGAAAGCCGTCGTCGAGCAGGTGAACGATGGGCGCTTGTTCTTCCCCTGTGGTCTTCGCCGCATCGGCCTCGGCCAGCACTCCAGCGTCGTAGCGCCGCGGAGCCACATAGACCGGAACGCCAGCCTCGCGGGCAATCAGCAGCGGCTCGTCGCCGAATTTCGCGGCGGTGCCCTTCGGGTTGACGCGGGCGGCCAACTGGCTCTTGCGACCATAGCCTCGCGAGAGTACATCGACGCGCAAGCCGTTCTGTTTAAGCGCCTTGGCCAGCGCGATGGTCAGCGGCGTCTTGCCCGCGCCGCCGGTGGAAAGATTGCCGATGCTGACGACCGGAAAACGCAGCCGCCGCACCGGTTCCAGTCCCAGAAGAAGCCAAAGCTCACGGAAGGCCAGCGCCAACTGGTAAAGCGGAATCAGCGGAATCAGCAGGCGGCGAGCGGAGAAAAGTTTCATGCGGACCGCTCCTCTCCGTCCTGCGGTCGAAGCAATTCCTTGATTGCCTCGACCGCGCGGTTCGTTGCTCCGGCCTGGCTGGCGAAGACTTGCCGGGCCCGTTCGCCCATGGCGTGGGCGGCGGCGGAATCTTGTAGCAAAGCAATCAGAGCTGTGGCCAAATCTTCTTTGGCGCAGACGCAAAGGGCCTGATGCGCCAGCAAATCCTCCGTAATGGCGCGGAAGTTGAAGCAATGCGGCCCCATAACGATGGGAACGCCAAACTGCGCCGGTTCCAGCGGGTTGTGGCCTCCGGCCGGAATCAGGCTGCCGCCCACAAAAGCCACCGACGCCAGCGAGTAGACCGAGGCCAACTCGCCGATCGTGTCCAGCAGCACAATCTGGCCGGGTTTCAGCGGAGAGCTTTCCGGCTGCCAATCCGAGCGCCGCACCCACGGAATGCCGGACTTTGCCAGCAGCGCGGCCACAGCGGCGAACCGCTCCGGATGGCGCGGCGCGAGGACCATGGCCAGTTGCGGATCGGCTTCGAGCAGCCGCGGCCAGGCTTCCAGCAGCGCGGCCTCTTCGCCTTCCAGCGTGCTGCCAGCCACAACCAGCCGCAGCGTGCCAGCCAGCGACTTCAGCCGGCGCGTGGCCTCGGCCTCCGTAGCGGCGCGTACATCGAACTTCAGGTTTCCGGCCACCGTGACCCGTTCCGGGAGGCAGCCGATAGCCTTCAGCCGGTCGGCGTCGGTCTCACTCTGCGCCAGCACCCGGCTCATCCGGCTCAGAAAAGGCCGCCACAGCCCGCGCAGACGCCGGTAGCGCGGCCAGGAGTGATCACTGATACGGGCATTCACGACGGCGACGGGGATGCCGCGGCGGAAACATCCGCTGAGCAGATTCGGCCAGAATTCGGTTTCGACCAGCACCAGCAATCGCGGCCGCAGGGCGTTCAAATACGCGCGCACCGCCCAGGGCAGATCCAGCGGGCAATAGAAGACGCGCTCTGCGCCGAAGCGTTCGCGGGCCAGCGCCTGGCCGGTGCGGGTCGTGGTGGAAATAGCAATGAAAGTGCCGGGCAGCGCGGCGTCCAGAGTTTTCACCAAGCGGCTGGCGGCCAGCACCTCGCCGACGGAAACGGCATGGAGCCAGACGACCGGGCGCTCGCGGCCCACCTCGGCCAGCGTTCTGCGCAGCCGGAGCGGAACCCGCCCCAGCCGTTCCAGCAGTCCCTCGCGATACTTTTTCGTGGCGGCCATCTTCCACAGCCACCAGGGGGCTCCGGCTGCCAGTGCCACGATCAAGGCGACGTTATAAAAAAATAGAATCATGCGATGCGAATTTGCCTTCTACTTGTCTAACCTTAGAATGACACAATCGACCATGATGAAAACTTTGCGCGCGCTTCCGCTCTTGCTGTTCGGGCTGGCTCTGGCGGCCGTGGCCAGCGATCACACGCCGCCCGCCGTCGAGCCTGCCACGGCCTTTGCCGCAGTCGAGGTTCATGCCGATGAAAAGGTGGCCATCGCTGCCGAGCCCTATGACACACGCGAAAAAGCAGCGATCTTTCGCGTTGATTATCTCAGCCACGGCGTCATGCCCATCCGCCTGATCGTCACCAACAACGGCGACCGGCCCATCAATCTGAGCGAGGCGCGGATCTTCTTCTATACCGCCGACGGCGAGAAGATTCAGGCGGCCGAGCCGGAAGACGTGGAGCGGCGGATGACCCGTCGTGAACGCGAGGGCGCAAAGATTCCCATGCCCGCCCCGCTGCCCAAAATCAAGCTGAAGGGCAAGGGCACGAACAAAGATATCGAGGCGGATTTCAACACCTTTGAGTACCAGGCGCTGGTCGTCGAGCCGCACACGACCAGTGCGGGCTTCCTGTTCTATGACGTCTCCGGAATCGACCATCCGCTACGGGGTGCCAAACTACATCTGCGCCGCTTGCGCAACGCGGACGGCAAGGAACTATTTTATTTCGAGATCCCCTTTGACAAGTACCTCGAATCGAAATCCAGCCAGATGAACTGACCAAGCGACCTACTCGGAATAGGTCGCCGAGCAGACATCCGTCTCCCAGATGGTGCAGCTTTTTACGCGCACGCGGCTGATGGTTGCCACGGCGAGCTGCTTGCTGATCTGGTCGTAAAAATACTTGGCAATGTTTTCGGCCGAGGGGTTGAGTGTGTTGAAGGGCTCGACGTCGTTCAGCATCTTGTGGTCAAGCCGTTCGATGATCGGGTTGAGCGCCTGCTTCAGCAGCTTGAAGTCGAGCAGCAATCCGGCCGCGTCCAGCTCTTCCCCGGCCAGCGTGAGGCGGATTTTGTAGTTATGCCCGTGCGGGTTTTCGCACTTGCCCTTGTAGTTGCGGAGGTAATGTCCGGAGGAGAAATCCGTCTCCGTTGCGACTTCATACATACGTGTCTACTCGATTCTGTCGGGGGTGTTCCCCTTGTGTCTATTTTAAAGGTCAGGGGAGATCAATGCGATTCCACCCGGAGAAGCAGTTTCAACCGAATAGCGTTGCGCTCTCGATCAACATCACACCGGCCTGGGAAAACTCAGTCTCGATCTTTGCAACTGCCCCATCCAGATCGATCGCCCGGCACGCATCGCGCAGAACAACAGCCTGCAAGCCCAGCCGGCGCGCATCGAGAGCCGACCAGCCGACGCAGAAGTCATAGGCGAGTCCAGCCAGAAACACGCGACTCAGGCTCCGTTCGCGCAAAGAACCGGCCAGCCCAGTCGGCGTCTGTCGGTCGTTCTCAAAGAAGGCCGAATAGGAATCGATCTCGCGCCGGAAGCCTTTGCGCAGAATCAGCTCCGCCTGTGGCAATCCGAGTGCGGGGTGGAACTCCGCTCCCTTGCTGCCCTGAATGCAATGATCGGGCCAAAGAGTCTGTGCTCCGTAGCTCAAATCAATTTGCTCGAACGGCTGCCTCCCGACATAACTCGATGCGAAGGAAGAGTGCCCGGCGGGGTGCCAATCCTGCGTGAGCACAATGTGTTCGAACCGCGCCGCGATGCGGTGGATTGGATCGATGACTGCATCGCCATCGGCGACAGCCAGCGCGCCGCCGGGACAGAAGTCGTTCTGCACGTCGATGACTACAAGAATGTCTTGCGCTGTGATTTGCATCGGATTGCCTCGGACAAAAATTGTATCTGGCTCCCTTGAAGTTCCGTCAGGCTTTTTCGCCTTTTTCGAAGAACGCTTCCACGTCCGTAATGGTCTCCGTCATGCGATAGGGCGGAAGGCTGGCCAGAAAGGTTTGGCCGTATCGTTTTGTCCGGATGCGCGGGTCGAGCAGAACCAGCACGCCGCGATCTTCCAGCGACCGGATCAGGCGGCCGAAGCCCTGCTTCAGCGTGAGAACCGCCGTCGGAACCTGGTAGTCGAAGAAGGGCTTGCCGCCCGCTTCTTCAATGGCCTTCATGCGCGCCGCGACCACCGGATCGCTGGGTACGGCAAAGGGCAGACGGTCAATGATGACGCAGCTCAAGGCCTCGCCCTGCACGTCCACGCCCTGCCAGAAACTGGACGTCCCGAACAGAACCGCGTTCGGCGTTTTGCGGAATTGTTCCAGCAGCGTTTTGCGGGGTGCCGTGCCGTGCAGCAGGATGGGAAAGCCGATCACCGGCATCAGACGCTCATATAAGTCGCGCATCTGGCTGTAACTGGTGAAGAGGCAAAAGGCGCGTCCGTGGCTGATTTCGAGCACCCGCTGGATGCAGCGCGCGGCAGCGGCCGGAAACTCCGGGTCGCGTGGATCGGGCATCTGCGGCGGCAGATAGAACAGCGCCTGCCGGTCATAGTGGAAGTGCGAAGGCACCACCAGCTCGCGCGCCTCCTCCAGTCCCAAGCGCTTGCGAATGTGGTCGAATCCGCCCTGCACGGTCAGCGTCGCCGAAGTCAGCACCACGGTGGGAATCTGCTCGAAGACCATCTCGGACAGCAGCTCGGAAACATCAATGGGCGTGGCCTGCAGAAAGGTGTTGCGCGACTGCGAATGGAAGCCCCGCCCCGTCGAGCGGTCCACGCCGCCGGAGATGCGCCGCTCCATCCAATAGACCATGTTGCTGGCGTTCGATTCGAGCAGGAATTCCAGCTCCGAGCGCAGGCGCGCGACGCGCTTCTTCAGCCCCGGCGCTTCGTCCACATCCTTCAGGTCGCCAATCTCTTCTTCGAGGTGCTTCAGCGTGGCGCGCACGGCCATGTAGAGGTCGCCGGAGGTTTCCAGAAATTCTTCGCGCTCCGTGAAGGGCTGGCGGCCGTCGCCGCTCATCGGCAATCCGTCAAAAAACAGCCTGGCGCGGTCGCGCAGTTGCTGGGTCAGCGCGGGCAGGTTTCCCGCGCCGCTCTTGCCGCGCAGCCCGGCATCCGTGTCGCGCGCCAGCTCTTCAAAGCGGATATTGCTGACGGCAAGGCCGAAATAGCTTGAAGCTACGCTTTCCAGCTCGTGTGCTTCGTCAAAGACCACGGCGGCGGCCTCGGGCAGAACGCCGGCGTCGGGCGCACCCGAGGCTTCATGTTTGACGGAGAGGTCGGCGAAAAATAGGTGGTGGTTGACGATGATGATGTCGGACTCAAGCGCCTTGCGCCGCATCTCGGTGATGAAGCAGCGGCCATAATCCGGGCAGGTCGTCCCCAGGCAAGCCTCGGTGCGCGCATCCAGCTTCTGCCACAGGGCGCTGGACTCCGGCATGCCGGAAAGCTCGGCGCGGTCGCCGGTTTCGGTCGTCTGCTCCCACTCGGCAATCTGGCGATACTGGTCGATTTCCTCCAGCCCGGTAAGAATCGGCTGGCGGCGCAGCGCGGCCAGCTTGTAGCGGCAAAGATAGTTGGCGCGGCCCTTCATGTAGCAGACGTGCAGCTCGCCAACCAGCGTTTCCAGGAAGGGAACGTCGCGAAAATAGAGCTGGTCTTGCAGGGCCTTGGTGCCGGTCGAAACAATGACGCGCTGGCCGGTGCGCAGGGCGGGCAGCAGATAGGCGAGAGTTTTGCCGGTGCCGGTGCCAGCCTCGACGATCAGGTGGCGACGTTCATCGAGCGCCCGCTCGACGGCCTTGGCCATTTGCAGTTGGCCGGGGCGGTACTCATAGGGTAGCGACGAGCGCGCCAGAATGCCGCCGGGCGCGAAGAACTCGTGCAGCGTGGGCAGGGCGCGGGTTGTTTCTTCGCTCGGAGGCATCGGAACCAGTTACTCTAACCATCATAGTGATGCGGACCGGCAGATTATGTAGATTTGCATCTGGCGAGGGACACAATCCGGGTGCTGAAGCTCCAGTCAGAAGAGAAGCAAAATCTTACTCTTCGGCTGTTTCCAGGCTTTTCAGAATCATTGACTTTGCCGAGTGGACTCAGCATACTTATTCCATGGCGTATACGGTCCACGAGGCGAAGATTCACTTCTCGCGGCTGCTGAAAGAGGCAGAGGCGGGCCAAGAGGTCATCGTCATGAGGGGCTCCAAGCCCGTAGCAAGGGTTGTGCCCATCAATGTGGCGCCAGTACCCAGGCGGAAGTTGGCTGGACTCTACCGCGGGCGCGTTACCTTCGACGACAAGGCGCTCGACCCGTTGACGGACGAGCAACTGGAGGAGTTTGGCTTCGGCTGCCTGTCGGAAGGTGATCTGGTTTCTTCTCCTGCCAAATGAGATACTTGCTCGATACGCACACGTTCCTGTGGTGGGTTACAGAGCCCGAGGTACTGCCCCAAACCCTGCGCGATTTTCTCGACGATCCTTCCCATGAATTGCTGCTCTCTGTTGTGATCCCATGGGAGTTGGCCATCAAAACCAACAGCGGAAAGCTGGACGCGCGGCAAATCCTTCGCGATCTCGAATTGGGACAATTGGATCAGGATTTACAGGTTTTAAGGGTAGAGATTTCTCACGTGATTCGAGCAGGATTTCTTCCTTTGCACCACCGCGACCCCTTTGACCGGCTGCTGGCCGCGCAGGCACTGGAGCTGGCGATTCCGATCGTAAGCCGCGACAGAATCTTTGATTTGTATGGCGTCAAGCGGATTTGGGAGTAGCGCGGTTTCGAATCGCAAGCCGGTAAAGACATGATCCGCCGCGAAAGCACGGCGACTGGAGTTTATTTTGTCAAAGCATCACAAGTCGATTGTGCCCACCAAGCCGGGCTCGGCCTTGCTGCCGCTGGTGGCCATTGTGGGCCGTCCCAACGTGGGCAAGTCCACGCTTTTCAACCGGCTGACCCGCAGCCGCCGCTCGATTGTGGGCGACGAGCCGGGCATCACCCGCGACCGCATTTATGGCGAGTTTGAGTGGTCCGGGCGCACGTATCGCTTAGTGGATACTGGCGGCATGGTGCCGGATGACGTGGAGCTGATCCCGAGCGAAATCTATGCCCAGGCGCAGGTGGCTCTGGAAGAGGCCGACGCGCTGGTGATGGTGGTGGACGCGCGTACGGAGCTGGCCAGCCCGGACTACGACTTGGTGCGCATGATGATTCGCGGTGGCAAGCCGCTGTTTCTGGCCGTGAACAAGGTCGAGGGCGAGATCATGGCGCTGGCGGCGGAGAACTTCCGCCAGTTGGGCATCCGCAACGTTTTTCCCATCAGCTCCGAGCACGGACTGGGCATCGGCGACCTGCTCGATGCAGTTGCCGATGCGCTTCCCGCGCCGCCCGAAGCTGCGGCGGAAGAAGAGCCTTTGTCCGATGAGGAGGCGGAAGTCGTTGAAGACGAGCCAACCCCAGCCGAGACAGCGGAGGGCGATCCCGAGCAGTTGAACCGCTCGCACGGCGAGTTCGAGCCGCATGAGACCTCTGTGGCCATCATCGGGCGGCCCAATGTGGGCAAGTCCACGTTGCTGAATGCGCTGACCGGAACCTCGCGCGCCATTGTTTCGCCCATCGCCGGCACCACGCGCGACGCCGTCGACGAGGTGGTGGAGTTCGAGGGCAGCCAGTTGCGGTTTGTTGATACGGCCGGCATCCGGCGCAAGGGCAAGACGCATCTGATGGCTGAAAAGTTGAGCGTGATGATGGCTCGCCGGCACCTGGAGGCCGCGGATGTGGCGCTGCTGGTGCTGGACGCGACCGACGGCGTAACGGCGGCCGACGCCACCATCGGCGGCTATGCCCACGAAAGCGGTCGCAGCGTCATCATCGTCGTGAACAAGTGGGACGCAGTGACGACGGGCCGCACCGACGGCAAGCCTCCCGCCGACCGGGAAATCTTCGAGACGCAGTTGCGCAGTGTGCTCAAGTACCTGAGTTACGCGCCGGTGATTTTCATTTCCGCGCTGGAGGCGACCGGCCCCGAGGGCACGGATATGGTGCGGATTCTCCGCGAGGTAAAGGCCGTGGCTGCCGAGCGGCGCAAGCGCGTTTCCACCGGCCAGATGAACCGCTTCCTCGACAAGATCGATTTTCAGCGGGCGACGGTGCCCATGTCGAAGCGGATTCGCATCTTCTACATGACGCAGGCCGCCGTGGCGCCGCCGACCTTTGTGCTCTTCGCCGACCGCGAGGTCAAGCTGCATTTCAGCTTCGAGCGCTTCCTGGAAAACCAGATCCGCGCGGCCTTCGGCTTCGAGGGCACGCCCATCTGGTTCAAGGTCAAGGCCCACAACAAGAAGAAGGAAGAGAAACGCTGAGAAAAGTTCTGGATCAGCCGGCATCTTGATTGATTCGGTTCTGAAATACAAGCGCCGTGCCCCATCCATGCGCCTTTTTCCTGGCGCATGGATGGGATGCCATTACACGATTGAACGGCCGGATCAAGAACTCGCTGTCCCGTGAGTTTGCAGATTTTTTCTCTCGAGCAGCGCACCATGAAAAAGGGAGTTGCACTCCAGCCAGCCCGCGCCCTCAAGCCC